>Ga0209108_10001070_pt1 | contig 15781 bp, 14 predicted proteins | sample Rifsed10ft1_FD_184003 | JGI IMG/M metagenome (GOLD analysis project Ga0209108, IMG submission 184003) | Soil microbial communities from Rifle, Colorado, USA - sediment 10ft 1 (version 2) | ecosystem: Environmental > Terrestrial > Deep subsurface > Rock core/Sediment | place: Rifle, Colorado...
GTGAATCCGTCAGATTCGCGTAATCCGCGTCCGGTCGTTTCGGGGCGGTTCCACACCTATCCCGAAATGGCGGCGGCCGGGTTATGGACTACGGCGCCGGAGCTGGCGCGCTGGGCACTCGCCCTGACTCGCAGCTACAGCGGCCAGCCCAACGGCATCCCGACGCCGGCCATGGCGCAGCAGATGGTGTTCAAACACCAGCCCACCGGCGCACGCGCCGGGAATGGATTCTGGGGACTGGGCGTTGGTGTCGATGGTGACGCGGACTCCATCGCGTTCCGTCATGGCGGCCGTGATGAGGGCTTCGTCGCCGACGCCATCATGTGGCCAAGGCTCGGCCGCGGCCTGTTCGTGCTGACGAACGGCGTCAGCGGACAACTGTTACAGGAGATCCGGGCAGCGTACGCCGAGCTGTATGGTCGAGGCGGTCCGGTGCGACTGGAGCGCAGCACCCCCACGGTCGACACGGCGTCGCTCCGGGCGCTGGTGGGCCGCTACGAGTCGGCGATGCCGTTGGACACGCTCCGTTTCGACGTCACGTGGGCGCGCGGCGTGCTCCAGGTCTACGGGCACGCCGGCAAGCGGCAGTATCAGATCTTCCCAGCCGGCCCGGACACGTTCTTCGATGCGAACGGGGGCGCAACCTTCATCTTCGAGCGGGACTCCACGGCGGCTGGGCATCCGGGAAGCGTGATGCGCCTCGGACCCGGACCTAACGCGAGGCGCGCGCTTCGGTTGCCTTGAGCGCCAGCAAGGTGGACGACAGTTGTGCTACTTCATGCGAGCCACGACGAAGCCGGCGAGTTGGCGCGTCTGCTCGAGATTCGCGGAGATGCTGCTCACCGAGACCAGCTGGTCTTTGATGGCCATCTCGATGGCGACGATGCCGAACTCATTGCGGATGGCGGGAACTCCGAGCCCCTCAACCGGCTCGACGATGGCGTCAGCCACCTTGGAGTCCGCATACTGCTTCGCGCGCCAGTCGGACATCCTGCGAGAGTCCGACATGTCCGGCATACCCTGGCCCACCAGCAGCGAGACTTGCTGCGTTGACGCCGGCCCGAACCAGGTGCAGTTGCCGGTGGTGCCGTAAGCCTTTTTCTGGGAGGAATCGGGGGACCACGCAAGCGCGGTCTTGATCTCCTCGGAGGTGAGGAGGGCGCAGGGATCGAAATCGGAAGCGACGGCTTGTACCGCGGACTGAGTCTGCTGCTCAGCCGCTTCACCGCCGCAGCTCGCGACGAGAAGGGGAAGGACAATCGTCAGCGAGAAGGCGGTTCGCGTTGTCATCGACTTATCTCTGGTTTCGCTCCTCTTCGGGGCATGCTTGCCCCCAGGATGAGCAGTGTTTTGACCAGGGCGCCGGCTGGCGTCACAGACACTGGAACTTCTCGGCGCCGCTCCCCTTTGACAAGAAGCGCTCGACGACGGCAAGCTCACCGGGTAGCCGGACGAACAGCTCCGCGCTATGGGTCTTCCATTCCGTCCGTGAGCTCATGTGCGCCGACATCTCCCCAGCGCTGTTCCAGGCCGGCATCGTGGCAGCACTCCTGCTGAACGAGCGATACGCCGCGGCGCAGGATCCCGGCGTCATGGCGTGCGCCTCGTCGTTGAAGCCAGCGACGATCTCCGCCCGATCGTAGGGATGACACTCGACGATGGGTCACCGGAATCCCTGACACTTGGCTCGGTGGATTTTCGCGGCACGGGCACCCTGATCGAGGCGCACTGGATGGACGGCGGGCGTTTCGCGACGGGTTCGGCTTCCGCGCTGCAAACCCGACTTTCTCTGGACGCGCGCCACGCTTGCTGTTTCGGTGGACAGGCGCCCGCTTGGAGACCGGACGTTCGTCGCGTTGGGCGAATCGTACCTCACGAGATTCCAGGTGATCGCGTGGTCGAGGGACTCGAGACGGTTGAGGGCGTGCACGACGTCGCGCGGGGCGTGCAGGCCGCCACAGTCATCGGACGCGACTGCTCGTGGGCCGATTCGAACGACGCAGGCGCATCGGCGGATTCGGGAAGGCGGTGGGACTCGGCGCCGCTGCTTTTGCCGATGCGGCCAAGCTGTGGTCCGGTGACGCGCCGCTGGGCGTGACGACGGATCCGCAGTTCGGGGCCGGTGTCGGCTTCCTCGTCGCCATCCCGCGCAATTCGCGCAAGACCATCCGGGTGGATGCGTCGTATCCGTTCACCCAGCCCGACGGTGTCGGTGGCATCGACGTTCGCCTGACCGCTACTGGCGTGAGCCGGCGGCGTTCCAGCGATCGCGGATCGTGCCGATGCTGCGGAGCCTGTTGGGCTGGTTCTAAGGACGTATTCGGACTCGCCGGGCCCTTGCGCGGCAGTCATCTTTCGCGCCCATGTCGCAGCGCCTCACTGAAGCAGTTTCCGGCCGCTACACCATCGAGCGGGAGATCGGCGCCGGCGGCATGGCGATCGTTTACCTCGCCGAAGACCTCAAGCACCGGCGCAGCGTCGCCATCAAGGTGCTCAGGCCGGAACTTGCCGCAACCATCGGCGCCGACCGGTTCCTGCGCGAGATCGAGATCGCGGCCAGGCTCAGTCATCCCCACATCCTGCCGCTCTTCGATTCCGGCGCCGCCGGGGACCTGCTGTACTACGTCATGCCGTTCGTCCCCGGCGAATCGCTTCGCAGCAGGCTGGCGCGGGAGCATCGACTTCACACCGACGAGGCGCTGCGCCTGACGAGGGAAATCGCCAGCGCCCTCGGCTTCGCCCACCAGCAGGGGATCGTCCATCGCGACATCAAGCCCGAGAACATCCTGCTCGCCGACGGGATCGCCCTGGTCGCCGACTTCGGCATCGCCCGCGCCATTCGCACGAGCCGCGGAAACGGCGACGGCCCGGCCCCCACGCTGACCGCCACCGGACTCGCGCTTGGCACGCCGGCGTACATGAGTCCCGAACAGTTCACGGCCGACGAGGTCGACGGCCGCTCCGATCTCTACGCGTTAGGCTGCGTGTTGTTCGAGATGCTCTCGGGCGAGCCGCCGTTCACCGGCCCGACCGTGGAAGCGCTGCTGCGGCTGCACCTGACCACGGCGCCACGCCCGCTGAACGAGCTGCGACCGACGGTTTCACTCGGCTTGGCGCGCGTGGTCGCCAGGGTGCTGGCCAAGGACCCGGCGGACCGCTATCCCACGGCCGCGTCGTTCGCCGAGGCCCTCGCCACCGCCGTCAGCGGCGCGATGACGCCGGTCGCGGCGGATGTCGGTCACGACACGCCGAACAACCTGCCCCGCCACCGCACGCGGTTCATCGGTCGTGATCGGGAGCTCGCGGAATGCGCGCGACTGCTCGGCGAGACCCGGCTGCTCACGCTCACCGGAATCGGCGGCTCGGGAAAGACGCGGCTCGCGCTCCGGTTGGCGGAGGGTATGCTGCCGACGTTCCCCGACGGCGTCTGGTTCGCCGATCTGGCCCCGCTGGTCGATCCCGGACGCGTGCCGGCCGCGGTGGCGGCCGCCTTGGGCGCCAGCGAGAGTCCGGACAAGCCGATCATGGAGGTCATCCGCGAGCGGCTGCGCGGCAAGCGCGTCCTGGTCCTGCTCGACAACTGCGAGCACTTGTTAGGCGCCGTGGCCGACCTGGCCGACGAGCTCCTGGCGGCCGATGAGGGGGTGCGCATCGTCGCCACCAGTCGCGAGGGCCTCGGGATCGACGGCGAACGGCTCTTCGCGCTCCGCTCGATGAGCGTCCCGGCGGATCCCAGGGCCGACCCTCGCGTCCTGGAAGAATCCGACGCCGTCCGCCTGTTCGTGGATCGGGCGCGGGCGGCGCGCCGCGACTTTACCGTCGGGCCGGAGAATGCCGCCGCTGTTGCCGAAATCTGTCGCCGGCTGGATGGCATTCCGCTCGCGCTCGAACTGGCCGCGGCGCGCGTGAAAGCGTTGTCCGTCGACCAGATCCGTGCCCGGCTGGACGATCGTTTCCGTCTGCTGACTGGCGGCAGGTCCGCCGTTCCCCGCCAGCAGACGCTGCTGGCAGCGATCCAGTGGAGCTACGAGCAGTTGTCCGCGGATGAGCAGCGCTTGCTGCGACGTCTTTCGGTCTTTGCTGGAGGGTGGACGCTCGAATCGGCCACCGCCGTCGCCGGCGATGGCGCCGACGAGTTCGAGGTGCTCGACCTTCTGACACGGCTCATCGACAAGTCTCTCGTCCTCGTCGAACAGTCGGGTGGGTCCGAGGCGCGCTACAGCATGCTGGAAACCGTACGGCAGTATGGCCAGGAGCGGCTCATGGAAGCCGGCGAGGCCGACGACGTACGCCAGCATCATCTCGCCGGGTTCATGCGCCTTGCCGAGGCGTTCTACGCCGAGAAGTTCGTGCGCGAGGAGTTCTGGAATCAGCGCCTGACGACAGAACTCGACAACATCCGCGCCGCGCTGTCCTTCGCGCGCGAGTGGAATGACGAGCGGTATCTCGAGCTGGTTGGCGCCCTGGGATACTTCTGGTGGGGTCGGTCGCACATCATCGAGGGACGCGAGCACATCAACACGGCTCTGGCGCAGGCGTCGCCAGTCCCGGTCCGTCGCTCGTATGCCCGTGCGTTGCGAGGCCGAGCGATGCTCACGGCCTACGAGGGTGACAGGAAGACAGCCCGTGAGGCTATGGAAGCGGGGCTCGCAATGTGGCGTGAACTTGGGGACCCGTTCGAGATCTCCGCGTCGCTCGAGACACTCGGCTGGTCGCAGTTCCTGGCCAGCGAGGACGAACAGGCGTGCGTGACGTTCGAGGAACTGCTCACCGTGGTGTCTGAGCTGGGCGATCCGGTGCTCGTGAATCGAGCCAAAGTGGCGCTCGGTCAGGTGCTCGTCGCGCTGTCACGTTGCAGGGAAGCTTGCTCCATGGCGAACGAGGTTATTGAGTTCTCGCAAAAGGCGGGTGATCGCCGGTCAGAACATTCCGGCTTTCATTACCTCGCCGATTGCGCGCTGATCGAGGGCAAGACCGAGAAGAGCCTCGGTCTCTATCGCGAGAGCCTCATCCTGGCGGAAGCGATCGGCGATCGTCTCGAGACGAGCTTCGAGGTCGAAGGAATCGCCATGTCACTGGCCGGCCTCGGCGACCACGCCACGGCGTTGCGGCTCCAGGCCGCCGTTCGCGCGGAGTGGGCGCGTCACGGGGTGAACATGCAGATCCGGTTCTGGGATGCGCTGATTGAGCGTTACATCGTACCGGCGCGCGCAGCGTTAGGCGCCCATGAAACGGCGCTCGCGTCGAAGGCCGGGGCCGCGATGACGTTCGAGGACGCGGTCGCGGAGGCCCTGGCAGCGGCTGGACGCAGGGCCTCCATGGCAAACAGCGCCTGACTACGACCTGGTCACATGCCCTTGGTCCCGGTCATCGTCCCCTTCACGACCTGCTCGCCGGTCGGCGTCTTGTAGGTCGCCTCCAGGTTACCTGCCAGCGCGCCGTTGCTCATCACGCTCGCGGTCCGCACCGATACCATCACGCCGGCGCGCAGGATGCTCTCGTATTCTGCCGACTGCCCAATCAGGCTGTCACCGACGATGGAGACGGTCACGGGAATGTTCGGACGTCCCTCGAGGGACATCGTCCACGAACCCGCGTCAGCGGTGCCGGTCAGCGAGGACTTGACCGTATCCGGCGTCCCTTCGAGGACCGACGCCAGGTTCCAGGTCCCGGCGAAGTCAGCGAGCGTCGGGCCGGCGGATGACGACGGCGGCGCCTCCTCTTTCGGGGCGCAGGCGGCGAGCAGGGCAACGGCGAGCAGTGTAGCGATGGCGCGCATTATCGGACTCCAGGGACGTGGGGGGTGCTGCGGTGGACCCCGAAATTACGGACAAAAACCTGAGGTCGCAAATGGATGTTGCGCCCAGGTGTCCATCAGACCAAGCACCATTTGACGACGGAGGACAGCGAGGACCACAGAGGGCTCTGTCCACCAACAGCATGCCTGTCGCCGGATCATGTTCTCCGCTCCTCAGTGACCTCTGTGTCCCCTGTTCTGAGAGATGTTGCTTCGCGTTAGGCCTTCGGCAGCGCTCCGGACGGACGCTTCGCGATTCGAAGCGGTAGCCGCCCTGCGATTCGTCGATCCGGTTGACAATGCACCGCGACTCGTCAGCTGGTGTCAACTCTGTTGGCTCTCGCCTGTCCCCTGCCCTCGAGTCTCAACCCTCGAGCCTCAACCCTGCTATTGGAGTGAAGATGGCCCAGTCCGCCCTCGCCGCCTGGATGGTTCTGGTTTCGCCATTGGCACAGGAGTCCGTGGTGCCCCTGCCGCCACACGCCCCCCTGCCTCGTGGATGTTGGAGCCAAACCGGGCAATCGGCGTCGATTCGCGAGATTCGCGTGATCCGCGAGTACCGGCCGCTGACGCGTCATAGCGCGATCGCCGACTGATCCACAGTCTCGGCTACTGCCGGAACGTGGATTGCGCGATCTGAACGATGTCCCCGCAAGCCCTTCGCCGTGCCTTTTCGTGCCCTCACCGTGAAACCGGCGCCTCTTTTCGTGACCCACGGTAATGTGCGCCTGCTCCGTGCGTCGACCCCGCCACGAAGGAGGCAGCTATGAGACCAGCACTCGTCAGAATGTCGATCAGCGTTGCAGTTCTGTCAGCGGCAGTTGTGTGGAGTTGTACCGGCGATACAGGACCCGCCGGACCGGATGGTTCGCAGGGTTTACAGGGTCCACAGGGACCGCAAGGACCGGCAGGTCCCGCGGGCACAGCGCTCGTCGAGACGTTCACGGCGGCGCTCAGCGGCGCGAACGAGGTGGCTACTCCGCCCGTCGTCTCCACCGGGGCCGCCACCGCCGTCATTACCTACGTCGGCGGCCAGTTGCTCTTCCGGCTCGACGTCAACGGCACGTCCAACGTGACGCGCGCGCATATCCACGGTCCGGCGGCGGTGGGCGTCAACGCCGGCATTCGCGTCAACTTCTATGAGCCGCCCGCAGGGACCACCCCGCTCAACTTCACGGGGACGGCCACGCTCGCCAACGGCGTCGCCGGAGTTCCCTCCGGGATCACAATGGACTCAGTACTCGTCCTGATGCGGAACGGCAACGCGTACGTGAACCTCCACACGTCCACGTATCCTTCTGGGGAGCTCCGCGGACAGATTGTCAAGGTGCAGTAGCACGCCTAACGCGCGTCGAGCAGGAGGGATCGTGCGACTGAGGATCGGTGCGACAGGATTCGTGCTGGTCGCCATGGCGTGCGGGAGCGGGAACGAGCGGACCGTAGTCGGGCCGCCCGCTCCCCCTCCCTCGGCGACCGTGACGATGACGGCAACGCAGTTCCTGCCGGACACAACGACCATTCGCGTCGGAGGAACGGTCGCGTTCACGAACTCGGCCGGGATCCTCCACGACGTCGACTTCGGCACGCCGGCGTTCCACATCGCCGCGTTCGATGCCGGTACGCGGTCGCTCACCTTTCCGACGGCGGGCACCCTCTCGTTTCACTGCAATCTCCACGCAGGGATGGAGGCGACGCTCGTCGTTCGGTGATGCCACGTAGGCGCCCGTCCGACGGTCGACGTCGTGCGAGACCGACAGAAGTCGTCTGATCGGTCCGGCAGAGAACCGTAAGCGGCGCCGGTATCGTGCAGCAGGCGCGGGGGTGACGCCGTAAGCGTGTCCTTCTTATCGCCACTACAACATCAGGCGCGACGATCGCTATCGTCAGGTCGCATCCGCGCCGGCCGAACTCAACGTGTTCCGGTCAGTGTCGACAGCAGCCCACGGCGACGACCATCGCGACGAGACAGTCGCACAGGGGCGCGGCGAGTCCGCGATCTGCCGCGACTGCATGGTGAGCGACGCGTGTCGATCCGAGCGAGGCGCTGAGGTCAGACTAGGGTCAGGGCAGCGACCGCGGTCCGTGATGGTGATCTGCCAGGCGCCCGCGGAACCGCACTGCGGTCAGCGCTTTCGTCCCCCGCGCGCTCGCGAAATGATGGCGTGCGATACGGCCGTCGCTTTCGACGCGCTGGCCGCGATGCCGAACGCGTTCTTCCGGCGGTCAGCTTGACGGCCCATGTCGGTCTTCTTCACGACGACTTTCGCCGGCGCTGCAGCGGCCTTCGCTGTCCGGATGGCTTGTCGCGCGGTCCGCACCTCCTCCGCCGCGGTCATCTCGGCCTCAGTCGCCGTGCGCATTGCGTTCGGTGTCGCTTTTCCCTTTCCAGCCATGGTCTTCTCCGGGTCGGCGTCGCCTTGATCTCCGTGAGCCGTGGGTGAGCAACGATGGTGCCCATCCACGGCGGAACTACAGCGCTGCCAGGCGAGCGTCGGCAGCGTTCCTTACATGCTACGCTGTCACGGCAACCTCGACGGCCTTCTCGGCCTGGGCGAGCTGCTGCACGACTTTCGGAAGAATCACCACGAGCTTCTCACGCACGACCTTGACGTCGAGTCCCGACGCCGTCGCAAGCGCGTTGACCTTGTCCGTGCCGAGGCCCTGTACGATCTGCTCCCGCGAAATCGTCTGTGTGGCTCCCTTGCCCGTCAACGAGGAGGCGACATTCCCAAGGCCCTTGTCCTGAAACTGCTTCACGAGTCCAGAGACTCCACCCGGCATGCTCTCCACCAGCTTGATGACTTCCTGGAAGAGTTTCGGGTTCTCCCCGGCGATCGTTTCGGCGATTCCCGTCGTTGCAGCCTTGATGTTGTCTAATGTCATACGCCCTCCAAACACTGAGTTCCGACGGCGACTACAGCATGGCCGACCGTAGTGGTCTGCCTTGGCGACGCTCTGTGCTTCGCTGGCCGCTTCATTGCCGACGAACAACACTAGCTGGTTCGGTCGATCGGCGCAGGCGTTTGACGCACTTCTTTCACAAGGAACTGCCTGACGAGACCGCCTGAGCCGACCTGTAAAGACACTCTGAGTAGCAAGCCCTCACCCTGACGACGAAATGCCTGCCAGAACGACGCTCCGCACTGGATATCGCTCTCGCGACACACAGAACCTTCCTCGTGGTGCGGGTGTCCCATGGCCGACGTTCTCCCATCGCGCAAGGTTTTCGATGCGTACCGTTCTCAATGCTGTCGTCGCACTGACGCTGACGCAGCTCGCTTGTTCGCACACAACGGCACGGGTTGTGAGCGCTCCAGCCGTGATGGATGCCGACTCCGTGATTGCCAACTACTGTCGGGCGATCGGCGGCTACGCTCGGCTCAAGAGCGTCACCTCACGCAGAATGCGCGGCTCATACTCAGAGGGGACGTTGGAGGCCGCGACGGACATCGTCTGGCGTCGTCCATCACTGCGCCGCGTGAACGTCGACGCTCCGGGCTTCAAATACAGCGAGGGTTTCGACGCATTCACCTGGGAGCTCAACCTGGGAACCGGGAAGTTCGTGCGTGACACCGGGGCCGCGGCGGATGCGGGGCGACGTGGTGCTGAGTTCGACGAGTCGTTCGTGGACTACCGGGCCAAGGGCCACAGTGTCACGCTGGTTGGACGCGAACACGTGCTCGGTCGGGACACCTACCGCCTGCGCGTGCGGCTTTCCGATGGATGGGAGAAGGAGTACTTCATCGACCAGTCAACATTCCTCATCGTGGCGATGCGAAAGGCGATGCCCGTTCACGCGGCAGGTCCGGCAGTGGAATCGCTTTCGTCGTACGAGGATTGGCGGGATGTCGATGGCCTGCTGGTGCCGCATCGCTTCACGGAGCGCGTGACAAAGACGGGGGCGCTGATGAATACGCTTCGGTGGGACCGGATTGAGCACAATACTCCGATTGCCGACCAGGAGATTCGGGCGCCTCGTCGGCCGATTTGAGCACGCACACCGGAACAGGTGCTCGGCGCCGAGCCAGCGGCCTATCCGACTAGGAAGGAATCGCTCGTCGTCCATGGCAATCCCTGTACGATCAGCGAGTTGCGGCAAATGCCGAACGCGGATTGCGCGAATCCCGCGAAGGATCGCGGATACGATCTCGTGTTCTCTATCCCCTCCGACCAATCCGCGTGACTTTGCGAGATTAGCGTGATCCGCGAGTAACGGCAGTTGCCGAGTTCACCGGTTATGCCAACGCCTTGCGCGACTCGGATTTCCAGCGATTAGCTTATGGAGCTGAACTCCCCCCGGCTTCCCCTGAACCGGCGGGACGCGGTCTCTTCGTTAGCATCGCTGCACCACGAGTTGGTCCTGACCCGGGAGGAGCGGGAATGGAGCTCTCACGCCGTGAGTTTCTGCGGTACGCGGGAGGTGCCGGCGCCGGTACGGCGCTGGGCGGAATCGTCGGCCTGGGGCTCAGCCTCGCCCCCGCGCGCGCGAAGGCGCAGGTGCTCCGCATCCGTGACAGCACCACCGTGCCGAGCCTTTGCCCGTTCTGCTCGGTGGGATGCGCCACACTCATTCACGTGAAGGGCGGCGAGATCATCAATATCGAGGGTGATCCGCGCAGTCCGCATAACGAGGGCACGCTCTGTCCGAAGGGGGCGGCGACCTTCCAGCTCCACAAGAATCCCAACCGCCCGACCAGGGTGTTGCACCGGAGACCGGGCGCGACCGACTGGGAGCCGATGGAACTCGAGGAAGCGCTCGATCGGGTCGCCGAGCTGGTAAGCAGGACGCGTGATGAGACGTTCATAGATCGGCTCCCGGACGGCCGCGTCGTCAACATGACGCCCGCCATATTCGCGTTAGGTGGCGCGACCCTCGACAACGAGTTCAACCACGTCGCCCAGAAGTTCTGCCGCGGCTTCGGCATCGTCGCGGTAGAGAACCAGGCGCGAATATGACACAGCTCCAGCGTCCCCGGTCTGGGGACTCGGCTCGGTCGCGGCGCGGCGACGATGTATCCGCGGAACATGGAGCACTCGGATTGCATCGTCATCATGGGCTCGAACATGGCGGAGTGTCACCCGGTGGCGTTCCGCTGGCCCCTCAAGGCCCGACTGAACGGTGCAACGCTGGTCCACGTAGATCCGCGGTTCACCCGCACCAGTGCGAATTGCGACATCCACGCGCCAATCCGCGCCGGGAGTGACATCGCCTTCCTGGGCGGCGTGATCAACCACGTCCTGAACAGCGAGCGGTGGAACACCGAACCGTTCTTCAGGTCGTTCGTCACCAATTACACGAACGCGGCAACAATCGTCTCTCCCGAATTTCGAGATACCGAAGACCTCGACGGCGTGTACTCGGGCCTCAAGGAATACGCCGAGAATGAGGACTGGCCGTACAACGCGTTCGTTGGCACGTATGATCCCGCGAGCTGGCAGTACGAGCGCACGGGAACGCAGGTAGCTGCTTCGGGCGAAGCGACCAGCGGCGCTCCGACCAATTGGGATGCAGTCGTTCGGTCGCTTCTCAAAGCCCGTCCGCGCCAGGATTCGACGCTTCAGGATCCACGATGCGTGCTGCAGCTCGTCAAGCGTCACTTCTCCCGGTACACGCCCGAACTCGTGGAGCAGGTGACCGGTTGCCCGCGCGCGAAGTTCCTGCAGGTCGCCGACGCCGTCCTCGCGAACTCAGGCCCCGATCGGACGACGAGCTTCGCGTACGCGGTGGCATGGACCCAGCACACCGATGGCGTGCAGATGATCAGCTGCTGCGCGCTCCTGCAGCTCCTGTTAGGCAACATGGGACGGCCGGGCGGCGGCATCATGGCGCTCAGGGGTCACGCGGCCATCCAGGGCTCGACCGATGTGCCGACGCTCTATCACTCGATTCACGGCTACATGAACCATCCGTCGGCGCTCAAGAACCACGCGAGCCTGCGTGACTACCTGGCCACGGAGACCACGCCGACCGGGTACTGGGCGAATCAGCCGAAGTTCATGGTGTCGTACCTGAAGTCCATGTACGGCGATGCCGCGACACTGGACAACGATTGGGGCTACGAGTGGCATCCGAAGATCCTGGGCGACCATTCGCACATCGCAACCATGGCGGCGATGGCCGAAGGGAAGATCAAGGGAATGCTATGCGTGGGGCAGAACCCGGCGACGTCCCTGAATGGCACCGCCCAGCGCGCGGCAATGCGGAAACTCGACTGGCTGGTCGTGAAGGACAACTGGCTGACCGAGACGGCCATGCACTGGAAGAACGCGCCGGAGATCGTCGACGGGAGCGTGAACTCGGCGGACATTCAGACCGAAGTGTTCTTCTTCCCCGCGACGCAGATCGGCGAGTACGAAGGCAGCTACACGAACACGCAGCGAATGCTCCAGTGGCACTCGAAGGCCGCCGATCCGCCGGGTGACTGCCGCACCGATTCCTGGTTCTACTACCAGCTTGGGCTACGCCTCAAGGCGAAATACGCCAGCAGCACCAATCCGCGCGACGCCGGCTTCAGGAATCTCGTCTGGGACTATGAGCCGGACTCGGCCCCGACGTCCCCGCAAACGGCCGGGGAACCCGACGCACTCAAGATCCTCCGCGAGATCAATGGACATCAGACGGCGGAGCCGTCTACGCATCTCACGGGATTTGCGCAACTCAAGGACGATGGTTCGACCACCTGCGCGTCCTGGATCTACTGCGGCGTCTACCCCGCGCCCGACCGGAACCTGTCCGCCCAGCGCGTCCCCGATGCTCCGGGAGTGCCTGGCGCGCACCTCAACTGGGGATGGGCGTGGCCGGCGAACCGCAGGGTGCTTTACAACCGCGCGTCGGCCGATTTATCGGGCAGGCCATGGAGCGAACGGAAACGATGGATCTGGTGGGATCCTGATGCACCTAACGCGCCGGATCCGGCCACGGGCAGGGCGACTGCCCCAGGCAAATGGACAGGTTACGACTCACCCGACTTCGGCCTGACCAAGGCACCTAACGCGGCTCCGAAGCCCGGAGCGATCGGGCTCGATGCGCTCTCCGGCACCGACCCCTTCATCATGAAGGCCGACGGCAGGGGATGGCTGTTCGTTCCCACCGGGCTGGTCGACGGTCCGATGCCCGTGCATTACGAGCCGCTGGAGTCGCCGGTCAGCAACCTGCTCTACCGCCAGCAATCGAGTCCGGTGCTCAAATGGTGGGCGCGCGGAAAGCCTTACAACGCGATCGCTGACGTGGGCGACCCTCGCTATCCATGCGTGATCACCACATACCGGCTGACCGAGCATTACCTCTCAGGCGCGATGAGCCGCTGGTTGCCGCACCTCGCCGAACTGATGCCGGAGCTGTTCATCGAGATTGGTCAGGACCTCGCCCAGGAACGCGGAATCCGGAACCTCGACTTCGTCACGATCACATCTCCGCGGCACCACATCCGCGCCCGCGCGCTCGTCACCAATCGCATCGGCGTGATGACCATCGCGGGAAAACAGATCCATCACGTGGGCATGCCGTGGCACTGGGGATGGCAGGGTCTCGCCGTCGGCGATGTCGTGAACGACCTGACGAGTTGGGTCGGCGATCCCAACGTCTCGATCCACGAAGGCAAGGCGTTTCTGTGCAACGTGGAGAAGGAATAGTGGGCGCTCGGCTCCCGATCCTGGGTGAGGCACACGCCGTCGTCACGCAGACGGCGACGGCCACTACTGAGCCGATGGGGTTCTTCACCGACACCACCGTCTGCATCGGGTGCAAGGCATGTGAGGTGGCGTGCAAGGAGTGGAACCAACTCCCGGCGCGAGGCGACGGCGGAGCCCACATAAACATGAGCGGTCTCAGTTACGACAACACGCAGCGCCTGGACGGCACCACCTGGCGGCACGTCAAGTTCATCGAGCAGTTCCCTGAGCCCTACAATGGGCGCTGGCTCATGATGAGCGATGTCTGCAAGCACTGCGTGCAGGCGCCGTGTCTCGAGGTGTGCCCGACCGGCGCGATCATCCGCACCGAGTTCGATACCGTTGTGATTCAGTCCGATACCTGCAACGGATGTCGGGACTGCATCGCGGCGTGTCCGTTCGGCGTCATCGACATCAACCACGTGTCGGGAACGGCACAGAAGTGCACATTGTGCTACGACCGGACCAGCGTCGGCCTCGAGCCCGCCTGCTCGAAGGCGTGTCCTACAGACTCCATCCAGTTTGGGCCAATCGCCGAGCTACGCCAGCGCGCGCAGCGCCGGGTCGAGCAACTGCATTCACAGGGTGAATCGCGCGCCCAGCTCTACGGCGCCGATCCGAACGGGCCGCTCGGCGGGCTGAACTCGTTCTTCCTCCTGGTCGACGAGCCGGAGGTGTACGGACTTCCGCGCGAGCCGAAGATGCCGACCCGCAACCTCGCGAAGGGCTCGCTGCTCGCGTCGATAGGAGCGGTGGTGATGACCACGATCGGTGCGCTGACGCTGCGCGCGCGGCGTCTGGTTGCCGTCGCTGCGAGGAAGGAACAATGACCGGTTTGTCCTCTGGCCTCTGGCCTCTGGCCTCTGGCCTTCAGTTCCCGCCCTCGGACACCTTCTTCACTTCGCCTCCACATTTTCGGTGGTGGATCATTCTGTACTTCTTCGTCGGCGGCATTTCCGGCGGCGCGCTGCTGGTCGCTTCCCTGCTCCGGCTCTTCGGCGCGCCCGAGGACCGACACTTCATCCGGCTCGGCGTCTACATCTCGTTTGTCGGCTGTGTGGTGAGTGGTGTCTTATTGATTGTAGACCTGGGCGTCCCTCTGCGCTTCTGGCACATGTTGGTCCAGAACAATACCGGACGCCCGATGTTCAAGTGGTGGTCACCCATGTCGGTCGGCGCGTGGGGGCTTCTCGTCTTCGGGTTCTTCTCCTTCCTGGCGACGTTACGCGCGCTACGGGAGGACGGGCGATTCTCGTGGTCAGCCCTGCGATTCATAGACGGGGTGCCGATCTCGGTCTTCGGCGCCGTCGGCGGCATCGTGGGCGGACTCTTTCTCGCCGGCTACACCGGTGTGCTCCTCTCAGTGACCAACCGCCCGATCTGGGCCGATTCAACGTGGCTCGGTTTGCTCTTCCTGCTGTCGGGGATCTCGACGTCAGTCGCTGCGCTGTTGCTGGTGGCGCATGCGCAGGGGGTCAGGATTGCGTCGACAGAAGAGCGCCTCAGGCGGTTCGATCGGATCGCGCTCATCCTCGAGCTCATTGTCATCGTTCTCTTCGTTATCTCACTCGGCGCAGTCGCCCGGGCATTCCTCAACGCGTGGGGTGTGCTCCTGGTACTCGGCGTGATTGGCGTCGGCATCCTGAAGCCGCTCACCATGGGCCGCGATGTCGCCAGCCACAACGTCGCCACCGCATCGGTGCTCGTCCTCTTCGGCGGATTCGTGCTGCGCGTGGTGGTGCTGTTGGGATCGGACCAGGTGCACGTGGCGGGAGCCCAGGTCTTCCGATGAGACGCTTTGCTCCGGCTCTTATGGTTCTTCTCGCGATGTGCCAGGCGCCGGAATCGCGTCGCGTAGCTGGCGGAGCAGGCGCTGATGTCGGGAATCGTACGCCGAACGTTGAATTGCATGCCGGGTCGCTCATGTATAGCGGAACACCCTGTCTTCTTCCAAAGACTCAATGCCCAGGACCACTCCCGGTCTCCGGACTGACGACCGACTTTCCCCCGCCGCCGAAGCGCTAGATCCAGGTTGGCGGAAGTGGATCGATTTCGTCGAGCTGGCCGTCTCTGAAGCGCAGCAGCCCGCGTGGTCCGAGTGTCTTCACGTTCGCGAGCAGCGACCGGCCGAGGCTCCCCTGCTCCACGGCGCCACGCTTCGGGTGAACGTCGCACGGGCAACCGAGGTCGCGCTACGTCTTGCCGAGAATCTCGGAATTGTAGCGCTGGATGCGGTCGATCCATTGGCGCTGATACGCGCCGGTGTCGAGCGAGACCTGAGCAACGTGGAGGGGTTGGCCGGTAAGCTGGCAG
>Ga0209108_10001071_pt1 | contig 15779 bp, 17 predicted proteins | sample Rifsed10ft1_FD_184003 | JGI IMG/M metagenome (GOLD analysis project Ga0209108, IMG submission 184003) | Soil microbial communities from Rifle, Colorado, USA - sediment 10ft 1 (version 2) | ecosystem: Environmental > Terrestrial > Deep subsurface > Rock core/Sediment | place: Rifle, Colorado...
TGTCAAAAAAAGAAATCTTAAGGAAAACCCCTTCTTGACAGAATTTAGGAAACCGTTAAACTAAAACTTGAGAAATTTTTTTAGTTAATTTGGCTAGAATTGGTTAACCTCATATAGAGTTGCAAGTTATATAGTTCATTCTAATCTCTAGAAATATCAAAATAAAACTATAAAAAATGAAGAATTGTGTGAAGATATATTGGATTGTGTGTAAGGCTACTAAATAATTATTGACTGAAAAGGGAGGCCCTTTCTGTTCTTTGATGTTTAATCGATTATCAAATTTTGGATTCATAACAGCTCTTATTTACGCTTTTGTTTTTATAATAAATTTTTCATATGCCCACGCCATCTCCAATACAGCAGATGTGAAGGATATTGGGGTAAATGAAAGGCTAGGGGACTACATCCCGCTTGATCTTACCTTTAAAGATGAAGATGGGAATTCATTAAAACTTAGTGATTATTTTCAAGACGAGAAACCTGTAATATTAACCCCTGTATACTACGAATGCCCTAGATTGTGTGGCTTCATCTTGAACGGAGTGCTTGAAGTTGTTAACAATCTTAGTTCCATAACTCTAGGACGTGATTTTAAAATAGTGAGTGTAAGTTTTAACCCTGATGAGACACATAGCTTAGCAAAGGCTAAAGCTGATAATTACCACAAGGCATTAGAAAATCATCAATCCTCAGACAAAGATTGGCATTTTCTTACAGGTGATGGGGAAAACATAAGCAAACTAACTGAAGCCGTAGGATTTAAATACAAAAAGGATGGAGAAGAGTTTGCGCATTCATCAGTTTTAGTTGTTCTTACTCCTCGGGGAAAGATCTCACGTTATCTCTATGGAGTACAATACGAACCAAAGGACCTTAAGCTTTCACTTCTTGAAGCATCAGAGGGTGAGATAGGTTCTTCTAAGTTGCTAAATAAGGTTATGCTTTTTTGTTACGAATTTGATCCGGTTGGGAAAAGATACGCACTACAAGCCCTTAACGTTGTGAAAGTAGGAGGGGTAATAACGCTTTTATCCTTGGCCGGATTTTTGACATATTTGTGGAAAAAGGAAAAGAACAAAGCTCCAAATAGTCACGGAGGTTTAAAAAAGTAGAAATGAATTGGGTTCCTGAGGTAGCATCGAACCTTGCCAGTAAGGTGGATGCTGTTATATGGTTCATTACAGTAATTTCACTTGTATTTTTTATTCTTATTTCGATTTTTCTTGTTTATTTCGCAATTAGGTATAGAAGAAGACAGGAAAACGAAGAAACACCTTATATAACAGGCAGTCATGTTCTTGAAACGATATGGACTATAATACCATCAATCCTTCTTATCGTGATTTTTGTTTATGGTTTTGTTGTTTACAAAGATATGAGGACGCCACCAGAGGATTCTCTAGAGGTAACTGTCATTGGAAGGCAATGGCTTTGGCAGTTTAAATATAATAATGGCAAGACGACGCTAAATGAACTATATATTCCAGAAGGAAGACCTATTAAGCTCGTTATGACATCTGAGGACGTTCTGCATAGCTTTTTTGTTCCAGCGTTTCGAGTAAAACAGGATCTTGTTGGAGGGATGTATACATATCTTTGGTTCACACCAACAAAGACTGGCACATATGAACTCTACTGTACTGAATATTGTGGAACTGGCCATTCAACGATGCTTGGTAAGGTTATCGTTATGAGCCCTCAAGAATATGAAAAATGGGAGAAGGGTGAAGAAGAAAAGGCTGTAGCAAGTTTACCACCCGCAGAACTCGGGAAACAGCTTTACACGCAGAGGGGATGCAATGCTTGCCACAGCATAGATGGAAGCTCACTCGTAGGCCCTACATGGAAAGGGTTGTATGGACACGAGGTAGTTTTGCAAGATGGCACAAAGGTCACCGCAGATGAAAATTACATTCGAGAAGCTATTTTAGAACCTCAAGCAAAAATGGTAAAGGGATTTGGTCCAGTTATGCCATCATTTAAAGGTGTTATTAGTGATGATGAGATTTCAGACTTAATTGCCTATATAAAGACCTTGAAATAAGTTAATTAGTATAAAAAGCGGAGGTGTTTTCTCATGGCAAATCACACTATTGCTGAGACTATAACAATTCCATATCTGGAAGAAAAGGGTTTACTTTCTTGGCTTACTTCAACTGATCACAAGCGAATAAGCATCATGTATCTTTTATCCATTTCTACATTTTTCGTTCTAGCGGGTATCTCTGCCCTTCTTTTGAGATTTGAGCTTTTAACGCCTGGGAAAACCATTGTAGATGCACATACATACAATGTGCTCTTTACATTTCATGGAGCGGTGATGGTTTTTCTCTTTATCGTTCCAGGACTTGCTGCAAGCTTCGGTAATTTTCTTATTCCGCTTATGATAGGGGCAAGGGATGTGGCATTTCCACGCCTTAATCTTATGAGTTACTGGATTTATTTGTTAGGCGCGCTTATAATCCTCATTTCTCTTTCAAAACCTGCAGATACCGGCTGGACCTTCTACACGCCTTATAGTATCAGGACCGGTACTGACGTTATTCTCCTTACTTTTGGAATTTTTGTACTGGGTTTTTCTTCTATTCTTACGGGACTTAACTTTATTGTAACTATCCACAAGCTGAGAGCTCCGGGTATGACATGGCATCGCCTTCCTCTTTTTATATGGGCATCGTATGCAACAGCTATCCTTCAGGTTCTTGCTACCCCTGTTATTGCTATTTCACTTCTTCTTCTTATTGCTGAGAGGGTTTTTGGAATTGGGTTCTTTGACCCTGCAAAGGGTGGAGACCCTATTTTATTCCAACACTTCTTTTGGTTCTATTCTCATCCGGCTGTCTATATCATGATCATTCCTGCTATGGGTGTGATATCCGAGGTGATACCGGTATTTTCCAGAAAACCGATCTTTGGTTACAAAGCGATAGCCTATTCAAGCCTTGCAATAGCACTTATCAGTTTTTTCGTCTGGGCACACCATATGTTTGTGAGCGGTATGTCGGAAGTGGCAGCAACTATCTTCTCTTTCCTGACTTTCCTCGTTGCGATTCCTACTGCAATTAAGGTTTTTAACTGGACAGCCACACTTTATAAAGGCTCAATAGACCTTAAATCCCCAATGCTTTATGCGCTTTCCTTTATTTTCCTTTTTACAATAGGTGGGCTTACGGGGGTTTTCCTTGGGGCTCTTGCTGCGGATGTGCATCTTCACGATACATACTTTGTAGTTGCTCACATGCATTATGTCATGATAGGTGGAACGATAATGGGTTTTTTTGCAGCGCTACACTTCTGGTACCCCAAGATGACTGGAAAGATGTTTAATGAAAAGGTTGCAAAGATCGCTTGGGCGTTTGTGTTTATAGGTTTCAATGTGACCTTCTTCCCTCAATTTATCTTAGGGACTCAAGGAATGCCAAGAAGGTACGCTGACTATCCACCACAGTTCCATTCGCTTAATGAACTTTCAAGTATTGGTTCATGGATTCTGGGTATTGGCATGTTTGTGATGGCTATCAACCTATTACGTGGACTCTTCAACGGCGAAAAGGCGCCTCAGAATCCTTTCAATTCACTTTCTTTAGAATGGCAAGTTCCTTCGCCACCTCCCCATGAGAACTTTGAGGAGATACCTCATGTAACTGATTGGACATATGGATACGGAAAAAAGAGTGCATAGGAGGACTTAATGGAAGGAGTAGAGAAAATAGAGCATGTTCACGGTCATCATGTAGACCCCGTAGTTGAGTATCAATCATTAAAGTTTGGGATGTGGCTTTTTATAGCCACAGAGCTTTTGCTTTTTGGAGGTCTTTTTGCAGCTTATACGATTTTTCGTGCTAAGTTCCCTGAGATGTTTGCAGAACAGCACCTTGAACTTAATAAACCGCTTGGTGCATTAAATACCGCGGTGCTAATCTTGAGCAGTTTGACTATGGCACTCGGCGTTACATCAATTCAAAGGGGAAAACCAAAACGTCTCGCCCTGTTTTTACTTCTAACCATTCTTTTGGGGCTTGCATTTGGTGTTAATAAGTACTTTGAGTACAGCGCTAAGTTTCACCACCACATATACCCTGGTACAAGCATCTTCTTTTCACTTTATTTTACGATGACAGGGCTTCACATGCTACACGTTTTTGCAGGTATGGCCCTTCTTACGACTATGCTTGTACTTACTTTAAGGGGAAGGTTCTCTGATAAGTATTACACACCTGTAGAGGTAAGTGGTCTTTACTGGCACCTTGTAGACCTTATATGGATTTATCTATTCCCATTACTATATCTAATAGCTTAAATGGAGGTTAATTATGGATACGAAAGCGCATGCAGATGAGACCATAAATCATATTACACCATATAGAATCTATGTTTTGGTATGGGTTACTCTTATGGTATTAACCGTTATTTCTGTTGGGGTTTCTTATTTCCATTTTGGAATCTTTAATATTGTGGTTGCACTTGCAGTTGCTTCAGTAAAGGCATCACTTGTAGCACTATATTTTATGCACCTTAAATATGAGGATAAAATCACGTGGGTATTTGCTCTCTATCCACTCGGGCTTCTTGCTCTTCTAATTGGTTTGAGCATAAGCGATGTCTTTTTTAGAGCTGTAGTCTCACCCTAATTTTTTATGCTAGGCAAAATCGCCGTTTCTCTTCTTTTTCTTCTCCTAGTATGGGGTAATATCGTTGCAGGCCTAAAAGTAGGACTTGCTTGTCCGGATTGGCCCCTTTGTCATGGTAAGGTTCTTCCTCCCTTTAGATGGGACATTTATATGGAGTTCATGCATCGTGTGATTGGGGCTATAACCTCAGTTTTTATCATACTGCTTACTTACAATAGATTTAGAAGTTACACAGGTGTTGCTAGATTAACTCCTATCCTCACTGTACTTCTCCTTTTATTCCAGATAATCCTTGGTGGAGTTGTAGTTCTACTAAAACTCCCAGTTGATCTTACCACCTTTCATTTTTCGATTGCTCTTATTATTTTTTCTCTAACGTTCTATATGGCGTTCTTTAATGGTATGGAGAAGAAGCCAGTTTTTTCGATTGCTGATTATAGCGGTTTATTTTTCCTTATAGCCCTATTGGTTTTCACTCAAGCAGTTTTAGGAGCCTATGTGAGACATTCTGAGGCTGGGCTTGCCTGCCCGGACTTTCCAAAATGTTTAGGATACTGGGTCCCTCCAGAGCTTGTAGGAATCGTTCTAACACATTTTTCACACCGCTCTTTAGCGTATCTTATCTTCATTACTGTTGTGTTGCTCTATGCCTTTTCATATATAAACTCTGTGCTTAATTATAAACGCTCAAAAATTTTAATTTTAATTCTTCTTATTATTCTCCAAGTTATAGTAGGGATTAGCGTGATCCACTCTAAACTTTATTTCCTAGCAACTGCTCTTCACCTAGCGATTGCCCTTTTCATACTCTCCACAGTTCTCTATATATGGTTTCAAGTTATGGTGGAGAAACGTGTATAATTGATTGCGGATTTCGGAATTCGGATTGCGGAATAAAAGATGTTTAATTAGCTACTAGTATTTAAACTCCAATGACCAAGCATCAAATTCCAAACAAATCCAAAATTCCAAATTCAAAATGTTTGGTACTTGGAATTTAGAGCTTGGTGATTGTTTGTGATTTAGTGCTTGTCATTTGGAATTTGTAGTTTCATTCGTGGCTAATATGTAGGTGCCTCCGCAATCCACAATTGAAGGGAGGGCTAAAAATTATAGAAGAAACTAAGGTAGAGTCAGCCGAAAGGGCACCTAAGAAGATTCTCGTATCAACCCTTCTCCTTCTAAAACCTAGAATTATACTCAGTGTTGCTTTTACTGGAATTGCAGGAATGGTGCTTGCCAATAAGGGGTTTCCATCTTCATACATAATTATTTTTGGTATTGTGTCTTTACTTTTGAGTGCTGCTGGGGCTGCGATTTTAAACAACATTCTTGATAAGCAAATAGATGTTTTGATGAAAAGGTTAGGTAGGCGCGTTGAAGCGCTAAAGATCGTTGGTGAAAGAACAGCCCTTTTTATTGCACTTTTATTCATAATAGTTTCGCTCTTTATCTCTTTTTATTTTCTTAATTTTGCAAATGGTGTTCTCATTGTCGCTGCTCTTCTAAGCTATACATTTCTTTATACGCTTTATCTAAAGCGCAGTTCTCCATATGGAACGATTCCCGGAGGTCTTCCAGGTGCCCTACCAGTGTTAATTGGATATTCAGCAGTAAAACCTAATTTAGGGATTGATGGGATAATCCTATTTCTTATCATGATTCTCTGGCAACCGCCACATTTTTGGGCGCTTGCTCAGAAATATAAGAATGATTATCAAAATGCTGGAGTACCTGTTATGCCGGTTGCACTTGGTACAAAATATACAAATATATTTATGCTACTCTATTCTCTATCCCTTTTTCCTCTTTCTTTATCTTTATGGTTCTTAGGATATTGCTCTAGTTTATATGCAATAGTCGCTATTATAGTTGGTATTTATTTTGAATATGTAATGATTAGAAGTGTTCTTACAAACTCTAACTATGGAAAAGCATTTGGTGTTTCAATTTTATATATATTGGTACTTATGGCCTCTTTGATAATTGATATTTCCTTAGGCTCAGCAAACACGGTTTTGCAATGTACTGAGATTTCTAGACCTCTAAAAACGATTCCTTAAACTCCCTTCCACAGGATCCCTAACCCAAATCCCGATTTAATCCTAAACGATTCAGTTGCAAATTATTTTAAATCTAACTCACTTTATCCGTTGAGGAATGGGGATGTATAATTGTATTTGATCCATTAAATATCTGTAGCAGTGAACATAACGTTCAATTAATGAATTTGACAAATCATATTAATTATTATATGGTAATTATTACCGTTTATAAGGAGGAATTAGAAAATGAAAAGAAAGGGAGTTGAAATTATAGACTTAAACGTTAAAGAGTTAATCAAGGATCTAAATAAAGCATTAGCGGCGGAGGGGCTTGCTGCTTATCGCTATAAGTATCTTTCAAAGGTGGCATCAGGACTAAACTCAATTCATATCGCCGAGGAATTTGAAAAGATGTCTGAGGAAGAATGGAAACATATGGGGGCTTTTATGGAAAGAATAGTTCAACTCGATGGCGAGCCAATTACGAATGCTTCGGATTGGGTTAAACATTCTTATTCCACTTATAAAGACCCTCCAAAAGATCCTTACGATTTAGAAAAGATGATTAGAGATAGCCTAGAGACTGAAAGGGAAGCGATTGTTTTCTATAATAATCTATATAATAAGACACAGCATGCTGATCCCGTTACAGCCGACTTGGTAATAAAAATTCTTGCTGATGAAGTTGAAGATGAAGATAAGCTTCTTAGACTCTTGAGTAAGTAGATATATGATTAGTAAATTTATCGAGTCATTCATTTTTCCTGAAAACTTGGTTATTCCTAGTAATGCCATTACCAAAAAGAAAAAGTTTCTAATGCCGCTATTAGAGGTACAAGGCTTAAGACCCGTTCCTCCTGAACCCTACGGCATTGCTCAGGACAGGCTTGTCGAAGGACGTGTACAAGTGATTGTAAAAGGAGCGGGTACTATATTCGATCACTTAATAATTCGAAAAGGTATAAAAAAGTAGCGACTGAGAAAGCAAAGACCTTACCCGCGAGGATACGGCAACCCGTATTCATCACGTTGGTTTTGCATCTCTTTTTTTTGGTGTGTCTTTATACATAGATTGGAGCGGGGTTTAGCGCTACATATTAGAACAAATCCTGCTTCCTTATCCTCTGGATAGTAACGAATGGCGTCAGACTGATCTACCTCTCCATTAAGAAGCCTTGATGCGCATGTAAGACAAAACCCTTGTAAACACATGGATGGAAGGTTGTAGCCCGCCTCAAAGGCAGCGTCTAAGATATATTCATCCTCTCCAACTTCGAGGCGGACTTCACCCTCAGGTGTAATTAGTTTTACTTCATAGGTCTTCACTCAACTAAACCCTCAGATTATATTAAGGGTTGTAGAATTGGCGGTTCTTGCTATATGGAGCCTCGCCCGGTTCGCCGCGTCTGAAGTGCCCGGATGGACGAATCTCTCCATCTCGCTCTTTGCTAAGAAGTTCAATGAACCATGCCTCATGCTCGGTTTCTTCCTGAAGTATTCGCGAAGCCATATCGTATGTGCGTGGATCTTTTCCAAATGTAAGGTCGCAGATTTCATTCCAGGTTCTAATTGCGCATCTCTCTGCTTCTAGTAGAATCTGCAGGATGCTTGTAGCGGTCGGATTTTCGGGCAAGTATGCATCCAGACAGGATGCCCTGTCTGCAAACTCTCGAATATCCCTTGGAAGGCCGCCACCGAGTTCATAGATTCTAGGGGTTATAAGTTCAAAATGGGCTCGATCCTCAAGGCGGGCGTCCTCACAAATTTCTTTATAGTCCTCATGTCCTGCAAGGTGCATACGAAGAATTGTGTAGTAGTAATAGGTTGTAAATTCAGCCCCTGCAGCATCAATTAGTTTTTCCCTTAATTGTTTGACATTTACACCACGGGCTTCGATTTGCTCAACTCCTACACGCTGAGTAACATCCCCTGGCTTTACTCTACCTTTCATGTGCCGCTTTTCTTTAGCCATGTTTTTGTGCCTCCTTATTTAGTTGTGGTTTTAGAAGTTATTATATTTGTTAGAGATAATTTGTAAATAGTAACCATTATTAATTAGAAGAAAAATAAACATCTTGCCTGTCACAAAAAAGTGACTAAATTCATCATTAGTCACTTTAGGCAATTTTGTCTTTACGCGTGGAGTGTATTTGGGATGAAAAATAGCCCTTGACAATTGTCGTATTAGGCTATATGGTAATCATTACCGTTCAGATACGAACGGGCTATATTTGGAGAGATGATGCAAGGGGTGAATGAAATGGCTCGTCGTGCAGTAAAGAAAAGAACTCGCTATCTTCATAGAATAAAAAGACCCTCTGCTTTTAGAACCCCAGGGGGAGAAATAACTGAGTTGGATTTATTAAGACTCTCAGATAGAACGGGGTTAAGCTATCAAGAAATTCTAAGTATTTATGAATCTATGAAGAGTAGCAAACAAGCAAAACCGGTTAAAACTAGAAGGAAGTAATACCATTTCCATCTATTAAGTGTTCAAATTTTGTTTACTCATTTTAGGAGTATTTGATGGTTTGTCATACCCGAGTGTCTTTATCGGGTATCTACAGACGACTTAAATACTGGATTCCTGCTAAAGCTTGTACCCATATGCATTAAGTGGGTAGCATGCGGGAATGACATTCCGTTGGCATTTTAAACACTTTTCCATAGGAAATTGTATAAGAGAGCTAGTTTTGCGTAATATTTAGCTCAATCTTAGATGTATAGAGCTGTTTTAACTGTCAAACTTATTAAGTTTACCTTTCCAATTTAAAAATCTCTCATTTTAAGTTGTCACGTCTTCAGTTTGTCCCAAACCAAAAGGAGTGTAAAATTTACACTCAATCATGGCAAATATTAAATTTGGGATTGTAGCGCCGGCAGGAGAAGAACCAAAAAGGCTTTTGGATTTTATAAAGCGAGCCGAGGATTCCGGATTTGATAGCTTCTGGGCTGGAGATCACATGGTCTTTACGTCGAAGCCCAGAGCGTTTGACGTTTTATCAACGATTGGCGCAGCAGGAACTATTACAAAGAAAATATTCATGGGTTCTATTTCGGATTCACATAAACTTCACCCTGCGGTGTTTGCTCAGCGTCTTGCCACTCTAGACCACCTTACTGATGGAAGATTTATACTTGGCCTTGGGCTTGGCGAAGCGATGAACCTTGACCCTTATGGTATAAAGTGGAACAAACCACTTTCACGCATGGTTGAGTCAGTAAAGCTCATAAGAAAGCTCTGGGAAAGCCGTGAGCCGTTTGATTTTGATGGCGAGTTTTTTCAGTTCAGAAATGCTTTTTTAGATGCGAGGCCAGTTAAAGGAAATGTCCCGATCTATATTGCCGCACACCGTCCGAGAAGCCTTCGCGTTGCTGCTGAGCTGGGAGATGGATGGATTACCCTTCCTCAACCCCCATTTTTATTTGCAAAAAAGAGAAAGCAGGTAGAAGAATGGAGAAAAAGTTCAGGGGGATCTGGGGTATCCCCGATCAGGTCGGGGATCAAGAGGGAGGGATTTCAGGGAACCGCATGGGATTTAGATAATTTTGACAAGTGCCAATATCTATTTACCTCGATTGCAAAGGATAAAGATGCTGCTTTTCGAGCCGTGGAACACCTTAGGCACATTTTGATCTGGTCTGAACTCTATGAAGAGGCCTACGGTATTAAACTGCCTGAAGAATATAGAGATTCCAGTTACTTGAATGTGCTTATAACAGATGAGATAGGAAAGCAAAAGCTTAGAGAGTTAGGAAAGCTATTTTCAAAAGAAGCGGTGTTTGATTTTACACTTTGTGGCTCAGCTAAAGATTGCATAAAGAGAATAGAAGAATATATAGAGGCTGGCGCGAATCATTTCCTTTTTCACAACTTCAGCGCTGACCCTGAGTGGAGTTATAAGGTACTAACAGAAGAAGTGATTCCGTATTTTAGGTGATTTTTATAGATTTGAAACGATTATAGTGCAGACTTAATTTTATTGATATAATGTCAGAAATTAGAAGATTAGTACTAGCTAAAAAACTTTACCTTCATGGTTGTGGTCATGCATCCGCCAAGGATGAGGTAAGTAGAATGCTTGCTATTCACAATTTTGATAACGCTGTAGAAATAGTTTTGAAATGTGTGGCTACTAAACAAGAGCTTAAACCGGCAGGAAAATATTTTTTACTTTGAGGAGCTTTTGAATAAAATAAAGGAATTATCACTAATAGAGCAGATAAGAGGTTTACATGAGGCAAGGAACGCCGTACAGCATCAAGGAGAAATTCCTTCAATGGAAACAGTTATTAAATATAAAGGTTATGTGGAAGATTTCTTTAAAAAGGTTTGTAGCGAGATATTCAATGTGCCTTATGAAGGATTATACCTTTCTCAACTAATCGAATATACGGAGTTAAGAGAACAAGTATTAAAGGCCGAAACGGCTTTTGAAGGGGGAGAATTTAAACAGTGTATAGAGTTATGTGAGGACGCACTTATATCCGCAACATTTGATGAAGCTGATATATTTCACACCGCAGGAAAACTAACTGTACATTGGGGAGCATCCGAAGAGTTTAAAAAGATTATCAGCGAAGATTATCCGGAAAAGTATAAAGAAAAAGATTTTTACGTGGTCGCAAAAGAATTAAGTAAGGCAATTCTGCAATTAGGACAGGCTGTAACAGGTATGCAATTTCTAGATGAATATAGAATGGACTTTCTAAAGCATAGGCAAATAATCGAAACCTTAGATGATTTATCTGACAATGAACTTAAAGATAGTGCTGAGTTTTCTTTAAATTTTGTTACCGATCTTATATTAAAATGGCAAGCAGAAGGAATGCTAAGAAGAGATAAAAAAAATGAATCAACCTTGTTCAATGGTGTATAACATACAATAAAGGCACAATGTCAAGAAAAAGCCTCTATCTGCTGCTATCAAGTGACATTCGTTTTTATTGACACAGGTGTGATTTTTCTTTGACCCAAACTCAAGTCCACAGTAAAATTGTTGCATAAGGCACCTCCTTGAAAATGGTTTAGGTATAGGGAAAGGAGAAACTGTAATGGAATTTTGGGAAGGCGAACGCTGTGAATATTGTAACGGACTCATTGTCGAGAAGAAAGTCAACCTCTCTCGGAAGGTTAAAGGAAAGTATGTGCTTATCGAGAACGTGCCCGCTGGTGTCTGTAAAGGGTGCGGTACACGTTACTATGCAGCGAACGTACTCAAGACGATCGAAGAGACTATTCGTGGGCGCCGAAAGGCAAAGCGAGAAGTTCTTGTGCCTGTCTATTCGCTTTGACTTTAAGTAGTCTTTCGAGAAAGGATTCATCTACTTACTTCTTAGCTCAAATACTCCTTCCCAATCTTGGGAAGGCGGGGAGTTCTCGTATTCGTCGCAACGTCGCAGGTATTCTTGGGAGGGTTTATCGGATGGGTCTAGTTCCAGAATTTTTTCAAAATATTCTTTAGCCTCGTTCCACTTACGTTCTCTGTAGAGATTAACGCCTATACGGAACTTATCTAGGATCGCAGTTTTTTTCTCGTCCATTTCTCCTTTTTGTGAAACAAGTTCGTAGATTCTGACGGGTTCAGTTTTCCCTACTACACGAATAATATCTAATTCCCTTGCGATGACCTCTTCTTTCACAAGCTCGTAAGTCATTTCGGAAATAAGTATTTGAGTTCCGTAAATCTTATTTGCTCCTTCAAGCCTGCTTGCCAAATTTACCTCATCTCCTATTACCGTGTATTCAAAGCGGGATGAAGAGCCGATATTTCCCACCACCATCTCACCCGTGTTAATACCAAAACGGAATGTCCTCTCTGGAAGTCCCTGTGCTACCCATTTATCTTGTAGGTTTTTGAGAAACTCCCGACATCTAAGTGCTGCAAGGCAGGCAAGCAGGGCGTGATTTTCCTGTGGAACTGGAGCTCCCCAAAAAGCGACAATTGCATCACCCTGAAACTGATTAATCGTTCCATCAAACTCAAGAATTGCAAAGCTCATTCCCTCAAAATACTCATTCAGGTGTTTTACTACCTCCTCAGGTGATAGGGTTTCTGACAAAGTAGTAAATCCTCCGATGTCAGAAAACATAACTGTAAGTTCCTTCTTTGTCCCACCAAGACGCACCATCTCAGGGTTTTTGATAATTTCGGAAGCAACTGTCTTTGAAACATACCGCTCAAATGTAGATTTTATAAACTCCCTTTCCTTTAGACCTTTTACCATTTCATTAAATGCGCCGCCAAGCTCTTCAAGTTCATCCCCTGTTCGAATATCAACTGTTGTTTCAAGCTCTCCTTTCCCTATCTTTCTGGCTGCAAGAGCAAGGGCACGAACCGGCTTAGTGACTCCTCCTGCTACTAGAAAGCTAAGACCTATAGCTATAACAAGTATTGTAACCCCTAGTAGAAGAAGTGTGATTTGGAGTTTTCTAAGAAAACTAAGTTCTTCAGTAAGGGATTTAAGAACTATAAAACCGCTTCGCTGCATCGGCATCCCTGGAAGGATGGATGCCCGCCTGATTATAAAACGTTCATTACCGAGTGATACTTCACTGACAAAATCCTTATTTCCCTGATCAAACTCTAATATCTTCGAGCTAACAAGTTTTGATAGTTCTTCTTCCTTTTCAGGTGGAAGGGTTGTAGCATTAATACCCTCTTTTGAATAGAGAGCAATGTCAACGGAGGATATTTCTTTTATACTCTCCAGTGTTTTTTTATCTATTCTGCTTCCCCAAAAGACCACTCCATGAATCTCCTCACCAAATGCTACAGGTTTTGCCACTAATTGATAGATAGACTCTTTAACTCCTTGAGGAAAAATTTTTACCCCTTTTTCATCGAATAGGCGTGAGCTCCAAATACCCTCTGCTTCTCCCTCCTCAAATGTCTTTCTGAAAAGAGAGAGGTCGCTTAGGTTCTTGCCGAATTCATTTGGGTCTGCTTTTGTGAAGAGAAGCTCGCCCTCTGAGTTTGTGACAAGAAAGATATCACTTTTCTGGTATATAGGCAGGAATGGAAGGATTGAGTTAAGCCTAAGGTTTGAGTCCTTTAGTACCTCATTGTGGTCTGTAGGTGCGCCAAAACCAAAGTCCTCAGTTCCAACGGATGCGGTGGAAAGTATAGTGCGAAATTGAGGGTTACTCATTGTGAGCGAGTTAATCTCGTCAGAGGCAAATTGAATTCTGAGCTCTTGGAGTTCTCTAAAGGCATATATAGTGCTATCGAATCTTTTTTTAATGTTCTCTTCGACACGGTTTTTTGTCGTTTGTTGAAGGACTAGGAGAACAGTTGCAATAGATAGGAAAACAATCGCGCCAAGAACGAGGAAAATCTTTGTTCTAAAGCTGAGCAGCAGTTTAGAAAACATTTAAGACTCCCAGTCATCCTGATATCCTGGATAGTTGGAGCCGTCTTTTCTCTTATGAGGTGGTATCTTTTCAACTTCTTTGAGTTCAAAATTTATTACTGTTTCTTGTCCTGGAAGGACTTCTATATCACTGCTCATTCTTTGGGTCTTGGGTTTCCACGCGTTTATCGTATATCTACCTGGTGGTACGTTGGGTATAACGAATTTGCCTTCTTTATCGGTCTCCCCAAAGGCGTTGTTTTCAAGGACAAGAACGAAAGAAATCATCTGGGGGTGGATATTACAGAAAACAGGAACTAAACCGGCTTTGTCGAATGTAATATCCTTTGGCGGGTCGGTAGATTTGTATTGACCGAGGTCAAAGGACTTAACAGGCGACACAGAAAAGACATTATGGTATATACCATCACGATTAGGGAAGCTAACAGTCTGCCCGGCGACTATCGGAAGGAGCGTAGGGTTAAAGGCTTTATTTTGCTGCACTAGATTTGAAACATCTTTTGATGGTTTTGTTTCAAATCCTGTAAGATAAACAACAACCCCACTCATATCATCCTTCTCTTTAAGATCGCCAATAAAATTCTTTCCAAAGACCTTCACGGTGCCAGTAATCTTACCGTAGCCTTTATTGTGGTTTGAGGTTTGAGAATAACCGATTATAGATATCCAGAAGGGTAAAATTAATGAAGCTAAAAAAATAATCCACTTCTTCATTTAGATTCCCTGAAAATACTAGTAAATTATACCATTCTTCAAAATAGCTTTAAAAACTTACAGTAAGCTGGGCTCTTACCCTGTTTATATCATCGTCAATAAACTCATCTCTAATAAATGAGTAATCAAACTGAAGCTTTAAGTTACGATCCCTTATGAAATAGAAACTTAAACCAGGGGTTATCTCCCAGATTTTGTCATCACCAAAATCGTTACCAAGGTCTATGATAGCAAACCTTCCTGCAACCTCTATAAGCTTAGGAATAAGAAACACGCCGGACTGAACTCTAACTCCCTGTGAAAGCGCACTGTCTATGCCTGTTTCATCTGGGTTAATATTTCTCAGATCGTATTCTGCTTCTAAGGAAAAGATTAGATACTTAACGGATAAATCGGCTGAGAACTGAAATATATTGCCTTCGTCAGACCCTAAAGCCAAGACCCTGTCTTGAATAATGGGATTGCCGGGATTTGTTGTTGAGGCGTTAAATCCGGGGAGATATGCGGCAGCGACACTTATGGCAATAAGGGGTGTTTCAGAATCTCCAAAAGATCCTTGGGAATATGCATATTCACCTGAAACAGGGAATGGATTGATGGAGGAATATCTTGGTTCTCCTGTCGGAGTGAACATAACCCTTCCAACATAGAGTAGGTTCGAGTTTTCATTTATAGAATTCCTTCCAGCGCTGTTGAATACACCAACGCCGTATGTGACGAATCTATTCACTACTCCTCCTAACCCAACACCTATATGACGACCTAAGCTAAATTCTCGATTTACGATAGAGTTATCAACGAGCTGGAGGTTAAAAGGATCGGTTAGCTCTTCTCTATTAAAAGGGACTCTATACTGACCAATTCTTGGAACTACCTCTGTTTTCTTTGCAAAGTCGAGAAAGTAGTCAAGGAGTTCAACATCGCCACTTGCTTCGAGTATCAACAAATATTTTAACCAGGAACGGAAAGCATTTCCTCTAAAAGAGATCCACAACCTTCTTATATCAAAACT
>Ga0209108_10001073_pt1 | contig 15769 bp, 9 predicted proteins | sample Rifsed10ft1_FD_184003 | JGI IMG/M metagenome (GOLD analysis project Ga0209108, IMG submission 184003) | Soil microbial communities from Rifle, Colorado, USA - sediment 10ft 1 (version 2) | ecosystem: Environmental > Terrestrial > Deep subsurface > Rock core/Sediment | place: Rifle, Colorado...
GACGCTCTCGCCCCCCGCCGCTGGCGCAGCTGTCCCGCCACGCTGACCATCATGTGGACGCGCATCCGGTGGACCGTGCTCGGCTGCAGCCGCGAGGGGATCGCACGCTTCATGTCCTGCGCGCTAGCGCTGGCAATGGCGGTCTCATGCCAGGCGCAATCCCAGGAGTCGACCCTACGACTGCCCCCCGTCGCCGGTCTCGACGAGTACGTTCCCATCCCTGAAGACAATCCGCTCACGCGTGAGAAGATCGAGCTCGGCCGGCGTCTCTTCTTCGATGCGCTGCTTTCCCGCGACCGGACAATCGCGTGCGCGTCGTGTCATCAACCGGCGCGGGCGTTCAGCGACAGCGCGCGAGTCGCCACGGGCGTCCGCGGACAGACGCGAGGGCGCAACGTGCCCACGCTTGTCAATCGCGCGTGGGGCGCCGCGTTCTTCTGGGACGGACGCGCGGCCTCCCTCGAGGAAACCGTCCTCCAGCCCATCCAGAACCGCGCCGAGATGGATCTCCCGCTCCCCGAGCTGTTGCGGCGACTGCGCGAGAATCCGGATTACCATAGGATGTTCGTCGAGGCGTTCGCCGAGGCGCCGTCGGGCGAGAATGTGGCGCGTGCCCTCGCGAGCTACGTGCGCACGCTCCGCTCGGGGAACTCGCCTCTGGACCGGTATCGTGCCGGCGATGCGGGCGCGCTCTCACCGCAGGCCAGACGCGGGCTCGCACTCTTCGTGGGCAAGGCGAATTGTTCGGCGTGCCACATCGGCCCGAACCTGACCGACGAGCGCTTTCACAACACGGGCGTTGCCGCACACTCGGGTGACCCGGGACGCTCCCGTCTGACCGGTCGCCGGGAGGACTGGGGCGCCTTCAAGACCCCGACGCTTCGCGAGGTGGCGCGCACCGCCCCCTACATGCACGATGGCCGCTTCGGCACACTCGAACAGGTGATCGAGTTCTACGACCGCGGCGGCAACTCGAACCGCAACCTCGATCCCGAGCTCCGCCCGCTCCGCCTCGCCGCGGAGGACAAGCAGAGTCTTCTCGCGTTTCTACAGGCGCTGAGCGGCGAGGTGGAGCCGCAACGTACGCAGACCCGGGCCGGCGCCAGTGCGGCGGGGGGCGAGCCCTGGAGCACACAGCCGCCTAACGCGGTCGATGTCGCTGTGACGCCTAGTGCCTCGCGCCCGTACCGCCGTCCACGGCGGGCTCCCGACTTCATCGCGTCGGTTCCCAGGATCGCCCCCCGCCCGCACAATCTGCCCGCGTCGCGGAGGCGGAGCCGCCGTCCGCGACGGCTTTGATTTTATCGCCTGCGGCTTCTATGAGGCTCTTTCTGTCAAGGGGTAATAGTTAGGCGGCCGCGACTCTGGTCGAGAGCCACGGCTGTTTGACGAGGTACTACGGCAGACGGTGCCCCGGGGTGCGGGGCGGTGACGTGCAGGCGTGAAGCCTGCGGAGCCAGCTTCTATCCGGGTCGCGGACACCGTCGAGTGATTCGCCGCGAACCCCTGAGACGTGATGCGATCGGTCGACTCCCGCGGCGGCGCGGCCCCTTCTGAACTACGGTGCCGAGTGCGGCACCCACTGCAGGCACGGGCACGACGCACCCCCGGAACGCCGCCTGCCGTCCAGCGAGTGGGCGGCGTTAGGTTTTCAACGTCGCCCCCAGCGGCACCTGGCCCTGGGCCACATACCGCCACAACGCGATGAGCAGCCGACGGGCCAGCGCCACGATGCCAATGCGGCGCAAGCGCGCGCCGCCGGTGGCGTAGCGTCGGCGATACCACGCGCTCAACGCGCTCTTCGGCTGCCAACGCAGCCAGCCCCACGCCAGCTCCACCGCCAACGCACGCAACGCCCCGTTGCCTGCCTTGCTGATGCCGGCATCCCGTTTCGCATCCCCGCTGCGCCGCGGGATCGGCGCCAGGCCCGCGAGCGCGCCCACTTCGCGACGGTTCTTGAACCGGCGCCAACTGAAGAATTCCATGGCCAAGAGCCAGGCGCTCACTTCCCCGATGCCCGTGAGCTCGAGGAGCTGGCGCACGATCGCGACGGCGGGATCCGTCGAGCTGTTGAGTAACGCCTGCCGCGCGCTCACGAGCGTCTTCCGCTGGGTGTGCACGAGCACCAACCGCGCCCACGTGGTGGCCAGCCGCGCACACACCCCGGGCGGCAACGGCGTGCCGTCCCATTGTCGCAGTTGCGGCAGTTGCGTCGGAAAATGGCGCAGCGTCGTCAGGCGCACGCCGTGGCCGGCCAACAACCCTTTCAGGCGATTGACGCTGCGCGTGTGTTCCCGCGTGAGCCGGAGGAGTTCGCGATGCGGATGTCGCCGGTCTTCCTCGTCGACCGTGGGCACCCGCACGACGCGCCACACGCGGGTTTCACCCGCGTGGTAACGGAGCAGCAACCGCAGGAAGGCGGCCGCGTCCAGCCGATCCGTCTTCGCCTGGCGCGCGCGGCGAGTGCCTTCGATGCTGGCGGAATCGACGATGACGTTGAGAATGCCGTGGCTCGCCAGCGCCCGATGCAGCCAGAAGCCGTCGCGCCCCGCTTCGTAGCACGTCCGAATCGGTGCCTCTGGGGACAGCCCGAAGTGCCGCCGGGCCGCCGCGAATTCGTTTACCAGGCGCGGGAGATCGCGGGCGGGCATGGTCCGCACGCGCGGGGGCGCGGCCAACGCCGGCGTACAGGCCAACGTCCACTCGGTATTGCCAAGGTCAAAGGCGACGAGTAGCGTCGCGTCCAGCAGGGTGTCGTCCATGATCGGACGGGTCGTCACGCTAGGCATGGCTCCTCCACTCGCAAAGGTGATTGGGAGTCACTACAATGGCGGCCCGTTCTTCGGAGACGCCACGCCTACACAGTTTCTGAACGCTATGCGTTAGGCGCACGCCAAATCGCTTCATGCTCACTACGGTTCTGCTCGAGTTCACTGGACCGGGAACTGCGGAGGGCGAACAGCGGTTCACTCAACACTACGGGTGGACGGGCGCAACCGGGTTTGACGTCCCATTCGTCGCTTCCTCCGCGTTCAATCCGAACAACTGTTTCATTGCCTTCCGCGACGTCCGCGCTTCGACAACCACATGGGGCCAGGTGCGCCGGCAAGTCGCGGTGCGTCCATCGACTGCATGCACACTGGATGCTGGGAAAGATGGGATTGGAGGCATCGCTCCCCGAACCATTCGGAAGGTGCCATAGCGCGTGGAGGCCGCAGCGCGCGTTCGTTGAATGGGGTCAGACTCGATTAGCACGTAAATCGAGTCGGACCCCATTTCCAATCCCCCCTTCGGGTTCCGCGCCGTTCCGGACCCTGCGCCTTCTGGGTCCTGCGCAGTTCTGGTCCCGCGCCTTTTGGTCCTGCGCGAGTAGTGGTATTTCACTGGTGAGGCGGACGAAACGATGGGAGCACAGATCTACATCGAGTGGAATATCACGAAGATCCTTGACCGCGATTGGCGGCTCCTCGTTGCGCTTGCCGGTTGATTCGCCTTGACGCACCCCGTGTCCGATCAACTCGTTATCCAGTTCCCGTACTCTCCAACCGAGCACGCCGACGCGCTCTTCGAGGCCAACACCCGGTCTGGCTTCATCTTCTTCGGAGGGATCGTCATCGTGGTGCCAGCGATCGCAGTGCAGCTCGCATGGCCGTCGGCGCTACCTGCGTTTCTTCAGGCTCTGCCGCCGCTGATGGTTGCCGCAATGTGGCTTTCGATTCCCACCCTGACACGCATCGGGGACGCACGGCGACTCAAACGCGAGAACGCCGATAACATCGGCAAACTCGAGACGCGCATATTCAGCCGCGAGGGCTTCACGCCCACATCGAACTGGTCAGCACCGGTTCCGTGGTCGAAAGTGTTCAAGGTTCTGGAAACCAGGAGATTCATTCTCGTTTACGCGACATCAGACGGACCCTTCTTCATTCCGAAGCACGCAATGTCGGCGTCAGATGCAGCGGAGTTGCGAACGCGTCTGCAGCAGGAGTTCCGGTCCCGGCCCAAACAGCTGAAGCTCTTGTCCCAGCCCGGCTGACTTTCGTACGAATGCAATCCGAGGCTCATGACCCCCCTTGCGATCGCCCTCCTCATCTTCGTGATGAACCTGCCGTTCGGGGCCTGGCGGGCGAGGCTGAGGAAGCTCTCGCCCACCTGGTTCGTGGCGATTCACGTTCCGGTGGTGCTGGCAATCGGGATGCGGATCCTGATGGGGGTGCCGTTCCGCCTCATCACCCTGCCCTTCTACATTGCGGCGTTCTTTCTCGGTCAGCTCGCAGGCGGGCGGCTACGGCGGGCGGCCGAGGCATAGCACCACGGACTCGTGCCGCGTCAGCGTGACCGACCCGGTCGAACGAGCTATGTTGACTACGCAGTCCCAATCAGCACGAGTCCTGAGAGGAGGCAAGGAGATTGCGGAATCAATTCAGAGTTGCCGCGCTCCTGATCCCGATCTCCTCTCTGTTCTCAACTCCCGTCACGGTTGATCGGCTGACGCACCAGGGTTCGGGCCCCGCCTTGTGGGTCGGGTTGACTCCGGGTCCGTATCGAGTCGGCTATCAAAGACTCACGCCTGACGGTGTGGTCGTCCACACCTGGTACCCGACCTCGGCGACCGGCAGTCCCCTTCGCTTTCGAGACTACCTCGGCGATGCAGCGGAGCAACTCGCGTCATTCCTCGGAAACACCGGGATCTCGAAGGCAACCGTCGACAGCCTGTTCGCGAGTTCGCTCTACGCGGTTCAGTCGCCCAGCCCGATCAACCGGCCGTTTCCGCTGGTCCTGATTGCACAAGGGAACAGCCATGACGTGGCCGACCAGGTCGTCCTCTGCGAGTACCTGGCGAGCCAGGGGTTCGTCGTCGCGGCGACCCCATCCCCGATGCTTCGTTCTCCCATGGAGCGCGAGGAGCAGGTCGGGACCTTCGCTGAGACGCAGGCCGCGGAGCTCACCGCTGCGATTGCCGCCGTTGCGGCCGCAGTGCCTGTTGACACCCAACACCTCGCTGTGGTGGGCCACAGCTTCGGCGCCCGGGCCGCGCTGCTGCTCGCCATGCAGGACCGGCGAGTCAGAGCCATCGTCAGTCTGGACGGAGGAATCGGCACGGCGACCGCCGCCGAGTCCTTCCGGCGAGTTCCTTCCTTTCGTGCTGACGCGCCGCTCCCTCCCCTGCTTCACTTCTACGAGGAGCTCGATGCCTTCATGGCTCCGGACTTCGCCATGCTGAAAAGTCTCCGGACGTCGGAGCTGCTTCTCGAGCCCACGGAGGCCATGCATCACGTGCACTTCACCACCTACGGCTTCGCCGCGGCGCTCTTTCCCGACCTCGCCAGGGCGACCCGTGCCACACCGGCCACGGGCACGGCGGTCAAGGGCGTCGCAGAACGGACGGCGAGTTTCCTGGAGCGCTCGCTGCGTTAGGCAACCCCGACTGCATCCAGACCCGGTACATGATGAGGGCGAGCATCAGGCATCTGACGGCGGTCTGCCAGCCGCGGTCGACGACGCTGATCCATCCGTGCCAGAATCGGAGGGGAGTCGCTGGGCCTGGCAGGGTGGTCATAGCACAACACCGACGCGCAGAACTGTCTGCCGTGCAGCAGCGTTCATCTTCATGTCGGTTCCGCGTGGCCAGGGCATGAAATGGCAGCATCACTCCGGGCTGGCGTTGGCGCAACCACTTCGAACTCGGATCGCCGCAACCGGTGCATGGCGCCGTGTGACAAAAGCGCCGCCTACGTCATCGGCGTGAGGCAACTACGTCACCTTGACGAGTGTCCACGGGGCGGCGGCGCTGCATCCTCCGGCTGTCACCCTATCCGGAGAAGCCCATGTTGCGTGTCACGAGAGTACTGACGGCGCTGCTGCTGGTGGTCCCACTGCAGGGACTGACCGCCCAGATCAGCGGAAACCTGTTGCGCATCGAGGGACAGAAGGTCCGCATGCGAGTCGCCGTCGATACCGCCGATGCGTTCGCCAGCTCGATCGGGATTCAGGGCACCGTTTTCGAGCAGCGTGGCGATTCGATCCAGATTATTGAGGGCAGCGGGCGATTCTGGACCGTCCCGCTCTCGCGTGTACAGAGCCTCGATGTGAGCCATGGCCGGGATCGGTGGCGCGGTGCCGGGGTCGGAGCGCTGGCGGGGGTCGCACTGGGGCTCCTGATCAGCATGGAACCTCCCCTCTGCGACGGCCAGGGCAACGGCATCGACTGCCGGAGAGACGGGACCACTCCGTCGACTGCCCAGTACGTTGGAGATAACATCGGAATCGGAGTATTCGTCGGGGCGATCGTTGGCGCCGCAATCGGCGTCGAGCGGTGGGAGCGCCTCATGACACGACCGCGCATGAGCGTTGCGCCCGGCGCCGGTGGGATCGGGCTCAGGCTCACCTACTGAGGCGGGCGCCTGGGGACATGAGTGCCCGGCTGAACCCCGACGTCGGCACCAACCGCCACTCTCAGGTCGATGTTCATCGATGCCGGGGCCACCGTGCGCAGATACGCCGCGGACAGAACACGCGCCGCCCGCTCCGTAATCGCTCCCAGGATGCGGATGGTAAGCACCGCATCCACGGGCGCACTCGCCACGACAGAGCGGATCGCCGCCTCCAGGTGTTCGTCCGCAATCGCGTCGAGTCGCAGATCCCGCCTGACGAGTGGCCGCGCGGGGAGCTTCCGGAAGCTCCAGTCGACACGCACGCCGGACTCGTCGCGCGCCAGCTCGACGATCATGTATCCCTTCTCCTCGTCCGCCTCCGCGATCGACGTGCGTTCAATAGAGCCGGGATAGAGCACGGGCGCGGCCAGCGACCGACCGCGAAGGTCTCTTGTGAGTACCTGGTGGCGATGAATGTGCCCTGACAGTACCGCGGCCAGTCCACGCGGCACGTCCCCGGCGCGAATCACATCGGAGGCTGTCGTGAACGTGAAGTCGGCAGGTCCAACCGTCGCGCCTTCCACGCACTGGTGCAGGCACAGCAGCCGCACGCTCGCGCTCGCGTCGTGCCACCCTGTGCTCCCCACCAGACTGACGAACTTCGCGCGTACGTCGTGGCGCTCGGATGGAAAACCGGCCATCGCCACGCGAACACCTCGCACGTTCGCGACGAAGGTTCGTGGCTCGTCGAAGATATGGATACCCGGGTGTCTTGCGAACCTCAGATGAGGGATACGACCGCGCTCATGGTTGCCGGGCACCACGTACACCGGCACCCCCCGGTCGGCGACGCGCGCCAAAGGCTCGAACGCCTGCCAGGCAAGGCTGGTCGGCACTCGCGACCGGTTGAAGACGTCACCGCCATGCACCACGAGATCGACCTCGCCCGCGCGTGCCGGCGCCAGGGCGGTAGCGTAGTTCGCCAGGAAGTCGTGGCCCCGACGACGTCGTTGGATGCGCGGCTGGACGGGCAGATCGTAGCCGAGGTGCGTGTCCGCGAGCAAGAGGATCCGGATGACGTCGTGCACAGATACAACCTATGAGAGTTGTCGCTCGGAGTGGCCCCCGGCGGCCGGTCGATCCACGGGGCGTTGGACGACGAACGTGATCCCGGGCATTTCGGACCACGAGCACGAGCCGGATCCTCCGACCTGGGCCAACACCACGGCCTGCAGCCCCGGGGGGTTTCCTCGGGGGCCCATCTCGAGGCGCGCTCCTCGCGCCACCTTGGTTGCCGATGCAGTTTTGGGCCCCTGCGACATCCCCCCCAGTCCGCCCAAAATGCCCACTCCCGACACCTACGATGGATCTGAGATTGCGACCGAAATACTCATCGTGGGCGCGGGAATGGCCGGGCTGTACTCCGCCTGGCGCCTGACGCAGGCCGGCCACCAGGTCCGGATCGTCGAGCAGCTCGGCCGCATCGGTGGACGCCTCGACACGGACCACGTCGTCATCCGTGGTGTGCCGGTTCAGACCGAAGAAGGCGGAATGCGGTTCATGTCAACGCAGCTCGAGCTGCAGGCGCTCATTCGCCAGCTGAATCTCGACGTCGTCGACTTCCCGATGGGCAGCGACCAGAACTTCTATTTTCTGCGCGGCCGGCGGTTCACCTTCGGCGAAGCCAAGGCAAACCCCGGGATCTGGGGCGAGCTTTACAATCTCGACGATGCGTCGAAGCAGAAGCAGCCGGGACAGATTCTCTGGCTGATTCGCAACGCGATTCTGAAGGAGAACGGCCAGGACCCGGACACCTGGGTCTCCTCACCGCAGAACTGGACCGACTTCCGGCTGAAGTACACGTACCGCGGAATTCCGACCTATCGGTGGGGCTTCTGGGCGCTGCTCGACGACTTCGGCTTGTCGCAGGACGCGATCGAAATGCTGTATCAGTCGAGTGGGTTTGTCGCTCCATACGATCAAGGCATCAATGCCGGGTGCGCGCTTCAGCTGGTGGCAGACTTCATCAATCCGCGGTTCTCGTCGCTACAAGCAGGCTATTCGGCGCTCCCCACCGCGTTGGGTGAACAGCTCACCGGCAAGGTTCCGATTCAACTCAATTGCGAAGTCCACGCGATCGATCGACTCGCGGACGGACGGCTGCGCGTACGCGCGCGCGGACCGGACGGTGAGATCGTGTACGTGTGCCGCACGCTCATCCTGGCCGTAACGCAGCTGGCGCTGCAGCGGCTGATTCCATTCGCGCCGATTCTCCGCGACAGCCAGCAGTTCTCCAGGGACGTGGAGTCCGTCGCCGACATGCCGCTCGGCAAGATCAACCTGTACTACGCGGAAAACTGGTGGACGCCACGATTCGGCATCCGCAATGGACCCTGCTTTACCGATCTGCCACTCGCGATGTTCTATTGCTTTGGCCAACCACGGGCCGCCGCGACTCCGAACGGTCCCAACGCGATTACGATCTACACCGACTACTACCGCAGCAACTTCTGGGCTGAGCTGCAGGAAATGGGCGAGCCGTACAGGACGAAGGACTTTCCAGTGAACCCGAAGCACACCGTCGCCGCCTCAACATCCGTCATCGCGGGGATAACTCGCCAAATGAAGCAGATGTTCGGCATCGACGATATTCCCGCACCGGTGTTGTCGACGTACAAGGTCTGGATCGATCCGCGGATGGGCGACGGGGACCATCAGTGGCTGATCGGCGTCATCGACACGGACGTGCGCTCGCGCATGGCGTGTCCGGTGGCTGACGTCCACGTGTGCGGAGAGTCATACTCGGATGATCAGGCGTGGGTGAACGGCGCGCTGCGCTCCGTGGATGAGATGCTGAGTGCGCATTTCGCCCTCCCGGCGCCGGACCTCCGCTCGGTCGCAACGCCGTCAACGTGACCAGCGGGGAATCGGACGTCCTCGGCGCGACCTTCGCGTCGTTCGTCCCGATAGATCGCCTCCGCGCCCTGGCGAAGGGTGAAACGCTGCCCGACCGCGCCCGCGGCGCTGCGCTGATGGGCGACCTGTCTGGTTTCACGGCCCTCGCCGTCGAACTGCGCAAGTCGCTTGCCGCCAAGCGCGCGGCCGAGGAGATCACCCGCCATCTGAACGCGATCTTCACCCCGATCGTCGACATCACGCACCGCTTCGGCGGAAGCGTCATCAATTTTGCCGGAGACGCGCTGACCTGCTGGTTCGATGCGGACGACGGCACCCGAGCCACGGCGGCGGCGCTGGCGATGGAGAAGTCCATCGCGGAGGTCCGTCCGGTCGAGCTGCCGGGCGGGCGCCGGCTGTCCGTGGGAATCAGGATCGCGGTGGTCGCGGGCGATGTCCGGAGGTTTCTCCTCGGCGATCCACGGCTGCAATGCATCGACACCCTCGCCGGATCGTTGCTCGACCGGCTCGACGGTGGGCTGCGTGTGGCCGCGCCGGCGGAGGTGTTGGTGGGTGAGGAAGTGGCCGCCGCACTCGGAGGGGACCTCGATGTTGCGGACCGGCGCGCGTCGGCGAGCGGAGAGCGATTTGTCCCGGTTCGTGGCCTGAAGCGGAACGTCGACGCGCTCCCCCTCCTGGATGTGCCCCGCGTGCCGGCTGCGCAGTTGCGGCCCTGGGTCCCGCATCAGATCGCGACGCGGCTTGCCAGTGGCGGCGATTCACTGTTGGCTGAGGTCCGTCCCGTCGTCGCGCTGTTCATACGCTTCGATGGCGGGCAGTACGACGATGCTCAGTCGGACGGCAAGCCGCTCGACCACTATGTGCGCTTTGTGCAGCGCACCGTAGCCGAGCTGGAAGGTGATGTTGTCGAGCTGAACCTGGGCGACAAGGGGAGTTCCCTGTACGTCGTGTTCGGCGCGACGGTCGCGCACGAGGATGACGCAGTGCGGGCCGTTCGCGCCGCAATCGTGCTGCGAACACCGCCGGCCGACATCACGCTTGGACACAACCCGCAGATCGGCATCAGCATGGGCGAGATGCGCGTGGGGACGTATGGGAGCTCAGTGAGGCGCGGCTACGGCGTTCAGGGTCAGGAGGTGAATGTTGCCGCGCGTCTGATGATGGCGGCAGCGCCGGGCGACATCGTGGTCTCGCAACGCGTGGCGGATGCGGTTGCTCGCCGAGTGGAGGCAGCACCGGTTGGCGAACTCACGCTCAAAGGCATTGACCGGCCCGTGCGGGCCTGCCGCATCCTGCGGGAGCGCGACGATGATGCGGCGCCGGCGTTGACTGGACTGAGCGGGCCGCCGCTCGTCGGCCGAGCGACCGAGCGGGCAGCGATGATCGCGGCGTTCGACCGGGCGGTGACCGGGGCGTCCGAAGTCGTGTTCATCGAGGGGCCAGCTGGCATCGGCAAGTCGCGTCTGCTCAGAGAAGTGGTTTTGCTCGCGCACGATCGCGGAGTGGCAGTGTGGGGCGGCGCCGCGGAAGAGATCGAACGCCGCCGCCCGTACAACGTGTGGACGCAGGTTGCTCGTGCGGCGCTTGGCCTTGCGGCCGGAGAGCAGGGCAACGGTGCGCGCGCGCGCGTGCTCGAGCGGCTCGCTGGCGTGCCGGACGCGGAAGCCGCGCTCCCTCTGCTCAATGCGCTGTTGCCACTGCAGTCCGCGGAGACGTCGCTCACCATGAGCCTCACCGGCAAGCTGCGAGCAGACCGGACAACAGACCTCCTGCTTGCCGCGCTCCAGCAGGCGCGCGGCGCGCGTCCGATAGTCATTGTGCTGGAAGACGCGCACTGGATGGACGCGCTCTCGGTGGCGCTCGTGGCGGCCGCGCGCGAACGGATGCCAGGGGTGCTGATTGCACTCACGTCGCGTGACCTTCACGGCAACGCGGAGCTGGATGCCATTGCCGGCCACGCGCGCACGACGCACGTGCGATTGGGCAGTCTCGAGCGGGCGGAAACGGGTGCGTTGGCCGCGTGGCGCCTTGACGTTCGGGCACTGCCAGACGAACTGACGAAGTACATTCACGCGACCGCCGGCGGCCAGCCGTTCTTTGTCGAGGAACTCACGCTGGCGCTGCGCGACGCCGGATTGATCCGCGTCGTGGATGGCACCTGCCAGCTGACCTCAACGCGACGCCTTGACGAACTCGACTTCCCGGGCACGCTGCAGGGAGTCGTGACGAGCAGGGTCGACCGGCTCGATGCGTCGGAGCAACTGGTGCTGAAAGTCGCCAGCGTGATCGGCCGAACGTTCGACCTGGCGGCGCTCGAACACGCGTATCCCGATACGGCGGACCGGAACCGCATACGTTCGGATCTCGAGGCGCTCTCGCGCGCCGACATCACGTCGATTGTCAGCAGAGAGCCTGAGCTGACCTACATGTTCCGGCACGCGTTGATGCGCGACGTCGTCTATCGGCGACTCCTTTCTTCGCAGCGACGAGACCTGCATCAGGCCGTCGGGGCCTGGTACGAACACGCGCACGCCGATGATCTCAGCCGATACTGCACGGTGCTCGCGTATCACTGGCGCGAGGTCGCGTCGATCGACGGTGCGGACGTCGCGGCCCGTTCCAAGGCACTCGATTACCTGAGGAAGGCGGCGGGGCAGACGACGCACATCGGAATGCCGAAGGACGCCGTGGCGTTCGGACTGGACGCGGTTCGCCTCCTCGGAATGGATATTCCGGTCGATTCGGCAGCCGTCGGGGCGGCGATCGGCGAGGGGGAGGGTGCCCTCCAGCAGGAGCTGGCCGGACGCGACCCGAGTGCCCTGCTCGGATTGCGGCCTATGACCGCGGAGTCACCGGCGCGGATCATCGAGACGTTGCTCGAGATCATGCCCGCGGCGTTCATGGCGCAAATGGGCGAGGTGTTTGCGCTCGCCGCGATCACGAACCTCCGGCTCACGCTGGAACACGGCAATGCGCCGGCAACACCGGTGGCGCATTCGATGTATGCGATACTCCGTCGGAACGCCTTCCAGGATATCCAGGGCGCGCACGCATTCTCGCGCCTTGCACTCGCGCTGGACGAGCAGCAGGGAGGCTATTGCTTCGGCGTCTGCGCGTTCATCCACACGTGGTTCATCGACATGTGGCTCCATCCGCTGCGGCAATCCATCCCGCTCAGCCTTCGTGCGGGGCAGACGGCCCTGGATCGGGGGGATGTGCTGTACGGGTGCTTCAACCTGTCGGGGCACGTCCTGTATTCCGCGGGAGCCGGCCTCGAGCTGCCCACCGTTGAGCGCGTCGCGCGCGAACAACGCGATGCCATCGCACGCCGCGTGCTCAGCTCGACATTCCACTGCGTGATCGAGCTGCAGTTCGCAAAAGCGCTGGCGGGCCGGACACGCGACCGGTTCAGCCTCACGGACGACGAGCACGACGAGCAGGCGGATCTCGCGAGCATCTGCGACACCGATCAGTACAACCAGATGGCGTACTACCACGTGGCGCGGCTCAAGTTGCATGCATATCACCGCGATTTCGACGAAGCACTGCGTGCGGCAGATCGCGGTTTCGCCCTGCTCACGGCGTGCGGCGGCCAGGTCGCCGAAGCGGAACTCCGGTTCTTCTTCGTCATCGCCGCGGCGGGCGCGTGGGACACGTCTCCTGCGTCAGGCAGGCAGAGACTATTCGCCCGCGCCGAAGAACAGGCCGGCGTCATTCGAGGGTGGCGGGCGCATTGCGAGGCGAACTTTGGACACCTGTCGGACATGGCCGCGGGCGAGCTGGCGCGTCTCCGCGGACTGGACGACGATGCGACGCGATGCTTCGAGCATGCGGCGGCAGGGGCAGCCACGAATGAATACCATCAATACACCGCGCTGGCGCTCGAGCTGCTTGCGCGACACCACTCGCGCAACGCCCGCACGGAACCAGCGCGTGCCGCCTTCGAGGCCGCGGCAGCGGCGTACGACCGATGGGGCGCGACCCTCAAGGCGCAGGACGTGCGCGCGCAGCGCCCCTGACGGTCAGGCGTTGCGGCGCAGGAGCAATGCGATCGCCTGAAACTGCGGACCGACCGCGACCATCACGAGCCAGTCCTTCTCGATCTGCTGGTATGCCCGTGAAAGATTCACCGGAATGGACGCCAGCGTCATGTTCGCGAGTTCGGCGATCGAAAGGACGCTCTGCGCGGGCTTGATCTGGTCACGCCACGGATCGAACAAAACTGTCGACGCCTGGTACGGCAACAGCGTAATGTCAGCGCCACTCAGCCCATTGCGGGCAAGCATCGCGTTGACAATCGCGGGCGGCGTGTTCACCCCGAACCCCTTGAACATCGCTACGCCTTCGGCCGTGATGTTGTACCACGCCTTGGTGTAAGTGCCTCCGTCCGGTGTACCCGCCACCAGCTCCGGTGACATGTACATCCCGCCGTAACCATCGGGTTGCACGCTGACCTCGTAGTCGGCAAGGCTGAATCGCGAACGGTCGGTCGTCGCGCTCAGGATGAACGCGCCTGCGGCGTCGGACGAACTGATGGACTGTGGCTTCTGGTAGTTGCTGTACTGCGTCCAGTTGCATCCGACCACCACCAGGGCGTGACGCGCGCGTGTGGTGCGGATCATCGCGTCCGCGACGATCAGTCCTGACAGCGCATTGGTAAATTCGTCGGCAATGGGCAGCACGATACAGCGCGCCGGCAACTCCATCAGGTGATGGACCCGTGCGAGTCCATTTGGCGTAATGAACTCCGATATCGACGCGTATCCGGTGATCACGTCAATGTCGCCCGGTCCCAGCTTCGCGTCTTCGAGCGCGCGGCCCGCGGCGCCGATCATCAGGTCCTCGAGCGACACACCTGGATCAAGAACGCGCCGGTACTCGTACCCCTTGAACAGATCCGTGCCAGGTGGTTGATGCGCGTGCAGGTAGTCGAAGATCGGGTCGTCGTTACCGCGAATGGTCGGAGGCAGGTTGTGTCCCGTCCCGGTGATCGCGACGCGTTCGCCGTCGTTGATCACGTGTTCGGTGCCGGTGCCGTCGCGGGCGGCGTGACCCACGATGGTTTCTGCAGTCCAAAATGCGATTGCAGCATGATCTCGCTCGTCTCCAACGCGCCCTCCACCCATCCTTGCGTCTGCGAGTAGGCCTCGCCAACGACGTACACGGGCGCGTCGGGTACCGGCTGCACCATGCGCGGAATACAGTCCATGCTGTTGTATCCGATGTTCCAGAAGTGCACGCCGCCGCCGAAGGGATCCTCGCGCCAGTTGCGATAGGCGGCCGCGTACGGTGTCGGCGCGTAGCGCACGCCGTGGAGCGACAGCAATTGCCGGTGCGTTTCCTCAACCATCAGTCGCGGTGCCTTATAGCGCTGCCACGCATCGTCGCCGCCCGGGGCTGACGCGAAGCGGTTAGGCTGGTCTGCAAAGTGATCGGGGTGGAAGCTCGCGGTGCTTTCCAGGCCACTCCAGAAGTACGTCTCTCCCACATCCTCGTAGCTCGCCAGCACTACGGCGTTCTGATTGTCGGGGTGCGCCCCGGGTTGCCGGCCCTCGACGCCCCAGTAGTAGCACTGCCGGAGCGGGAGCGTCGTTGTCGAGCGGCCAGCAGTCACCCCGACCGTTTCCCACCACGGGGTGCGGTATGCCATGAACACCTTGAACAGCGGAATGCCTTCGACAGAATCGATGAGATTGTGAACGTCCTTGTGCTTCGGATCAAGCAGGCAGCCGGTTTGCGACAGCAACTGCAGGGACCGTCGCGGCATCGCGAGGACGAGATGCCGCGCGAGTACCGTCTGCTTACCCGCCGGCGTCACCAGTTCCAGTCGCACGCCGGTTGTCCCGTCAGGCAGCGATGTCCGATCGAAGGACTCGAGACGGTGTCCGCTGTGCACGCTACCGCCGGCCTTGATGAAGCGGTCGCGTAGCGCACGCGGTACCGATTCGAATCCGTCGTTCAGGCCGTGATACGTGATTCCCGGGGCGAAGTCGCCAATGCACATCCGGAGCGCGTCGCCCGCGTTCCAATTGGTCGTGATGGAGTAGTACCCGCTGGAATCCTGGATCAGCTCGTACGCTTCACCGCTCACGACACGCAGCAGCAGGTTCCAGAAACCCAGTTCGTAGAGGTGCCGGCCGTCAATCGTGAAGTTGCGATACACATCGTCGAACTGGGCGTCGGACAGCTTGTCGATGCCAGGCACGAGCTGTCGAAGCGCAAACAGCAGCAGCGTTCCCGGATCGAGGCCGACCTCGGCGTCCTCGAGATGGTACGGCAGTTTCGTTGTATCGGTCAGGTCTGTGAAACGGAGCCGCTTGTTGCGCAGGTAGCAGATGTTGCCGGGAATGCTCGTGGGAAAGTCGTGAATGCCAAGCTTCAGCACATTCTCGACCAGCGAACGGCACAGCGTATGGGTCGAGATGTAGCGCATGCCGCCAAGCTCGCACGTCACGTGGGACATGCCGGGCGGTTTCACC
>Ga0209108_10001075_pt1 | contig 15759 bp, 14 predicted proteins | sample Rifsed10ft1_FD_184003 | JGI IMG/M metagenome (GOLD analysis project Ga0209108, IMG submission 184003) | Soil microbial communities from Rifle, Colorado, USA - sediment 10ft 1 (version 2) | ecosystem: Environmental > Terrestrial > Deep subsurface > Rock core/Sediment | place: Rifle, Colorado...
CTCAAACAGGTTGATTCGCGGGATCCCCAGCACGCGCATCTTGCCGCCCTTCTCAAGCGTCTTCACTTTGTCCGCTGGCTCTGTCCCCGCAACAAACACCATTCGTCGGGGTCCGGGCGCCGCTGGATTCCCCTCGGCGTCTTTCACAATCGCCAGCACCATATAACCGTCAGCGCGTTTGACGGGCTTTTGTGTCAGTTCGATTCGAAACTCCACGTAGTTGTACTGCGCTTTCGTCGAGATCAGCCGTACGCCCGAGTCTGTCGTCTGTACGATCACCTTCTTGTTCTCGAAGTACGGGAATGCCGTCTGCGCATCATAGGCCCGGAACCCCGGGATCCTTGCAAACGAACCCTGGATGTTGTGTGATTCGATCACCGAAATCGGGTGGATTTCGAATACGTGCGGTGGGTTACTGTCTTCGGGTGGCAGCACAGTTGTGAATTGCTCCTGCTCCTCATTGGGAGGGTGCTCAAACCACAGCCGCCAGGCCCCCACCAGCCGCACCCCTTCCTCTTTTCCTTTCTTCACTTTTACCAGATTCAGTGCGGCGGGCTGACCCTTCGCATTCATGATCTCCGCGACCATGGGAAGCCCTGCCAGCGGCGCTCGCCCGGCCATGTGCAGGTCGCCGTCGTCTCCGTCGTCCTTGATCGAGTTCGGATACTTGTGGGATTTATCGATCGTCAACTTCACCTCAATCGTCGCCCGGTTCTTGTATTTCTCCACCCACGCCTTCTTCAGCACGACACTCCCGCCGCGCGCTCCCATCGGCGCCGCCAGCAGCGCGATGAGCAGTGCCGCGCCCATCCGTCGCATCGCGTGCTTCATGTCGTTGCTCCTTGCGGCACCTTTTTTCCATTCTTTGCAACTTTCTCCGGCTCTTTCCCCGCCGCCCGCAGGTTGACGATCTTCTTCAGCATGTCAAACCAGAACGGCGCTCCCAGCGACACCGCAATTGCCGTCAGCAGCCACCCTAGCAGGTGTTCACTCAGCAGGCCCCAGATCCACGACCCGGCCAACGAGCAGTGCTGAAAAAAGGCGCGGCCGGGAATCGATTCGTTCTCGCCTGCGTGCTCAACTTTTTTAAGCACCTCTCGGCACGTACAGGCCAGGCTGTCTTCCTTCTTCTTCCCGGCCACCACGTCTGTGATGCACTGGTCATTGGCGGCCGCGGCCGTCTTGCACTCGGCCAGGCAGCGCTTCCCTTGATCTCCGGCCTTTTCTTCCGCCACCATCCGGTTGAACTTCCTGAACTCGTCGCCCCAGCCCAGCAGTTGCCCGAGCAGCTTCTCCTCTTCCGCAGTCAGCTTTTCCATCGTGACGCCCGTTTCGTAAGGCTGCGAGGGCTCGGGCGATTCCGGGTTCGTGTACTCCACCGTCAGCGGCTTCTCCGTCCGTGCTTTGGCCTGCTCGACAATCGCCGCGCGCAGCGTCGGGCTCGTCCACAGCGTCTGCGCGATCTGCATCGTGTCTGCGTTCATCGCCAGCGTTACCGCCAGGGCCACCACCGCCACCCACACTGCGGAACCTCGCTTGTACCACCCCGAGACGCGATCCATTGCATCGTTGTACCAGTTTTCGATCCGGCCCTGAACTTCCTCGAGCTTCGCGCTTCCGCTCGTCCCCTGCAGGATCGTCTCGAGCGACCTCTTCAGCGGCCCGTCCCCGAGCTTGGTCACCTTGTCCAGCATCTCCTGCACACTCCCGCCGCCGGCCGCCGGCTTCGCCACCAGGTCCGTCAGTACCTGCGCAAATGTTCGCGCCGGGATGTACGACGGCCGCTTGCCCTCCTCGGCCAGTGCCCGCACCAGCGGGTGCCCGTAAAACTGCGCCGTCATCCCGCCTGTCGTCCCGGGCCCGTCCAGCAGCCCGCGAATCCCTACTTCGAGCGTCTTCGACCGCCGCTTCAGTGCCCCGGCAATCCCTTCATTCACCGTCGTGCACAGCAGCGCCAGCAGCAAGTACACAAACACCAGGCCCAGCGTCACATCCAGAAAGATAAAGTTCGTCATCGGGGTTTCTCCACGCGAGCAGTCAATCTTGTCGCGCAGTATATACCACTCGAATATCTACGCAAGCCGGAAGCAGCGGCCCGTCCCGCCGGTAGGGTTTCCTCGACCGCCTCAGCAGCCACGGGACGCTGGCAGCCGGACGAGCCTTTCAGCTTGCCCTTCCAGCAATGAAAAGGGCCGGTCGCTTTCGCGACCGGCCTTGGATGATTCCTGGTAGCGGGGGCTTGCAACGCTTTCAAACTGCCCACATTCCCTATTGAAATCCCATGGCTTGGGACAGCCTAAAGGGTCGCACCTTTGATTCTTTCAAGCGAGGCGAAAATGCCTGGCAAACTGGCGAGAGATGGTACCAATCGCGGCGGAGCGAGGCCTGGCGCAGGTCGCAAGCTGACGGCGAACACCACATTAGCTCCAAATCATTGATTCGAAAAGAATAAACGCGATTCGATTCCGTCCCAACCCCCCACCGCCAAAGATAGAGCCGAGGCAAGGATCATCCGCAGAGCAGACCGAAGCCGCCATTGAAAGAGCGCGGGTGACCTGCTACTAGCCATACTAGGAACAGCGAGGCCACAGAGAGCGCGCAACCATCGGACTCTTGACGCCTGTACAATTTCTTGCACGTGTGGGCTCTGAATGATATACTGCGCTCCCTTTTCCCCGAAGGGTTTGGAATGAAATAGTCTCGTCCCTTTTCCCCCAAGGGCGTGGAAAGTGTAGCATGCGAGTGACTCTCCTAAAGAGCGACCGCTGGAGAGGACGGCGCAAGCGCCTCTGCTCACCTCTCGTGCGGTGCCTAGGTCGGACACGCCTTTTGGCCGGTTCGCTTCAGGTGGCAGGCGCGCTGCTGTTTTTGCTTTTCATCGCTGCCGTCGAGGGAGCCCCTGCCCAAACGGTCACCAGGCCCGGCATGGACATCCCCCGTGTTAGCCGGCCGCCGAAACTCGAAGACTTCCTGGACATGCAGCCCAACTCGGAGCTAGCCGATCAGCTGGCAAAGGTCGAAAGCTTCATCCAGCGCAATCCCAAAGACGGAGCTCCCTCCAGCCAACGCACCGAGGTCTACCTGGGCTACGACGACAAGAACTTCTACAGCATCTTCATCTGCTTCGATAATGAACCAGGCGACGTCCGCGCAAGGATGGTCCGGCGCGAGGACATATCGGGTGACGACGCCGTGGAGTTGATGCTCGATACTTTCAATGATCAGCGCCGCGCCTACGCCTTCCGCGCCAATCCCTTTGGGATCCAACTGGATTCCCTTTTTACCGAAGGGGGCGAGGACGAAGATGCTGAGCGTCCCGGCTTCGATCCTTCTTACGACACGCTCTGGCACTCCCGGGGGAAACTCACCGATCGCGGCTATGTAGTCTGGATGGCCATTCCCTTTAGGAGCTTGCGCTTTTCCTCTAAGCCGCAGCAGACTTGGGGAATTCTTCTCAACCGTGATATCCCTCGCCTGAACGAGGAAACTTTCTGGCCGCAATACTCTCTCCGCATCGAAGGTCGACTCAATCAAATGGCAACTGCGAACCGCCTGCAAAGCATTTCCCCCGGCCGCAACATTCAAGTGATTCCTTATGGCCTCTTCCGCACCTTTCGCGCCCTGGATACCCGCGACCCGCACGTGCCCCAGTTCCAACAACGCACTGAAGTGGACGGTGGCCTGGACGCCAAGTTTGGGCTCAAGGACAGCATGGTCGTGGACGTGGCTGTGAACCCCGACTTTAACCAGGTGGAGTCGAATGAGCCCCAGGTGACGGTCACGGAGCGCTTTGAAGTCTTCTTCCCCGAAAAGCGCCCCTTCTTCCTCGAGAACGCCAACTATTTCCAGACTCCCATTAACCTCGTTTTCACGCGCCGCATTGCGGATCCCCAATTCGGGGTGCGGACGACGGGCAAGCTGGGTCCCTATGCCCTGGGCGCCTTTGTGATCGACGATCAGGCACCCGGAAGGAGCGTGCTCCCGGATGACCCGCTGTACGGCAAACGCGCTCTGTTTGGGATCTTTCGGGTCAGCCGCGACATCTTCGAACAATCCACCATCGGCTTCATCTTCACCGACCGCGAATTTGCGAATAGCTACAACCGCGTGCTTGGCTTCGACGGCCGGTTCAAACTAAGCCCGAACTGGGTGGCGGGGTTCCAGGCCGTTACCAGTTGGACCCAGTTCCTCGATGGCAGCAAACGTGCCGGCTCCGCCTACAATGCCACGCTGAATCGCAGCGGGCGCTCGCTCGAGTATAACTTTGCTTACAATAGCTTCAGCCCCGGCTTCTTCACTCAGTCCGGCTTTGTCGAACGCAGGGATATTCACGACTTTAAGCAGGTGGTCGAGTACCGTTTTCGTCCCGAAGGTAAGTACCTCATCTCCTGGGGGCCGAGAATCGCATCTGAGGGCGTTCTCGACCACACCGGCCTGCGCCTCGACTTCACGCAGGGCAACTCCATCAGTTTCGAGCTCATTGGGGAGACCGAATTCGGCATCGGCTACACCCTGGATCGCGAACGTCTCCGCCCCATAGACTTCCCAGTGCTGCCCGGAAACCGCGACTTCTCCCGCAACGAAAAGAGCTTTTTCTTTAAATCAAGTCTCTTTGACTGGTTTACCTTTGAAGGCAGTCATGGGTGGGGGACAATCATCAACTTTGACCCACCCGACGGCCAGGAGCCGTTTCTGGCCAATGCAACCGAAAGCGAGTTCTTGCTCACTCTGCGCCCGCGCACCAACCTGCGGATCGACAACACCTACCTACTCACTCGGCTCAACGACCGCTTCACCCGCGCCAATGTCCTGACCAACCACATCATGCGCTCCAAGTGGAACTACCAGTTTAACCGCGAACTTTCGCTGCGCGTGATCCTGCAGTATGACGCGGTCCTGACCAATCCTGAGTTCACCGCCGAGGAAATCACCAAGAACTTCAACACCGACTTTCTCGTCACCTACCTGGTCAACCCCTGGACTGCCCTTTATGTCGGCTACAATACAAACGCGCAGAACATCGACCTGGTGCCGACGGCTTCGGGAGCCGAGATTATTCGCCGCCGCGGCCGGTTTATCAACGACGCCAGACAGTTCTTCATTAAATTCTCTTACCTCCTCCGTTTCTAATTCCATTCCAGCCGAGAGTGTAGCTCGCAAGCGTGCAACTGCGAGTGATTCCTGAGGGGGGTGACCTGCCCCCGGAAACTAGTCCAGGCGAAATGTAGCTGCGCGAGATTGCCAGCGCCCCGAGCGGGGTGCGGGGGAGCCTGGAGATTTCCGCCGACGGGCGGCGCGTGATTGGTTACGTGGGCGACGAACGGAGCGACGAGCCGCAGTCCGACCCGGAGAGCACGATCGGCATGCGGGAGCAGAGGTTCCGCGTGTGGGCGCTGCCGACATGGCGCGTAGTGGCGACTTCGACGCCGATCCAGCCCAATGCGCCGAAGCGAGCGCAACTGCGGTTGAGCGGCAAGGGCGATACGGTCCTTGTCTTCTGGAAGTTTGCCGATACGCCGCTGATAGTGTACGAGATTCCGTAAACGCGGGCCGACCGCTCTTCCCTTCCCCGAAGACCAAGAACCCACTGCTCGGTGGAACATCCGGGCAGCCCGGTGCGTATCACAAGCATCAGTCCAAGGGAATGGAGGAGGCCTGCGATGAAAACTAAAATGACATTGAAGGCGGTGCTCAGCGTCGCGCTGCTGATGGCGCTGGCAATCAGTGTGCCAGCGACAGCAGCGGCACAAGCGGCGCAAACGACACAGCCGGAGCGATGGCTGCACGTGCGCGTGGAAAGCGTGGACGGCAAGGGAGAGCTGGTGCGGGTGAACATGCCGCTCTCGCTGGCGGAAAAGCTGCTGCCGGCGGTGCGCAACGAGCGGCTGCGCGACGGGAAGATCACGATCAATGAGTCCAGGATGAACGGTGTGGACCTGCGCGCGGTGCTGGAGGCGGTGCGGACGACGCGGGACGGCGAGTTTGTAACCGTGCAGAGCAACGATGGGGAGGTGCGGGTGGCCAAGAAAGAGGGCTACCTCTACGTGAACGCCCGCGAGAACAAGAAGGACAAGAACACGCAGGTGGAGATCAAGGTGCCGATGACGGTGGTGGATGCGCTGCTTTCCTCGGGCACGAACGAGCTGGACCTGGTGGCGGCGGTGCGGGCGCTCGGCAAGCACGGGGATTCCGAGCTGGTGGTGGTGAAGGACAACAAGAACACCGTGCGGGTGTGGCTGGATTCGAAGAATACGTCGGAGTGAAAGGGCAGGGTGTAGGGGTTAGCGTGTAGGGTGTAGGGTGCAGGAGAGAGGCATGTTTGGAAAAGTGATGCTTGGAGTGTTGGGGACGACGGTGCTGGCGGGAGTCTTTGTGGCGCAGCAGGGCTTGGTGCGGGTGCGCGTGGTTGAACACAAGGAAGGTGGCGACCGCGTGAACCTGTATGTGCCGGCGGCGGTGATTCCTGTGGCGTTGAAGTTGGCTCCTGAGGAAAAGATCCGCGAGGCGATTGAGCGGGCAAAGGAATGGCTGCCGGCGGTACGCATTGCCAGCAAGGAGCTGGCCCGGTTGCCGGACACAGAGCTGGTAGAAGTGCGGGACCATCGGGAGCACGTGCGCATCCGGACGCGCGACGGATATCTGGAGATCGACGTTGAGTCGGACCGCGAGGATGTGCAGCTCTCCGTGCCGCTGAAGATGATTGAAAAGGTGGCGCAGGAACTGCACGCGCGTGGGCCAGCGTCGTAGGTCAGTTTACGGCTGAAGTTGACCCCTGCAACGCCCGAGCTGACAAACACACCAAAGAGGGATTCTCCGGCCTGACCAAGTCGGGGCCTCAGAATGACGACGCCTCAGGCGGCGGGTTCTTTGCCGGGGATCCAGTAAATTTCTTCCTTCAGGTTTTCCTTCGGAAGACCGCGACGCGCGAGAATCCCCTTACCCTGTTCAATCATGTTGGGGTGGCCGCAGAGATAGGCGCTAGTGTTCAGACCGGCCATTCCCCAACTATCGGCATACTTGCGGATCAGGTCTTCGGTGCGGCCGGTTTCGCCCTTCCAGTTCGGGTCTTCCCACGGACGACTGACGGTGGGCACGTAGGTGAGCCAGGGGACCTGGGTGGCGAAGCGTTCTAATTCCTCGCGATAGCCGAACTCCCAGGAACGGCTGGCACCATTGATGATGAACAGCTTGTGCTCGCCGGTGAATTTCCCTTCTTTCCAATCCTTGAAGAGCGCGCGGACGTAGCTGACAAACGGGGCCAGTCCGGTGACGGTGCAGAGCAGCAGATGAAGGTTGCGGCCGGACTTGTTATCGAGAGTGAAGCGGCCCTTGGCGACGCGGCGAAAGCTCATTTCGTCGCCGACCTGAAGCTTGTAGAGCAGCGGGGTGAGCTCGCCCTCGGGGACCAGCTCGAAAAAGAACTCGACTTCTTTCTCATAGGGCGAGGAGACGATGGAGTAGGGGCGCTCAACGTGCTTGGCCGGCGTCTGGACGCCGAGGGTGGCGTATTGCCCGGGGGCGAAGCGGAATTCCCCGCCCACGTCCACGCGGACCATCCAGAGATCGTTCGCAAAATCGACGCGCTTGGTGATGCGAGCCCGGAAGAACTTGTCTACGGGGAGATTCATGGTGAGCTCCAGGGAGTGAAGGTGCGTTTGGGCATGGTGGATTTCACAAGACCGGGCCGGCAGAGAACGTGCGGCGTCCCGGCCGCGAGGGTCGAGACGCCACGAACAGATCCGGAGTGGCGCTGGCAGGAGGCATGCGCGGCGAGGGCTAGTCGTTTGGCCGCTGGCGCATCATCTGCGAGGGGTCAAACGGCTGCGGCCTGCCGGTGATTTTCGATTTGGCGTTGGTGAGGACTTTGGCCAGAACCATCTCGCTTCCGTCGGACGAGGTGGACTTGACCAAGCCGTAGGGAGCGACGTCGGTGGATATCCAGGTCTCTGCTCCGGTGGTGTTCGAGCGATAGTGCTGGCAGTTGAAGGTGCCGGCCAGAACGGTGATGGATTCGGTGCCGACGAGGACGACATCCTTATCCTTGCGAATGTCCGACGACTGCGGGGTGCGCCCGCCCATGCCGCCCATGGGGCCGCCAGCGGGCATCTCCATGGGGAGTTCGCCGGCCATCTGCATGATGGTGCGCCTGGTTTCAACCTGGTCACCGACGAGAACAACGAGGGTCTTGAAGATCACCTCGCCGCCCATCTGCGGGCTGTCCATGACCATTTCCATCCAGTAGCCGGTGGCGCCATCCACCTGCTCCTTACCGACAATGGCGAATTGCGTCTGGGATTGCGGGCGGCCGGGCCGGAGGTTGTTGTACACGGCGCCGGAACCCACGACGGGGTTCCACACGCCGCTCATTCGTGGCGGGCCCATGCGGAATTGCGCGGAGGCCGCGGGAAACAGAATGACGCCAAGCAGGAATAGCGTAAATGCAACTGCGATTCGCCGACTGAGCATGAGTTCTCCTTTTTCTCGAAAAGTCATCGCGACTCCGGACGACTACAGATCCATGCTCTGATTATCCATCATTTCGGACGGGGCAGAGGAAGGTCCTGACCTTTATATCTTCGATTTCCTTCTCATCACCCTGGGAAATAGGTGCCAAGTCCACACCGAGCACGGCGACCTGGCATTCGTCGGGCTATAAATCCCTGCCCTGCGGCCCGGACATTTTTTGCAGGTCGAAACTGCACTTGAGGTTGTTCTTGCGCACCGGGGCAGTGAACTCGACTCCCTTCTCATCCGGAGCCAGAGTGGGCTCGCCCGAAGGCGTGGCCTTGGGGAAGAAGAAGGAAACCGAGACGACGCGCTTGCCGTCCGGGCTGCGAGTGATTTCGACGCGCGAGGAAGAAAGCTTGAGCTTGGAGCGCTTAGCCTGCAGGAAGGATTTCTCTTGCAGCTCTTTTTCCTCTACTTCGGTGAAGGGAGTCATGTCCTGGCCGGCGACAACGACCTGGTACTCGGCAGGCTGCGCTTCGATAAGTTTTCGCACACTAGCCTCTGTGCCACCGCGCAGAAGGGTCAGACGTGCAACGGCCTGTCGCATGGTAAGCGCAGAACCCCAACGGACTAAGAAAATGGCCTGTGGGATGGAAATCGGATCCCCCAGTTGTGGACCGCGGGTGGAGTCGACCGACGCCGCCCCGGCGGTGGTTGGGCCACCGGCGGAAGTGTCCGCCGCCGTTCGGCCAGGAGCGCCAGCGGCACCGGGAATCTCCGCACCGCCGGAGCCGGAGCTCCCGCTCGTCCCGCGCCAAGTGGCATCAACGCGAGTTTCCTTTGCCCAAGGTGAATTGTTCAGGACTTTCCGAGCGACTTCCTCGCTCCAATCCGTATAGGGCTTGGACTTCCAAGGATCATCGGCCCAGAGGGAGACAGCAAGCAACAGAGCTGTCAGTGAGACGAGTATGCGTCGCATGACTGTGAGTACCACCTATTTCGAGATTTTGCGGAGAGCGGCATCATATTCAGCGGGATCAAAGCCAATCACGACCTCGCCCTCGACCACCAGCGTGGGAGTCGAGCGGCTGCCGAGGACTTCGACCAGCTCGCGCAGGGCCCCGGGGTCGGTGCGAATGTTCTTCTCCTCAAACTCCACCTGGCGAGACGAAAGAAACTCTTTCGCCGTCACACAGGCAGGTCAACCGGGCTGCGTGTAAAAGATAGCCTGGGCCCTGGTCATGTCCCGCTGCGCCTTTCCCCGGTTTGATTTCTACCAGATTTGCGGCACGGCAAGCAAATGGAAACACCCGGTCACAAGGAATGCGGCCAGGCCGCAGAAAGATCTCCTCGCGGGGCGCAACGAGACTATTCATAGGCGAGCGCATCAACCGGGTCGAAGCGAGCCGCGCGCATGGCCGGATAGAACGCGCCAGCCAGGGCACCCAGGACGGCGAAGAAAATGGCGCGCAGGACCCAGTCTTCCGGGATCAGCACGGTCAGCGAAGGAGCCGTGTGCTGCAAGATGGCGCGGAGGCCGTAGGTGGAAGCGACGCCGACAATGGCACCGCAGGCAGTCATCAGCATCGTCTCGCCGAGAATGAGACCCAGAATATCAACCTTGGAGGCTCCCAGGGCCTTGAGGATACCGATTTCGCGAGTGCGCTCGAGCACCATGGTGTGCATGGTAAGGAGTACAACCAAAAAGCTGATGGCCACGCCCAGGCCGACAAAGGACCGGATGAAGGGCCGAAGCTCGGGGAGGTTGGAGGAGTTCATCAGGGTGAGGTATTCGGCCATGGTACGGATGCGGTAGTCGGGAAGTTGCTGAACGAGCGCGGAACGGGTGGCCTCGGTATCCCCTTTGCTGCGAACATAGAACATTGAGACGCGTTGATCGGCGCCGCCAATGTCCTGAGCGGTGCGCAAAGGAATGAAAACGCGCGCGCCCTTGCCGTGGGCCACGATGCCGGAGATGGTGAACTCGTTGCCGAGGACCATGATCTTGTCGCCGAGCTTCAAGCGACGGGATTCGGCGATGATGTCGTCCACCAGCGCCTCGTTCGGGCCTTGAAACCGATTTCCCCGAATGAAGAGAAAGCCTTTGCTCAGGGCGTTGAAACTGCGGTAGTCGATGCCGTAGACAACGTTGAAGGACCGCGTGTCCATCATGATCAGAACCGGGGAGACTTCGTCCACGCCGGGCATGCGGGCAATCCGCTCGCCGAGCGACTCCTGCAAGACCGGGCTGGACATGGCGAAGAAAATGGAGGAGTTGGGCTGCTGGACCAGGATATCGGCGCCAACGCCTTCGACGCGCTTGCCCCATTCAGAGACAATTCCGGTGGTCAGGCCGACAATAAAGAGAACCAGGAAGACCTGGATGGCCAAAGCCACAATGGTCAGTGTGGAGCGAAGCGGGCGGGCGCGGAGGTTGCCCCACAACAGGTGGGCCATGGAGAAACCGTTGTAGGTCTTCTGTGACATCGAGATGCGGCTACGTTCCTTAATCTAACACTCCGGCCGCGCGGGGTCAAAGCCAGCGCAAGCGAGGGGAAGCAAGGCGAGAAGAACCGTGGCGATCGCACAACAAACGGGCAGAGACGCGCGGGAAACTCTGCTGTCTCAGCGTTTTGACGGCGAAACTTTGAAAGTTTTCAACAGAAGTGTTGAAAAGTATGTGGAAAGGAGCCGGATGCGTTCGCTAAGCGCACGCGAATGCAAACGTTTGGTGCGGTTTGCACCACGGTGAGGCAGTGCAGAGGGCCAGTGGCACGAGAATTGCCTGGCGGGTAAAGACTGTCCCTTAGGAAGAACAATTGCTGGTGGAATCATGAAGGTTTGAAGCGCAGAACAAGCGGATGCGGTGGTTCGACGGCAGACTCAATACCAGCGCGGGGGCTTTTCGAGCTTGATTTGAATGACTTCTTCGTCGCCGGTGATGTCGTACCAGCGGCCGAAGGTTTTCCAGCCTTCCGCAATCACCTGAATCAAAACCTTGCCTTTGGGAACGTCGGGGACGCGGACGACGCCGTCTTTATTGGTCTTGACGTTCATCTCGATCTTCTTGTCCTTGCGCAGTGCGCGCTCCTCGACGTAGCGGACGTACACGCTGGCGCTTTCCACCGGCTTGTTCTTTTCGCCAGCAGTGACTTCAATGCGTAGTTTGGCCATGCCGGAGGGCTTATCGGACTTGGAGTCTTCCTGGGCTCCGGCATGGGTGGCCGTCAGCAGGAACGCAGCAAGAGCAATGAAAACGAGTTTGGAGAGTTTGGTGAGCATAGGCTAAAAAGGCAGCGGCTACTTCCCTTCCCCGGAGGATTCTTTCTGCGAGCCGCGGCGCCGGAGGACTGGGCTCTGATTCGATTCCTGGCGACGGCGCTCGCCCAGCAAGCTCTCCAGGTGCTGTTGGACTTCGTCATACCGCGACGTGGTGACAACATATTCCTCGCGCGGCGGCAGGACCTGCTCGATGGTGCGCTCAGCGGCGGTGATGCGGTCCCTGGTCATAGGATGCGACGAGAATGCTTTGGCGATGCCTCCGCGCTGGGTCTTCTCCCGCTGCCGGGTGCGCTCGAAAAAGTCAATGAAGGCAACCGGGTCATAGCCGCTGGCGACATGATACTGCAAGCCGAGGAAATCGGCCTCGCGTTCGTCGTTGCGGCTGAACTTGAGGAAGGTGAGCGGGACGGCCAGTGCGAGTCCCTGTTGAATGCCATAAACGACTGGCCCGCCAAAGAAGAGCAGCGGCAGAGAGGCCCAGTTCCAGACCTTGACGCGGGTCATACCGCGGGTGACGTCGCGGCGACCGATGTTCTGGGGATCGGAGTTTTTCTTTTTGGGTTTGTCGGCGAAGGCAGGCAGCCCCGAGGTTGCGAGGGTCAGGAGCAGGACGGAGAAGACCAAGCCGCGTCGCATGGGAAACCCTGCCAAATTGTCCGCCGGACCCAAACTGCGCGGGCGGCGGGTTGATTGACTGGCGTGCGGTCCTGAGCTACCTTCAAGCTGCCACGGCACTTGATGGCGCCGCAGCCGATTCACCCCTACTCATATACCTGCGGCGCGAAATCTGCAATCTGAATCCAATGAGGGGCGGGCCAGCGCCGTAGAGCGCCGCCCAGCCAAGGAGACCCGAGATGGGATTTGCCACCGACGCAATCCACGTGGGGCAGGAGCCCGACCCTTCTACCGGAGCGATCGTCGCGCCGATTTACCAGACCTCGACCTATGTGCAGGACGAGCTGGGGAAGAATAAGGGCTTCGACTACGCGCGCACGAACCATCCGAACCGAAAGGCGCTGGAGCGGTGCGTTGCCAAGCTCGAGGGCGGGACGGCGGCGTACGTCTTCACTTCGGGAATGGCGGGGATTGATGCGGTGTTCCGGCTGCTGCGGCCGGGCGACCACGTGATCGTCTCGCAGGCGGTATACGGCGGGGTGTTCCGGCTGACGACGCAACTGCTGGTGCAGTTCGGGCAGGAGTTCAGCTACGTGGACACGTCGTGCGTGGAAAATGTGAAGAAGGCGCTCAAGCCGAACACAAAGATGATCTACGTGGAGACGCCGACGAACCCGACGATGATTGTCACCGACCTCGCGGCGATGGCCGCCATTGCGCGCGAGCGGAAACTGACGCTGGTGGTGGACAACACGTTCCTGAGCCCCTACTTCCAGCAGCCCATCCGGCTGGGGGCGCACATCGTGGTGCACTCGATGACCAAGTACCTGAACGGCCACAGCGACGCGATGGGCGGGGCGGTGGTGCTGACGCGTCCAGAGGATGCGGAGAAGATTTACTTCGTGCAGCGGTCGGCCGGAGCGGGGCTGGCGCCGATGGACTGCTTCCTGGTGTCGCGCGGAATCAAAACGCTGGCGGTGCGAATGCAGCAGCACAACGCGAACGGGATGGCGATTGCGAAGTACCTCGAGGCGCACCCAAAGGTGAAGCGCGTCGTTTACCCCGGCCTGCCTTCGCACCCGCAACACGAAGTGGCCAAGCGGCAGCAGAGCGGGTTTGGCGCAATGATCGCGTTTGACCTGGGGTCGCTCGAGGCAGCACGACGGCTGCTAAACTACGTGAAGCTGTGTGCGCTTGCGGAAAGCCTGGGCGGGGTCGAAACGCTGATCTCCCACCCGGCTTTGATGACCCATGCCTCGGTGCCGGCGGACGTGCGACAACAGATCGGGATTACTGACGGGCTGGTGCGGATCTCCGTCGGCATCGAGGACGTGGAAGACCTGATTGCTGACCTCGACCGTGCGCTGGCGCAGGTGTGAGCGGCTCGATCCCGGCCAAGAACCGCTGTCATTGCCCCCGTAGCCCTCAGAACCAGCCGCGGTACTTGAAATACGCTCCCATCACAACTCCGGCGGCAATCATCGCCAGCGACGCGTAAATCCAGCCAAGCGAGTTTCCGAGCCAGGGCAGGTTGGAGAAGTTCATCCCAAAAAACCCGGTAATGAGAAGGAAAGGGATGGCTACAGTAGCCCAAAAGGTCAGGCGCTTCATGATTTCGTTGGTGCGATTGGCGGTGGCGGAGAGGTGGACGTCGAGCACACCGGTGAGGATGTCGCGGTAGGTTTCGGCAAAATCGAGGGCGCGCACGATGTGGTCGTAGATGTTGCGGAAGTACGGCTGCTGCGAACGGAACCACGGTTCGGCGCGGTAGAGAAGATGATTGATTACCTCGCGGCCAGCCAGGGCCACGCGGCGGAAATCAATCAAGGCGCGGCGGAGAGAAAAAATGTCGGACAGCAACTGGGGCGTGGGATTCTCCAGGACCTGCTCCTCGATCTGTTCGATGCGGTCCTCCACGGTGTCGAGCACGGGCAGATACTGGTCCACCATGAAGTCGAGCATGGACTGAAGCAGGCGGCCCGGGTGGGACATTTTGGGGTCGGAGCGAAACTTGGGCAGTACGGCTGCCACGGTGCGGCTGGGCGTGGGCCCTTCGCGGACGCTTATGAGGAAATCCTTGCCGACGAAGAAATCAATTTCGCGGAACCAACACTCCTGCTTCTCCGGGTTGAAGTGGATGGAGTTGAAAATGACGAAGAGGTGCCCCTCATACTCTTCGAGCTTGGCGCGCTGGCGGTGATTGCGGCAGTCTTCGATGGCCAACTCGTGCAGGCCAAACTGAGCGGCCAGCTCGTCGAGCGCAGGACCTTTGGTGTCGTCCACGTGATACCAGCGGAAGCCATTGCGCTCGCCGAGCAGGCAGGCGGAAGGGGCAGGGTCGGTCATCTTTTCCTCGCTTGTGGGCGACGGGGTGCGCGCAGGCACTCGCCAAGCCAGCGGAGATACGCGGGCGAGCCTGCGATGACGGGCAGGGCGATGAACTCGGGGACGTCGTAGCTATGCAGGCGCGTGACGGCGACGCGGAGGTCGGCCAAGCGTTTTTTCGAACTTTTTATGAGGAGCAGGGTTTCCCTTGTGCTTTTCACTTTTCCCTTCCAACGATAAATCGAGGAAACAGGCGTCGCAATGATGTTGACGCAAGCGGCCAGGTGCCGACGCACCACAGCCCGCGCGATGCGGCCCGCTTCGGCGGCACTGCCACAGGTGACCAGAACTACGACGTAATCCGTCATCACGCTCGGCACTAAATCGAAATGCGCTGCAGTGATGTAGTAACTCTTTCCTGCCGCAGCCGCCCGGCGCCTTGGAGGGCCGCCGGGGCCAAGATACAATAGCGCGCCATGGCCCGCTCCGTCGCAAAAAAAGTGAAGAGCAGCCCGCTGAAGTTCGGCACGTCGGGATGGCGGGCGGTGATCGCCGAGGAGTTCACGTTTGCCAACGTGCGGCTGGCAGTGACGGCGATTGGCGAGCACGTCCGCAGCCGAAAGAAAAGGCCGACGCTCATTGTCGGATACGACACGCGGTTTCTTTCGCCGGAGTTTGCGCGCACGGCAGCACAAACACTGGCCGCGCAGGGCATCCAAGTGCTCCTGTGCGATGCGCCGGCACCGACTCCTGCCATTGCCTGGGAAGTCCTGCAGCGGAAGTGTGATGGCGCGGTGAACTTCACGGCCAGCCATAACCTGGCGGTGTACAACGGGATCAAGTTTTCCGGGCCGCACGGAGGGCCGGCGCTGCCGAGCGAGACGCGGGACATCGAAGCGCGCATCGCGCGGCTGGCGGGAAAGCGCGTCAAGGCTGCAGTGGGCCACACGCACGGGGACGTCGATCGCTTCGAGAGGATTTCGCCACGGCCGGCATATCTCGCACAGCTGAGCGAGATCGTGGACTTTGCGACGATCCGCAAGGCGCGGCTGAAGATTGTCTGCGACGTGCTGCATGGGTGCGGGGCCG
>Ga0209108_10001076_pt1 | contig 15756 bp, 16 predicted proteins | sample Rifsed10ft1_FD_184003 | JGI IMG/M metagenome (GOLD analysis project Ga0209108, IMG submission 184003) | Soil microbial communities from Rifle, Colorado, USA - sediment 10ft 1 (version 2) | ecosystem: Environmental > Terrestrial > Deep subsurface > Rock core/Sediment | place: Rifle, Colorado...
CGTCGGCGACAACGAACTCGCGCGCATCGCCAAGATCTGCCACAACGTGTATCTCAGTGTGGTTATCCAGTCCATGTGCGAGATTACCGTCCTCGCCCAGAAGGCCGGGATGTCGCGCCATGCCTTCCTCGATTTCATGAACAACAGCATCTTCGGCTGCATGTTCACGCGCTACAAGACGCCGGCGCTCGTCAATCTCGATTTCCACGTGACCTTCACCCCCGAGCTGCTGCGCAAGGACATCGATCTGGGGCTCGACGCGGGGAAGCGGCTCGGCGTCCCGATGCCACTCGCATCGACTGTTCGCGATCTGGTGCAGACGCTGATCGGCCACGGCCATGCCGACCAGGATTTCTCGACGCTGGTACTGCTCCAGGCGAAAGCATCGGGCATGGAGCTCAAGCCCGAGAACGTCGAAATCGGCGACGGACTCGGATCGTAATTGAAGGAGGGCGCATGGCGGCACAAGTCGAATACCTGGAAGGCACGGAGTTCCAGAAGACCCGGGCGTTTTCGCCCGCGGTCATCACGCAGGGCGGCAAGACGGTGTGGCTTGCCGGACAGACCGCCCCGACCGACGAGACTGGCAAGGACATCACGGGCAACTTCGAAGCGCAGACCCGGACCGTCTTCGCGCTCATGGACAGGACCTTGAAGCGCGCTGGCGGCACCCTATCCAACCTGGTGACCATGACGGTCTTCATCAACGACCCGCGCCATGGAGACGCGTTCGTGAAGATCCGCGGGGAAATCTTCAAGGACGGTCGCTTTCCCGCGAGTGCGCTCATCACCGTGTCGAACTTCGCCCGGCCCGGCATCCTGATCGAAATCCAGGGCGTGGGCGTCGTCTAATGTGGAAGGCTTGAGGTGGGGGATCAGTATCCAGTAGTGAAGGTGGCCGCGGTGCAGGCGGCCTCGGTGTTCCTCGATCGCGAGGGCTCGACCGCGAAGGCGTGCCGGCTGATCCGCAAGGCCGGAAGCAATGGCGCGCGCGTCATCGCCTTCCCCGAGGGCTTCATCCCGACGCACCCGGTGTGGTACCACCATCACGCGGCGACCGGGGCGCTCGCCAACCGGCTGGCGACGGAACTGTTCAAGAATTCGGTGGAGATTCCGGGGCTCGACATCGATGCGCTCTGCGCCGCCGCGCGCGATGTGAACGCCTATGTGGTGATCGGCGTGTGCGAGAAGCTCCCACGCACCATCGGCACCATGTTCAACACCCAGGTCTACATCGGCCCCGACGGCCAGCTCCTCGGCAAGCACCAGAAGATCATGCCGACGGTGGGCGAGCGCCTGGTGCACATGGGCGGCTTTGGCGATACCTTCGGCGCGTTCCAGACCGAGTTCGGCCCGATGAGCGGGCTGATCTGCGGCGAGAACTCGAACCCGCTCGCGGTCTTCGCGCTCACCGCCGAGGGCACGCGTATCCACGTGATGAGCTGGCCCAATCATTTCCCGACGAGCGGCGACCCCATGCGCAACCGCGTGGCAGTCGATTCGCAGGCCTTCGCGCAGATGAGCAAGGCGTTCGTGGTCTCAGCGTGCGGCACCGTGGATGAGGACATGATCCGCAAGCTGGAGCCGGGCCCGGAAGCGGAGAAGTTCCTGCGCAGCCCGGACTGCTGCGGCGGCAGCGTGATCGTCGCGCCCAACAGCCGCATCATCGCAGGTCCCATGGGCGCGGAGGAAGGCATCCTCTACGCGGAGTGCAACCTCGAGATCGGCATCCAGATGAAACTGCGGCACGACTTCGCGGGGCACTATAATCGACCCGACATCTTTCAGTTGCAGATCAGCCGCGCCGCGCCGCGCATCTACACGGTGCAGGGCGTGGAGGAGCAGATTGCGTTGCCCAAGGTGCGGGCGGTCGAAGCGCGACTTCCGCGGCACGCGGCGCCGCGGCTGACGGATGCGACGGGACGGAGCGCGCGGCGCCGTGCGGTGCGCAAGCGGTCGCGCGCGCCGCACAAGAAGCGATAACGGAGGAGAGGGGCGGTATGGGCGTGAACCACCGCATCGAAGTTCGCGGAGCAGGCAAGAGCTTCGGCAGCCTGCAGGTGTTCCGCGACCTGAATCTCGACGTCGGCGAGCGGGAAGTGCTCGCGGTCATCGGCCCGTCGGGTTGCGGCAAGACGACGCTCCTGCGTTGCATGAACGGCCTGGTGCCGTTGAGCGAAGGCGAGATCCTGGTGGAAGGCGCCCGCATGACCGCTCCGCGCGAGGGCGTGGCGATGGTGTTCCAGCATTTCGGCCTCTTCCCGTGGAAGACGGTGCAGCAGAACGTCGCCTACGGACTCAAGCTCGCCGGGGCGGCCGCCTCGGAGATCGGCGAGAAGGTGCCGTATTTCATCAACCTCGTCGGACTGACCGGATTTGAGGGCTACTATCCGTACCAGGTCTCCGGCGGGATGCAGCAGCGCTGCGGGCTTGCGCGCGCGCTCGCGGTCGGGCCGCGGGTGATGCTGATGGACGAGCCGTTCGGCGCGGTGGACGCACAGACCCGAGAAATCCTGCAGTTCGAGCTGCTGCGCATCTGGGAAGCGCGGCCGACGACCATGGTGTTCGTCACCCACGCGATCGACGAGGCGGTGCTGATGGGCGATCGCGTGCTGGTGCTGAAAGGGCGGCCCGCGGTCGTGCACGAGATCGTCACCGTCGACCTGCCGCGGCCGCGCAGCCGTGCTACGCTCTCGGACCCGCGCTTCGCCGAGTTGCGCGAGCATGTATGGGGCACGCTGATGGCGGACGCGCGGCGCGCGGAATTCGAAATCACCCGGTAACAGGGACTTTATTTCAACGACCAGGAGGAGCAGGCAATGAAAGCAATCGATCCGGCTGTAATCCGCGGCGTTCGCGCCGCCTGCGCGGCATTCGTTCTGATGATGCTGCCCGCGCTCGGTGCGGCGCAGAAACTCACGATCGGCATACCGGGCATTCCCCCGGTGTTCGGCGGAACGATCGCGCTGGTCGCGGAGAAGGAAGGCTTTTTCAAGAAACACGGCGCGGACGTGACCGTGCGCGCCTTCGAGACGGGCGCCGCGGCTTCCCGTGCGGTCGCGTCGGGCGAGATCGCGCTTTCGCTGTCCCCGACTCCGCTCATCCTCAGCCAGGTTTCCAACACGGACGTGAAGCTCGTGGGCATCTGGGGCATGGAGCATCCCGACTGGCTGATCGGCTCCATGGATCCAGCCTCCAACTGCGAGAGCCTGAAGGGCGCGTCGGTCGGCGTGGATTCGGTGGGCGGCGCGCGCTCGATCGCGCTGCGCACCATGCTGGTGGCCTGCAAGATGAAAATCGACGACGTGCAGCAGGTGGCGTTGAGCTCCAACGTCGGCGCCGCGATGGTGGCGGGCCAGCTCAAGTTCGGCGTGCTGCACATCGATGACATCCCGGTCATCGAAACCGAGAGCAAGAAAAAGCTCAAGGTCGTCGTCTGGCAGAAGGACTCCCGGCCGGTCGATCACTACCTCCTGCTCGTCGCCCACCTGGATCAACTGGCGAAGAACCGGAACGCCTACGTGCGAGCCGTGGCAGGGCTGATCGAGGCCGAGCGCTTCATACGCAATCCGGCGAATCACGCGAAGGTCGCCCAGCACGCCGCGCCGACCGGCCGCAGCGGCGAGATCGCCGTCAAGGCGCTGAAGGATTACGTCGCGATGGAGTTCTGGCCCAAGGACCACGACGGGCTGGCCCGCAAGAACATCGAGGTGCTCGGCAAGGTGATGCAGAAGGTCGGCAACATCAAGGCCGACAAGAAGCCGGCGCCGTACGAGCGCCTCGTCGATCAGAGCGTCTATAAGGATGCCATGGCCCTGGTGAAATGAAACTGCGCCACGGCCGCGCCGAGTACCTGACGATTGCGGCGAGCCTCGCGCTCGGGGCGCTTGCCTGGGAGGTCGCGGGGCACAGCACGAGCGGCGCCTTCTGGGCGCCGCTCTCCGCGACGCTCAAGAACCTGTGGGACATCACGCGCGAGGGCGTGCTGCTGCGCCAGTGCGCGAGTTCGTTCCAGCTCTACGTGTCGGGGCTCATGCTCGCGATCGCCGTCGGCGCCCCGCTCGGGGTGCTGCTCGCGCGCGTTGCCTGGCTGCGCACCGCGCTCGATCCCTACATCATGATGCTGTACGCGACGCCGATGGTCGCGCTGGTGCCGTTCATCCTCTCGATCATGGGCTTCGGGTTCGCGCCCAAGGTGCTGGTGGTGTTCCTGTTCGCGGTGTTTCCCGTGATCTACAACACGGTGGAGGGCGCGCGCAGCGTGCGTCCCGAACTGATCGAGGTGGCGCATGCGTTCCGCTCGCGCGAATGGCAGTTGTGGCGCGACGTGATGATCCCCTATACGCTGCCTTTCACCATGACGGGCATCCGCCAGGCGATCGCCCGCGGCCTGGTCGGCATGATCGTCGCGGAATTCTTCCTGAGCCCGTCGGGGCTCGGGCAGATGATCATGATGGGCTCGCAGAATTTCGATACCGCCGGCATGCTGTCGGCGATCCTGGTGATCGTCGTGGTCGGCGTGGGCCTCATGGACCTTGGCCGGCTGCTCGAAAACCGGTTCGCCGTGTGGCGGGGCGAGACGCGATGACCGCGGTCGGGACCGCGCTCGCGGCCGGACAACCCGCGGCCGGGAACGGCACGCGCCCGTGGTACGCGGCGCCGCTTGCCCTGCAACTCGCCGCGGGTGTGGTGCTGCTCGGGGCATGGGAGATCGGCGTGCGCATGCTCGCCCCGGCCTACGTTGCCCGCCCGTCCCGGGTCGTGGTGGTGTTCCTGCGCGTGCTGTCCGACGCACAGTTCCTCGCCGCGGCGGCCGCGACCCTGCGCGCCGTGCTCGAGGGGCTGCTCCTTTCCATCATGCTAGGCACCGTGATCGGGCTTGCCATGGGGCGCGTGGTGGCGGTGGAACGGGGCCTGCGCTATTACGTCAACAGCCTGTTCGCGACGCCCATGGTGGCGATCCTGCCGCTCATGTCGCTGTGGTTCGGCTACGACGGCGACGCGCGGCTGGCGACCGTGGTGTTCGCGGCGTTGTTTTCCGTCGTCGTCAACACCTGCGACGGCGCGCGCGCCGTGCCCAATGATTACCTGGAAGTAGCGCATTCGTTCCGGGCGCGGGGCTGGCGTACCCTGCTCGACGTCGTGCTGCCCGCGTCGCTGCCGTACCTGCTTGCCGGGGTGCGGCTCGCGGCGGGCCGCGCCCTGGTGGCGGCGGTGGTCGCCGAATTCTTCGTGTCGATTCCCGGCCTCGGCTATTACATTCTCTTCAACTCGCGCACCTTCAAGCACAGCGAGGCGTTCGTCGCCGTGATCGTCCTGGTGGCGGTCGGCGTGGGCTTCGATGCACTGATAAACTGGATCACCCGGCGTTATCTGCCGTGGGCGCGGCGCGGGGGCTGAAGCGCCGCCATCCGACCGGGACGACCAAGAGCGACCGACATGAAATACCGGCTTCTGGGGAAGAACGGGCCCCGGGTTTCAACCATCAGCATGGGGCGCGGCGCCCAGCCGATCCGCTTTGGCGTTCCGCTGGAGCAGGATTTCAACGCCGCCGTCCGCCGCGCCTATGAACTCGGCATCGCCCGCGCAGATCGCGCTATGGCACCAACGCGCTGAGAGGGATGGGGATCTGAGTGCAAGGATGAAGGATGAAGGCGGAAGGATGAAGACCGTAGGTTGGGATGAGCGAAGCGCATCCCAACAATCGCGTCGGGGTGTCGGGGTTCGCGTCGCTCACCCCAACCTACGATGATCAAGAGAACTGTAGGTTGGGATAAGCGAAGCGCATCCCAACGATCACTCGAATTGTTGGGGTTCGGCTTGCTCACCCCAACCTACGATCCTGCACGATGAATGAGGACGTGACATGAATTATCGGAAAGCGGAAGCGAAGGCGGCGGCGCGGGCGCAGTTCCGGGGGCTGTGGGCGGCGATCACGACGCCGTTCACCCCGGATAACCGCATCGACGAAGCGGGGCTGCGGCGCAACATGCGTCATTTCACCGACGTGCTGCACGTCGAGGGCATCTTCTGCACCGGCACGATGGGCGAGTTCTGGGCGCTCACCAAGGAGGAGCGCAAGCGCGTCGTCGAGATCGTGGTGGAGGAAGCGCGCGGCAAGTGCCGCGTCATCCCGCATACCGGCCACCACTCGGTGGAGGAGACGATAGACCTCACGCTCCACGCGCAGGCGGTGGGCGCCGATTTCGCCATCGTCATCAATCCCTATTACCCCGCGGCGAACGACGAAATGCTGTACCAATGGTTCGCGCAGCTCTCCGCCAGGACCGATATCGGCATCTGGATGTTCGATACCGCCTATTCGGGGGTGGAGTTGTCGGCCGCGCTCACCGCGCGCGTCGCCGAATTGCCGAACATCTGCGGCATCAAGTGTTCGCGGCCGCTCACGCACTATGCGGAAGTGAAGACGCTCTGCGGCGAGAAGATCGTGATGAGCCACCCGTCGGAATCCGACTGGCTGCCGCTCATGCGCGATTACGGGGCGCGGGTGCACATGTCATCGGCGGCGCCTTTCATCTACCAGACGGCGCACTGGCAGCCGCTGCGCGAGTACACCGAACTCGCGCTCGCCAGCCGGTTCGCGGAAGCCGAGAAGGTCGCGCAGACGCTTGAGCCCGTGCGCAAGGTGCACCACCGCTGGATGCGCGACCCGTGGGTGAAGCGACGCATTATCGCGATCAGCTACCTCAAGGCGTGGATGGAACTGCTCGGGCTCGTCGGCGGCGCGGTGCGGGCGCCGCTGCTGCAGGTGACGGTTGAGGAGCGTGAGCAGATGAAAGCCGACATCGAGTGCTCGGGCCTTCTCGCAAACGGGACCGGCGCACGCCGGTCCCGCGCCGCGTGAAGCGCCAACGAAAGCACGTTCTGGTGCAACGCATATATTGTCATTCCCGTGAAAATGGGATTTCATTAGGCGGTATGCGCGAGGTGATCTGCCGCCTGGGTTCCCGCCTTCGCGGGAATGACACGGAACGTAGGTTGGGCTGAGGGGCCCGCGCCGATGCCCAACACCGCCCGGGTTCTCCGACAAGTGAGTGAACAATGGCCGTGATGTTTGGCGCCGACGCGCTGGAAGGCGTGATCGGCATGCGGGACGCCATCGATCTCGTGGAGTGGATGGCGCGCCACGAGGCCGCTGGCCGCACCTTCGTCTCGCCGCGGCTCACCACCCGTTTCGAAGGCGGCTGGATGCGCATGATGTTCGCCGCCGATTACGAGTCGGGTTACGCCGCCACCAAGGCGTTCCACATGATCGAGGGCGTGGGCGTGCGCTACATCGTCTCGCTCTATCGCCTCGCCGACGGCGAACTGCTCGCGATGCTCGACGGGCGGCTCATCACCGATCTTCGCACCGGCGCGGCGAGCGGAGTCGCGGCGCGGCGCGTGTACATCGGCGAGCCGGTGACGGTGGCGCTGATCGGCTCCGGTCACCAGGCGCGCGCCCAGCTCGAAAGCCTCGCCTCGGTGTACTCCGTGCAATCGGCCGTGGTGTTCAGTCCGACGCGCGAGCATCGCGATAAGTTTGCGCACGACATGACGGCACGGCTGGAACTGCCGGTTGCCGCCGCCGAGTCGGCCGAAGCTGCCGTGCGGAATGCGAACGTCGTCGTGACGGCGACCAGCTCGGTGAGCGGCGAGCCGGTGGTGCGGGGCGAGTGGCTCGACCGTTGCCGGCTGCTGTGCGCGGTGGGCAGCACCCGGCCGCAGTCGGTGGAGATCGACACGCGCTGCTTCGGTCGGGCCGCGCTCGTGCTGCTGGACTCGGAGCACGCGGCGGAGGAGGCGGGCGATCTGCAGAACGCGATCAAGGCCGGCGCCGCGCCGGGGTCCAAATGCCAGAGCCTCGCGCAACTCGCGGCGGGCGAAGTCTCCGTGCCGATGGAGGACATGGTGCTGTTCAAGTCGGTCGGCACGGCGCTGCAGGATCTCGCGCTCTCGATCCAGTATTTCGAAATGCTGGGCGAACTGCCGCATTATTCGCGCGTCGCCGAACTCGGCAGCCTCAAGCAGCCGGTGAGCGGGCCTCCGCGGCCCTGATTTCCTTTCCCCGTTCCCCCCGGGAGAGGGGCCGGGGGTGAGGGAAGCAGGCGCATCTCCTATCCCCGGTCGAAGGATCAACGTGGTTCGTCAAGGAAGGAACATGGCAAAGAAGGCAGCAAGGCCGGCAGAAAAGAGAAAGCGCGCGAGCGCCGAGTACCAGTACCCGAAGATCGACGAGAGCGCCGCGGCGAATTTCGTGTCGCTGCAGGAAATCGTGATGGCGGCGCGCCGTAATCTGCCGCAGTACCTGTGGGACCATCTTTCGGGTGGCGCCGATTCGGAAACGACGCTCCTGCGCAACCGGCAGGGGCTCGACAGCCTCGCGCTGCGCCAGCGCGTACTGGTGGACGTGAGAAAGATCGACATCTCGACCACGTTGCTGGGACGCAAGCTCGCGAGTCCCGTTTTCCTCGCGCCGGTGGGCGGGTTCGTCGGCTACGCGCACCCGGAAGGCGCCTGCAACGTCTCGCGGGCGGCGGTCGCGCACGGCACGACCGCGTTCATCAGCACGGCGGCGAAGCCCAGCATCGAGGCGGCCGCTCAAGCGGTGAAGGAGCCGCTCATCTTCCAGCTCTACGTCAGATCGGACCGCAAGTGGGTGGAGGAAATCCTCGACCGCGCGAAGGCCGCCGGCTACCGCGCGCTGTGCGTGTGCGTGGACCGCAACTACTACGGGCGCCGCGAGCGCGACATCATCGCCCGCGCGCGCGTGCACGAGGGCTTCGGCGATCCCTCGTTCCAGATGGGGCTCAAGTGGGACGATCTCATCTGGATGAAGCAGCACATGAAGCTGCCGCTGATCGTCAAGGGCGTGGCGACCGCGGAAGACGCGCGGCTTTCGGTCGAGCACGGCGCCGACGTGGTCTACGTCTCCAACCACGGCGGGCGGCAGCTCGATCACGCGCAGGGCACCATCGAAGTTCTGCCCGAAGTGGTGGCGGCGGTGAATGGCCGCGCCGAAGTCCTGTGGGATGGCGGCGTGCAGCGCGGCACCGATGTCATCAAGGCGCTCTGCCTCGGCGCGCGCGCGGTGGGCGTCGGCAAGATGCTGGGCTGGGCGCTGGCGGCGGGCGCGCAGGCCGGATTGAAGCGCATGCTCGAACTGATGGACGTCGAAATCCGCACGGCGCTGGGTCTCATGGGCGTCACCTCCCTCTCGCAGTTGAACCCCTCCTGGGTGCGCCCCGCGGTTCCCGCCCGCCCCCTCACCCAAACCAACACCTACCCCTGGTTCGAACAACAAATAAAGGGGTCGGGAGTCTTTTAATGACCTGCTGCCCCACTGGCGCGTATATTTAGCCTCATGCCGCGCCGACCCAGATTTTCTACCGGAGGTCTTGCGTACCACGTTTTGAATCGTCGCGTCGCACGTATGCCGCTCTTCGAGAACGCGGGCGATTACGCTGCCTTCGAGCATGTCCTTCTGGAAACGTTCGATCGGACAGGCATTCGAATTGCCGCATATTGCCTGATGCCAAATCACTGGCACCTGCTGCTCTGGCCCAGGCAGGACGGCGATCTTTCTGAGGTCATGCGGTGGCTCACGGTGACCCATACGCAACGCTGGCACGCATATCGTGGCACGTCGGGCACCGGTCCGGTCTACCAGGGGCGATACAAGTCGTTTCCGGTGCAGACGGACGAGCATTTCCTTACTGTTGCCCGGTATGTGGAACGAAACGCGTTGCGGGCGAAGCTGGTAGTGCGGGCGGAGGAATGGCGGTGGTCGAGTCTATGGCGCCGGTCACAGGGAAATCCCGAGCTGATGCGGTTTCTCGGCGATTGGCCCGTGGAACAGCCGCGGCAATGGATAGACGTGGTGAATGGTCCCGAGGCACCCGAAGAGGTTGCGGGGTTGCGGGAACACGTCAGGCGCGGACGACCTCTCGGAAATGCGGCGTGGGTGGCACGAACGGCAGCCCGGCTCGGCCTGGAGTTCACGCTTCGTCCGCGGGGGCGCCCGAAGAAATCAGCAGCGTAAAAGACTCCCGACCCCTTTTATGTACCCACGGTTCTCGGATGCCGAGTACGTGCGGCGCCGCGAGCGCATCGCCGAAGTCATGGCGAAGGCCGGCTGCGACCACGCGCTGATCGTCACCGTGAACCGCGCGGGAAATGCCACGCAGTGGGTTACCGGCTGGCCGGGCACGGTGGAGGCATTCGTCGTCTTCAAGCCGGGCGAGAAGATGACGATGTTCATGGAGTGGTACAACCACCTCCCGCTCGCCACGAAGATCGCTCGCGACGCCGACGTGCGCTGGGGCGAACACCGGGGCCTGGAGCTCACGATCGCGGAGCTCAAACGCCGCGGCGCGAAACGCGTGGGGCTGATCGGCCCGCTACCGGTGGCGAAATACCGCCAGCTCGAGGAAAACTTCCAGGTGGCCGCGCTCGACGCGGAATACGTGAAGCTGCGTCTCATCAAATCGGAGGGGGAAATCGACTGGCTGCGAATCGGCGCCGCTCTCAGCGACGCGGGATTCGCCGCGCTGCTCGCGGGCACGAAACCGGGGCTCACCGAGCGCGAGCTCGCCGACATCGTCGAGCGCGCGTACGTGCCCCGCGGCGGCACCACCATGATCCACTATATCGGCGTCACCTCGATGGCGAACCCGCATCTCTTCGTCCCGCCGCAGCACCCTTCGCCGCGCAAGGTGCAATCGGGTGACGTGGTGTTCTGCGAACTCTCGGCCTTCTGGTGGGATTACGCCGGGCAGGTGCTGCGCACGTTCACCGTGGACACCGAGCCGACGCCGCTCTACCGCGACCTGCACGCCACCGCTGAAGCCGCGTTCGACGCCGTCACCCGCGTCGTGCGTCACGGCACGACGATGAAGGAGATCATCGACGCCGCCGGCGTCATCGAGGACAGGGGCTACACCGTGTGCGACGACCTGATGCACGGCTTCGGCGGAGGATATTTCCCGCCCGTCCTCGGCACCAGGAGCCGCCCCGCCGGCCGGCTTCCCGACATGACGTTGCAGGAGAACATGACGGTCGTGGTCCAGCCCAACGTGATCACGAAAGACCGGAGCGCGGGCGTGCAGGTCGGCGAACTCATCCGCGTCACCCGCACCGGTTTCGAGCCGCTCCACAAGACCCCCCGCGGCTTTTTCCGCGCCGGCGAGAACGCATCGTAAAAATCCTCCCTCACCCTCGGTCCCTCCACCCCTCAAGGGGGTGCTGTAACGAGTCCCGGGGGGAGAGGGATGACTCCCCTCTCGATCCCTATGTCGTGCATCAGCGGCACAGTGTTCCCCTCGCCGTCGATCTATTCCGCATCAGCGGCACAACGTTCCCCTCGCCCCCCGGGAGAGGGGCTAGGGGTGAGGGAAGCAACGGCTTCATGTTGCTCCGGGAGAGGGGCTAGGGGTGAGGGCGTGACGGGTGCATTGCGCTCCGCAAACGCTTCGGTGGGCGCTGCCCACCCTCCGGACCCCCCTTTGGATGAGGAGGGGCGCCGCGGAGCGGCGGGGTGGTCGGTTGTTGGTTACCGTGCCGGCTGCTTGGGGTATTGGGGCACCGAACTCAGATCGGTTACCCAGGACTGCGCGGAGCGGCACCAGCCCTGCACCTTCGGGCGCAACTCGCCGCGCTGGCGCAGCGTGCCGACGCGCAGGCCGTGGATCTGCGGATCGGTCACGGTGGTCGAATAGATGGGCGAGCCGCAATCGGGGCAGAACGCCTGCGCCCGTTGATTCCCGCTCTCGGCGGTTTTCACGTAGATCTTCGGCTGCCCGGAGCGCAGCTTGAACGTGCCTTTCAGCGTGCGCACGTTGCTACGGTAGGCGGACCCGGAGAGGGTCTGGCAATCGGTGCAGTGGCAGATCGACACCGTTTCGGGATCGATCTCGGCTTCGTAGGTGATCTTGCCGCAATGGCATCCGCCGTCGACTCGCATGACAGCACCTCCAATCGTCGCGTTGAGGAAAGAATTCGCGATTAGTGTAACTCAGTGACGCAGACTCCGAGTTGCGCTGGGACGCACGAGAATCGGCCAGTGCTCCCTCCTCTGCGCTTGTGGCGCGGGGGAGGGTGGGGGAGGGGGCAGAATGTCTGATAATTCACTCCATGCGTCATCCAGTGACACAGCGGCGCGCACGCGAACTGAGGACGCAAGCTGTGCTGGATGCCATCATCGACGCTCTGCAATCGACCTGCCCCCATCCTGGCCTTCCCCCGCAAGCGGGGGAAGGAAACTGAAGCTTGTTCCCAACGGCCGGATATGCTGATGTCTGGGCTCGATGAGGCGAGTGCGGGCAGGGTTGAAAACTTGAACCCGCTCTCTGCGGCGGGGAAGGGGGGTTTGCTAGAATCGCCGCATGACAAACAGGCGGCCGCCGCGCTGCGACATCGCGCTGCTGGTGGACGAGGAGACCGGCGACTACGCGCGCGACGGGCGCTTCAGGGTGGCGAGGCACAGCGTGGAGGCGCACGTGCTCGCGTGCCTGCGGGCGCGGCGCGGGCGCGTCGAGGTCGTGCCGTTCGATCCCGTGGTGGCGCCGACGATTGCCCGCCTGCGTGCGCTCGATCCGCGACTTGTTTTCAATCTCACCGAGTGGATCGATGGCGACCGCAACCTCGATGCCGCGATCGCCGGGCTGCTCGACATGTTGCAGCTTCCCTACACCGGCACCGGCGCGGACGGCATGCGGCTCGCGCGCGACAAGGCGTTGTCGAAGACGGTGGTGGAAGCGCTCGGCATCGCAGTGCCACGGCATTTCGTCCCGGCGCGGGGCACGCGCGTTCGCAATCCCGGCGTGCCGTATCCGCTGATCGTCAAGCCGCAACTCGATGACGGTTCGGTGGGCATCTCCCGCAACTCCCTGGTGCGCAGCGAACGCGAGCTGCGCGAACGCCTGCGGCGGATACGCTTGGCATCGGGCGGGCCGCTCATGTGCGAGGAATTCATCCCGGGGCGCGATCTGTTCGTCGCCGTGATCGGCAACGCGCCGCGCGTGCTGCCGGCGGTCGAACTGGTGATCCGAAGAAAAGGGCCGGCGGCGCCGGAGTTCATGACTTACCGCGTGAAGCACGATCGGGGCTATTCCGCGCGATGGAGGGTCGGCTACCGCGTGCCGCGCCTCGCGCCCGGGCTGGTCTCGACGATCGACGCCGCAAGCCGCGCGATATTTCACGCGCTCAGGCTGCGCGATTACGCGCGCATCGACTATCGCCTCACCCCGGACGGCCGGCTCTATTTCCTCGAGGCCAACCCCAACCCCGACCTGTCGCCGCACGCCTTCGGCCGGAACCGCTGCTTCGCCGGCATGGAGTATGCGGCGCTCATGCGGACGATCGTCGCCGCGGCGCGCCGCCGTTGTGGCCTGCGGACGTGACAGACTGGCGCGCACTGCGATAGTCATTGCGAGGCACGAAGCAATCTCGTTGCGGGCAACGCAAGCGCGGCCGGCCGCGAGATCGCGTCGTCAGCAGACCGCCACGCTTCGCTCGCGGCTGACGGCTTATCCTCGCGATGACACCGGTGTCCGGGTTCACCACGTAATACCGAAGATTTCTCGCGGGGCGCGGCACTAGCCGAAAGCGACATCCTTCGAGGTCGTGATGGTGGCGATGCGCTGCATCTGCTCGATGACGGAGGCGTGCTGCTCGTCGGTGAGCGCGGCGCAGCAGTCCTCGAGCACGATGATCTCATAGTCGCGGTCGTGGCCTTCCTTGGCGAGCGAGAGCACCGCGCCGCTGGTGGAGACCCCGGACGTGTAGAGGCGCCTCACGCCGTTCGCGCCCAGTATCGCCTCGAGGCTCGTGGCGTAGAACGGGCTAACGCGGTGCTTCACGATATCGTAGTCGCCCGCCTCGGGCTTCAACGCCGGGTGAACCTCGGTGCCCCAAGTGCCGAGCCTGAAGAGCCCCGCCCTCTTCGCGCCCTGGAAGATTTTCGAGGTCGGCGGGCATTCGCGATAGTCCGGTGAGAATCCGACGCGCACGTAACCGATCCTGATCCCGGCCGCACGCGCCTTGCGCAGCGCTTCCGCGGTGTTGGCGATGGTATTGCGCCGCGCGAGGATGGGGCCGTAACCTTTCTTGCCGTTCGGCCCGTCCTCGTGCACCAGGTCGTTGATCATGTCGAGCACCAGGTAAATCGAATTCATCGCCATTGTCAAAGGAACCTCAGGTTATCGATCGCCGAACCAACCAGGAGGGCACGGCGTGATCCGTGAGCCGTGATCCGTGATTCGAAAGTCGTAATGCGTGATCCGTGAGCCGTGATCCGAAAGCACTCGTAGGTTGGGATAAGCGAAGCGCATCCCAACGATTACACGAATTGTTGGGGTTCGCGCTGCTCACCCCAACCTGCGAGCTAACATTCGGTGCGCAGTGCGCGCCCTACGCTGCGTCTCCCGGTCACCAGTCACCAGTCACCGGTCATCTAACAGGCGGCAGGTCGAGCTCGCACACCGTGCCGTCGATCGGAATGCGGGTACTGATGTCCTTGGAGGGCAGCATGACCGTCGCGAATCCGGGCGAGCTGAGGTCACCGCGCTGGTTCACGCCCTTCATGTCGATGTCCACCAGCGCGCTGCGGTCCTTTACGTACTTTTTCACCACGGTGCCGGTGATGAAGGTCGTGTCGCCTTGGCAGTTGAACATCCGCGCTTCCATGCGCAGGCGTTTGATGACAGCATCGTCGCCCATCCAGTTGGTGATCGCGGTGGCGAACCAGCACGCGCGCTGCGGCAGGTAGTCGTACATCCCCGGCACGCCGACTTCCTTCGCGAAATCCTCGCGGTGGTGCCCGATGCCGGTGTATTCGATGCCGCCGCCCGCCTTGACGTTGCGGATGTAATGCTTGGGGTGTTTCGCGGCATGACGCAGGAGCGCGCCGTGGGCAGCGCCGCGCCCGGAGGCGATGACGAAAGCCATGGTGTCCGACATCGACAGCGGTCCGCGCGCGATCTCGTCGATCGTGTCGCCGACGTTGACGTCTTCCCAGTGGCGGGTGTTCGTGCCACGGATGCGGTCGGGTTCGGTGAGCACCATCGTGTCGATGCGGGCGCGCTCCTCGTCGGTGTAGACGTGAGTCTTGATGTCCTTGTACTTGCCTTTCTCGCGCGAAGCCTTGCGCTCGTGGCGCGCGGTCAAGCCCAGCGCGCGGGACACGATCTCGTCGCGCTGGTTGGTGTAGGTGGACTCCAGGTACTGCATCGCCATGCGCCCGGAGAATTTCGACTGCTTGTCCTTTACGTCGAGCACGCGGTTCCAGACGTTGATGCGGTCGCCGGGGCGCACGTTGCGGTAGAACTCGCAGTCGATCGCGACGCCGAAGCCGTGCACGCCGGGCAGGCCCCAGTAGGAGCGGCCGGGCCAGTGATGCGCCCAGGGGAAACACGGGTGCGCGATGAGCCCCCCGAAGCGCGTCCAGCGCGCGTACTCCTGGTCGCGGTAGAGCGGGTTCAGATCGCCCACGCCGTTCGCAAAGATAATCGCACCGATGAAGCGCGACAGCAGCGACGGCACGCCCTTGCGCCGTCCGCTCGTGCAGAGAAACGCGGCGGCTTCAATGAAATCTTCGTCGTAGCGCAGTTGCATCATGGCTTTTTGGATCTAATTGTTATTGTGATGGCGCAGTCAATCGCCGGTCCAGCGCGGCAAAGGCGGAGGCGGGGTCGGGCTGGTCGTCCCACTCCAACCAGAAGGACGCCAGCGGTGAGGACTCGAGATGTTGTTTCTGTT
>Ga0209108_10001077_pt1 | contig 15755 bp, 7 predicted proteins | sample Rifsed10ft1_FD_184003 | JGI IMG/M metagenome (GOLD analysis project Ga0209108, IMG submission 184003) | Soil microbial communities from Rifle, Colorado, USA - sediment 10ft 1 (version 2) | ecosystem: Environmental > Terrestrial > Deep subsurface > Rock core/Sediment | place: Rifle, Colorado...
CTCCGCCACACGCTCTTCCAGGCCATGGAGCATTTCACGCAGCTGCGCGGTCATGGCGTTGAACGTCCGCGCCAGCATGCCGGTTTCGTCCTCCGTATCCACGCGGGCCTGTGCATTCAAGTTGCCAACCGTAATTTGCCGCGCGGTTTCCGTCAGACGCGCCAGCGGCGAGGCGATGAATTGACCCATCGCCAAACTCACACCCACCGCCGCCGCCAACAAAACGACCAGGAGGATACTCGTCTGGCGCGAAGTGGTATTCGCGTCATTGCGAATTTGGTCGCGGGTGGTCAAGTATGGCGCGTTCAATTCGGCAACCGGCACGATGATCCCGAGGCTGTAGCCAATAGATGACAGGGGCGCATACGCCACGTAGTTCTCGACACCCTCCAGGACCACGCTCGCCAGACCAGTTTCGCCCGCGACCATACGGAAAGTAACCGTCTGGAGATCCGTCGGTCCTGCCCCCAAGATCACTTGCTTAGGCGTTTCATTCACCGGGACTGTCTCCGGTTGTAACCCGAAGGCTTTATATCCGGCATCGGGCATGGCGATGATTCGGCCAGCCCGGTCAATCAAAAAGGCATACCCGCTTTGGCCGGCCTTGATCGCCGAAACCTGCTCAGCGATCTTGACGAGCTGCACATCCGCCGCGAGAACACCTTTGAATGCTCCCGCTTGGTCGTACACGGGCATGGCGTTCGTCACCATCAAGCCATTACCCGCCGGGTCCTGATAGGGCGCCGTCCAGACGGGCTTGCGCTCGGGATTACTCGCCGGGGCCGCATCAGCGTAGAACGGTTGCGTGGTTGGGTCAAAGTCGGGGGGTACCACGGAGGCCAGGTTGATATTGGGGTAGTAGGTCGTAGCACTACGGGTGTTGATGAAATAGAGCGCGACCATGTTCGCGCGCGCTTTCAAAATCGCTGGCGCGACGAAGTCCAGATAGGCGCTGGCATTCAGATCGGCAATCAAGGCCTCGTCCAGGGTAACTGTGGAGGGGATGAACACCGAGCCGATGTCGGCTCCCGGATTGCCATACTGGCCGGTTGGCAACCGGGTGATCTTGGTATGCCCGTCCCAATACGCGCCCTGCCCCAGCGTGGAGGCCTGCGCGTAAAGCGACGCCCGATATTCAGCCAGCGCCACTACGTCATCGGTCACATCTGAGATTGCCCGGTCGGCCGCGCGGGCCTCCCTCAGCGCTGTGTCGCCGAGTTCATGCTCTGCGTTCTCGCCAACGTTGGTCTGCAGTTGGTCGGTCAAGAAGGTCTGGGATTGCTGGGTGCGGTAATAGGCGAAGTAGGTCATCGCCGCCGCTGACAGGGCTGTGATCAAGATCACGCCCAGCACAATTTTGGTGCGCAGGCTGAAATTGGGAAACTGGCGCCACAGGAACACGCCGTATATCGCAACGACCAGAGCGGCTGAGGCCGGCAGGTACACTTCGCGGAATGTGCCTGGCAGCGCCAGCCGGTCAGTCGGACCAAAAACATCAATCAGCAGAGCGGCAAGCCCCGCAAAGACACTGACGATAGTGGCCCAGCTGGCTCGGCGAGGTGGCAGTGTGATGCCAGCGAAAACCGAGGTTGCTGCAATCAGCGCCAGGCAGAGCACCAACCCCACACCTGCCAGAAGCGTAGAGGTCGCCGGCATGAGCAGGGCCAGGCTGCCGAGGAGCAGCCAGATGCCCAGGTCGTGTCGTCCACGGCGACTCAGGATGGCGCTGACGCCAGCCATCAGGGCAAAGGCCAGCAGCAGGCCCGACGACACATATCCCTGCCAGAAGCCATTCTGGAATGAGAAGTAAAAGGCATAGACGTCCGTCACCGCCGCCGCGATGAACATGACGAGGGAGACGCGGAAGGCATTGCGCGCGCGCACCCTGTCTTTGTCGGCTTCAGCGAGTTGCGGGCGAAGAGCAGGAACCCCAAAGAGAGTCTTGCGCCAACTCGATGTTGGGCGCGCGTGGCTGCGGACTCCGGGCATTTCACTCCGGGGCGCGATCTTCTCAACCGTGCCTGGCTCAGTCTGGCTCGACGATTCCACGACGGTCGTGGGCCGCCGCTGGGCCGCCGCCGCTTCCAGTTCAGCCAGCCTGGCCCGCAGATTTTCCGCATCCGCGGCGGTTGCCGTGCGTTGGGCGCGTTCTTCCTCCGCCTGCCGGCGCGCCTCAGCCGCTGCGGCTTCCATCTCTGCCAGGCGCGCCTGCATCGCCTCGACGTCAGGCGCCTCGGGCGACGTGGCCGGCTGGCCGGGATCAGGCGGCACGCGTTCGGTGTTGGAGAAGAGCGCTTCAAGCCGTTGGGTGTACTTGTCGTCGGACATACGTCAATAACTCCTCGGCCAACTGCCGGTATTGCTGCGTCCCCCGGCTCTGGCGGGCGTGCACGGTGATGGGCTGCCCCACGAGCTGGCTCTCGCGCAGTTTGCTATCGAACCCGATGGCCGTCTGCAACAGCGAATTTCCAAAGTGCTGCTGTAAGTGCGCGAGGATGCGGCTGTGCAGATGGCCACGCTGGTCAAACATCGTTACGAGCAGGCGAAAGACGAGGGGCGGATTCGTCTTGGCGCGCACCAGATTGACTAATTTCAAAACGCTGTCCAGGGCCTGCATCGAAAAGTATTCGCACTGGGTCGGGATAATCACCAGGTTCGCCGCCGTCAGGGCGTTGATCGTGATCGGCCCCAGCGCCGGCGGACAGTCAATGAGCACAACTTCGTAGTGGGCGACCTCGGGGCGGGCCAGGCTGTCGCGCAGGATGTATTCGTAGGGCTTGCGCACGTGCAGAAACTGGGCCACGGTCACCATGTCGGCGTTCGAGGGGACGAGGTCCAGCCCCGGCACACTAGTCTCACGGCTCATCCGGAGCACGGTCTCATTGCCCAGCAGCACATCCGCCGCCGACCGCCGCACCATGGCCGGATCAACACCCATCCCCCCGGTCAGGTTCGCCTGCGGATCGAGGTCAATCAACAGCGTCTCGCACTGCTGCTCGACCAGGCATGCGCCCAGCGCCAGGGTCGTCGTGGTCTTGGCCACGCCGCCTTTTTGATGGCAGATGGCAATTACATACGGCATGGTCTGCGCCTCCGCCTACTTCTGACTATTTCCATTCTTGCTCACGCTCAACTGCGCGCTGGCGCGCTGTGCGCCGAGCGCCTGCCCCAGCTCGCGGGCGGCGATCTGCAGAACGCTCTCCACGGTCGTCGCGCTCTGAATCTTCTGGCCGATGGTGTTGGCGAGCGTTTCGCGCTCGGCCTGCTGCTGAGCAGCTGTATACAGGCGCGCGTTCTGCAGCGCCACGGCCACCTGATCGGCGATAGACCGGATCAGGTCGGTATCTGCCTGCTGGAGGCCGTTCACGACATTCTGCTGCACGTCCAGCACACCCAGCACCCGTCCACCCACAGCGATGGGCACGGCGACTTCGGATTTGGTCTCGGGCAGGAGGGGATTCGGCAGCCAGGTCGGTTCCTGGGAGACGTCTGGCACCAGCACGGGCGCGTTCGTGTCAGCCGCGCGGCCCACCAACCCGCGCCCTCTGGCGATCTTGTGGCCGCGCGCCAGCATGGCTCGCCCGGCTTCGCCCGTGCCGCCCGCCATCACCAGATACTCGCCCTGCTCGTCAAAAAGATAGATGTGGGCGTGGTAATAGTTGAAGGCGCTTTTCACCTGCTCCACCACTTCACCGATCAGTTGCTTCTGGTCGAGAATGGTGGACAGGCGGCGGCTGACTTCCGCACTGGTGGTCAGGGCGCGCGTGCGGTCCGCCACGCGCTGCTCTAACGTACCGATCAAGTCGCGGAGTTGCGCCGTCATGCTGTTGAAGCTGGACGACAATCGGCCAATTTCGTCGCTTGAGAGCGCGCGCACTTGTACGGACAGATCGCCCGCGGCCACTTGTTCCGCAGCCGCCGTCAGGCGGACGATGGGGCTGGACACAAATTGCGACACGAAGAGGGCTGCGACGGCGACGACAGCGGTGATAATGATCGCTAACAGCACTGTGGCGCGCGTCTGCGCCACGACGGGGGCCAGGAACACGCTGCGCGGCTGCGCAAAGGCCACAATCCAGGGCTGCGTTTTCAAGAAAGCAAAGGCCGCCTGATCCAACTCCTCATCAAATGTGCCCTGGGCCTCGCCCGTCTCACCTGTGAAGTATGGTTGGGTCGCGGCATGGGTCAGGGCCTCATCCAGCTCCGCCAAGTCTGTAGCGAGTTCCTCAGGAGGCTGATTGGGGAGGCGGTGGGCAGCTTGCAGCTCTGCCAGGAGAGCCGGGTCGAGCGGCGCCGCCGATTTGAAGTTTAAATCGTGGGTGGTGCCGTGCGCCAGGCGGATATGATCCTCATCGAACAGGGTGCCGAACGATTGCTCGCCCGCCAGACCGGTGTTTTGGATGACCAGCTGCTGCAACACGGCGGCGCTGTAGCGCGCCCGCAGCACGCCGACCGACACCCCGGCCCTGTCGCGCACCGGGCTGCTGAAGTACAGCACCGCCTCCTCGGTCTCCGGCACAAACACGACTGGCGAGACGTAGGTCTGGCCTGTCTGGACCGGGATCCGGAAAAAGTCCTCGCTGGCGTAATCCTGGCCGATGCTGGCCCCATCTGTATCCACCACATCTCGCCCCTGGTCATCCAGCAAGGCATACGATGGGATGTAGGCCGGGGCAAATACTTGGCCCTTGCGGCTGAGCGCGCGCAAGGTCTCAATGATCTCGGTCTCGAGGTCGCTTCCGGTTCGTTCAGTGTCGGGTAGATTAAGATATTTCTCCCAAAGGGTCAGCCGCGCCTCGACGCGAATGGCGTTAAGATTCGTGGTGAGAAAGTTGTCAAGGGTGGCGGCCGATTGCGAGGCCGCCGCGAAAAGCTTTTCGTTGGCGTCATCGGTGAGCGCCGTCCGTGTCGCACGATCATTCAAGTAACCCAACACGCCTAGCGGGATGAGCGCCACGAGTAAGAAGGACACAACCAGCTTGGTACGCAGGCTTAAATCCTGGAACCGCCGCGCCTGGGCCGTCGTCTCGGTCATGGAGGGGGAGGTAGAAGTGGTCATATCAAATCCTCGCCTAAAGAAACAAGCCTGCGTGCCGTATTCACAGCACGGTTAGGGGCATCCCCTTCGGTCACTCGGTGAGTGCGTCGCCTGAATGAAGCCGAGGGGGGCATACTCAGTCTCAGGCCCCGGGCATCGGCCTCGTCGTCCCCGCCGTAGGGATCGTGGGGGCCATGATATTCGACGTGATGGTCACCTCCCACGGGAAATCCTTGCCTTTCCCCCACTGCCCGCCCACGAGCGGCGTCTTGGCGACGTTCGGCGTCGGGCCGCTTCCCCAGGCCAACGGTCCAACAATGGTGTCCAGCCGGGTCGCTTTGAGCGCGGAGGCGATGGCCGACTTGTTTTCAATATCGCTCGTGCGTTTCAGCGTATCGGCGACGACCTCGAACAGAGCATGGACGAAGCCTATCGGTTGCGTCCACTGCTTACCCGTTTCCTGCTGGTAGGTATTCGCCAGGTCGCCCGCGCTCGCACCGGTCAGCGAGGATTTGAACGGGTGGTTCGGGCTCCACCAGATTTCGGTCGTGAGCCCATCGCCCAGATTGTTAGGGATGGCCTCCACGGCGGAGGGGAAGAGGGCCGCTTTACCGATTGTGACGGCCCTGGGCGTAAACCCTTGCTCGTGCGCCTGGACTAAAAACGTCACCAGATCCGGCGGAATCATCACGCCCGTCACAATTTCGACCCCCGCCTTCTTGAACGCAGCAATCTGGCCTGAAAAATCACCGTTGAGATTCTCGTAGCGGCCAGGATCAATAACGGTGTACCCTCTGGCGATGATTGCTGGCGGGAAACCCAAGTCCGGATCGCTCCAGGCCAGACCATCGCCATCATTGGGCCACAGCCCGCCCACGACCTTGTTAGTGCCCAAGGTGTCCCAGAGGCTCAGAAACACCTGGATGATGTCCTCGAGGCCCCAGAAAAAGTGATACGTCCACTCGTATCCGGAGGCTGGGACGTTCGGAACGCGGAAATACCAGGGTTGCCAGGGGGCAACGGTGGAGATGCAGGGGACCTTGTTGACTTCGCATTGGTCAGACACAGGATTGGTCGTCTCAGGCGTCGAGGCCACCACCATCAGGTCAATCTTGTCTTTCAAGATCAAATCGCTGGCGGCTTGAGCGGCCTGGTCGGGATTGGATTGGCTGTCGGTGACAAGTATCTCCACCGGGTGCGTGACGCCACCTACGGAGATACCCTTGCCGAAAATCTCCCGTACCCCTTTGAGGATGAAGTTATCCGCCTCACCGAAACCCGCCAGCGGGCCGGTTTGGGGGCTGACATAGCCGATTTTGATGGCGCGGCCTGTCCTTGTCTGCAAGCCGCACGCATTCAGGGTCACGCCAGCACCAGCCGCCGCGAATAGCTTCAAGAAGTTGCGCCGTGAAATGTTCCTGTTCATGTTTATCTCCTCTGCGTCGGTCAAAACGAGTTTCGCTATCAAGGGGTGGGCGCGTGGAAACGGGCGTCTGAGATTTATCCTTGGCCGTCTGTTGGCCTGTCAGCGTGTAACTTCACACGGGTGCGCTGCGCCCCGAGCGCGCGTCCCAGTTCGCGGATCGCGACCTGAAGGGCGTCATCCACGGTGGCGGCGCTCTGAATCTTCTGGCCGATGGTGTTGACGAGCGCCTCGCGGTCGGCCTGCCGCTGGGCTTGTGTGTACGAGCGGGCGTTTTGTAGGGCGACGGCCACCTGGTTGGCGATGGACTGGAGCAGGTCGGCATCCTCCTGCTTCAGTCCGCCGATGACGTTGTGCTGCACGTCCAGCACGCCCAGCACGCGCTCACCCACGGTAATAGGGACCGCCGCTTCGGCTTTGGTTTCCGGCAATAGCGGGTTGGCCAGCCAGCCGGGGTCTTGCGACGTATCTGGCACCAGCACCACGGTGTTGGTCTCGGCCGCCCGGCCCACCAGACCATGCCCCTTCGGGATGCGGTGGCCGCGCGCCAGCATCGCCTGCCCGGCTTCGCCCGTGCCGCCGACCATCACCAGATACTCGCGCGCCTCGTCGAACAGGTAGATGTGGGCGTGGTAATAGTTGAAGGCGTTCTTCACCTGCTCCACCACTTCAATCACCAGTTGCTTCTGGTCGAGGAGGGTGGACAGGCGGCGGCTGACCTCCGCGCTGGCGGCCAGAGCGCGCGTGCGCTCGGCCACGCGCTGTTCAAGCCCCTCCAGCGTTTCGTGCAATTGCGCCGTCATGCGGTTGAAAGTGGTTGCCAGCGTGCCGATCTCGTCGCCGCTCTCCACGCGGGCCTGCACGGTCAGGTCGCCGGCCGCCACCTTCTCGGCGGCGCGCGTGAGGCGGAGGATGGGGCCGGTTAAGAAACGCGCCGCAACCAAAGCCAATAACCCTGCTACTAACATGACGACGAGGCTAATGAGCAGCACCGCCCGTGTTGCGGCGTTAACCGCCCGTAAGGCTTCGGCCGGGTCCCGCATCACCACCACTGACCAGCCTGATTGGCTGACAATGCGGCTCGTGTCCCGATCGAGAGAGGTGACGGGGGCCTGGCTGGCCAACTTGAGCTCACCACGAAATGTGAACTGAGCGTAGGTCTGGCCTTCCAAGGCTTCAAGTTCGTTTAGAGCTGTTGAAGTCAGGGGCGTGGCCGAGCCTTTGGGAGCGAGTAATACCCCTTCGCGGAACAGCAGGTAGGCATCCGTTCTCTCCCCAAACTGCGACGAAAATAACGCCGCCGCCAGCGCTGATACACGATACGTGGTGCGCAGGACTCCAAACGCTTGCCTCGTTCCGCTCTCATCGGCATATACAGGAATGGCTATATCAACGGCATACGTCGCACTACTTTCGTCAAACTCCGGATGGCCGATGAAGATGCCCCCTTGCCCATTGTTGTAGGCCGTCTGCCACCACTTTTCATCTCCTTGATAATAGTCGGAGGTGCGATTGGTCGCCGCCACGTTCGCGCCGTATCTGTCCGTCACAAATACTTCTACGTGGTCCGTGAAGGTGTTGCTGTATTCCCTCAACTCATTGGCGGCCTTGTTCGTCAGGACAGGCCGAACCACCGGATCATCGTCGTTCCCGATCGCGTCCGCTGCACGCCACTGCTCGTCAAGGCGTGCAAGCTGCCCCAAGATCTCCGCCTCGTCTCCTGTATAGGTGGCATTCGCTACATTCACGACTTCTTCAACCGTATCGTTCAGGCTCAACGTCTGCAGGGTGCTGACCTGTTTGGACAGCAGGTCCCCCACGGTCAGCGCTTGGGAGTTGGCCAGGCCTTTCAAATTTGCGCCTGCCTCGTTCGTCAACCCGGTGCGCATCATGCGGTCGGTGATGAAGGCGACCGCGCCCACGGAGATCACGGCCACGCCGACGAAACCGAGGATGAGCTTGGCGCGCAACGGCAGATTGGAAAAACTGGACGAGACAATCTGCCGACCGATAACCAGAACGGCGAGCACGATTGCGCAGAAAAACAACCAAGCCTCGTGCAGCCCGCCGTGTTCCGCAAAGGCGACATACAGCGCCAACCCAAAGCCGAGGGCCGCGGCCAAGAAGGGAAGCGCACGCGTGAACCCATCAACCAACCTCAACCACCGGGGTTCGGTGACGGTGGTGGGCGACCGATGCGCCTGACGCACCGCGGCCCAGACGAAAAATGCACTGGCCATCACCCAGCCGATATCGGTCCAGCCGCCGCCTGCATACGTCCCGGCCAGACTCGTATAGGCAAATACCAGATCGGAGGCTACAAACCAGGCCATCCCGAGCAGGAAGAGCAGCATGGTTGACCGGGTATCCCGATCAGGTCGGCGGAAGAGGATAGCCACAATGCCGCCTAATACCACCAGGTCGCCAACAGGATAGGCGGCCGCGATCACCTGGGCTAATAGATCGCCCTCATTGGCGACGGTCGTGGGCTGGATGATGAAATACCACACGAACATCATTGCCGGTATCATCACGATCACTAAGTCGAGCCAGAATTGCGCGCGCTCACGTCGGTCCAACGGCGCGCTCAACAAGCGGAGCAATCCCCATAATATCAGCGGATAGAATCCCAGATAGAAAACGTCAGCCGCCGACGGGAAAGGTTGCACCCTCAGGATGTTTTCCAGATAAAGCCAGATGACGTCGGCGACGAAGAACGCGAATAAACCCAAACCCAAAATCTGCCAGGCTCGTCGCAGGCGAACGTCGAGTTGCTTGTCGAGAGCGACACGCCCGGCTGCCAGGACGGCCAACAGGTCGAGAGGCAAAGAGGTGAGATCCGAGATGAGGGTGATGTTCTCCTGGCCGCCCCAATGGAAATAAATCCACGCCAGATATGGGATCAGATAAAGACCAGCCGCTATGCCCATCATCCCCCAGAAACCATGGAGCCACTCTGGGAGAACCCGATGATGCGCCAACGACGGTGTTGTGTGGTTCTTTTTCATTCTGCCTCCAGCCTCATCTGGTGTCGTATTTGATAGCCAGAGTCAACATAGGGGGTCTCGTCTAGCCGGTTGACATTCCGCTGGGCCCCCTTGCGCAGCTTCCGCCACGGACGGGGACACCAACAATGGCAGGCTGAAACTGAAACGGCTCCCCTGCCCGACCGTGCTCTCCACGGCGATTTGCCCGCCGTGCTGTTCCACAATCGCTTTCACGATGGCCAGCCCCAGCCCGTTGCCTTCGATATCTCTGGTCGCGTCGGTCTGCACGCGATAGAACCGGTCAAAGATGTGGGGCAGGTCGGCCGGGGGAATGCCAATTCCGGTGTCTTGAACTGTCACCTGCACGGTGTTGCCGCGCGCCTCCACCGTCACAGCGACCCGACCGCCGGAGGGCGTGTATTTGATGGCGTTGCCGATCAGGTTGCGCGCCACCTGCCGCAGGCGCGAGTCGTCGGCGGTCGCTTCGAGCGCGCCGCCCATCCCCTCGCGGCGCAGGGTGAGCGTGTGGCCTTTGGCTTCTGCCTGCGGGCGGAATTCCTCCACCACGCTGTTCAACAACGCGAACACGTCGCACGGTTCTCGCTGGAGATCCACGCCGAGGTCCACCCGCGCCAGGTCGAGCAGATCCAAGACCAACTCGTGCATCTGCTTCGCGGCGCGGCGAATGCGCCCCGCAAAATCCGCCTGCGTCTCGTTCAACGGGCCTGCCACCGCCAGCATCTCGGAATAGCCGAGAACGGAAGTGATCGGGTTCTTGAGATCGTGCGAGGCGGTGGCGATGAACTCGCTCTTCACGCGATCCAGTTCTTTGAAGTGCGTGATGTCGTGCAGGACGGCCACCTGCCCGACGTCCTCGATAGGTGTGATCAGCGCGACGAAGGTGCGCCGGTCCGGCCAGGCGATCTCGCCCTGCGCCGGAGTCCCCGACAGGCGCGCCTGGTCGAGCAAGCGGATCAGGTCGTCATACCCGTGACCGGCGGGGAGCGGCTGTTCCAGCCGCGTCGCCACATCGGTAAACAACCGCGCCCCGGCCACGTTCAACAGTTCCAATCGGCCCCCGACATCCAGCACCAGGATCGCATCCGCAGCGCCATGCAAGACGGCGGCCAGGCGGCGTTCTTCCTGCTCTGCCGACTTGAACAACCGGATGCGCTCCAGCGCCGTGGCCATCTGCGCGGCCAGGTTCTCCAGCACCACCCGATCGCTCTCCTGAAAGGCGTGGGGATTCGCGCTGTGAACCGCCAGCACGCCGTTGACCGCCGCACCCCACATGAGCGGCACGGCGACCGCCGATTGGACGGGTGGCGCACCGGGGTCGGAGCGCTGGGTGGTACGCTCTTCAACCGTGCCGGAGAACATGGCCGGTTGGCCGGTGGCCGCCACTTGTCGCGGAGCGATTTCCAGCAGTGACAGCCGCTGCGGGGCTTCCTGGCCCGCCAGGCAACGGAGCGTGAGCTTGCCTTCGCCGATCAGCCACAGCGACACGACGGGGTAACCCAGCGCGGTGCTGATGAGCTGCGGAACGGCCTCGAATAAATCGTCGGCCTGCATGCACGCGCCAATCTCGCGCGCGATTTGATTGAGCGCCACCAGTTCATTCACCCGCTGGCGCTCCACGGCGTAGAGCTGGGCGTTTTCGATGGCGATAGCGGCCTGGCTGGCGATGGCCTGCAGCAGCGCCAGTTGCTCGACGGTGAAATGGGCTGGCCGGGCATGATAGAGCACCAGCACGCCGATGACGCCGCGGCGGCCGAGCAGCGGCACCGCAGCCGCCGACCGGGCCCACGGGCGCGGCGTCTTCAGCCAACGCGCATCCCGCTCCGTGTCCTCCATTAACGCGCTCTGACCGGAAGCGGCCACGTGCGCGATCAGCCCTTCGGAGGCCAGCCGCTTTTGCGCTTCTTCCCACGTCCACGGCGAGAAATCGAGCGGGGTGTGCAGTTTCTGGAAGGGGGTGCCGTCGGCCTGAAACACGACGAGATGGCCGTTGGTGGCGCTCAGCGCTTCCACGGCGCGTTGGAGCACTACGCCGGCGATCTCTTCCACGTCGAGGCGCGCGCTCAAATCCTGGCCGATGGCGGGCAGGAGACTCAACTCGCGGTTGCGGCGGCGCAGCATGTCTTCCGCGTGCTTGACGCGCAGCTTGGCGTGCACGCGCGCGGCCAGTTCGCGCCAGTCGAACGGCTTGGTGATGTAATCGTCCGCGCCCAGGCTCAGGCCCTCGCGGATATCGCGGGGCGAGGCGCGGGCGGCGGTGAGCATGATGACGGGGATGTGCGCCAGCTCGGGGTCGCCGCGCATTTCGGCCAGCACCTCGAACCCGTTTTTCTTGGGCATATTGACGTCGAGCAGCACCAGATCAGGCTGGTCGGCGCGCAAGCGCTGGAGCGTTTCCTCGCCGTCGGCCGCGGTGATGAAGATATAGCCTTCCCCCTCGAAGTGGCGGGCCAGGAGCCGGATGTTGTCCGGGTAATCGTCGGCGACGAGGATTTTGAAATGCGAGGCCGGGGGGACCTGCGCGAAGGAGGGCCTGGGCGCGGCCAGGCGTTCCAGCGCTTCGCCGACCAGCGTGCGAATGGTCTCTGGCTGCACGGGCTTGATCAGGTATTCGTTGACGCGCAGGCGGCGGGCCGCCGCGGCCAGCCCGGGCGTGTCGTAGGCCGTGACCAAAATCGTGAGCGCCGGCTCGCGGCCCCCCTGTAATTTCTCGATCAGATCCAGCCCGTTCATGTCGGGCATCATGAAATCGGTGATGAGCACATCTGGCGCGCGCTGGCCGATCACTTCCAGCGCCTCCTGGCCCCCGCGGGCGGTGAGAATCTCGACCGGGGTTTTGAATTGCCCCAGCGCCCGCGCGAGCATGGAGGCGGTGTGAGGGTGATCGTCCACGATCACAATGCGGGCCGGAGCGGTGTGTTCGGAGAGAGGCGGGTTTAACACGCTCCAATTATGGCGCAAACCATCTGATATTAGGGGTTGGATTGCGGAGGGAACGGTTGGGAGTGAGTGGGGGTACGTTAGCGTTGGGTTGGAAAACCGGGGAAATCAATCCACGACTAAACGATAGCCAACGCCGCGCACGTTGAGGACGTGCTGGGGCTCACGCGGATCTGGCTCCAGCGCTTCGCGCAGCTCGTGGATGTGCCATTTCGCCAGTTCCTGCGCCTCGCGGCGGTCGGTCTGGTAGCCCTGGGCCTCGGCGACCAGGGTTTGGTATTGCACCACGTCCGGGGCGTGGCGGATGAGGACCACCAGATAGTCGAAGGCGGCGGGCGGCAGCGCGAGCACGCGCTCCCCAAGGGTAGCCCGCCGCGATTGCAGGTCGAGGATCAACCCGCCGCGTTTCAGGAAGCGGTCACCGCCCGAGGGCGGCGTGGGCGCGGGCGGCGGGGCCAGGTTGCGCTCCAGCTGCTTGAGCTCCATCTGCAGCGCTTCGATCTGTTCCTGGATTTCGTGCCGCCGCCGCTCGACGACCTGTTCCGCCAGCACCACCCGTGTGCGGGCGAGGAGCGTGTCCGGGTCCACCGGCTTGAGCAAGTAATCAATCGCGCCCAGCCGCACGGCTTCCACCGCCGACTCGACGGAGGCGTGCGCGGTGAACAGGATGACGGGCAGGGTCGGGTACAGTCGGTGGACTTCCTTGAGCACCTGCAGGCCGTTCATGCCGGGCAGGTGGATGTCCAGATACGCCAGGTTGCACATGGGCGAGGAGGCCAGTCGCTCGAGCGCTTCCGGGCCGTCGGCGGCGGTGGTCACCTCGTAGCCGGCCTGTTTCAGGATGCGCGTGAACGTGTGGCGCAGGCTGGCTTCGTCGTCAATGATGAGAATGTGTCCGGAGTTCGACATGGCGATGCTCACGACTGGCTGGGAGCAGGTGAATTTTGGACTGTGACTGGAACCTTGTCAACTGGCAGCCAAACCAGAAAGGTGGTCCCCTGGCCTACCTGGCTCTCCACATCAATCCGGCCGCCGTGGCGCTGGACGATGTCGTAGGTGATGGCCAGCCCGAGGCCGGTCCCGCTCTCTTTGGTTGTGAAGAAAGGATCGAAGATGTTGGGCAGGTCGGCGGGATTAATGCCGGACCCGGTGTCGGTGAACTTCACCAACATGTGGCCGACTTCTTCCACGTAGCGCGTGCGGATGGTCAGTTGGCCGCCGGAGGGCATGGCTTCCACGGCGTTCAGGCTCAAATTGAGGATCACCTGCTTGAGCTGGTCGTGGATGCCGAGCATGAGCGGGATCTGGGGGTCCGGCTCAAAGGTGAAAGTGACGCCGCCGTGCCGCAGATGCGTGCTGATGAGTTTCTGGACTTCCTCCACGATCACGTTGAGCGACTCGGGCTTGAACTGCTCGGCCTGCGCGGGGCGGTAGGTCTCGCGCAGGCGGCTGATGAGGTCGGACATGCGGTCGGCCTCGATGAGCGCCACCTGCAAGTCTTCGCGCGCCTGCGGGTCGAGCTGGCTGTCTTGCTTGACCAGATAGAGCGCGTTCTGGATGGCCTGCAGAGGGTTGTTCAGCTCGTGCGCCACGGAGGCGACCAGCCGGCCCATGGCCGCGAGCTTTTCGCTCTGCACCAGTCGGGCGCGCGCGGCTTTCTCGTATTGCAGTGCTTTTTCCAAGTCCTCGTATAGGCGCGCATTTTCGATGGCGAGGCCGGCGTGCACGCCGAGCATGGCGAGCAGGCGCTCGTCGTCGGAGGAGAACGCGTTGGGCGCCGCGCTCTGCACGCTGATGGTGCCCAGGCGGCGGTCGCCGCTCTGCACGGGGGCGACCAGCAGCGACCGCAGGTGGGTGGCGCGGCCCAGCCGCAGGTAGCGCGGCTCGGTCCGGATGTCACTCACGTTGATGACCACGCCGTCGGCGATCACCTGCCCGGCGATGCCTTCGCCGGGACGCATACTGAAATCGGGCCGCCCGAGCTGCTCGATCTGTCCGACGACGGCGGCCGGCCGGAGCGCCTGTTTCTCTTCGTCCAGCAGGTGGATCACGGCGCGCTGCACCTGCGGGATGATCTTCTGCGCCGCTTCCACAATCATGTGCAGGATGCGCTCGAGGTCGAGGGTCTCGTTCAGCGCCTGCGTGATGGCGGCCAGCGCCTCGCTTTCCTGCAAGCGCCGCTCCATGCGTTTGTGCTGGAGCGCATTGGAAATCGCCAGCGCCGCCTGATCCGCCAGCCCGCGCAGCAGCGTCAGTTCGTCGTCGGTGAAGCGGCGGGTTTCCTGGGTGGCGATGCTGAGGCTGCCGACCAACTGACCTTCCCGCCACATACCCCCGATGGCGAGCAGGCGGAGGTCCGCCGCCGCGCGCCACTCCGGGTCGGGGAGATCGGGGACGGCGCGCGCGTCGGGAAAAACGATCACCGGGCCGAGCTGCTGGGCGTAGGCGTCGTACACGGCGCGGGGCAGAGGCTGCAGCTTGCGGAACTGATCGGGAAGGATGCCATAGCTGCCCGCCGGATAGAGCGCGTCGCGCTTCTCGTCGTAGAGGTGGACACTGGCAATGGGGACGTTGAAGGCGCAGGCAGTCTCGGCGCACACGGTGGTCAGCACGGCGTCCAGGTCGAGGCCGGTGTTGAGCTGCGCGGCCACCCGGAGCAGCGAGGTAGCCCGGGCCACCTGGCGCAGGGTTTCGGCTTCGGCCCGGCGGGCCTCGTCGCGCAGGCGCTTTTCGTCCAGCGCGCGCTTCACGGCCGGCCCCAGTCGGCTCAGCCGGTCTTTGAGCAGGTAGTCGGCGGCGCCGTGTTTGACGCATTCGACCGCGGCCACGTCGTTGAGGCCGCCCGACACCACGATGAACGGGATGTCCAGGCCGCGCGCCTGCAGGAGGCTCAGCGCGCGCAGGGCGTTGAAGTCCACCATGGAGTAGTCCGAGAGGATCACTTCCGGGGGCGTGTCGAGCCGGGCGAGGTAGGCGGCCTCGTTGTCCACGCACTGCGCCTCGATTTCAAAGCCCGCGAAGCGCAGTTCGCGCCGGATCAGCTCGGCGTCGTCGGGCTCGTCTTCCAGGATGAGCACGCGCAGGGGAGTGGCCATGTTGCCTCAGCGGCGGCTCACCATTGAATGACGACCGCCGTGCCGACCTCCGCCCAGGCAAAGAGCCAGGCGGCATCGGCCGGGGCGAGGGTGACGCACCCCCGGCTGACGGGCACGCCGAACTCGGCGCGCCACGGCGCGGCGTGAATGTAGAAGGGCCGCGCAAACGCCATCACGTAAGGCACGTCGTGATAGTAGTAGTCGGCGCCGATCAAATCAATGCGCTCGTATTTGTGCTGGACGGCAAAGCGCCC
>Ga0209108_10001078_pt1 | contig 15753 bp, 10 predicted proteins | sample Rifsed10ft1_FD_184003 | JGI IMG/M metagenome (GOLD analysis project Ga0209108, IMG submission 184003) | Soil microbial communities from Rifle, Colorado, USA - sediment 10ft 1 (version 2) | ecosystem: Environmental > Terrestrial > Deep subsurface > Rock core/Sediment | place: Rifle, Colorado...
GGCTCCGACTACCAGCACCAACCCGCGCTTCGTCATGGCGATGTCTTTTACAATCGGAGGCAAGCCCAGCTGCTCGACGGTTTGGATCTCGGCTTTGATATGCCGAAAGACCAAGCCGACGTTCCCTCGCTGCCGAAAAATATTGACACGAAAACGGCCCAGCTCCTTGTAGTAGAGGGCCAGGTTCATTTCCATCTTTTCCTCGAATTCCCCACGCTGCTGACCGCGCATCAGCGCCAGCGCGAGGGCTTCGAGTTGTTCATTGGTAAACGGGGGCGAGTCGGTTCGTTGTGTCGAGCCGTGGACGCGATAGGCGGGAGCCGAGTCGACGGTCAGGTACAGGTCCGACGCTTCTTGATCCACCATGACTTTCAAGAGACTGCGAACATCCATCTCTACCCCCGTGTTTCCTGCCAGGTATCTTAGGCCGCGCCGCCCATTGAAGATCCAAACAGATTGGGATTCATGCTGCGCGATTGGGCTTCGCCTTTGGTGACGAGTCCACGGGACGCTAAATCGAACAGCGCCATGTCCATCGTTTGCATACCGTCTTTCTGACTGGCCTGCATGATCCCGGGAATCTGGTGTAACTTGCCCTCTCGGATAAGATTCCGGACCGCGGTTGTGGCGACCATGATCTCGAGAGCGGCGACACGCCCGCCAGATTTTTTCTTCAGCAGGGTCTGCGTGATGACCGCTTCCAAGGCTTCTGCGAGCTGTGTGCGAATCTGGGACTGTTGGTTGGGGGGAAAGGCGTCGATGATGCGGTCGATGGTTTTCGGCGCGCTGGAGGTGTGGAGCGTGCCAAAGACCAAGTGGCCCGTTTCCGCCGCAGTCAACGCGAGCTGGATGGTTTCCAGGTCGCGCATTTCACCCACGAGGATGATGTCCGGGTCTTCGCGTAGAGCGGCCCTCAGCGCATTCGCGAACGACAGGGTATGCACGCCCAACTCCCGCTGGTTGACCAGACACTTCTTCGTCTTGTGGACGAATTCGATCGGATCTTCAATTGTGAGGATGTGGCCTTCGAATGTGTTGTTCAAGTAATCGACCATAGCGGCCAGCGTCGTCGATTTACCAGATCCGGTTGGGCCGGTCACAAGGACCAGCCCCTTTTCCCGATCGCAGAGCTGTCGTACGATCGGAGGCATGCCGAGCTTCTCCAACGGAATGATTTCGGTGGGAATGTTTCGGAAGACGGCGCCAAGCCCACGGCTTTGGACGAAGACATTGACGCGGAATCGGGCGATGTCGCCCAGTTCAAAGGAGAAATCACACTCGCGCTTTTCCTCGAAGTTTTTCCGCTGGGTATCGCTCATCATGTCGTAGACCAGCGAGTGCGTCTCTTCCGTGGTCAGCGCGGGATGATCGAGTTTCTTGAGGTCCCCGTTCACACGGATCATCGGTGGCTCGCCGGCGCTGATGTGACAATCCGATGCGCCTTCCTTTGCCGTGAAGGTCAGGAGCTTCGAAATATCCATGAAGAGGACTCCTCGATAAGAAATGGTAGTGAGATGATGGCCTGACGAACCTCAAGGCTACTTGGGAGCATCATGCCACAGGGTGATGAGAAAGCAAGGAAATAGCCGGAAGCGGCTGCATGAATTCTTCGATGGTTCAGTAAGCAAGCGCGGCGTTCGATCAGATCAGTCCCGCCGATTGCCCTGCGCGCTGAAATGCGGTGAGGGCGTGATCGATGTGGCTGGAGGTGTGCTCGGATGTCACCGTGACGCGGATGCGGCTGGTGGCATCCGGAACGGTAGGAGGACGAATCGCCGGAGCATACACGCCTTCTGTGAACAGGTGCTCGGCAAACGAGAGTGCGGTTGCGGCATTGCCGACGAGGATCGGCATGATCGGACTGACGCTGGGGGACAGGCTGAATCCCAAGCGTGTCAATCCAGAGAACAACCGTTCACGGTTGGCCCACAAGCGCGCACGTCGTTCCGGCTCGCGTTGCATGACTCGTAACGCTGCCGTGACGGCAGCTGCTGAACTCGGTGGAGGTGCCGTGGTAAAGATGAAGGACCGGCTCGTGTTCATGAGATAGCGGATCAATGTCGAGGGCCCAGCGAGGTAGGCGCCACTGCTGCCGAAGGCTTTGCCCAAGGTCCCCATCTGAAACGGGATCTGTGTATCAAGGCCGAAATGTTCAGCTGTTCCTCGTCCATACGGTCCCATCACGCCCGTGCCATGGGCATCATCGATATAGAGGTCGGCCTCATAGTCCTGGGCTAACCGACTGAGTTCGGGTAACGGCGCGAGGTCGCCGTCCATACTGAACAGGCCGTCGGTCACAATCAGAGTGCGTCGCGCCCGGCGTCTTTTGGCCAGAAGGGACTGTAGGTGATTGGTATCGTTGTGGCGATAGATTCGAAAGTCGGCTGCGCTCAGACGGCAGCCGTCGATTAGGCTGGCATGGCACAAGCGATCGGCCAGGATCAATCCGCCTTGTCCGATCAGTGCAGGGATGGTCCCGATGTTGGCAAGGTAGCCGGAGCTAAATGTCAGTGCGGCTTCGGTTCCCTTGAACTGTGCCAGAGCAGATTCCAGTTCTTGATGAGGTAACAACGAGCCTGAGATCAACCGAGCGGCTCCGGCTCCGGCGCCAAACCGTTGTGTCGCCTCGATGGCGGACTGAATCACTTCCGGGTGCATGGCCAGCCCCAAATAGTCGTTCGAGGCGAGCAGGAGGATCTGGCGTCCTGCCATCTCAACCACCGGACCGACGCCCGAATGGAGCGGAGTGAGGCGCCTGGTCAGATGTCTCGCAGCCAATTCGTTGAGTTGTTTTTCAAACATGTGACGTGGCCCGTCGTTAAAGATGGGAGATGGTGTGCCTTCTGAGAACCGACCAGCCGCTGCTGCCTCATTGACAAAATCGTGACATCCTTAGTATAAGGCGCGCACACAATTTGAGGAAACGGGCCCCGCCCTCTCCGACGAATCCGTCCATGAGCTACCGTATCAAGGTCCCAGCGAAAACTCTTCCGGTTGATGAAGCCCACATGTTGAGCTGGCTTGACCATGTGCTGCATAGGTCACAGGATTATCGACGCCCCTTACTGGTCGGCCTGGGAGTGTTGGTGCTTGCGGCTGCCGTGGTCGGAGGGGTTTTTTATGTGGACCGCCAGGCTGTGCAGCAGGCACAAGACCTTGAACGTGAGGCGATGCGCTTCTTGACTGCTCCTTCTGCCAACGATCCTCAAAAGGCCGATCACGCGCTCAAGGAAGCGATCGCGAGGTATCGGCAAATCGTCGATCAATATCCACGGACCCCCACGGCACCACTCGCCTTGTATCATTTGGGGAATACGTTGGTCCAGGCCAATGAACTGAGCCCGGCCATTGAGGCCTTTCAGCGATTTCTTGCATTGTATAGTTCGAATCCCTCAATGGCAGGGTTGGTGCAACAACGTCTGGCCTATGTGTACTTGCTCAAGGGAGACCGGGACCAAGCAGTGAAGGCACTCACCGCCATCTTGGAGACTCCCGGTACGTTGAACCGGGATCAGGCGTTATTTGAGTTGGCCCGGCTGGAAGAATCCCAATCGCGGCCTGAGGGGGCTTTGGCTCGCTATCAGGAACTGATAAAGACCTATCCGAACTCTCCCTTCACCAGTGAGGCGACGATTCGGACCAAGATCATGGATGCCATGAAATCGCAGGAATCAACGCCTGCCTCGACGTCGATGGCCCCGGCCATTGCTGCGCCACAGAAGAGTTCTCCGTCTCCTCCTTCCTCAGCAGGCAAGAAAAAATCCTAGCAGGATACTGAAAAAGCCCGCCAGCAGGGGAGGGAGCGGCCAGGTGTCCTTCTTGCTCGCAGAACGCGCACGATGAAACTGTGCTCGTTCGATGCGCGCAGTAAAGGGCAGCCTCGGCCACTCCCCTAAAGAGAGGTGGAGAGAATGAAAGGGCCATACCCAGCGCGCAGCGGGGGACTCGTTCGAGCCACCACAGCTCAACATACACAAGCAAGCTTGGAAGAACCATCTTTGGTTGCTTGCTGCGGCCTTGCCCGTGGAAAGGCGCGTCCCTGGGCGAAGAGACTGTCTTGGCAGACTCAGGGCGGGCGGGTGACGTAACCGCCAGGGTTGGGCGGGTGAGAAGTCTGGTCATTTTGAGCATCCTGCAGGAGTGTTCTTCTGGTGTTCCACACGTGCGGACTATCGAAGATCTTGCGTGCCAACATAGTTTGTTGGCATCCTGCCAGGCGCTCAGGTTTGCCGGTATCCCGGCTCTCGGCTTGGTCCGTTCTGTGGATCGGCGGAAAGGGGCGTCGAATTTAGCGGCTGATAACGAGAAAGTCACCAGGTCGAATCGTCGGGTCGGAGAGATTATTCTTTGTCTTGAGCGTCTTGAGCGGGATGCGAAACCGTTTCGATAGTTTTCCCAGGGTGTCTCCCAAGCGGACTTTATACCAGCGAGAAGGTCCGGCTGACGCAAACTGAGCCTTTGCCGGAAGCCGCGGGAACTTATAAGTCGGGATGTGGTCAATCAGCTGTTCCACTTTCGCTTTCATTCCCACCGGAACCTTCAGGTGATAGGCCTCGTCGCCGGGGGGTGTCGCGTCTCGCCGCAGCTCAGGATTTAAGAGCCGGAGCTCTTCATAGGGAATGCCGGTGGCATTGGCAATCGCCCGGAAATGGACGGTTCGTGCGATGATCGCTTCGTCGAATTGATGCGGTGCGGCAGATTCCTGAGTGAAGCCGTATCGGTCGGGGTTCCTCGCAATGATCGTCGCGGCCATAAACCGCGGCACGTACTCCTTCGTCTCTCGTCGAATCAATCGTGTTTTGGAAATCTCGGAAAAGCTTTCGGCCCGGGCCTTGTGGAGGGCTCGCATCACCTTACCTTCTCCGGCATTGTAGGCGGCCATCGCGAGCGGCCAGGTACCGAAGAGGTCGTAGAGATCGCGGAGGTAGCGTGCCGCAGCCACCGTTGACTTGATGGGATCCCGGCGTTCATCAACATAGTTGTCGACGCGGAGCCCATAGGCCTTGGCCGTGCCCTTCATGAACTGCCAGGGGCCCGTGGCTTTGGCTCGTGAGTACGCGTAAGGGTTGAATCCGCTTTCCACCAGTGAGAGGTAGACCAGATCGCTGGGGAGGTGAAACTCCGTGAAGATTGTCTCGACAAGGGGCTGATAGCGGCTGAGTCGGAGGAGCCACTCTTCGAAGCGACCGTGGATGGCCGTATTGAAGTAGCGAATGTGGGCCTGGACCGAGGAGTCCATGACAATCGGAACATTGTAGCTCGCATATTCCGCGTGATCTGTGGCATTTCGGGAGGGGTCTTGTGTCTGGGCAAGTTCAGCCGGAGGATTCAAGGCTTCTGAAAACCGCATGGTCGACGGTGAATTGTCCGCTGGGTTCAGCTGCAAGAGGTCTTCAGCTCTCGGAACGCTGCTAATCGTTGCTGTGGGAGGGGTGGTGGCCTCCGGTGGCGGGTCCTCGGTATCGAGCGGGACCAGATTTGCGTCTGGGTCGTCTTCCGTCGCTGCGTTCTCGTCCACAAGCGTAGACGAGTCACCCATAGCTGGTTCGGAGGGAGTTGCCGCCCCCACTACCATTATAAGAGGAGTGGAGAAGCTGAGCCACATTCCGAGGAAGAGAGCCATCGGGAGGATGGCATGCCCGGGCCTGAGTGGCGTCATCGGAACGCGATGGCAATCAGTATCGTGTGTGAGGTTTGTCATGTTCTGTGAGGCTAGACTATCGACGGACTGCGCTCTTGTCAAGGATTTGCAAGGGGTATGACGCCCCTCCTGTGGTAGCCCAGAGGCCAGACTATCTTACGTTTGCGCAAACATAATTGTGAGCGGAAGTCACGCCGGCATCAGCAGGCCGCAACAGTCTGAAAACACGCGTGTCTACACGGTTCCTCGCCTTGACAGCTTTTGGGAGGCAATGGTATCGTCCCTCCTTCCCACGTAAGATTTTTCACGCTTCATCCGGAATTAGGAGGATCAGTCGATGCTGAAGCGGTATTTGCTGGCTCCCGGTCCGACGCCTGTGCCCCCTGAAGTGCTGTTGGCCATGGCGCGGCCCATGTTCCATCATCGTGCTCCCGAGTTCGATAAGGTGTTCGCGGAGGTCCGTGATGGACTCAAGTGGCTGTTCCAAACAAAAAACAACGTGCTCATGCTGGCGGCTTCCGGAACCGGAGGCATGGAAGGTTCAGTGTCTAACTTTCTCTCCCCCGGCGATAAGGCCCTCACCATTAACGGGGGGAAGTTTGGGGAACGATGGACCAAGCTCTGCAAGACGTTCGGCGCTGAGGTGACCGAAATCAAGGTGGAATGGGGGCGAGCCGTCGATCCCCAAATGGTAGCCGATGCGCTGAAAAAAGATCCCGGAATCAAAGCGGTGTATGTGCAGGCGAGTGAAACCTCCACCGGTGTTGCGCACGACGTCAAGGCTCTTGCGGAGATCGTGAAGCCCTATGGCGAAACCATTCTTGTGGTCGATGCCATCACTGCCCTCGGAGTGTTCGACATCAAGACCGATGAGTGGGGAATCGATGTTGTCATTACGGGGTCGCAAAAGGCGCTAATGCTCCCGCCGGGCCTTGCATTTGTGAGCGTGAGCGATAAAGCTTGGCAGGTGGCGGAGAAAGCGAAAAACACGGCGTTTTATTTCAATTTCAAGAAAGAGCATGAAAATCAGCAGAAGAATCAGACGGCCTGGACGCCGGCCGTGTCCCTCATCGTCGGCTTGCAGGAAGTACTGAAGATGATGAAGGCGGAGGGGCTTGAGGGGATGTTCGCCCGCCAAGCTATGCTTGCGAAAGCCATGCGTGAAGGGGTGCAGGGCGCCGGGTTGGCGCTGCTTCCGAAAGACTCGCCCAGCGATGCGCTCACCGCCATTTTAGCGCCGGAAGGCGTGGACGGGCAGGCTATCTATAAGAACCTGCGTGTTCAATACGGCATGACGGCGGCCGGTGGACAAGACCATTTGAAGGGGAAGATCTTCCGGGTCTCCCACATGGGTTACATGGACCGCTTCGATATCATCATGGGGGTGGCCGCTATCGAAATGGTGCTCAAAGGACTGGGGCATCCCGTGAAGCTTGGAAGCGGTGTCGCGAAGGCGCAAGAAATCTTGATGGTGAAATAGGCAGGTCCCTATGAAAATTCTGATCAGCGATAGTTTGTCGAAGCAAGGCGTCGAACTCCTCGAGAAGGCTGGTTTCACCGTGGTGGTGAAATCCAAAATGTCGAAAGAGGAGTTGTTCAAAGAGATCAAAGACGCCGATGGCTTGATCGTGCGGTCCGGAACGAAAGTCACGGCGGAGTTGATCGCAGCAGCCGAGCGCCTGAAAGTCGTCGGGCGGGCCGGGTCGGGGTTGGACAATGTCGATACCCCTGCGGCCACCCGTCGCGGCATCGTGGTCATGAATACGCCGGGCGGCAATACGGTCACCACTGCTGAGCACGCCATGGCGATGATTTGCGCCATGAGCCGGCGTATTCCCCAAGCGACGGCGTCGATCAAGGCCGGCAAGTGGGAAAAAGAAAAGTTCATGGGCGTTGAGCTCTATAACAAGATTCTCGGCATCGTCGGTATCGGACAGATCGGTGGGTATCTGGCGAAGCTCGCCCAGGGCATGGGCATGAGCGTCATCGCGTACGACCCGTATTTGGCGGCGGATCGGGCTCAGAGCATGGGCGTCGAGATGGTGGAACTGGCCGAGTTGTTCCGGCGCGCCGATATTATTTCCGTGCATACACCATTGACGCCTGAGACCAAGGGCCTCATCAATGCACAAGTGATTGGGACGATGAAACCCGGCGTGATGATCGTGAATTGTGCCCGCGGTGGAATTATTCACGAGGGCGATCTATTCGAAGCCTTGAAGAGCAAGCGAGTGGCGGCGGCGGCCTTCGACGTATTTGAAGAAGAGCCGGTGAAGCCCGACCATCCGCTGTTAACCTTGGACAATTTTCTGTGCACACCTCACATTGGCGCGCAGACCATGGAGGCGCAGGAAAACGTGGCGGTTGGGATCGCTGAACAGGTTGTTGATTACTTCACCAATGGGATAGCCCGTGGAGCGGTGAACGTTCCGTCCGTTTCCCCTGAATTGTTGCCGCGGCTGCAGCCGTATCTCTCGCTCGCGGAGCAGCTGGGAAAGTTGCAGACGCAGCTCTGCGAAGGGGGGCTTGAGCGCGTGACGGTCGAATATAGCGGAGAGGTGGCGACCCTCTCCATTGCACCGCTCACGATCGCCGTGTTGAAGGGATTGTTGAACCCGATTATGCAAGCGCCTGTAAACTACGTGAACGCGCCGATCGTCGCGAAGGAACGTGGGATTGAAGTAAGGGAAGTGAAGAGCTCCGATGCGGGAGATTTCACCAGCTTGATTCGTGTGCGAGTGGAGGCCGGCAAGAAATCGTACCAGGTGGCCGGCACGCTGTATCACAAGAAAGATCCGCGCGTCGTTGAGATTGATCAGTTCAAAGTTGAGGTTGTGCCGGAGGGACACGTGCTTTTGATCCTCAACATCGATCGCCCAGGGGTAATCGGGATGGTGGGGAAGGTGCTCGGCGACAATCAGATCAACATCGTCAGGATGCAATGCGCGCTCGAGAAGCGGGGTGGGAACGCGCTGCTCATCATTGGATCCGATGCGGTCTTCCCGAACACGGTGCTTGAGGCGATCAAATCCAGCAAGGACATTCTCTCAGTCAAAGTCGCGGCTCTGTCCTAACCCCGCGCGCCATCAATCAGGTCAGCAATGGTCTCTGCTCCTCCGAAGCCCCGCCTTTCTTCGGGACAAGTCCCGTCGTCCCGCGAGCGCTCGCTCGTCCCCGTGGGCATGGCGACGATACTTCCTCACGCGGCGAAGCAGGTCCGTCGCCTTGAAGAACAGTTGCTCGCTCAAGTCAACCGTTGGGGCTACGATGAAATCATTCTTCCCACGTTCGAGTATCTCGACGTCTTGGCTCCGGGGCTTGAGCCGGAACTGATCGAGCACTGCTATCAATTCGTCGATCGTACGACGGGGCGGACGTTACTGCTCCGTCCGGATGCCACGGCGCAGATAGCCAGGACGGTCGCAATGGGGCTTACGGGCACGGCGCTGCCGTTGCGTCTCTCCTATCGAACGTCCGTCTTCCGCTACGAGCAGGAACATGCTGGGCGTGGTCGAGAAATTTTTCAGGTCGGAGCCGAACTCATTGGCCTCGACGATGTCACGAGCGACAGCGAAGTCATCGATTTGATGATCGAGTGTCTCCGTTCGATCGGTCTTCAGTCTTTTAAAGTGTCTCTTGGACATGTGGGATTTATTAAGGGGCTCCTGATACGGTCCGGACTGTCGGCGCAGGGGCAGAAGTTGGCAGAGCAGGCGGTTGCGCGAAAAGATCTGCCGAGACTCGAGGAGATTCTTGCGAACGAGCGTATATCCAAAACGGCGGCGCGTGCCATTCGGGAAGCACCTGAGCTGTACGGTCAAGAGGAAGTGCTGGCACGCGGACGGATCCTCGCGGCCGGCGATCCGGCATTGGCCGCTCCGCTCGAACGGCTTGCCCAGGTGTATCAGCTGCTGTGTGCGGCAGGCCACCGGGAATCGCTGCTTCTGGATCTCGGGGAATTCCGCGGGTTCGACTATTATGATGGGGTCGTCTTCGACGTGTTTGCCGAAGGGATGGGGGCGGAGTTAGGCGGCGGCGGACGGTACGATCACTTGATCGGTCGATTCGGCCGACCACTGCCCTCAACCGGTTTCGGGTTGGACGTCGATCGGCTCTTCCGCACAGTGCAGTTCCCTGAGGAAGGATCGGAATCGTCGCGAGTCGACTATCTTGTGGCTGCGCCACGCCGGGCCACTCGTTTGTTGACGGCGGTCGCAGCGCAGTTGCGTCGGACTCGCTCCCGAGTGGTGCAGCAGACGATGAAGGGGAACGACGCGGCGCTCGTGTCTGCCGCAGTGACAGCGGGGTTGGCCCAGCAGGCAGCGGCCGTGGTGGTGGTCGGTGCGCCAGGAATGGATCATGATGATGTGCTGGTGCTCGAGCCCCTCGCTGCTCACATGCATGGCCGCCGATCCGGCAACCTGAGTCGTCTTTCGAAGAAGATGGGGCTTGCCGACTTGGTGGCCGCGGCTCGTCGGTCTCGGCGGCAGGTAAAGGAACGGTCATGAAATCCATGTCGGCCGTCGATCTGTCCCAGCCCAAACTGCCCCCTCAGAATGTGGAGGCTGAGCAATCGGTTCTCGGCGCAGTCCTTCTCGACAATAGCGCGATGGCCAAGGCGATGGAATTGCTGGTCGAAGAGAATTTCTACCGCACGTCGCATCGGAAGATCTATCGTGCGATGCTGGAATTGTCGGAAGTCGGAGAAGTGATCGATCAGATTACGTTGACGGAACGATTGAAGGCGCAGGGAGAAATTGAGGCCATCGGGGGCGCAGCCTATTTAGCAGAGCTTGTGCAGAGCGTGGCCAGCTCCGCCAATATTCGCTACCATTGCAAGATCGTGCGCGACAAGGCGCTGTTGCGAGAGCTGATCCATACCTCCACGGAAGTCCTCACGCGCGGGTACGAAGGCACCTCTTCAGTCGACGACCTGCTTGATTTCGCGGAGCGGTCGGTGTTCGGCATCGTCCAAGGGAAACTGGATCGGTCGTTCACCCCCCTTAATGCCATCATTAAGGAAAGTCTCGACCTCGTCGACAAGCTGTCAAAGCGAAAAGAACATATCACGGGCGTTCCCACCGGTTTTTACGACCTCGACGACATCACGGCGGGGCTCCAACCCTCCGATCTCGTGGTGATCGCGGGGCGGCCCAGCATGGGGAAGACGAGCCTGGCGCTGGGGATGGCGACACATGCCGCCATTCACGCGGGCACCGTGGTCGGAATTTTTAGCCTGGAAATGTCAAAGCCGCAGATCGTACTGCGCATGTTGAGTTCAGAGGCGCGAGTCGATTCGCATGCCCTCCGAACCGGCAAGCTTCAGAAAGAGGATTGGTGGCGTCTTGCGGAGGCGGCAGGCCGGCTGGAACAAGCGCCGATCTATATCGATGACACCGGCGGTATCTCTGTGCAGCAGATGCGGGGTAAAGCTCGTCGGTTGAAGGCCGAACGGGGGCTGGATTTATTGATTGTCGACTATCTCCAGCTGATGCAGGGGCGGAGCGATTCGGAATCCCGTCAGCAGGAAATCTCCGATATCTCTCGCTCGCTGAAAGCCTTGGCCAAGGAGCTCAACGTGCCGGTCGTCGCGCTGTCGCAGCTCAGCCGTGCGGTGGAAGCCAGGAAGCCACCGATTCCCATGCTGGCCGATCTGAGGGAGTGCGTGACAGGAGAAACCCTGGTCATTCTGAGTGACGGGCGGCGGGTGCCGGTGCGGGATCTAGTCGGCGCCACTCCCGAGGTGCTTGCCCTGTCCGAAGAAGGGCGCGTCATGACTGCCCAGAGCGACAAAGTCTGGCTGGTTGGAAATCGGCCTGTTTTCCGGGTTCGTCTGGCTAGCGGTAGGGTGATACGCGCCACAGGGAATCATCGTCTCCTTGGAGCCAATGGATGGAAACGCGTTGGCGAACTGGGTGTTGGCGACAGGCTTGCGATAGCCCGTGAGCTTCCGGAACCGTCGGCTACGGAGACATGGCCTGATCTTCGCGTGGCTCTGTTGGGGCAGCTCATCGGTGACGGCAGTTATCTCAGTCATCAACCCATGCGGTATACGACTAGTTCCGAGGAGAACAGCGCGATCGTAGGCGAGGCCGCGCAAAAAGAGTTCGGGGCCCGAGTGACGCGCTACGCGGGCCGGGGCACCTGGCATCAACTGCTCATCAGCGGCAACGGCAATCGCTGGCACCCTGCGGGCGTCAACCAGTGGCTCCGTGAGTTCGGCATTTTCGGACAGCGGTCGTACGAAAAACGGATTCCTGAGCCTGCATTCCGACTGGACAACGTGCAAATCGGCCTTCTGCTTCGGCACCTGTGGGCCACGGACGGCACGATCACGCCGAGAGCGAAGGGACGAGGAGACCATGCGGTGTGGTTCAGCACGAACAGCGTAGGTCTAGCCCAAGACGTGGCCGCGTTGTTGCTCAGACTCGGCATTGTGGCTCGGCTCCAGCAGGTGAAGCAAGGGACGTATCGCCCCATGCACGTGGTGCGTGTCTCCGGCGGCATGGATCAGCAGCGCTTCCTCGACCGTGTCGGTGCATTCGGGCCTAAGAAGGCGGGCGCCGGCAAACTGGCTGCTGCGCTCAAGGGAAGGATCCACAATACCAACGTCGATACGGTGCCCATCGAGGTGTTCTCGCAGGTGAAGCATGCGATGCATGCGCACGGCATTTCGCAGCGTCAGATGGCGGTCATGAGAGGGACATCTTACGGTGGCACATCGCACTTCCGATTTGCCCCCTCACGCAGCATGCTGGCTGAATATGCTGCAATTTTAGATGACGGTGTCCTTGCCGCGCGGGCCACGAACGACCTCTTCTGGGACCGCATCGTGAGTATCGAACAAGATGGAGTAGAAGAGGTGTTCGATCTGACGGTTCCAGGACCGGCATCGTGGCTCGCCGATGGAATTGTCAGTCATAACTCCGGCGCGATTGAGCAGGATGCCGACGTCGTCATGTTTATCTACCGGGAGGACGTGTATGACCAGAATTCCGAACGGAAAGGCATTGCCGATATTCTTGTGAGTAAACATCGGAACGGCCCGATCGGTCGAAAGGAACTCTTCTTCCACGACCGTTTCGCGAAGTTCGAGAGCCTCGACAATCGAGAAGTCGTTTGACCCTGTGTCACCCCACTCGTATAATCTTTCTGAGCTACGCAGGTAGATAGGCTGAAGACTGAAGGATTTTAGTCTTTAGCCTTCAGCCTGAACACCTGAGCCGTTACTCTAAATCCACCGAGAGGATCGTGCGATTGTTCACGACACGAGTCATTCCGAGCCGAACGGCGGACCGCCGAGGTCTCACCGTGCTCTCTGGTGTGACGTGTGTGCTGATCTCTCTGATGGTGGTGGCCTGCGCCGCCGCGCCGAAGACGCCTGACAAGATGGCTGCTCCTGCCGGCACGCCGAAGGCTACGCCGTCGATTCATCCCCCCGATGCCTCCGCGTCCTATCATTTCATGCTGGGGTACCAAGCCGAGCTTGCGCAGGACGTGGAACGTGCGATTCAGGAATATCAAGCCGCGCTGAAGGCAGATCCGGCGTCCCAGTCTGTGAAAGCTAGGCTGGCCGGTCTCTATTTTTCGCTGGGCGATATGCCCAATGCCGTCCGCTATGCGGACCAAGCGGCAGAGGGATCGAGCCAAGATGGTCAGTTGCTCACGCAGATGGCAGGTATTTTAGCCAGTGCGGGACAAGGGGAGCGTGCGGTGACACTGTTGGATCGTGCAATCGATCTTGATCCGACCTCCGGCGATCCCTACTTTACAAAGGGTCTGTTGCTCATGAATCTGAAGCGGAAGTCCGAGGCGGAGCAGGCCATTCGAGCCGGCTTGGCGTTGGCTCCCGAGTCTGCCGTCGGCCATTATCACCTGGGGCGTATGCTCCTCGATGCGGGGAATGGGGACGAGGCGGCGGCGAGTTTGGAGCGGGCGATTGCAGTCAATGCCTCGTTTGAACCAGCCTATCTTGCGCTCGCCTCGGTCTATGAGTCTCGGCAGGCCCAGGATCGCGCGGTCGCCGTGCTACGGAAATATCTCCAGACGGTGAACCCGCGAAACAGGGATATCCGGCACCAGTTGGTTCGACTCTATGTGGCCACGAAGGATTATCAGGGTGCCAGGAAGGAATTGAATGATTTGCTGTCGGAGGACCCTTCGGATCTCGATGCCCAGCTTCGACTGGCGCTTCTGTACGGGGAAGAAAAGGAATACCCCAAGGCCATCGATCAACTAATTCAGATTCTCAAGGCGCGTCCGACGGAGCTCAAAATCAGAGATTACCTTGGATTTCTCTACGAGGAGTCCAAGGACACGAAGAAAGCCATTGAGACCTATACGTTTAACGTTCAACTTGAGCCGTCCTACTTCGAAGGGCATCTGCATCTCGGCCTGTTGTTCTATCGATTGAAGCAATTTCCTGAAGCCGTTACACACTTGAACCAAGCCATCACGATTAATCCGAAACAGCCTGAAGCCCACATCGTGCTGGGCTTGACCTATCTACAGAAGGACCGGTTCGACGATGCGGCAAGGGCTTTGGAGGAAGGCATCAGCCAGAACCCCAAGAGCGCCGATTTGCACTTCAATCTTGGCACGGTCTATGACAAGCTCAATCGATTCGATGACGTAGAACGCGTCATGGAGACCGCGATCAAGCTGGAGCCCCATCATGCCGATGCACTCAATTATCTGGGGTATAGTTATGCAGAGCGGGGGGTCAAGATCGACCAAGCGCTCTCCCTGACCAAGCGGGCTGTCACCCTCAAACCGAGCAATGGATACTATATCGATAGCCTCGCCTGGGCCTTGTTTAAATCCGGCTTGTTCACCGAGGCCCTGACGGAGATGAAGCGCGCCGTTGCGCTCGCCGGTGATGACCCGGTCCTCTATGAACATCTCGGTGACATTTACGCCAAGCAACAAAACCTGTCAGAGGCCCGCGAGGCCTGGCTCCATGCGCTGGAACTCGACCCCTCCAATAATAAACTGATGGACCGATTCCGTGAACTGGGGATGGGTGACCCGACCAAGGAAGAACGTATCCAACAGGCCAAACAGCGTGTATCCGAGAAGATACAGGCTCAGTAACACAGCCTGTTGTCTTTAAAAATAGTCCTGCTTTCGCCACTTTACCCTTCGTACTAAAATTGATTTCTTTTACAACCCTCTTGCTGAGTCCTCTCCCCTGCATCTAACAAGCAAGCTGATTCGGTTCAGTCTTCTCACTCTAAATATTTGTTTTCACAGAATTTATTTCTCATATAATAAATAATAGCGAATATTCGGGATCTTATCCCTCCGTGGAGAGAAAATGGAAGGTGCCAGGGCCCTTACGGTGGATGACAAATATTGGCAGATCAGAGCAAAAGCTGTAGAGCGGCCCCCCAACCACTGGTTGTTGCACAGGAGGCTAATAATCATAACTATTTGATATTTTGTGTAACGCAGTCTTTCATGGCCTGACCACGCACCGGGCATCGAACCTGCTATAGGGCTGGGTAACAGAAATCTGATGCTAGTTTCGATGAGAAAGAAGCAAGGGTGTGAAGGGGGAAAGGTCAGTGAACCATCAACAAGGAGGCAGTACGATGTTTAAGCAGTTGAAGCAGTTAAAGGGGCAAAAGGGTTTTACCCTGATCGAGTTGATGATCGTGGTCGCGATCATCGGGATCTTGGCGGCCATCGCCATCCCGAACTTCTTGACTTATCAGTTGAAGTCGCGGCAGGCCGAGGCGAAGACCAACCTCCAGGCGATCAAAACCTCTGAAATCGCCTTCCAGGCGGAGCGAGGCTGTTACATCGGCGTGGCTGTGGAGGTTGGACAGCCTGCAGCTGTGGCCGCTGTCAAAACAGCTCCATGGCCCTGGGGCATTGGTACGCCACCAACTGCTCCCGGTGCTCTCTGGTGTGTCGCGGGAGGTGTGTTTGCAGGCACATTCGCCGATATTGGGTTTAAGGCAACCGGTAATGTGAATTACGTTTATGGGGTAGATGCAAACACGGTTGCGGCCCCGGGGCTCTATACGACGGCCACTTCTTGTCCTTTGGCCATTGCCGGGACCGCTGCTGCCGGAGTGCTTGGTAATAACAATATTGTTATTACCAAG
>Ga0209108_10001079_pt1 | contig 15750 bp, 12 predicted proteins | sample Rifsed10ft1_FD_184003 | JGI IMG/M metagenome (GOLD analysis project Ga0209108, IMG submission 184003) | Soil microbial communities from Rifle, Colorado, USA - sediment 10ft 1 (version 2) | ecosystem: Environmental > Terrestrial > Deep subsurface > Rock core/Sediment | place: Rifle, Colorado...
ACGGTATTCGGCTGAAATCTGATCGGCGAACCGCTGCGGGTCGAGGCCCGCCGCTTTGGCCGACCGCTCCACTTTCTGCCCATGCTCGTCGGTACCGGTGAGAAACACGACGTCGTAGCCGCGCATGCGCTTGTAGCGCGCAATCGTATCGGCCACGACGGTCGTGTAGGTGTGACCGAGGTGCGGCCGTGCATTGACGTAGTAGATGGGCGTGGTGAGGTAGAACTTTTCCATGACTCAGGACCGGTCTTTAGGACTATCGAGCTTCAGCCCGATATGCATGACGGGCTCAAAGCCCGTCACTCCTTCTTCTGGCTCCGAAACACAAAGCTAGCTTCGGCGAGGATCTCCTTTAAGGGCACGCCGCGTTCGCGCGCAATCTTTTCGCAATCTTCATATTCGGGCGCGGCGTTCAGCAATTGGCCATTCCGTCGGGCCAATTTCATGCGCACCGGACCCCAGCGGGTTTCCACGGAAACCCATTCACGCTCCAAGGTCTGGCGTTGCGCTTCGTAGATGCGCACGCCGATGGTTGTCGTCTGCGCGAAGACCAACTCGCAGAGCCGGGAGGCATCCTCAGGCCGGGCGACAACCTGAATGAGTTGGCCGGGACGATTTTTTTTCATCTGTGCGGGGACAGAGAAAACGTCGAGCGCGCCGGCGCTCATCGCCTGCTCAGCAAAATAGGCATAGATCTGGGGACTCATGTCATCCACGGTGGCCTCGATGACGCGCACGGGTGGTTCGATGGAGAGCGTCGTTGCCTCCCCAAGAAGCAGGCGGAGAACGTTTGGCTGCCCCATGATTTCTCGGGAGCCGGCGCCGTGGCCGACACGCCAGAGCTTCATCGGCGGCAAGGCGCCGAAATGGGAGCAGAGCGTCGAAAGAATGGCAGCGCCCGTCGGGGTGACCAACTCACCGACTTCGCCGCTTGAATAAACGGGCGCTTCCCGAAGCAGCTCAAGCGTCGCCGGCGCAGGAATGGGCAAAGTTCCGTGAGCGGTTTCCGCCCGGCCACCTCCCAAGTTGAGCTGAGACGCGGCAAACTTCTCGATGCCGAGCAGCGAAAACCCGATGCATGCGCCAACCACGTCCACGATGGCGTCGAGGGCACCGACTTCGTGAAAGTGGACTTTCTCGATTGGGAGACCGTGGACTTTGGCTTCAGCTTCGCCGAGCCGGCGAAAAATGCACTCCGCCTGTCGTTGGACCGCAGCGGGAAGGCTTGCTTTGCTGATGAGTTCCACGATAGCAGCGAGCGAACGCGGGGGCGGGCTGGCCTCCGCCTGGACGCGAACCAGGGTTGCCCGGAGATCGCCACGATGGACAGGTTCAGCAGACAGCCGCCAACCTCGAACGGGCAAGGCCAGCAGCGATTTTTCCAGATCGGCCAGGAGAACCCCGGCATCCACCAGCGCACCCAAGATCATGTCGCCAGCCACGCCCGAAGAACAGTCGAAGTAGCCGATACGCATCGAATCAACTCACCAGTTGCGGCAACATCTCGCCCGCTTTTCCGACGAAACTGTAATCAGCGAGAGGCGTCAGGGCGGTCGGCTCGAAATTAATCTCGATGAGCTTTGCGCCCCGGTGTTTAGCCAGCATGGGAAGCTCGGCCGCCGGATAAACCACGGCGGAAGTGCCAACCACCAGGAAGAGCGCGCAAGACTCAGCCGCCTCGACGGCAGCTTGCCAAGCCGCGGGCGGCAAGGCCTCTCCGAACCAAACGACGCCGGGTCGCAGGAGCCCGCCGCAGGCACACCGAGGCGGAATCTCCGGCAAAGGCACCCGGCGGTCCGATTTCACCGTGCCGCAGTGCTGGCAACGCAGCGTCCAGATGTCGCCGTGGAGCTTGATGACATGGCGGCTGCCGGCAAGATCGTGCAGCCCATCCACATTCTGAGTGATCAGGGCAAAGCCGGGACAGTGATTCTCGAGGAGAACCAAGGCTTCATGGGCCGGATTGGGCCGGGCAGCAGCAATCCGACTTCGCCGCCAATCGTACCATTCCCAGACGAGTCGGGGATCGCGGGCAAACGCCTCCGGCGTGGCAAGATCCTCGGCGCGATACTGTTTCCAAAGACCATCGGGGCCGCGAAAAACGGGAATGCCACTCTCCTCGGAGATGCCCGCACCTGTCAACACAGCAATCGAAGAGGCAGCGCGCAACTCTTCGCGGACTTCCTCAGTCTTGGACGGCTGGATAGACATCGGGCAAACATCGGATGTTAGTCTCGGCTCAGAGAAGTGTCAACGCCAACTCCCCGTTTGATGGCCTTCAGCAAATCTTTGTATAAAATGGAGAAGTTCTGTATTCTCAGCCAGGCATAACCAGGCGCGATGGTCCACCTGATCCAAAAAGAAATTCTGGAGCGCTTCCGCGAATTCATACGCGGAAGATATGGAGCAGTGGTCGAAATCTCGACACGGCGACCGCCAAAGGTCGAGATGGGCGACCTTGCTGTGTCAGCGTGTTTTGAGCTGGCAAGCAAACTCAAGCGGCCTGCTCGGGAATTGGCGCAGGAGATGGTTCAATCCATTGGGCCTTTGCCCGGCGTCATCAAGGCTGAAGTTGCCGGGGCAGGCTTTATCAACCTCCGGCTAGACCGGGGAGTTTTCTTCGAGCGAGCGCGCAACACGGCCGGTCTGCCGCTTGGAAAGGCCGCGGCGAGCGCCCCGAAGGTCGTAGTCGAACACACCAACATCAATCCGAACAAGGCGGCACACATCGGGCATCTGCGAAATGCGGCACTCGGCGATACGCTGGTGCGGTTGTTGCGGCATGCCGGCGCGAGGGTGGAAGTTCAGAACTACATTGACAACACGGGCGTGCAGGTGGCCGACGTGGTCGTTGGCTTTTTGCACTTGGAAAAGATCGGGACACCCGAGATCCGCCGGATGATTTCCGGGGAGCGGTTTGATTATTACTGCTGGGACCTTTACGCCCGGGTGACACGGTTCTACGAAGCAGACCCGCTGCGGATCGAACTTCGATACCGAACGCTCCAGGAAATTGAGGCGGGAGAGGGCGCGGCGGCAGAGGTCGCTGAGCTGGTTTCTACCGCCATTGTGCGGAGCCACTTGAAAACGATGCTGCGCATGGGCGTCGTGTATGACCTGTTGCCCCGGGAGAGTGAAATTCTGCATCTCAAATTTTGGGATTCTGCTTTTCATTTGCTCAAACAAAAGGCAGCCATACGGCTGGCCGAAAGCGGAAAAAACAAGGGCTGTTGGGTGATGGAGCTTCCCGAGGGAGCGGGTAAGGCCGAAAGAGCGGACAAAACGACTCGGGGTGCCGAGGAATGGGAGGAGGATGAGGCCAAGGTCATTGTGCGGTCGAATGGCACGGTGACCTACGTAGGCAAAGACATCGCTTACCAGCTATGGAAGTTCGGTGTGCTGGGGAAAGACTTCGCTTACCGAAAATTCCATACCTATCCTGACGGTCACATCCTATGGATGACTACGGCCGAGGGCGCCGACCCGCAGCCCCCGCCCTTTGGGAAGGCGTCGGAAGTCTATAACGTGATCGACGCGCGGCAATCGTATCTGCAGGCAATCATCGTGGCCGGGCTGCGGGCACTTGGCTACGACGAGCAAGCGCAGCGTTCGATCCACTTCGCCTATGAGCTGGTGGCGCTGTCACCGCAATGTTGCGCCGACTTAGGGATGGAGCTCACCGAAGAAGATCGCAAGCGGCCGTATGTTGAAGTTTCCGGCCGGCGCGGACTAGGGGTCAAGGCGGACGATCTCATGGACGGGCTGACCGGCCGCGCGCGTCAAGAAGTAGATCAGCGGCATCCCGACTTGTCCGAGGAGGCGAGGGCAAAGACAGCGCACCAGATTGCGATGGGAGCGCTCAGGTACTTTCTGCTTCGGTTTACCCGCAACACCGTCATCGCCTTTGATTTTAAGGAAGCCATGAATTTTGAGGGAGAGACCGGGCCCTATGCGCAGTATGCAACCGTCCGGGCGCAGAACATCTTCCGAAAATGGCGGGAGACATCGCCGGATGGCGACCTCAAGAAGTTCATGGCCGGCCTGAGCGCCAGCGAGGCTGGCAAGCTACTGGACGCGGCCGACGATCTTTGGGATCTTGCCCTGCATGCGAGCGAACTGGGCAGCGCCGTGGAAGCAGCTATCGCGGCGCAGGAGCCAGCGATTCTTGCCAAATATGCCTTCCAACTTGCCCAACGGTTCAATTTCTTCTACCACCGCCACCACATCCTCGGCCAGAAAGACAAACAAAAGCAGGCGCTTTTGTTGAGCGTCACCGACCTGGTGCTCAAGCAATTGACGACTGCTCTCGATTTGATGGGAATTAGCGTGCCAGAAAGGATGTAGCCGGTCAGGGCCCAAGAAGCATTTTTCGCAGGTTGCTCTCGCCGGACATTTTTACCAGCACCATTACAGTATCGTTTTGTTGAAAGCAGGTATCGCCCCGGGGAATCACCGCTTCGCCGGCGCGAAAGACGGTAACAATGTTGCAGTCAGGCGGAAAAGCCAAATCGCGGAGGCGCTTTCCCACAGCTGGAGCTTTCGTGTCAAGGACATACTCCATCAATTCCAGTTCTCCCATACGCAAGTCAAGCACCTGGCGAATGCGACTGCTGGGCAGCTCGCTTTGGATGGCGCCGGTGATGATGGCAGTCGAGCTGACCGTGATGTCCACGCCCATTTTCTGCATGAGGGCTTCATTCTTGGGGTTCTTGACGCGGGCAATCGTCTTGGGGACGCCAAAGTGCTGCTTGGCAATCTGACAAGCAATCAGGTTGTCCTGGTCGTGATTGGTGACGGCGACGAACACATTGCAGCGGCTTGCACCAGCTTGCTCAAGGACGGCGGTGGAGGAGCCATCGCCCTGGATGACCGGACAATCGAGCTGGTGGGAAACGAGATCGAAGATTCGTTTGTCTGACTCGATGATGGTGACTTCCAGATTGTTTTCAAGAAGGGCGCGACCAAGGAAATAGCCGACGCGGCCGCCGCCGACGATAATGGCGTAGAGAGGGCCGGAAGTATCAGCCGAGCGGAGGGGAACGGTGGCGGCTTCGACCGAGCGGCCTTGCGTTTTCGCCCACGCATCCTGGAAAGTAGCCGGGCGGCCAGGCCCTCCCTCCAATTTCGAAACGAGAAAATCAGCCCCGGCGACGGTCAGGGCCATGGTGTCAATGCCAGCGGCGCGATACTGCGGCTCGCGAGCTGGATCGTAAACCACGGCAACGACATGGGGCACCTGGAAAATAATGCGGGCCGTCTGGGCAACCATCAGGTTGGTATTTTCATCGCGCGTCAAAGCAAAGAGGACATCCGCTTTCTCAGCGCCAGCGTCGCGGAGGGCATCCTGATCAATGGCGTTGCCCATGACGTAGCGGACACGTGGATCGCGGTCGCTTCTCTCGAGCACGCTGCGTTCCTTGTCCAGAACCACGACCTCATGTTTTTGGGTGTCGAGTTGTCGGACGAGCTTTCGCCCCAGCCGACCGTAGCCGATCACGAGGATGCGCATGCTTGCCTCGGGATGCTTCGAGCCATCCCAAACCCCTAGTATTTCACCCTCACCCGATATGTCAAGACGGTCCCAGCAGCCGCGCGGGATTCACCGAAACCGGGAACGGCCGGCCCAGCATCAAGATTTCACCCCGCCAGGCTTGCTCGCCGCAGTGGGTCCGTCCGGCGGAGCTTGGCCGACTGGATAGTGAGTCAAGAAATGAATCAGGGTGCGAACACCAATGCCTGAGGCGCCACGCGCGCTCCAAGGCTTTGGGTCGTCGAGCCAAGCTGTCCCGGCGATGTCCAGATGAAGCCAGGGGGTTTCCTCAGCAAAAGCTTTGAGGAACATGGCGGCGGTGATGGCCCCGCCGCCGCGCTGGCCGCTGATGTTTTTCAGATCGGCGATGTGGCTCTTCATGAGCTCGGCGTATTCCTCGTCCAGCGGCATGGACCACATTTTCTCGCCGGCAGCCTGAGCGCTCGCAAGAAAGCGCTCGAGAAGAACCGCGTCCGAGGCAAAAATGCCGGCATTCAGGTTGCCGAGAGCAACCACGATAGCACCGGTCAGCGTCGCAGCATCAATCAGGCAAGTGCATCCGAGCCGCTTGGCGTAGGTCAGGGCATCGGCCAGGACAAGCCGGCCTTCGGCATCGGTGTTCAACACCTCAATGGTTTTGCCGGAGAGCGAGGTTTGGATGTCCCCCGGTTTTTGGGCGCGACCGCTCATAAGATTCTCCGCTGCGGGCACGAAAGCCATAACGCGGAAAGGGAGGTTGAGCTGGGTGATGGCGCGCATGACGCCAAGCATGGTGGCGCCGCCGGCCATGTCGTACTTCATCTTTTCCATGCCCTCGGCGGGTTTGATGGAGATACCACCACTGTCAAAGGTGATTCCCTTGCCGACGAGACCGAAGACAGGCGCACTCGCCGCCAGCTCTCGGGGAGAATAGCGAAGGATAATGAAGCGCGGGGGCTCGTCGCTGCCGCGGGCTACCGCAAGGAACGCCCCCATGCCCAGTTCGGCGATGCGCTTTTCATCCAGGATCTCTGCCTCGAGACCAAATTGCTGAGCCATCTCCAGGGCGCGCTGGGCGAGAATGCGAGGCGTGAGCGCATTCGAGGGTTCGTTGACAAGATCGCGGGTAAAGTTTTGCGCTTCGGCAATGACACGCCCGCGCCGCACCGCGGCTTCAACCTCAGCCTGCTGATCACCGTCAAGACCAGCCACGGTGAAGGCGGCCACTTTCTTTTGGTCGTTCTTGTCTGTTTTGTACTTGTCAGCTTCGTAGTCGCCCAGGAGGGCGCCTTCCGTCACGGCCTGTGCCGCATCAGCGATCGGAATGTCAGGGGGGAGAAGAAACGCGATGGTGCGAACGCCTTTGCTTTTCAAATGGCGGAGGGCGGCCGCGGCTACTTTTCGCAACTCCGGCAGTCCGAACTTTTCGGGCTTCCCTGCCCCAACCAATAGAAGCCGGTTGGCAACCAAACCGGGGACATGGTGGAGGAGAACCATGTCCAGCGATTGGCCGGTCAGTTCGCCGGCTTGCTGCAGATCCCTCAGACGTCCCCCGCTCAAAGAATCGATCTGCTGAAGCAGTGGTGGAAGCTGATCTTTGGATTCAGGGATGCAGGCGGCCAGCGCGTCGCCCTTCCAGGTTTCAATGGAACCGGCGAAAAGGGTGATGTCCATGGATCTCCGTCGTTGGCGCTAAAAACGTTTGTGCCGGCGCATCGCTTCCGCCACTTCGCGTTCGGCGGCGCGGCGGCGAATGGTCTCACGTTTGTCATAAATCTTTTTGCCTTTGGCCAGAGCAATTTCGCACTTGGCCCGACCGCGCTTGAAATAGATCTTCAGGGGAACCAGCGTGAGGCCCTTTTCTCTGGTTTTCCCAAAGAGTTTACGAATCTCCTGGCCATGCAGCAGCAGCCGGCGAGCGCGCAGGGGTGCGTGGTTCGAATAACCACCAGCCGCGTAGGGAGGAATATGACAGTTGAGCAGCCAGGCCTGACCGTCCTTAATCGCCACATAGCTGTCGCGCAGATTGGCCTCCCCGGCGCGGAGTGATTTAACTTCTGTGCCCAGCAACTCCAAGCCCGCCTCAAACCTGTCCAGCAGGAAATAGTTGTGGCTGGCAAGGCGGTTTGTGGCAACCACTTTTTCGTCGGTGGACTTACCTTGAGCCATTCAAAACCAACTATCTTAAGGTCGGGCAGAGGAAGATGCAAGCCGACGGTACGGGTCTCTTGCCGGAGTTGGTAAGCAGTGCTAGACTCACGGCGAATTGGTTTTTTTTGAGGCTTCCAAGATGCGTTCAACCCAATGGTGGGCAGTGTGTGGCGTTGTTTTGGCCGGGCTGATCCTGGCCGGTTGTCCCAAGGGTCAGACCGATTTCAAACAGGGCAAAAGGGCGGAGATGGAAAAGGACTACGACAGCGCTCTGATTCACTACCAGAATGCCCTGAAGGCGAACCCAGGGAACACCGAATATCAACTCAAGGTGCAGCGTTTGCGTTTTGAGTCGAGTCAATCTCACGTGGATCGCGGACACAGGCTGCGTGCCCAAGGACAATTGCAACTGGCGGCGGCCGAGTTCGAAAAAGCGCTGGCCATTGATCCTTCCAGCTTTGTGGCCGAGCAGGAACTGAAGAAAACACTGGAGCTAATCGCCGAGGAACAGCAGAAATCGCAGAAAAGCGAAGCGGAGAAGCCGGCCACAACAGACGAAGCCAGCGAAGGACCGCCCCGGCTGGCGGCTTTGCCCCAAACTCCCATGAGCTTGCGCGCCACCAATGATGCCAAGATGATCTTTGACACGATCGGGAAACTGGCGGGAATCTCCATGATTTTCGATCCGGATTTTGCTTCCCGAAGGATACCCGTTGATTTTGTGAACGTCACGCTGGCCGAGGCGCTGGACCTGGTGGCTTTACAGACGAAGACCTTCTGGAAGCCGGTCACGAGCAATGCCATCTTCATCATCCCGGATACGCCGCAAAAGCGGAAAGATTACGAGGAACAGGTCGTCCGCACGTTCTATCTTTCGAACACATTGACGGCCACCGAACTTACGGAAGTGGTGACGGCGCTGCGGACCCTGCTCGACATGCGCCGCATCCAGCAAAACAACACGATGAACGCGATTGTGGTGCGTGATACGCCGGACAAGGTGGCGGTGGCGGAGAAAGTGATCCGGGATATTGACAAGGCCAAGCCAGAAGTGGTGGTGCAGGTTTCGGTGTTGCAAGCACGCCGCGACCGGCTCCGCGAGCTGGGCATCCAGCCGGATACTTCGCCGGTTGCCTCACTCGTTTTCACGCCGCGCAATCCCACGGCGCCGGGAACGGACACCAAACCCCCTTCGGGCACCATCCGCTTGAGCGACTTACAACGACTTTCGTCAGCCGATTACAGTCTGGCGCTGCCGGGCGCGCGCGCATTTGCGCTCCTGAGTGACTCGGCGACGAAAATCTTGCAGAACCCCGAGGTGCGCGCTTCCGACGGGCAGACAGCGAAGCTTCGCATCGGCGATCGCATTCCGGTGGCGACGGGAACTTTCCAGCCTGGCCTCGGCGCTGTGGGCGTCAGTCCGCTCGTAAGCACCCAGTTTCAATATCAGGACGTTGGCGTCAACGTGGAGTTGACGCCGCACGTGCATCCGAACCGCGAGGTCAGCCTGAAGGTCAAGGTGGAGATTTCGCAACAGACGGCAACGGTCAACATCGGGGGCATCAATCAACCGGTCTTCAGCCAGCGAGTGGTCGAGCACGACATTCGCCTGCGCGAAGGCGAGGTGAACGTGCTCGGTGGCGTGATTGAGCGGACGCATCGAACGTTGAAGACGGGTTGGCCAGGGTTGAGCCAGGTACCGTTCCTTCGTTATTTTTTCTCGGACGAAACCACCGAGACGCTGGAAAACGAAGTGCTGATTGTGTTGACTCCCCGGGTTGTCCGAGTGCCGGAGATTACGGCGGCGAATTTGCGCAGCGTGAATGTGGGGACGGACACGAACCTGAAACTACGCCTGGCAGCAGGGGAGAGGGCAGTGCCCGCCGGGCGTGCGCAACCTCCCCTGGGCGAGGCAAAAGCAACCGCACCGACGCCAGCGCCGGCTCCGACGGGTGCTGCGATGATTCGCTTCGATCCGAATCTTGTGAACGTGCCGAGCGGCCAGCCGTTTGTGGTGAACGTGGTGGTGGACAACGTCAAGGATTTGTTTTCGCTTCCGTTCCTGGTGCAGTACGACGCCAAGGTGATTCAGATTGATGAAGTGCGGCACGGCGGCTTCATGTCGAGCGACGGCCAGGCAGTGGCGATCGTGCAGCGAGTGGATCAAGAGAACGGCGTGGCCATTATTTCTCTTATCCGGCCACCCGGGACAAGCGGCACGAGCGGCAGCGGTGCGGTGGTGGCGCTGGTGGCGCGCAGCTTGGGTAAAGGCCAAACAACGCTTCGCATTCCCCAGGTGAATGCCCGGACGGCGACGCAGGAGACGATTTCGCTCGCCACCGGTGAGTGCGTGGTAGTAGTACAGTAACCGGACAGCAGAGGCTTCGAGTGGGGGCAGGAATTCGCCATCAGCGCGGACTCACGTTGATCGAGTTGGTGATCGCGGTGGCAATCGTGGGAATCCTTGCGGGCCTGGCGTTGCCGATGGCCCGCGTACAGATTCGGCGGCAAAAAGAGGTCGAGCTGCGGCGGGCACTGCGCGAGATGCGGACAGCCATTGACCGTTACAAAGATGCGGCTGACCGTGGTCTCCTCCAGGTGAAACTTGGGACGGAAGGGTACCCGCCCGATTTGGAGACGTTAGTCAAGGGAGTCCAACTGGGCGGGGCGCCGGACCGGCGGGTGCGTTTCTTGAGGAAGATTCCTGTGGATCCGATGACGGGTTACCTCGAATGGGGAATGCGGTCCGTCCAGGATTCGCCGGACGCTGGGAGTTGGGGCGGGCAAAACGTTTTTGACGTGTACAGCCGCAGCACCGCTACCGCCCTCGACGGAACCCGCTATTCGGATTGGTAGTGCAAGGAAGAAGTTCAAGACGCGGATTTACCCTGCTGGAATTGATGGTGGTGATCACGATCATCGTGATTCTGATCAGCATCGCCATTCCTCAATTTCAACGCTCCATCCGGCGCTCGCGGGAAGCCGTGCTCAGGCAAAACCTGACGGCGATGCGCGTGGCCATCGACCAGTACACGCTCGACAAGCTGCGCGGGCCGCAGTCGCTGGATGATCTGGTTGCCGCCGGGTATTTTCGGAGAATCCCGAACGATATTACCGAGAAGAAGAATACCTGGCAAGTGGAATACGAAGACGTCTTGCTCAGCCCGGACCAAACCGAGACGGGCATCGTGGATGTGCATTCGGGTTCAGACGCAGTATCCTCGGAAGGTACTCCCTATAGCTCCTGGTAGCTGGCTTGTTCAAGAATAAATCGTGATTGGCACTTTCATTTTGCTGTTTTCCCCCTCTATGTTTCCGAGGCCTGTTTGCTGATTTTTCTATTTCGGCTTTCCGGTCAGCGGCCGTCGGGGTTGCGGAAAGGGAGAGAATCGAATACTATCGGGCTGCGGGGTGGAGCAGTCTGGTAGCTCGTTGGGCTCATAACCCAAAGGTCGGTGGTTCAAATCCACCCCCCGCAACCAACCTTTTCAAATCCAACCGAAGGGTGTCGGACGGTTCAGGCGGAAAAGCAACCTTCAACAAAAGTCCTCTCGTGCTGACATAGGTTTCAACACGAGCAAGATGTCTCTTCTGGGCACTATCTATAGCGAGAAGCGCGACCTATCAGGGTGCGGTACCACCAAACTCGGTGGGGTCTTGAGACTTTACCGGACCCCGAGAGGCGGCTTTGCCCACTTCGAACACGCGACAAGGGGGGTACGTTCGTTCCAGTCACCTAACTCACAGGCCGAGGGTGCTTTTCCCGCCGTGCGTGGTACCTAAGTACCATTGCTAGGCGCAACGGCAGGTGGTACTCGTCCGATATGGGGACGAGTAGTTCGTTCGATTCAAAGACTTCCGAGCAGGGCTATTTTCGACGCGAGGTGTCCTTGCCCGGCAAGTGGGCCTACCTTTACAGCGAAGACTTTCGGCCTTTGACGGTGCTTTGCATCAGCGCGCGGGGAGCAGTGGCACGAATCGACGAGACTCTGGTGCCCAACCGGGAATTGCGCTTCCGACTGCCGCTAAGCGAAGAGTTTGAGTTTCAGGCCAATGCCACGGTCAAGAACCAAAGCGGCGAGCTAGTTGATTTGGAATTTAGCAAACGAGATTTGACAGCAGCGCTTCGGCTGAACGCTTACGCCGCTTTTCCGCAATGGGCCCGCAACAAACAGCCGGATGACAAGATGTCTGTGCTCGTGATTCATCCGGATGTTCAGGCAGCCGACGCTTTGGAGAAATACCTGACGACCAAAGGCTACGAAGTGGATGTGGCCCTGGGAGTCAACGCTGGTTGGGAGCTGGCGAAGTCCTTCCAACATGAACTGACGCTGGTCACCAGCCGGATGGGACTCAAGACGGCCTTCGCACTCTGTCAAAATCTGGTCGGCGAGAAACTCACCCCCGTTTTGTGGATCCAAGAAAACCAAGAGGTGGACTCCGAGCTGCTGATACTCTCCGGCGCGTGTGCCTCGATCAGGAAGCCATTCACGTTGGAACAGCTCCATCGAGCGATTCACGGCCTGAGGACATTCTTCCATTCACTGATCGTTTTGCCACCGAGGGAAGGAACCATTCGAAGCGAACGCCGGGCAACTCTTGTGGAGCCGACAGGCACGATACCCGGAATGGGGCACACGGAAATACCGCGATCCCGCCCTTTCGGGAAAGTCGAGCTTCCCCCGGCATTACCCACGCCGCCGGCGATCTCATCGGAACCGCCACCGCCGACTCCTCACCCCGGCGCGGTCGAAACGCCTCTGGCGACGGAAGCGGCGAAGCCGACTGCCCCGACAAGCGAGGAGGTGAAACCAACTGTTGCGCACGCGAGCGCCGATTTTATCGGGGCGAGCGTCACGACGCTAGTGGCTGCCGATGCAGAGAAGGAACTCCCCGTAACGGAGGTAGCAGGGGCAAGAGTGACCCATGCTGATGTGGCGAAACCCCGACAAACCGGTGCGGCCGGCGCTGAGAAGCCCGCGCAGAAAGCGAGTTCCGCTCCAACAACGGCCCCGCGGGTGACGAAGCCAACTTCCTACACAGCCGTGTTGGCGAAAGGGGCGGCGGAGAGGCTAACACCCCAAAAAGCACACGGACGTTTGGCAGGCGCAGCGGCTGCGGGCGTGGTTGCGCTCGCTCTGGTGGGATGGTACGGCTATTCTCGTCTTTACGTGCCCAAGCCGCCAACAGTGGCACTGGCAGCACCCACTCCACCGGCTTCTTCCCTAGAGGTCAGCCGTCCGAGGCCGGCAACACCTTTGACAGGCTTGAGCGCAATTCCGAGGGGAGGAGAAGAAAGCAGCACTGTTCCGACACCTGCCGAGACGCCTCCGCAAACCAGCCCAGCTCCAGTAAAGCCGACCAAGGTGTCTCAGCCGACTCAGGCGGGCGCTACCAAGGAGGACGGCCAACCAGTCCTGACGAGTCGAGAATCCGAGCCTGCCGACTCTACTCCAAAGGCGACGGTCGTAGTCGAGAGTCTGGAAAAGTTCAAGTTGCGCATGCCGCCGGGAAACCAGGGCAGCAGGACACCTGGAATGCCGGAAACGGCGCTCCCTTTGACAGGCGGGATGCCAACCATGCCAGAAGCGGTTGTCACTGCGCCCAGCCTTCCGGAACTCGTCCCTCCAGTCCAAGTAGAGGCGAAGGCCATCAAGCGCACTGATCCGGCTCTTCCCCTTTCGGCAAAGCTATACCACGGAAGCTACGAGGTTGTGGTGGTAGCGACGATCGATCCCACCGGAAAGGTTACCGAGGCGCACGCGCTACGGAAGGACAACTACGGTTTTGGTCAGGCCGCCAGCCAGGCAGTCAAACAGTGGATTTTTTCTCCGGCGACGCAGAATGGCCGGCCGGTCGCATCCACCCAAGCGATCCGCTTCGTTTTTCGCGGCAGGCAAAACTAAAGAGCTCTGCACAAATAAGCTGACGTGTAGCCGTCGTGTAGCGCCGGCTTCCAGCCGGCCATCTGCCTCTGAGGCCGCCAGGATGGCGGCGCTACGGAGCTGTTGCGACGTGCTGGCCATCGAGGCGTGCGCCAGCGCGCCTTGGTCATGTCGGGCCCACGAGCATCGGGCAGCGAATCAGCTTTCTTTGTAAGCCCAACCACCGGCCAAGCCAGCGACGGCATACTCAAAGAAACCGACCACCGCCCCAATCGCAAGCAAACGAGTAGGCCAGAGGTGGAGCGGATATTGGCCGATCACATATACAAGGACGACGAAAAACCAGGCGGCGATACCGGCGCAGATGGCCGTTCGAGGACCGGCACCGTAGCGTGGTCGAATCGCCGCATAGAGCCAGACCATCCCGATTCCGACGAGGAACCCAGAAAACACGAACCATGCCACCGCGCTGCCGGATATGGCGGGGCGATTGAGAGCAGTAAGTGCAGCATTCCAGTCTCCCTCCAACATCTTACCGTGCACGACATACTCAACGATGTTGATCACCACGCCGGCCAGAAGACCTCCCAGGATCACTCGTCCCCAGTTGATTTTTCCCATCGACACACCTCCAGGGATTCTTTAGCCTCTTGCGCTCTCAGGAAAGGACGCCCGAATGGAAACCCGGGGTGAGCCTAGTCGGATTTGCCCGACACGTCAAGACCCCTGCTGGTGAAGCAACATCAAGGAGCATCCGTCAACGCGGGACAAAGCGGGCGAGAGGACTGCGGACCCAAAATAAGAAAGGGGGAGACGGGATTGCTATCTCCCCGCTAGCGGCTTAAAGAGATTGCCTACCGGTCGGCAACCAGCGTGAGGGTAAGCGGCTCCAAGAGCCGAAAGTCGAGCCGGGTTTCCGAGGGCAGGCGGATTTGCTGGCCCTTGGTTACGCCTTGAGCCACCGTTCCGGTCGCGGCGCCGACACCGGCGCCGATGGCAGCCCCTTTGCCACCTCCGGCCACGGCACCAATCAAGGCTCCGAGGCCGGCGCCGCCGCCAATCACGGCCGCACTTCGCTTACCGCGTGAAGCACCCTGTTCTTCCATGGTAGCAGTTTGGAGCGGGTACTCTTTCCCGGCTACGGTGATCTGGGTTAACTCCAGTGAAATTTCCGAACGGCCAGAGATGCGACCGGCGGCCTTAACCTGTACCAACCTCCCGATGACTTCAGCACCCCTGGGCACGACGACGCGGTCGTCAGAAACAAGGGGAGCGTCCAAGCTCGCGTGAAAGATGTCGCCCGGTCGGTTGCGAGTGGTATCGATCGAATCGATCAGGCGCACGGTAATGATGGTCCCGGGGTTGACGGTGAATTGTTGAGCGTGAGGACGAACCGGCTCGGCCAGAGCTGGCGCCGACGCGGGGGCCGGAGGGGCAGTTGCGATAGGAGCTGGAGCTGGCCGGCGTGGGCGTCGAGAGCGAGCTACGGGCTTCGGCTCCTCCACGACCCGGGGCGGCTCGACCGCTGCAGCGGTGGTGACCTGCGGTGGCGGTTCGATTTGAAGTTCGTCGTTGATCCGAGCCACGCCGGCGACCTGTCTGGCGAGCTCCATGGCTCGAAGCTTCTCTTCGGGTGATTGGACCTTGCCGAGCAGAGTGACCTCACCATTTTGCGAGCTGACCAAAATGTCACGGCTTTTCAGGTCGCGATCCGAAAAAAATTGAGCTTTGACATCGGTAGCAATCTGCGAATCGGGCTTGGCTTTAGTGCATGCAGCAAAGAAAATTCCGACGGCTACCACAACGGCCAGAAGTAACGCCAACTGTTTGCGCATGGAAACCCTCCACTCCCTATTCAAGATGCCGAAAGAAGGCCAGCCGTTGCCAGCCCGAGAACGGCCAATGTGCCTACTCTGAAAATGGAGGCTGCTGATGCCACGTGTCATCCCGAGCCCCGAGGTTGCTTTGCATGGTCCCGATTGAATCGGGATAAACTCCGGGTACGGCTGTTTGTGTCCAGCGAGCGCGATTCGGGCGAGCGCGGTTTTTTTCGCGCTTTTTGGGGGGTGCGCTGCGGACGGGGTGCGCCCCGATCGGGTCGGGGGGCCCGGATGATGACGGTGAGTTGGTGGTGAGGCAGCCCGGGCGGTGACGCGGAGTACTTTTCCTGCATGGCCCGCCGCGGCGGGCGGAAATCGTGCCGGG
>Ga0209108_10001081_pt1 | contig 15747 bp, 15 predicted proteins | sample Rifsed10ft1_FD_184003 | JGI IMG/M metagenome (GOLD analysis project Ga0209108, IMG submission 184003) | Soil microbial communities from Rifle, Colorado, USA - sediment 10ft 1 (version 2) | ecosystem: Environmental > Terrestrial > Deep subsurface > Rock core/Sediment | place: Rifle, Colorado...
CACCTGCACCTCGCGCAGGTCGGGCGCGGCGACAACCGGCGCGTCCGTCAGCGCCTGCACCTCGTCGAGCGTGAAGCCGGGCGCGACCTCGCGCAGGCGGAAGTGGTCGCCCTTCGGCTCGAAGAGGCCGAGGTCGGTCATGACCAGCGTGACGACGCCGGCGGCCGTTATCGGCAGCGTGCAGCGGCGCAGGAGGCGCGGCTCGCCCGTGCGCTGCGTGTGATCCATGAGGATGAAGACGCGCTGGGCGCAGGCGGCGATGTCCATCGCGCCGCCGATGCCGCCGCCCCTGCGGCCGGCCGTCTTCCAGTTCGCGAAGTCGCCGTTCATCGCCGCCTCGTAGGCGCCGAGGACGCCGACGTCGAGGTGGCCGGCGCGGATCACGCCGAAGCCGTCGGCGTGGTGCATGATCGAGGCGAAGGGCCGCAGCAGCACCGGCTGCAGGCCGGCGTTCACGATGTAGGGGCCGGCCTCCGCTACCGTCGCGATGCGCCCGTAGCCGATGACGCCGTTCTCGGAGTGGAGGATGACCGTTCGCTCCGCCGGGATGAAGTCGGAGCAGAGCGTCGGCATGCCGACGCCGAGGTTGACGATCCAGCCGTCCTGGAACTCGGCCGCCAGGCGGGCCGCCATCATGTCGCGCGTCAGGCGCGCCTTCTTCACCGTCTCAAGCCCGCCGCGTCGCGCTGCCCGTCACCGACGACGGGCCGAAGCTCGTGTGTAGGACGTCGTCCGCGCCGATCTTGACGATGCGCTGCACGTAGATGCCCGGCGTGTGGACGTGGTCGGGGTCGATGCTGCCGATGGGGACGATCTCTTCGACCTCGGCGATGGTGCAGCGCGCCGCCGCCGCCATCAGCGGGTTGAAGTTGCGCTGGGAGAGGCGGTAGACCAGGTTGCCGAACTCGTCCGCCCGCCAGGCCCGCACGAAAGCGTAGTCGGCCGTTATCGCCTGCTCCAGGATGTAGGTGCGGCCGTTGAAGACGCGGTGCTCCTTGCCCTCGGCGACCTCCGTCCCGACGCCGGTCGGCGTGTAGAAGGCGGGGATGCCGGCGCCGCCGGCGCGGATGCGCTCGGCCAGCGTCCCCTGCGGCACCAGCTCCGCCTCGATCTCGCCCGCCTCGTTCAGCCCTTCGAGGGGTGAGCGCCGCGATGGGTGCGTCGACGCCGTGAAGGCGAGGACCACCTTGCGCACGCGCCGCTCCGCCACCAGCGTCGTGCCGGTGACGATGCCCTGGGGCGCGCCGCCGCCGGGCGAGGTCGTGTTGGCGATGAGCGTCAGGTCGCGGGCGCCCTGGCGGTGCAGCGCCGCCATCAGGTTGTGCGCCGTGCCCGGCCCGAAGCCGCCGAGGAGGATGCTGGCGCCGTCCGGGATGTCCCCGACCGCCTCGTCGAAGCTGGAGAGAACCTTCGGCTCCATCGCTCCCTTGAACCTCCGGAATCGGACGTACTGTAGCGCACGGAACTAGGAACAAGGAACAAGCAACCAGGAACCGGGAGCAGGGTCGGGGGTCGGGGGTCGGGGGCAGGGATAGGGAGGCCCCGGCCCCCGACCCCTGTTCCCAGGCGGCGGCGCAGGCGTTATCCTTGCGCTTGATTTCATCAGGCATCGACCAGGAGGAAGAGGAATGGCACGCTTTCTCGTGGAAGCCCAGCACGTCCCGGAGGACTGCGTCCGAGAGCTGGACAGCATCCTCGGCATGAGCCGGGAGCTGCTCGGTCGTTTCGACTGGGGCTGCAAGCATGGCGAGCACATCGGCTGGGCCGTCGTCGAGGCGCAGGACCAGGCCACGGCGCGGCGACTGCTGCCGACGACGTTTCGCGACAAGGCGCGCGTCTTCCAGCTGACGAAGTTCACGCCGGAGGACGTTAAGTCCTTCCAGGCGGGGCACTAGGGGACGCGTCAGCTGGGGTAGTAGCGATGCGGCGTCGCGCGGAGCCCACAACAAGGAGGCAGGGATGAAGGTCAAGCGCAGCGCTTTGGGCGTCATCATCTCGCTGGTGGTGTTGGCCGGCTTGCTTTCCCTGCCGAGGGGCAGCGAGAAGGCAAGCGCCGCCACTACGCTGACGCTGGTGCCCGTCGCGGACACTTACGTGAGCGCCGCCGCGCCCTCGACCGTCTACGGCGCCTCCAACCGCTTGGTCGTCGACGGCTCCCCGGTCTCGCGCGTGTTCATCCGGTTCGATCTCACCGCCGTGACTGGCACCGTGCAGTCTGCCCGTCTCCGTCTGCACGTGGCGAACGTGTTTAATGCCCAGAGCCCGGCGGGCGGAAGCGTCGCCTCGACGACCAGCACCGCCTGGTCGGAAGCGAGCACCTCCTGGAACAACCAGCCGGCGATCGATGGCCCCCTGCTTGGGGCTCTCGGAGCGGTTTCCCGCAACACCTGGGTCGAAATCGACGTGACGCAGGCCGTAGACGCGGGCGCGATCGTGTCCCTCGCTCTCTCCTCAACCAACTCCAACGGTGCGTACTACGACAGCCGCCAGTCCGGGGCCCTGGCGCCCCAGCTGATCCTCAGCGTCGACGAGCCCACCACTGTCACGCCGACCGCCACGCCCTCGGAGACGCCGATCGCCACGCCTTCGCCGACGCCGACAGCCACGGCGACGCCGACAGCCACGGCGACGCCCTCGCCGAGCCCCACGGCGACGCCGACGCCCTCGCCGACAGCCACGCCCTCGCCGGCGCCGGGCCCGTCGACAGTACTCAGCCCGGTGGCCGACGCCCATGTCGACTCGGGCGCGCCGTCGACGGCGTACGGAACATCCACGCAGCTGATCGTTGACGGGTCGCCGGTGCGGGAGGCGTATCTCCGCTTCGACCTGACCTCTCTTTCGGGCCCGGTCAAGGACGCGCGGCTGCGGCTCCATGTCTCGAACACGGCGAGTGCAGGCACCCCTTGGGGTGGCACGGTCGCGCTTGTGAGCAACGTGACCTGGGACGAAGCGACGCTGACCTACGCCAACCGGCCGACGGGCTGGGGGACCACGGCTGCCGCCTTTGGTGTGGTCGCGGTCAACACCTGGGTCGAAGTCAACGTCACGGCGGCCGTGACGACGGGCGCTCCGGTCACGTTCGGTGTCCGGTCAGCCAACACGGACGGCGCCTACTACGACAGCCGTGAGTCGGGCGCGAACGCGCCGCAGCTCATCGTCACGTTGGGAACGCCGGCTTCGGTCGACAACGGCGTGGTCGTGGCGGCGGTCGGTGACATGGTATGCGCCCCGAGCGGCAGCGTGACGTCTACGACCTGCCGGCAGCTTCAGGTCTCGAATATCGTCGCCAATGACCCGGCAGTCCAGGTCTTCCTGGCGCTCGGCGACCTCCAGTACGAGAACGGCGAGCTCGCCTACTTCCAGTCCGCCTACGAGGCTTCGTACGGGCGCTTCAAGGCGAAGACGAAGCCGGCGGTCGGGAATCACGAATACAACATGCCTGGAGCGGCCGGCTATTACGATTACTTCGGAGCCGCGGCCGGCGATCCGGCGAAGGGCTATTACAGCTTCGACGTTGGTGCCACCTGGCACGTGGTGGCGCTCAACTCCAACTGCTCGGTCGTATCGTGCGCGGCAGGCTCCGCCCAGGAGCAGTGGCTTCGTAACGACCTTGCCGCCACATCCCGCGCCTGCGTCCTGGCGTTCTGGCACCATCCACGCTTCTCCTCTGGCAGCCATGGCAGTAACACGGCGGTGGCGTCGTTCTGGAATGCTCTCCAGGCCCGCGGCGCGGAGCTCGTGCTCGTCGGCCATGACCACGACTACGAACGCTTCGCTCCGCAGCTTCCCAGCGGGATAGCCGACGCGGCCGGCATAACCGAATTCATCGTTGGCACCGGCGGCAAGAGCCTGTCGGCGTTCGGAACGACGAAGGCGAACAGCGCCCTGAGGTTCGGGAGCTTCGGCGTCCTGCGGTTGACCCTGGGAGACGGCGCTTACGCGTGGCAGTTCGTCGACGAGGCTGGAGGGATCCTCGACAGCGGCACCGGTTCATGTCACTGAGCTGGTCTCTGGCCCTCGGTCAGGCCACGGATTGGATGAGGAGGAGCGGATGCTAAGCGCCCAGGACAACGAGCTTCTGACCCGCACCGGCCCCGGCACGCCCATGGGCGCGCTCTTTCGCCGCTTCTGGCTGCCGCTGCTCCTGCCGTCCGAGCTGCCGGCGCCGGACTGCCCGCCCATCCGCGTCCGCGTCCTCGGCGAGGACATCGTCGCCTTCCGCGACACGGACGGCCGCGTCGGCTTCATCGCGCAGGCCTGCCCGCACCGGGGCGCCAGCCTCTTCTTCGGCCGCAACGAGGAGTGCGGCCTGCGCTGCGTCTACCACGGCTGGAAGTTCGATGTCGAGGGCAACTGCGTCGACATGCCCTCGGAGCCGGCGGAGTCGAACTTCAAGCAGAAGGTCAAGGCGACGACCTACGCGTCGGCGGAGTGGGGCGGCCTGGTCTGGATCTACATGGGACCGAAGGAGAAGCAGCCGCCCCTGCCCCAGTACGAGTTCTGCGTCCGCCACGAGGCCGGCCGCTACGAGAACACGCACGTCTGGAAGTGGATCCAGGAGTGCAACTACGCCCAGGCGCTGGAGGGGAACATCGACACGGCGCACATCACATACCTCCACCGCCGCAAGATCAGCCGCGGCCCCGGCTCCGAGTACGGCATCAATCCGGACGGCCCCGCCGTCGTCAAGGTCACGCCCACCGAGTTCGGCTTCGCCTACGGCGGCCGCCGCGACACCGCGGACGGCCGCTACTACTGGCGCGTCACGCCCTACATGCTGCCCACCTTCACCTCTATCCCCGCCCCCGCCTTCAACGGCAGCGGCCACTTCCTCATCCCCCGCGACGACGAGACCGCCTGGTGGCTCGTCGTCCAGCCCAACTACCGGCCCGTCGAGGGCCGGCCACCCTTCGCCGACATCATCCCCGGCACCTGGCGCATGAAGGCCAATCGCGACAACGACTACCTCCTCGACCGGGAGCTGCAGCGCACCACGACCTACACCGGCCTGCCCGGCAACCGCGTCGAGGACGGCGCTATCATCGAGTCCATGGGCCCGATCTACGACCGCTCGCGCGAGCACCTCGGCACCATAGACGGCGCCGTCATCCACATGCGGCGCCTGATGATCCGCCTGGCGAAGCAGCTGCAGCAGGGCATCGAGCCGGAGATACTGCAGCACCCGGAGTGGTTCCGCGCCCGCCCTGTGGAGGTGGTCAACGGGGAGCCCGACTTCCTGCCCGTTTGGCAAGCGGACCGCGCCGCCTTCCTCGCCGAGAACGTCCTGGTCGCCCCGCTCATCGAGGCGGGGCGCTGAGTGTCGTTGCGAGGCCCTGAGCCCTGCGAAGGGCCGTGGCAATCTTTGACGCCTCGCAAGGATAGAGGCTAAGGGAGGTGCATCGTGGCTAACCCGAAGATCGGCAACGTCGAAATCGTCCCCCTGCTGGACATCGAGTTCAGCTTCCCACTGGGCAACGTCTTCCCGGACGTGCCCGCCTCTGCCTGGGAGCCCTACGAGCGCGCCTACCCTGAAGCGACGCAGAAGGGCAACTACCTGACCAACGCCCAGGTCTACGCCCTGCGCGCCGGCGGCCAGACCGTCATCATCGACGCTGGCATCGGTCCCGGCGCCGGCGGCAAGCTGGACGCGGACCTGCGGGCCAAGGGCATCGACCGCGCCGAGGTCGATGTCGTCATCTTTACCCATCTCCATCCGGACCACGTCGGCTGGGCGGTTCGCGACGGCAAGGCCTTCTTCTCGAAGGCCCGCCACGTTATCCCGAAGGCGGACTGGGAGTACTTCCGCTCGCCCGGGCAGGCGGCCCAGAACCAGCACGTCGCGGCGATGGAGCCGCTGGCGCAGGCCGGCGCCATTGAGCTGGTGGAGGGCGAGAAGAGCGTGACGCCGGAGCTGACGCTGCTGCCGACGCCCGGCCATACGCCGGGCCACCAGAGCATCCTCATCGCCTCCGCTGGCGAGCGCGCCTACGTCGTGGGCGACGTCGTCCACCACCCGGCGCAGCTGCAGGAGACGGCCTGGTGCCCCGACTTCGACGCCGACAAGGTGACATCGACGGCATCGCGCCGCAAGCTGCTCGACCGGCTCGAGTCGGAGGGCTGCCTGTTCGCGGCCTGCCACTTCCCGGCGCCCGGCCTCGGCCGCATCGCCGTCGTGGACGGTCGGCGCTCGTTCAAGCCGCTCTAGACCGTCCGGCTCTCAGGTAGAGCGCCGCGTCTCTCGGTAATCCTCTGGGCACCGAAGCCTGTCAGCCGGGCACGAGACGCTGCGTAGCCGACGCTAGCTGGCGAGGCGCAGCAGCCGGCGGTCGCTTGTCTTGTCCTGCTCCGCCGGCAGGACGAGCATCGTCACGCTCGTCTCCTGGCCCTGGGAGGTGACGGTGACCTCGCCCGAGCCCGGCCGCATCTTGCGGTTGATGCGCCAGGACCAGGAGACGAGGCCGTCTCCGTCCGCCGTCTTCGCCGCCAGGCTGGCGCCGCGCTTCGTGCGGCCCGAGGGCGTCAGGAAGGCGACCTCGCAGCGGGCAAGCGGCTCGGCCTTCGCCTGGACGGCGGCGAGCTCGCCCCACTTGACCGACGTCGTGAAGAGCGTGATCTGGGGCGGCGCCGGCTGCGCGTCCGGTGGCGTCCGAGCGAAGGCCTGCCGCGGCGCCATCGCCTCGATGGCGTGGTCCAGCAACCGGCCGGCGTCCTGGCAATCGTTCGGATAGCAAGCGATGCCGATCTCGCACTCCAGCTTGCCGAGCAGTGTCGCCAGGCGGCGCGCTGTCGCTTTGGCGCCGCGCTGGTCGGTGTTCGGCAGGCAGGCCGCGTACTCGAACTCGCCCAGGCTGGCCGGGATGTCCACGGCCCGCAGCGCCCGCGCCGCGAGCTGGGCGTACTCCATGTTCAGTGACTCGGCGGCGGCGCCGGCGCTCAGCTCTGGGGTGGGCCGGACGTGCAAGGCGATGACGCTCACCGGCTGGCCGTAGCGCTGGCTGCGCCGCGTCTCCTCGTCCAGCCGCAGGTCGAAGTACCAGCGGTGGAAGATCGCCGTGGCGACGTCGTGGAGGGCGATGTGCTTCTTGGCGCGGTCCGACTCTTTGCGCAGCGTCGCTGTCGCGTGCTCGTTGATCCGGCGCGCGTCCAGGTAGGAGAGGGTCACGGCCAGGGCGCCGAGGAGCGCCGACGCCGTCGCCAGGAAGGCGGTCAGCACCAGCGATACCGGCAGCGGCAGGACCTGACTAGCGAGCGCCCAGGCGGAGAAGACGGCGACGCTCAGAACGATTGCTCTCCCTACCCAGCGCCCGGACCCGCGCTCGAACAATCCCTCCTGGGCAACGGCCGCGGCGACTGACTTCAGGTTGCTCAGCATTGTTACTCACTCCCCTGCTGGAAAGAGGTGCCTCAGGCGCTGGCCCGCGCCAGCTGCAGCTCCTTCGCCGTGATAGCGGCGCCGGAGGCCAGCATGCGGTTGATCTCGTCGTCTTCCAGGGGTCGGCCCAGGTGGAAGCCCTGGCCCAGGTCGCAGCCGGCCGCGGAGAGACGCGCCAGCTGGTCCGCGGTCTCGATGCCCTCCGCCGTAACGGTCATCCCCAGCGAGTGGCCCAGCGTGACCACCGCCTCGATGATCGAGTAGGTGCGCTCGTCGGCGCAGTCGCGCACGAAGGACTGGTCGATCTTCAGGTACTCCACGTCGAAGCGCCGCAGATAGCTCAGGGACGAGTAGCCGATGCCGAAGTCGTCGATGGCGACCTTGACGCCCAGCCGCTTCAGCTCCTCCAGGTTCCTGAGGGTCGCCTCCTCGTCCTCCATGAGCGCGGTCTCGGTGATCTCCAGCTGAACGGCGCTGCGGCCGACGCCCGTCGTCCAGAGCACGCGTGAGAGGTCGGGCAGGAAAGAGAGGGTGCGGAACTGCAGGGCGGAGAGGTTAATGCTGACGGCGAAGGATTGGCCGTAGAGGTCCTGCCACTCCTTCGTCTGGCGGCAGGCCACTCCCAGGATCCAGTCGCCCAGGGCGCGGATGAGGCCCGTCTCCTCCGCCAGGGGGATGAAGTCGTCCGGCGGCAGCATGCCGAATCGGGGGTGCGCCCAGCGCACCAGCGCCTCGAAGCCGGTGACGCGCAGGCTGCGCAGGTCGATGATCGGCTGGTAGAGCAGCCTTAGCTGGTCCAGCTCGATGGCGGTCCGCAGCTCCGACTCAAGGGAGAGCTGGCGGGCGGACGGCACCGGCGAGTTGGGCATGAGCAGGACGTAACGGCCGCGGCCGCGCAGCTTTGCCTGGTAGAGCGCAACGTCGGCGCGGCTCAGCAGCTCGTCCGCGCTCGGCTTCGGCACGCAGGCCAGCGCGATGCCGATGCTCGCGTTCGGCCACACCTCGTGCCCGTCGATGGTCAGCGGCCGGTTCAGGTTAGTAAGGATCTGCTCCGCCAGGCGGCAGGGCACGGAAGCCTCCTCCGCGTCTTCGACGACGACCGTGAACTCGTCGCCGGCGAAGCGCGCCAGGATCCCGTTGCCGTCCACCGACTCGGACAGCCTTTCTGCCACCGCCACGAGGAAGCGGTCGCCGGCGGCGTGGCCGAGGGTGTCGTTGATGATCTTGAACCGGTCGAGGTCGAGGAAGAGGACGGCGGGCAGCTTGTCCTCCTTCGCCAGCGCGGCCTTCAGCTGGTCCATGAAAGCGCGCCGGTTCGGCAGGCCCGTCAGCTCGTCCTGCATCGCCAGCTCGGCCGCCTCGGCGATGCGCTTCCGGTTCAGCAGGCGCTCCGCCTGGCGGGCGATGATGAGGCCCGTGAGACCGATGGCGAAGACTATCGCGGCCGGCTCCCAGAGCGACCAGAACGCCGCTCCCATGGCGGCGACCCAGTAGAGGACGGCGGCCCCCTGCTCCCAGCCGTGGGAGCTCTCCCTTCGGCCCGGCTGCGTCCGCCTATCCGGCCCGGGCCGTCGTTCCGGGTTGATCCGCCTCTCGGGCTTGGCTGCGTCTCTGATCCTCGGCCCCGCTGGTCCTGACACCCTACCCTCTTTCACGCCGCGGACGGCAGCCCGCTCTCGGGGCCGCCAGGCTCCACCAGGTGGAGCTGGCCTCGAGTGGCCGCCTCCTGCTTACGGCGTGGCGGTAGGAAAGCCTGGCGGGCGTCGACGAGTCGGCCTTTCCGCGAGAGGCCAGGCCTCTTTCGCTTCCCGGCGGTCGTGCGCTCTGCCATTGGACACCTCCACTCCGTTCAATGCCCAACGCGCTCGATTGCCGGAAAATGAAAAGGCCTGGCTCCTAAGAGCACAGGCCGGTCGGTTTCACCACTGGCTCCCCGGCGCCCACTAGGTGACCAATTCAGGCGACGGATCGTTGCCCCCGGCAATCCCCGGTTCCGTCCCTGAACCTTAGCCGATTCCCTTCAGCAATCTATAACGCTGCCTCTTCCGCCCTGTTACAGCCCGTCGGCTGCTGCTATGAGAGGCACACGCCCGTCGTGTATCGTCTAAGCGCCTCGCTCGCTCCTCGAAAGGGAGGACCCCATGAGCGCCGTCACCGAGCTCGCCGCCGACATGGCCCGCGCCGCCGCCGACTTCCTCGCCGCCCTTTCGCCGGCGCAGCGCGAGCAGGCTAACCTGCCCTTCGACGACGAGGACGAGCGCCGCCGCTGGTACTACTTCCCCAGGCAACGCGCCGGCCTGCCCTTCGCCGCGATGACATCTCGCGCCCAGCAGCAGTCTGCCCTGCGCCTCCTCGCCAGCGGCCTGAGCGAGGCCGGCTACAACGCCGCGACGACGATCGTCGGCCTCGACAACGTCCTGGACGGCCGCGAGGGCTTCCTCCAGCGCCCCTACCCGGACAGCGCCCCGGACAGCCGCTTTCGCGACCCGCTCATGTACTTCGTCACCGTCTTCGGCGCGCCCGCCGCGGACGGGGCCTGGGGCTGGCGCTTCGAGGGCCACCACGTCTGCGTCAACTACACTGTCCGTGCCGGCGTCGTCTCGCCGACGCCGCTCTTCTTCGGCGCCGACCCGGCCGACTCGCCCCTGCCCGGCGGCAAGCAGCTGCGTCCCCTGGGCGGCGAGGAGGACGCGGCGCGGGCGCTCCTGTCCCTGCTGCGGCCGGAGCAGCGGGCGCAGGCCATCATCTCGCCCGCCGTGCCGTTGGACATCGTGCAGTCGAACCGGCCGCGCGTCGAAGACGGCGCCCTGCCGCTGCCGCTGAACATGTTCCGCGGCCAGACGCCGGACACCTCCACCTGGGACCGGCGACGCGCCCTCTACGGCCTCACGCCGGCGCTGGAGGAGAGCCTGCGCTTCACCGCCAAGCCCAAGGGCCTCGCCGGCGGCGCCATGGACGAGACTCAGCGCGCCGCCCTGTCGAGGCTCCTTCACGTCTACACCGACCGCTTGCCGGAGCCGCTGGCGGCGCAGCAGGCGAAGCTCGTCACGCCGGCAGGCGCCTCATTCGCCTGGGCGGGCGCCGTCGAGCCGGGCGGCTTCCATTACTACCGCGTCCAGGCCGAGCGCCTCCTCATCGAGTACGACAACGCCGCCCTCGGCGGCAACGATATCCCCAACCACATCCACGCCGTCCTGCGCGACCCCGTCGGCGACTTCGGCGACGTGCTGGCCCGGCATTACGCGGCTGCGCACTGAGCGCCCCGTCCCGCCACCTTACCGGCATTCGGGCATAGGGCATAAGGGCATGGCGTTCGGGCAGATGCCGGCAGACGAGGAGAATTGCAGAGGGGCAACGGGTCCTACGCCGGGCCGGGCACCCGTGCCGACACTAAGCTAGTCGATTAGTCGCTTGCTGTAACGCACCTCCACGGCTTCGTGACCGCCGGGGAGCTGGGGAAGTGAGCCTGGCGCGATCGTTTTGGTCGCTTCGTCGAACAGCCAACCTTCCTTCTCGTAGAACGACCGAGCAAGTGCGTTTTTCTCAAGCACCCAGAGAATCGCTTCGTTGAAGCCGGCGCTGCGCAAGTCACCGACTGCGGTGTTCATCAGCGCCCGGCCTATGCCGCGGCGCCAGTGGGACGGCGAGATGTAGATTGCGGCGACTTCGCCCACGCCGACACTATCCGCGTCTCCGGCGTGATAGCACGAGACGAATCCGATGACTGCGTCGTTCTCCTCGGCGACGAATAGCCAGTGCGGCGGGCCTTCCTGTTCACGCAGCCCGGCCAGCCACTGGCGCCACCACTCCGTGCGCTCGTCAAGCGTGTTGCCGAGGCCCTCGAGGAAGTCGGCCGGGAAGATGTGCCGGTAGGCCCCCTGCCAACCGTCGATGTGCACCCGCGCGATGCCCTCCGCGTCGGCGACAGTTGCTGGTCTGACCAGCCACGTCATGATTTGGCATCATAGTCTCTGTTTGTCTGCTAGTCTGCCCGTCTGCGGGCGGGGCTGGATTCCGGGGGCCGGGGAAGTGTAATTCGCCAGGCGCGGCGCTACCATCGATGGCGTGGCAGTAACGACGCGGCGTGGCCGGCCGCGGCATCCGGATGTCCTGACGCCTGCCGAGTGGCGCGTCGTCAACGGCGTGCGCCACGGCATGACCAACCGCGTCATCGCCGCGCAGCCGGCGTCAGCCTCGACGCGGTCAAGTTTCACGTCGAGAACGCGACGGGGAAACTCGGCCTCGAGAGCCGCGCCCAGCTGAAGCACTGGCGGGGCGCGCCGATCGAGAGCGCCCTGAACGGAGGAGGGATTACCATGCGCGGCGAGCTGCAGCTGGGACCGATCGGCCAGATCGCGCGGGCCGTCAAAGACATCGAGCAGGCGGAGGCGTGGTACAGGGACATCCTCGGCCTGACCCACATGTACACCTACGGCAAGCTGGCCTTCTTCGACTGCGGCGGCACCCGCCTCATGGTTGAGGAGCGGACAATCATCGACGTGCCGAACCTACACAACGACTCCGTGCTTTACTTCCGCGTCGCCGACATCAACGCAGCGCACGACGAGCTGCACTCGCGCGGCGTCAGCTTTCGCGGCGCGCCGCACATGATCTTCAAGCATCCGGACGGCACTGAGGAGTGGATGGCCTTCTTCGAGGACATGGACGGTGGCCTCCTCGCCCTCATGTCTGAGGTGAGGCCCATCTAGTCATGTCATTCTGAGCCCTTCGGCTTCGCTCAGGACAGGCTCCGCGAAGAATCTCGCCGCCCGCAGCGGACGAAACGAAGGAGATTCTTCGTCGCTGCGCTCCTCAGAACGACAGGCTGGCGCCTACGGCCGCAGGATCACCTTGCCGAACTGGTTGCGGCCGCCCAGGTAGCGGTGCGCCGCCGCCGCCTCGGCGAGCGGGAAGACGCGGTCGATCACGGCCTTGAGCTTGCCCGCCGCGATGAGGTCGAGAATCTTCGCCAGGTCGGCGGCTAGCTCCGCCTGCGGCTTGATGACGAAGACGAGCCAGTTCGTCGTCACCTCCTGGCGCTTCGCCTCCGCGGTCAGCGCGTCGACCTCGGCAGCCTGGCCGCTGCTGCGGCCGACGGAGACCAGACGGCCGTCCTCGGCGAGAGCCTGCTGCGTGCGCTTGAACACGTCGCCGCCGACCATGTCCAGCGCCACGTCCACGCCCTTGCCGCCCGTCTTCGCCATGACCTCGGCCACGAAGTCGCCGGTCGTGTAGTTCACCGCGTAGTCGGCGCCGAGCGCCAGGCCGCGGGCGCACTTCGCGTCGGTGCCCGCCGTCGTGAACACCGTCGCGCCCGCCACGTGCTTGGCGATCTGCACGCCGGCCATGCCGACGCCGCTGCTCGCCGCCTGGACGAGCGCCGTCTCGCCCGCCTTCAGGCGCGCCGTCTCCAGCAGCGAGATCCAGGCCGTAAGCCAGGCGATGGGTAGGCTCGCTGCCTCCTCATAGCTGACGCCGTCCGGGATGGGCACCGTGAGCACAGCCGGCGCCGCCGCTAGCTCGGCGTAGCCGCCGCCGTTGACCATCGCGACGACGCGCTGGCCGACCCGCAGGCTCGCCACGTTGGCCCCAACATCGACGACGTCGCCGGCGATGTCCCAGCCGATGATCGCCGGCAGCGACTGGATCATGAAACCGAAGCTGCGGCGGCCGAGGTCGCCGCGGTTGATCGAGGCGGCGCGCACGCGCACCAGCACCTCGTCCGGCCCGATGGCCGGGTCGGGCGCGTCCTCGTAGCGCAGGACGCCCTCGTCACCGTGCTCGTGGATGCGCACCGCCTTCATCGTTCCCTCCTCGGCTTGCTGAGTACGAAGGCCAGACTTAAGTCTGGCCTTCAATCCTTCGTCTGTTCAGCGGCTCAGTATACCGGCTTTCCGCCCTATACTCTGCACGAGCCTATCCAGCGGAGGAGGAGATTAGCATGAAGATCTGTGTCGCCGGACAGGGCGCCTTCGGGCAGAGGCACCTGGAGGCGTGCGCCCAGATCCCCGGCATCGAGGTGGTGACGCTCGCTGGCGGCAACCCGGCCGGCACCGAGGAGATCGCCAAGAAGTTCAACATCCCCCACTGGAGCTCCCATAACCTGACTGAGAGCCTGGAGCGGCCGGGTGTCGAAGCCGTCATCCTCGCGACGCCTACACAGCAGCACGCGCAGCAGGCCAGCCAGTGCATGCGCGCCGGCAAGCACGTCCAGATCGAGATACCGATGGCCGATTCGCTTGCGGACTCCGAAGAAATCTGCCGCGTTCAGCGGGAGACCGGCATGGTCGCGATGGCGGGACACACGCGCCGCTTCAATCCGAGCCACCAATGGATCCACAACAAGATCGTGGCCGGCGAGCTCAAGCTTCAGCAGCTGCAGGTGACGACCTTCTTCTTCCGCCGCACGAACCTCAACCTTCAGGGCCGGCCGCGCAGCTGGACCGACCACCTCCTCTGGCACCACGCCTGCCACACCGTCGACCTCTTCCAGTATCAGACGGGTGAGACGTGCTCGGTGGCGAGAGGCGTGCAGGGGCCTGTACACCCAGAGCTCAAGATCGCGATGGACATGGGTATCCTGCTGAAGACGCCCGGCGGGGCGATCTGCACGCTCTCGCTCTCCTTCAACAACAAGGGGCCGCAGGGGACGTTCTTCCGCTACATCTGCGACAACGGCACCTACATCGCCTACTACGACGACCTGTTCGACGGCGACGTGAAGGAGGAGAACAAGATCGACCTCTCCGGTGTCGCCGTGTCGATGAACGGCATCGAGCTGCAGGACCGCGAGTTCTTCGCCGCGATCAAGGAGAAGCGCGAGCCTAACGCGAGCGTGCACCAGGCCCTGTCCGCCATGCGTGTCCTCGACACCATCGAGAAGAGCCTGGCGTAAGCAACAAGGAACAGGGAACAAGGACAAGAAAGCGGGAGTGCAGAGGGCACAGCGCCTCTGCCGGGGGTGTGGGGGTGTCCCCCACACCCTTCTCTAACAGGAGGCGGAGCAGCGCGCGAGCGATGCGCAGCCGCCCGCAGGTGAGAAAGGAACGCCATGGCAGTCCGACTCGTCATCAGCATGCGCGCCAGCCCCGGCAAGGGCGCCGAGCTCGCCGCCGCCATGGCGCAGCGCTGCGTCGAGGTGCAGCGCGAGTACGGCTGTCAGCAGTTCGAGGTCTTCCAGAGCGCCCTCGACACGGACAGCCTCGTCCTCCTCGAGCTCTGGGCGGATCAGGAGGCGCTTGACGCGCACGCCCAGTTGAACCAGACGCGACCGCCGCTCACGCCCGGCCTCCGTGCCGAAGGCCCGATGGCCCGCGAGGACTACGAGTACAACCGCACGCGCTAGGCTTCGTCGGCGATGACGCGGCCGCCGCTGGCCGCGTTGAGAATCTGCATCAGGTGGCCCTGGACGTGGGCGACGTTCTCTTCCAGCCACGACTCCACCGTGAGGCGCCAGGGGCGGTTCTGGATGCCTTCTCGCTTCCACTGGTCGTCGGAGAGGGAGCGCAGGAGGTCGATGTTCGCCCTTGCCACAGCCGCGAAGGCCTCGCGCGCCGCGCCGATCGGCCGGTCGTAGTGGAGGCGACGCGCGTACTGGGCCTCGTCGTAGCTGCCGAGCACGGGCATGTTCTCGCCCAGCATGCTGCGCAGGCGCAAGGCCTCCGCCATCTCCGCGTCGGCCAGGTGGTGGACCGTCTCGCGCGCCGACCAGGCGCCCGGCGTCGGCTGCGCGTCCAGCTGCGCCTCCGGCACGTGGTCGATGGCGACGAGGACGGCCCTCACGGCCTCTTCGTAGCGCTCGATGAGCAGGAGACGGCGCGCGCTGTCCATCGCCGCGATTCTAGCTCGCGCGAGCGTCGGCCTCAATGCGCTTTCGGGGAGCAAGAAGGCCAGGCTCGAGCCTGGCCTTCGCCTGTCGTTCGGCGGGCTAACGCAGGTCGACGACCTTCAGGCCGGGCGCGCCGGCCCAGGCGGCCTCGATCTCGCCTAGCGCTTCGAATTCGGGCGTGCCGGCGACGAGGATCTCCACCATGCGCCGCGGCCCGTCCACGGCGCCGCCCAGCGCCTCCAGCTCGGCCTCGGACTGGCGGATCGCGGCGGCCTCAGCCTCAGAGTCGACGAGGTAGACGGTTAGAGTCTGCTGCCGGCTCGCCGGGATCTCGATTGCCGGGTGGGCGGCGTTCGGGGCGCTGGTGGCCGTCGAGCCGCCGTCCATCGTGGCGCCGAACGCGACGATGGCGCTGATGGCGAGCGCGGCGCCGCCGGCCAAGGCGACGTACTGCATCTTGATCCGCTTCCAGGGGCTCGGGATTGTCCTACCGACTGTGAGGTTCATCTCTTTGTCCTTTCGTGGCGCCTCCTGGCGCTCCAGCTTG
>Ga0209108_10001085_pt1 | contig 15736 bp, 16 predicted proteins | sample Rifsed10ft1_FD_184003 | JGI IMG/M metagenome (GOLD analysis project Ga0209108, IMG submission 184003) | Soil microbial communities from Rifle, Colorado, USA - sediment 10ft 1 (version 2) | ecosystem: Environmental > Terrestrial > Deep subsurface > Rock core/Sediment | place: Rifle, Colorado...
ACCCCGCGCTTGTCCGCGCATTCCTTGAAGAGGTTTGTAAGGCGCACCGGGAGATGCGATGAGCGCACCCGCAACAGCCTGGCCCGACGCCCGCGGCCGCTTCGGCCCGTACGGTGGTCGTTACGTGCCGGAGACGCTGGTCGCTCCGCTCGAAGAGCTCGAGCTCGCCTATGCGGCCGCCCGTGCCGACCAGGTATTTCACCGGGAATTGGAATCGCTATTGCGCAACTTTGCCGGCCGGCCTACGCCGCTTCAGTTTGCTGCTCGGCTGACGTCCCATCTGGGTGGCCCGCGCATTTACCTCAAGCGCGAAGACCTGCTCCACACCGGCGCGCACAAGATCAATAACTGCCTGGGCCAGGGCCTTCTGGCCGTACGCATGGGCAAGCGGCGCATCGTTGCCGAAACGGGCGCCGGCCAGCACGGCGTCGCCAGCGCGACTGTAGCGGCGCGCTTTGGCCTCGAGTGCGTGGTCTACATGGGTACCGAGGACATGGAGCGCCAGCGCCTCAACGTCTCCCGCATGCGCCTGCTCGGCGCCGAGGTCGTCGGCGTGGATGCCGGAAGCCGCACGCTCAAGGACGCCATCAACGAGGCGATGCGCGACTGGGTCACCAACGTCCGCTCCACTCACTACCTGCTCGGTTCCGTTCTCGGCCCGCATCCCTATCCCGTGATGGTCCGCGATTTCCAGTCCGTGATTGGCCGCGAGGCCCGCCAACAAATCCTCGATGCCGAAGGCCGCCTGCCCGATTATCTTTTCGCTTGCGTCGGCGGGGGCTCCAATGCGATCGGCCTCTTTCATGAGTTCCTTGGCGACACGTCGGTCAAGATGGTCGGAATCGAAGCCGGCGGGCGCGGCACGCGCCTCGGAGAGCACGCCGCGCGCCTCGCCGCGGCGGCGGGCTACGCGGGGGCTCGACCGGGCGTCTTGCAGGGTACCTACACGTATGTTCTTCAGACGCCCGACGGCCAGATCTCCACGACCCACTCCGTCTCGGCCGGTCTGGACTACCCCGCCATCGGACCCGAGCACGCCTGGCTGGCCGACCAGCGGCGAGCCGAATACTCGGCCGTCAGCGATGATGCCGCTCTCGATGCCGCGCGCACACTCGCTCGTACTGAAGGTATCATCCCCGCGCTCGAACCCGCTCATGCCCTGGCCGGCCTGATCGAGCGCGCCCCGCGAATCCCCCGCGACCAGCTTGTGATCCTCAATCTCTCCGGCCGCGGCGACAAAGATATGGAAATCCTCTCACGCCACCTCTGAGCCGCCGTGACCACACCTGCACCCTCCATGACCTCACGCATCACCCGGCGCTTCGAGGAATTGCGTCGCAGGGGCGAGCTCGGCCTGATCGCGTTTCTCACCGCGGGCGATCCCTCGCTCGAAGCCACTGAGCGCTTTGTCCTGGCTCTCGCCGAAGCCGGCGCCGATCTCGTCGAGCTGGGCGTGCCTTTCAGCGACCCGGTTGCCGACGGCCCCACCATTCAGCGCTCCAGTGAACGCGCCTTACGGGCGGGCACCACCCTAGCGAACGCACTGGAGTTAGTCCGCCGCCTGCGCCGGAAGACCGAGATTCCGCTGGTCATTTTCAGCTACTTCAATCCGGTCCTCCAGATGGGTTTAGAGAAGTTCGCCTCAGGTGCGGCCAAAGCTGGCGCTGATGGTGTTCTTCTCACCGACCTCACGCTTGAGGAGGGAAGCGACTACCGCACGATCCTCCGTGGAAAGGGACTCGATACCATCTTTCTCGTGGCTCCCACCTCCACTAACGATCGCCTCAAGCGGATCGCCGAGGCCTCTTCGGGGTTTGTCTACCTTATCTCTCGCACCGGCGTGACTGGAGCCAGAGAGGCGCTGCCCGAAGACCTGCCCGCGCTCATCCGCCGCACGCGCGCGGTCACCTCATTGCCTCTCGCCGTCGGCTTCGGAATTTCTCTGCCGGGCCACGTTTCGATTCTGGGCGGGCTGGCGGACGCCGCAGTGGTCGGCTCAGCGCTGGTCACCGAGATTGAGAAGGCTCCATCCATCGAACTTGCGGCCGAAGCCATCGCCGCTCGCGTGCGTTCCCTGAAGCAAGCAGCAAGTCGCGGCCTGAGTCGTCGGGAAGGGCAGCCGTGACCATTCGCCAGTTGCGCCGCAGGATTGATGCGCTCGACCGCAAGCTGGTCAAGCTGCTCAGCGAGCGCGCTCGCTGCTCGCTGGCCATTGGTCAGCTCAAGCGCGCCGCGGGCCTGCCTCTCTTTCATCGCCAGCGCGAGCAGGAAATCTCCCGCAATGTCCGCCGCTCCAATCCGGGCCCGCTTTCCGATTCCGCCATCGATCGCCTGTTCGCGGAAATCCTCCGCCTGACCCGCGCGGCGGTGCGCGCTGAGCTTCGCCGCCGGACTTCCCGTCGCGTAAGGAAGTGAGCATGTTTCGCCGCATCGCTATTCTCGGCACCGGTTTGATTGGCGGCTCGTTCGGTCTTGCCCTCCGAAAACACGTCCCCGAAGCTCGCGTGATCGGATGGGACCGCCCCGAGGTGCTTCGCCAGGCATCAACAATAGGTGCCATTCAGGAGCAAAACGAAGATTTACCTGCCGCCGTGCGCGACGCTGATCTCGTCTATCTCGCCCTGCCCATTGGCGTCACGCTCGACCTGCTCCCCACGATTGCGCGTTTTGTGGAAGCGCAAGCCCTGGTCACGGACGCCTGCAGCACGAAAACGGTCCTTTGTCGGTCAGCGGCCGCCCACTTCTCCGGCAACGCCCGCTTCCTGGGAGGCCATCCCATGGCGGGAAGGGAAGTGTCCGGCATCGCCAATGCGGATGCTGAGCTTTTCCGTGGCGCGAAGTATGCACTGATTGGCACCGAAGGCGATTCCGATCCCCGGGTCGTCAAACTTGCTGCTCTGCTGCGGCAAGTCGGCGCAGTGCCCGTTTGGCTCGACGCCGAATCTCACGACCGCGGCGTCGCATACATCTCTCATCTTCCCCAAATCCTCTCGGTGGCCTTGGGCGCTCTCTTGAATCATCAGACGGATGAGAAAACGGGCTTGCCTCTGGCACTCGCCGGTCCGGGTTTGCGAGACGCCTTGCGTTTGGCGGGGAGTCCCTATTCAATCTGGCGCGACATCTGCCTGACCAACCGCGAACAAATTGACAGTGCCCTTGAATCCATGATTCAACAGCTCGACCACCTGCGCACGCATCTCCAGGACCGCGCCCTAGAAAATGAATTCGAGGTTGCAAACGAACTCTACAAAAAGCTGCGCGGTTTGCAGTAAACTCCTTCCGCTTGTTCTCGAGGTCTCCGAATGGATAAGCGTGTCCCCAGCGCCGACGCTGCAATCGAGAATCTTCGCGATGGCGCCACCATCTTGATGGGCGGCTTCGGCCTGTGCGGCATCCCCGAGCACCTGATCGCCGCGGTCCGCCGCAAAGGCACGAAGGATCTGACCATCGTCTCCAACAACGCCGGCGTGGACGATTTCGGCATCGGCCTGCTTCTCCAAAGCCGTCAGGTCAAGAAAATGATTTCAACCTATGTCGGCGAGAACAAACTCTTCGAACGGCTGGTACTGGAAGGCCAGTTGGAAGTCGAACTCAATCCCCAGGGCACGCTCGCCGAACGGCTCCGCGCGGGCGGCGCTGGTATCCCTGCTTTCTATACGCCTACTGGCTTCGGCACGATGGTCGCCGAAGGCAAAGAGACTCGCGAATTCAATGGTCGCCCGTGCGTTCTCGAGAAAGCTCTGCGTGGCGACTTCGCGTTCATCAAGGCGTGGAAGGGCGATCGCTGGGGCAATCTCGTTTATCGCAAGACCGCGCGAAATTTCAACCCCATAATGGCTACAGCGGCCGAATATGTTGTCGCCGAGGTCGAACATTTGGTGGAGGTGGGACAGCTCGACCCCGACTGCATCCATACCCCCGGCATCTTTGTGGATGCAGTTTTCCAGGGTCACAAGCACGAAAAGCGCATCGAGCGTCGCACCGTGCGCAAGCGCACGTAGCCGGCGCAGGGCCGCGCGCTGTTCTCGCCGAAAGGAGTATCAGAAAGGCTACCATGCCTGCATCAGAGCAAGATAAGCGCGAAATCATCGTCAAGCGCATCGCCCGCGAGCTGCGCGACGGCTACTACGTCAATCTCGGTATCGGCCTTCCCACGCTCGTCTCGAACTACATCCCGCCCGGCATGGACGTCCTCCTTCAATCAGAAAACGGCATGTTGGGCGTGGGCCCGTATCCCTTGGAAGGCGAAGAAGACCCCGACCTGATTAACGCGGGCAAGGAGACGATCACGGAGATCCCCGGCTCTTGCTACTTTTCCAGCGCCGATTCCTTCGGCATGATCCGCGGCGGCCACGTGGACCTCACCGTTCTCGGCGCGCTTCAGGTGGATGAAAGGGGCAACCTCGCCAACTGGGCCATTCCCGGCAAGATGCTCAAGGGCATGGGCGGGGCCATGGACCTGGTCGCCGGTGCGCGGCGCGTGATTATCGCCATGGAGCACACCACCAGGGATGGCCAGCCGAAAATCCTTCGCAAGTGCACGCTGCCGCTGACCGGCGTCGAGGTTGTGGACTTGATTGTGACCGAGCTTGCGGTGATCGAAGTCACGCCCGAAGGACTCCTCCTCCGCGAAGTCGCCCCGGGCGTCTCCCCCGAGCAAGTCCAATCCGCCACCGAGCCACGCCTGCGCATCGCCCCGGACTTGAAAACCATCTCCGTCTGATTGCACTGATCCCCTTTGCATGTAACTCTTGCCGCACGCCAGTGTGCTTTGTAGGCCGCCTTGCGCTACGATGCTCTTGAGGCAGCCCCATGGAACTCCACTCGATTGTGATTGTCAGCCTGCACAGCCCGAAAGAAAAACTCTGGGGCGAGCTGCTGGACATCAACTCCGCCGGGGTCACCGTTCGGGGCATCGACCTGAACTCCTTCGACGATTTCATCACTCAGGTCCTGCATCCCGAAGGCGAGCGCGTCGGCTTGGCCACGCTGTTTTTCCCCATGGGCCGCGTCGAACGCATCGCGCTCGACGAACCGAGCGGCGCCATCCCGTCTCTTTCCGAAGTCTTTCAGCGCAAAGTCGGCCGCTCCCTGCACGACTATCTCGCGACTTTCGTCTGATTTGCTGTACGATTCCTTCCCATGGCCAGCCGCATCTTCACCGTCCCCAACCAGCTCACTTTCCTGCGCCTGGGATTTCTGCCCTTCTTCATCATTTCTATTTACTACGGCTACTACCAGTGGGCGCTCGCCGTCCTGATTGCTGCCGCGTTGACCGATGGCCTCGACGGCCTTCTGGCTCGTCGGCTCAATCAAAAGACTCCGCTCGGCGCCTACCTCGACCCCATCGCAGACAAGCTCCTGCTCTCTTCATCGTTTTTCATGTTGGCGCTGAATGGAAAGATTGCCTGGTGGTTGGCGATCCTTGTGCTGGGCCGCGACGTCCTCATCCTGATCGCTGCTGCAGTGATTTTGTTGGTAGCTGGTTACCGGCCGTTACCCCCCAGCATCTACGGCAAACTCACAACCACAGTGCAGATTCTCCTGGTCTTTCTTGTCGTACTTGGGGCCGTGGTCGGCACTTCTTGGCTCGAATTCCTGCAGGACGTCTTCGTCTATCTGGTCGCTGGCTTCACCGTGCTTTCCGGCCTTCACTACAGTGTCACGATCGCGCGCCGGATCAGCAGCAGTTGATGTTGCCTCACCCGCCCGGCGGTGCCTGGAAGTAGTGGAACAGCATGGCTGCAAAGCTGCCCGCCACCACCAGCCCCGTCGCCCAACCCAGCGCGTAGGCCCGCTTCCTCTCCGTTGCGTTCATGGGTTCGCGGTCGGCCATCACCTTGCCCAACGCGAATCCTGCGGCTAGCCCGCCCAGGTGCGCGGCGTTGTCAATCCCGCGCACGATAAACCCGATCACGAAGATGTATACCACCCAGCGGATCAACTGGCTTCGCGCCATCTGCATGTACGCTCCGCCGCGCCGCGTCGTGATGGCCAGCATCAAGCCGATCAGGCCCATCATCGATGCGGACGCGCCCACGCTAAAGTGGCCTGTCAGCGCGCTCAGCAGAAAGCCCGCCGCCCCCGTGACCACGTATAGAAAAAAGTAGCGGGCCGAGCCATACACCTCTTCCACTTGCCGCCCAACGTCCATCAGTACCCACGTATTCATCCCGATGTGCAACAACCCACCGTGCAGGAAGGAGGCCATCACCAGTCGCCACCATTCCCCGTCCATGACCCCGAACGGCCGGCTGGCGCCCATCCGGTCCAGGACGTTGCCGTTGATTCCACCCAGTAAGCTGATGCTTTGACCAGACTCGCCCGCCACGCGCATCGTGGCCAGCAGGCTGACGACGAACAGCATCATGTTCAATCCGAGAATCACGTATGTCACCGGCGATTCGCTCGGCAGCAGGCCGGACAGCGTCTTGCTGGCCGCCGCAAGTGAGTAGGTCATGCTGGCGCCACACTCATGGCATCGCGTGGCGGTCGCGCCAACCAGCGTGCCGCAGGCCGGGCAGAGCCGTGGCCGGCCCTCGCCCGGCGAGGAGCGGAACATCCCAGTTAACGATTCGCGCAGGCGGTCGAGCTTCCATCGCCAGCGGGGCGGAAGAGGCACGATGTCTCCTTGCAGGCTATGGCGTGCGTTCCTATAATACAGAAGTTTGCGCGCGCTGCTATCTCAGGAGTGACGCATGGTCAATCTCGAAGACGTTGGCAGGAAACTGGACCGCGAACTCGAAAAACTTCGCCGCTTCTTTGCAACCGAGCTCAGGCCGACCACCGAGCGCAAGGCCGTCGAGGTGCTGCGGACCGCCTCAAAGCGTCTGGGCAAGCTCGCCGAGGAAATCGAATCTCGCGCGTCTCGTGCGAAACACTGAGGAGCCGCCCAGGTGACCCGTCCCCGAAATTCTCAACATGTGCCCACACGCTGGCAGGTGACGCGCCGACGCGCTTTGCGGGCACTGCTCGTGCTACTTTTCCTATCCTGCGCCACGGTCGGTTGCGCGCATCCACGACCGCGCTCAAGCCGGGCTCCCGTCCCTTCGCCCACCAATCCTCCGACCAGACCGGCCCCCACCCCGGTCACTCCTGGCAGCTTTGTCGAGCAGGGCGTGGCCTCTTGGTACGGCGTGCCCTATCACGGTCGTCGTGCGGCCAACGGCGAAATCTACGACATGTACAAGCTCACCGCTGCCCATCGCACCCTGCCCTTCGAGAGCGTGGTGCGCGTCACCAACTTGAAGAACGGCCGTAAGCTTGAAGTTCGCATCACCGACCGCGGCCCCTTCGTGGACGACCGCGTGATTGACCTTTCCCTGGCCGCCGCGCGCGACCTGGACATGGTCGCCTCAGGCGTCGTTCCCGTTCGTCTCGATCTCGTGGCTGCCGTGAGCCCCCTCGCCGGCCGCTTTGCGTTGCAGGTCGGGGCGTTTCAGAACCGTGAGAATGCCGTTCAACTGCGCGATCGCCTCGCAAAGCGATTCCCGCCGGTCTTGATCCGCGAATACGATTCACCCAATGGGATGCTGTATCGAGTCTTTGCCGGGCGCGTCCCCGGCGAGGCCGCAGCGCGGCAGTTGGCCGAGCAGCTTCGCCGCGAAGAAGGCCTCTCTTCCTTCATCATTCGTCTTGACGATTAGCGCTCACGGGCCAACTTCAACAACGAGGAAGGAATGTCCGATTGTCTCTTTTGCAGGATCAGTCGCAAGGAAGCCCAGGCACAGATTGTCTACGAAGATCCAGAAATCTTTGCTTTCGAAGACATCCACCCTCAGGCCCCCACGCACATCCTGATCTGTCCGCGCAAGCACCTCGTCTCGCTCAATGACGCCTCGACCGAAGACGCTGCTCTTCTTGGCCGCATCCTGCTCGTTGCCTCCCAGCTTGCCGCCGAACGCAAACTCACCGAAGGCTATCGCACGATCTTCAACATCGGCCGGGGCGCAGGACAATCCATCTTTCACCTGCACTTGCACTTGTTGGGCGGACGCTCATTTCGCTGGCCGCCCGGCTAGCGGGTTCCGTCACACTCCTGCACGAGTGTTTCCCTACTTGTGGGTCATCGTACAGACCCCATCCCATTCCGGGCCGGGGTCGTTCTGGAGGTATTCCCTGCAGCGTTCAATGAAGATCCGCGCGGGACCATCGTCGGGCCACCGCTCGATCATCTCCTGAAAAATCCCAATTGCCTCGCGCCATTGCCTCTGCTGGTAGCTCGTCCGACCCCGCGCAAACAGAGCCACGCGCTCGCCGTGATCACTTGTGCCGTTGGAAGGCCCAAGCAGCTCGTAGATCGTCACCGGCCGTGTCTTCCCCTTTACCCGGATCAGGTCGAGTTCACGGAAGACGAATCCCGCATCGCGCGATTCAGCGACGGTAAACTCGGTGGCCAGGATGTGTGTGCCGTATTCCTTGTTGAGCCCCTCGATCCGCGACGCCAGGTTCACCGCGTCGCCCAGCGCCGTGTACCCGTAGCGCAGCTCGGAGCCCATATTGCCCACCGACGCCGTCCCCGTGTTCAGCCCGACGCCAATATCGATGTACGGCCGGTTGTTCGCTTTCCAACCCTGCTGCAACATGGCCAGCCGCTCAAACATTGCCAGCGCCGCGTGGCAGGCTTTCACGGCGTGGCCCGGCTCTTCGAAAGGTGCGCCCCAGAACGCCATCACTGCGTCGCCGATGTATTTGTCCAGCGTGCCTTCGCGCTCGAAGACGATCCGCGTCATGTCGGTCAGGTATTCATTCAACAACTGGGCCAGCTCCTGTGCGTCCAACTGCTCGGAAATCGTCGTAAAACCTCGGATGTCGCTGAACATGATGCTGATTTCGGTCTTGCGCGGCCTCACCAACTCCGGATTTTGCAGCAGCCGCCGGATCACCTCGGGACTGAGGTATTGTTGGAAAGCGCCGCGCACCTTGCGCTTTTCTTTTTCTTCCACCAGGGCGCGGTAGAGCGCCACCAGGCTGACGTTGGCCACCAGCGTCACCGCCGGGATTGTGAAGTTCAGCCACCAGCCATGCAGGAAGGCGTAGAACACTCCGCCTAGAAATGGTGCCAGTAGCAACAGGCCGAACCACATCCAGCGCGGCTGCACCAGCGCCAGCCAGATGCCCAGCGGAATACCAAACAGCAAAATGATTCCCAGGTCCCAGACCACCTGCTTGGCCCCGCGCTGCAGGAACCGACGGTTCAGGATGTTGTCGATGACGTTGGCGTGGATCTCCACGCCCGGATAGTCCAAGCCTCCGTAGGGTGTGCTTCTCAGGTCCCCGATGCCGGTTGCCGATGCCCCGATGAGCACAATCTTTTCCCGGAACGTGCCCGGCTTGAATTTCTTCTGCACCACATCGGCGAGAGATTCATAGTGGTACGTCCGCACGGGTCCTTCGAAATTGATCATCAGCCGGCCGATGTCGTCAGTTCGCACGCGAGTTTCAGCGCCGAACTGAATGTCCACGATTCCTGTCGGCCCGTAATGCAGCACGGTCTGGTCGTCCGGCAGGCCCAGGAACACACGCACGGCCTGGACGTCCATCGAGGCGTACAGGTCCCAGTCGTCAAAGTTTTCAGATCTCCCGTATGGGACCGCCAGCAACGCGCGACGCACCACGCCGTCCGGGTCCGGTTGCACGTTGAAAAAGCCGGTGGAGGCCTGTTCGCCCCGCAGTGCATTGGTCAGGATCTCGATATTTGCCTGCGCGCCGCGCGGCAGTAAACCATAGGGCGCATAGTTCTCGATCAGGTTGCGGAACTGGCTGCGGCCCGGGTCCGAATGAAGCGGTCGAACCTGTGAGAAAGGAAAGTAGGCCAGCAAATTGGCGTAATTGTCGAGCGTTGCGTCGTCCAGACCGCGCAGGTCAGCTTGCGTGTACAGGAAGAAATTCCCCAGCACGACCCGGCCAATGCGCTCGATCGCCTGCGCAAACTTCGCGTCCGCGTCGTACTCCTTTTCCAGTCGCACCAGCTCGACTGTCAGCGCGGGATCGATGGGCTGGCCGGCCTTGCGGCGCGCTTCCATCCGCGCGCGCAGCGCCCGGATCGGTCCGAGCGTCTCATCCGGCTTGCTGAAGGTGATGTCAAACGCCACCACTCGCGCGCCATCTTCACGCAGCACGTCCAACATGTCCGCGAAGTGCGTGCGGGAAAACGGCCAGCGCCCCAGCACCTCCTGGGTATGCTGGTCGATATCCACCACCACGATGCGCGGGTCGGGCCGCGAGTAGCTCGTGGGTCGATAGCGAAAGCGCGTGTCGAGCGACCCCAGTTCTATCCTCTGGATGAAATCAAATAGCGGCGTGGGCCTCTCACCCACAAATGTAAGGATGTAGATCGTCAGCGCGACCGCAGTTACTCCCAGGCTGATGCCAAACGACACCCGGTGCTGCCACCAGGATCGGAACAGCCCGAGGACGCGGCCAGGTGCCTTTGGCGAGGAGGATTGATTCGACTGTTCTTGCTTCTTCGTGGGGTGGCCTCCGTCCCGCCGGCAGGCGCACCGGAACTATAGCTCGCCTGGGGGGAGTTTCGCCAAATCGTTCTGCTGGTCTGACGTTAGTCGCGAAACAGGAAGTTCAGTCGGACCTGGCCGATTCCAAACAGCCAGCCGGGCAGGACCTCAATCAGATCCCCATCGTTGAGCCGCGTCGGGCCCAGGATCTCCTGGCCGTTGACCTTCGGGATGATTTCCGCCCGGCCCAAATAGTACCCGTCGTCGCGCTTATTGATCTGCGCCGCTACTTCCGGTGCAAACCATCCTCGAAGCCGTATCGTGGCCATTTCCGAAGAGCCGATCACCGTCAGCTTGCTGGAGATCACGTATTCATTCTGGTTCGTCCTGCCCCTCAGGACGGCCAGCGTCGGAACTCGCAACCGGGACGGGGCCAGTTGCGAGCGCTCGCCCGCAGCCAGGGCTGCTTGGAGCATCTGGCGGCGCTCGCGCGTATCCAGCACCATTGTCTCGTCCACTTTTGGCGCGGAAACCTTTCGCCCGGTGTCGAGCGGCACCGCCGCCTCGTGTGCTTCGTCTACTACGATGTGGTGCTTGCCGATCAGGATCGAGTCGCCGTCGCGCAGTGTGGTCCGCTCGATGCGCAGGTCGTTCACGAACGTGCCATTCAGGCTGTCCAGGTCCTCCACCACCAGCCGGCCGGCCTCGGTGTACACCCGTGCGTGGTAGTTGGAGACCGCCAGGTTATCGATCGGGATATCGTTGTCCGGAGCGCGCCCAATCATCACCGGCCGGCCGCCTACCGGCACTTCTTTGAGCACCGTACTCTCGAACTTGAGCACCAGCTTCGCCATTTACTTACCTTTTCCTTCGGCAGTGGGCGCCGGGGAGCGCCGCATCCATCGGCGCAAGTACGAGAAGAGCCCGTCAGATTCCTGATGGATCCGCACAACGATCACGGTCGCGTTGTCTTCGCCACCGTATTCGTTGGCCAGTTCGACCATCCGGTCGGCGGCGGCTTGCGCACTCGAGTGCGTCAACAGCGTGCTGGCGATCTCTGGATCGGTTACCATCCGCGTCAGCCCGTCCGAGCAAAGCAGCACGATGTCGCCGTCCACCAGTACGTGCTCGTCCGCATCTATTTCCACTTCCGCATCGGTGCCCAGCGCCCGGATCAGGACGCTCTGCATCTCGCTGGCGTCCGCCTGTTGCGGCGTCAGCAGGCCCCGGCGCACTTGCTCGGCCACCAGCGAATGGTCCGAAGTCAGCTGTTCCAGCTCACCCGCCCGCAGCAGGTACGCCCGGCTGTCTCCTACATGCACCAGACTCAGCCGTGGCCCATCCATCCAGGCGGCCAGGATGGTGGCGCCCATGCCACGACGCGCCGGGTCTTCCTGGGCGGCTTCTCTGATTTTTCGATTGGCCAGGTGGACGGCACTGGCCAGGCGGTTGGTCTTTTCTGAGAGTAAGGGTTTTGATTCACCGTAGAAGGGCGCGGCAACATTGTTCGAGGCCTCGCGGCAGTGCGTCGCGACGATCTCCACCGCCAGGGTGCTGGCCACCTCGCCGTGCGATTCGCCGCCCATCCCATCGGACAGCACAAACAGGTTGAGCGGCGCAACGACTCGGTAGCTATCCTCATTATTGCTGCGGATTCGTCCCACGTCGGTGCGAGCGCCAATCTCGATGCCCAAGGGCAGACCTCACTCTCTCGGGGAGCCCGTTTTTCGGGCACCCGAGCACTCGAAGTCTCTTTCATTGCCCCGTCTCAGCCGGGGCCAGCCTCTGCTATTCCGCTAGGACGGCACAGAACATGGAGCCCTTTGCTTAGGCTAACAGAGAGGAATTGGGCGTTCAAGACGCGTGGCGGCAAGTAGTTACGTCCAGCCTGCATCCACTCTTGCCCGGGCCTCGCCTGCGGTTTCTCACTCATGATCTTTCCGCGCCATCACGCATGGAGGATCCAACAGGATTCCGTTATACTGGCTAGCTACGGCGCAGCGGGGGTTCGCGCGCCGTTCCCAGCTTCCCTATTGACCCGCGCGCCTCGCATTGGGATGAAAAAGCCCGCCACAAAGCAAATTTGTTACATCAAAGATTCCCCCGTTGGGCCATTGGCGAAATCCCTTGGGCGCGGCTTTCGCCTGGTTCCCCTTGACCGATCCAGTCAAGATGCTTTGGCGCACTCAATGCATCCACGCGGTGTCGTTTTTTTGGTCGATATCGAAAAGGACGACTGGTCTCAATGGGTGAAGCTGTTCCGAGGAAACAACAGACTCCGGTTAGTGGCCTTGGTGAGTGGCCGTGCGCGTTCTCGGTCGCGACGCTCGGCCCGTGCCAAAGGCGGCGCCGCCCCGGCCAATCTGTTTGCCTGCCTGCCTTGCGAAGCGCCACGCTCGTTACTGAAGCAAATGGTGCTCTCCGCGTTCGCCAGTCTTGACCTCGCCGAGCGAGAGCGCGCTGCACGCGACGAGCTGGAGCGCACCCGGCTCGAAATGGACGAGCTGAACCGCATCGGCCTGGCGCTCTCCTCCACTCACGATGTGAACGCGTTGCTCAACCTCATCCTGGAGAGGGCGCGTGCCATCACCAGCGCCGATGCCGGCTCGCTCTACCTGGTCGAGGAAGTGCGTCCCGAACCGGCCAGCGGCGCAAAGGCCGATCCGCCTGCACAAGAAGCTATGGAGCGACGTCTGCGCTTCAAGCTCACACAGAACGACAGCCGCCAGTTTCCCTTCACCGAGTTCACGCTTCCTATGACCGAGCAGTCCATGGCGGGTTACGTGGCTTTGCACGGCGAGGTTGTAAACCTGCCAGACGCCTATGCCATCCCTTCGGGCCGCCCATTTCAGTTCAACGCTCGCTATGACCAGGAGACCGGCTACCGCACCCGCTCGGTCCTCACTCTGCCGATGAAGAACCCGCGAGGGGAAATCCTCGGCGTCCTCCAGCTCATTAATTGTAAGAACGATCCCGCTTCCCACCTGACCAGTCTCGCCGAGGTTGACCGCGCCGTCCGGCCATTCTCGGAGCGCGCTGAGCGGCTGGGGCGCTCCCTCGCCTCCCAGGCCGCTGTCGCTTACGAGAACGGCAAGCTCTATCAGGATATCGAGACCCTTTTCGAAGGTTTCGTTAGCGCCGCCGTTACAGCCATCGAGCAGCGCGATCCCACCACCTCAGGTCATTCCCAGCGCGTCTCCCAGATGACCATCAGTCTGGCCGAGACCGTGGACCGCGTCGAGACGGGTGCCTACGCCGCCGTCCGCTTCACGCCTGAGCAGATGAAGGAGCTCCGCTACGCCGCCCTGCTTCACGATTTCGGCAAGGTTGGCGTGCGCGAGGAAGTGCTGGTTAAAGCCAGGAAGCTCTATCCCACACAGCTCGCCCTGGTGCAGCACCGCTTTGACTACATCCGCAAAGAGCTGGAAGCGCACACCCACAGCCGCAAGACGCAGTTGCTCCTCGAGCGCGGCCGCGACCAAGCCCTGGCCGAACTCACCCGTCTCGATGAGGAGTACCGGCGCCGCCTGGCCGAAATCGACGATGCCTACCAGTTCATTCTGCAGGTGAACGAACCCACCGTCTTACCCGAGGGACAGTTCGAGCACTTGATCGATATTGCCCGCAATACCTACGTGGATCCGCGCGGCATCGAGCGGAATTTCCTCACGCCCGAAGAAGTGCGCTTCCTTTCCATCCCGAAAGGGAGCCTCGATCCCGACGAGCGCCTCCAGATTGAATCCCACGTCGTCCACAGTTTCAATTTCCTGATGCAAATCCCCTGGACCCGCGAGATCCGCGATATCCCCTGGATCGCCCGCGCTCACCATGAAAAGCTCGATGGCTCCGGCTACCCTTATAGACTCCGCAGTGACGAGATCCCCCTCCAGGCCAAAATGATGACCGTCTGCGACATCTTTGATGCTCTTTCCGCCGCCGATCGCCCCTATAAAAAGGCTGTTCAACCCGAGCGCGCCCTGGAGATCCTGGAGATGTCTGTCCGGCAGAAAGAGCTCGATCCAGACCTGTTTCGCCTTTTCGTCGAAGCCAAAATCTTCCAACTGATTCACAAACGCGCTTGAGCCGTTGTTGGGCGTGCGGCGCCTCCTCCCGTGCAAACCTGCCGCACAGGTACGCCCGCACAACAAGCACAGGCTGGCGAGTCTTCAAGCACAAAACCCAATCCTTGATTCTGCGATTGGGCCGATTGACGCAGACCGCGATACAATCTCCCGCATGATTCGTGCGCGCACTCTTCTGCTTGTCGGTCTGCTCAGTTTGTGCCCAGTGTCCCTGGGGCTTGCCCAGTCTGCGCCCGGAACGACAATCGTCCTGCCGCCCAAGCTCTTGGCTGGTCAGCAGGCCACCCTGGCTGTGCTTGATTCCAGCGGCCGGCTGGCTTCTTCTGCGGTCGTGGAGTTCTCCGGCGGCGAGCGCGTCACCACCGACGCCACTGGCCGCGCCGTCTTCACCGCTCCCGCCGAGCCTGGCGTACTCCTTGCCCGCCTGCCCGGCCGTGGAGGTCGCGCCTCGGCCACGGTTGCAGCGCCTGTTGCCAACCCAGCCGATGGTGTTCAGATCCTCGATTCCCCTGCAGTCATTTCCGTAGACGACCGTTTCGTTGTCGAAGGCACCGGCTTCCGCGGCGATGCCAATGTGATTCAGGCAACGCTCGGCGGCCAGCCGGCTCTCGTGCTCGCCTCCTCCCCTCTGAGCTTGGTCCTGCTTCCCAACCCGCGCGTCAAGCCGGGTCCAACGCAGCTCGTGATTGAGGTGGGAGGGCGTAGCCCGGGGCCGGTGCCCATCACCCTGGTCTCACTGGGGATCGTTCCCCCGGAAAACGCGCTCAAGCCCGGGGAGAAAGGCGTCCTTACCGTGCGCGTCCGCGGCACCGACCAGCGCCTGGTGATCGAGGCGCGCAACCTCGCGCCCGAAGTCGTCAACCTGCTCCGCGGCAACGTCCTCCGCGTAACCTCAAGCGGCGGCGCTGTGAACGAGGTATTGATCGAGATGCAAGGTGTGCGTGCGGGGGAATTCTCGGTCAGTGTGCGCCTCGTGCCGGGCGTCTCCGGTCTGCCGGATGTCGAGGCGGCTCGTCAAAAGCTGATCGTCGCCCGCCAGATGGCCCCGGAGGACTGGCAGGAGCGCGTCAGCCGCCTCATCCGGCGCATCGAGCGCGATCCGCAGGACGCCCTCAAAGTCCGCGACGAGCTGGAGAAAATGCTGGCGGAGATTCCGCCCGGTGAGTTCGGCCGTCAGCTCGAAGCCGCCTGGCGCGTCCT
>Ga0209108_10001087_pt1 | contig 15727 bp, 13 predicted proteins | sample Rifsed10ft1_FD_184003 | JGI IMG/M metagenome (GOLD analysis project Ga0209108, IMG submission 184003) | Soil microbial communities from Rifle, Colorado, USA - sediment 10ft 1 (version 2) | ecosystem: Environmental > Terrestrial > Deep subsurface > Rock core/Sediment | place: Rifle, Colorado...
CCGGCGAGCGCCTTCTCGCCCATCGTCACCGCTTCTTTGTAATCGCCCTGCGCCGCCGCGAGTTCGGCTTTGACCCAGAGGATTTCGAGGCTGTCTGAGCTTCGGGCGTATGCAAGGTCGGCTTTTTTCAAGAGGCGCGCTGCTTCGGGCAGACGGTCTGCCCGGAGGTAGGCCTCCGCGAGCTGGGCGTAGGTCACTGCAAACTCAGAGTTTGCGGCAGCGCTTTTTTCCAAATCGGCCACAGTGGGGACGGCCAGCGGAGGCGCAGACGACCTCCACCGGGCGAGAAATGCGACCCGCAAGGGGGTCGCCCGCCAGAAGTATGCATCCGCCCACTCAGGCTGGTAGCGGAGCGCATCGGCGTAAGCTTGTTCCGCTTCGGCGGCCTCGTCCGCACGTTCGGCGATCAGCCCCAGGTTCAAGTGATACAGAGCCACTTGAGGAGCCAACTCCGTCGCAGCCCGCAATGCGCTCACTGAGGCCTCATTATTCCCCTGTGCCGCATACAATGCGCCGAGATTGGCGTGGTTCAATGCCCAGTTCGGGTCAAGGCGCACCGTCGTCTCAAACTCAGTAACCGCTTCGGCCAGCGCACTCGCGTCGCCTTCTGAGGCGAGCACGCTTTCCGCCAACCCCCATTGCTGATGCACGACCGCCGAGCGGGGATCGCGGCGCGTGGCTTCGGCGAACTGAGTAGCGGCCCGATTCCAATCAGACTTGTTCGCGGCCAGCACGCCGAGGTGCAAGGGAGAGGCCAACCAGATACCGTACCATCCTGCAATCGCCAGCGCGGCCCCCAATCCCATCATCGGCCACCGGCGCGCGAAGTTACTCTCGGGCACAGCCGGCACGGAGCCGGGGGCGAGCGCAACACCCAGCAGAATCGAGATCACAAAGGCATTGGCGGGTTCAGCGCTCACCGTTTCGAAGATTCCATGCACGGCGTAAGCGACGAGCGCCGCGAATGCGCCCACGGCTACGGCCCGGTCCTCGCCGCGCAGGTCGCGCATTTGCCGCCAGAGCGCGAGAAAGGCCCCCACACCCAACGCGCCAAAGGCAATCACTCCGATGAGGCCCGTCTCGGCCAGCAAGTTGAAATAGAGGCTGTGCGCGTGGGTGTACAAGAGGTCGGGCGGGACAGAGCTGACGTGGACGAACGCGCTGCCAAACGTGAACGGCCCTTGCCCCACCCACGGCGAACGCAGAAACGCCTGCCACGCCGCAATCCAGAAGTTTCCGCGCGCCACGAGAAAGGACGGCGCATGCGTGGGATGCGCTGCCTGCCGATAGGCCACCCACCCTGCCAGCCCCAGCCCTGCGACCCCGACCAACAGCACTGCGACCCACAGCGTCCGCCGGCGACGGACAGCCTCCCAGATTGGCTTCAGCGCTGCGCCCTGGGCCGGGCCGCGCACACTGAGCCAGACCGCCGCGCCGACCCCGGCGGCAGTCCCCAGCCATCCGCTGCGCGACGAGGTCAGGAAAAGCAACCCGAGCGCGAGGACGATCCACACAGCGAGAAAGACGCGCGGGGCGCGGGCGCGCGTGACCCACAGCCGCGCGAGGGCTGCCATCAGCATAAGATTCAAGAAAATGGCGATGGTGTTGGGCGCAGGGAGGCGATACGCGATCGTGGGCAGCCATGCGCCCGGATTGGCGGCCAGCCATTGGCGATACCACTCGACGAGGGTATACACGCCCATCCCGGTCAGCACGCCGCTCGTCAGAAGCATGGCTTTGACGAAGAGTTCGCGCGGCCAGCCCCAATTGACCAGATCCACCGTGAGGACAAAGGCAAACACATACGCGCCCGCCAGCCACGCCTCGCCGAGCGAACGGCGCACGTCAATGGACGTGAACGCCGTGAGCCAATACACCGCGAGATAGAGCGCGAGGGGGCGACCGAGTGGCAGTAACCGGGCAGAGTAGGTCACGCTTGAAGCGTGACCTACTCCCGCTTCCCGCACACGCCCATTCCAAAATGCGGCGGCCAGCCACACGATCACCACGACCGTCAACGCCCCCACGCTGATGCGGCTCAGTTCAAAGATGACGATGCCGTTCGAGGTCGCCGCGAGCAGCAGCAAATACGGAAAGGCCAGAAGCAATCCGGCTTCTTTGAGGAGATAACTCCGGGCTGAGGCTGACGATGATTGTGTCATTCCTGAAACCGCACCAGTCCCATCCGCTGTTGGATCACCCGCCACAGGAAGAGCGGGTTGCCGACGAGGTAGCGCTTCCACAGGCGGCGCGGCTCGATCAACAGCCGGGCCAGCCATTCCAATCCGTGATCCGTCATCCAGCGCGGGCCACGCCGGGTCTCGCCGGAAACGTAATCGAAGACCGCGCCGCCCGTCAGCGCGACGTTGGCTTCAATCCGTGACCAGTTCTCCATCAACCAACGCTCTTGACGCGGCATGCCAAAGCCAAGCACAAGGATGTTCGGTCTAACGGCGTTGACGGCCCGAACGACCGATTCGTTTTCAGAACTCCCGGGGGTCGGGTCAAAATAGCCGTGTTGCACGCCTACAATCTGCAATGCCGGAAATCGCTCCCGGAGCCTGTCCGCCGCGCTCGCGGCCACACCCGGACGCGCGCCGAGGAAGAAAAATGTGAAGCCGCGCGGCTCGGCAAACTCCGCCAGTTGCCACATCCAATCGGCATACGTGATGCGCTCCGGAACCCGCCCGCCGAGCAGTCGTGCACCCCATTTGACTCCGAACCCGTCACAGAACACGATGTCGCTGCGATTGAGAAACGCGCGAAACCACGGCTGTTCCCACGCCAGGTTCATCGCATTGACGTTCACGTTGGCGACAATCGCGCGCCGGTTTTCAACCATTGTTCTCTCGATACCGGACAGCAGCTGCGCCGCCGTGATGGCGTGGAGGGTGACACCCAACACGTGAACGGTTGAGAGCGGGAGGGCGAACGACATGTCAATTCTTCCGGCGGGCAACCGTCTCCTGCAAGACGCGCTGCATCCGCGGCAACGCTCCCGCCAGCGAATAGCGCTCTTCCACCGTCCGCCGTCCGGCAGCACCCAAACCGGCGCGCAACTCTGAGTTCTCAATCAACAGCCCGAGCCGGTTCAGCCATTCCTCCGGGGCGCGCGCCAGGAAACCGTTCTCCCCATCCCGGACAATGTCCCGATTCACTCCCACGGGCGAGACGACCACCGGGACACCCACGCCCATGTATTGCAGCATTTTGAAGCCGCACTTGTAGCGCGCATAGTCGTCGTCGGCCAGTGGCATCAAGCCGATATCGAACGTCTGTAAATCTTCGACCTCGCTCTCCAGGCGCCACGCCTGACAGATCAAGCGCACACCGGGCCACTGTGGCTCCCCGGCTCCGATCAACTTGATGTGGACCTGCGGGTAGCGCGCGCACAATTCGCGAAAGACGGGGACGAGGCGATCGAGATAAAAAGCGCTCGACCACCGCCCCACCCAACCGATGATGACCGGGCCAGAGGCCGGGGGCTGCGGACGGGGCCGGTAGCGCGCGGTGTCAATCACGGTCGGGATCACGGTCACCCGCGGATGGTAGGCGCGCGCGTAGTCGGCGAGGTAAGCGTTGCCCGCGATGATGTGATCGCTCAACCGCAGCACTTTCGTCATCTTGTCGGGGTCGCGGAGCATCCGGCCAATCTGGCGCATTTGCGGGGGGTGAGTCCAGAAGGCATCATCCATATCGAAGATGAACGCGCCAGTCTGGCGCTGCAGCGCTTGCTCCAGCAACGGCGGGCCAAACGCAAAGACCTCTTTGTGCACGACCACCGCGTCGAACCGGCGCGCCGTGAGCACGTCCCCCAGCCGCCGGGCGAGCGCCCGCCCGAACTCGGTCAGCTTTTCCAGGGTCCGGCCCGGCAGCGCATAGATTTCAAAGAATCTTTCGGACATGAACGGACGCACTTCGGCCTGCATGCCTGCCTGCCGCAAGCCCGGCACATACTGCTCCAGGCGATAGCGCGTGTCCGCCGAACGGTGCGGATACGGCATGACAAAGAGAACCTTCATGCAGCTACCCGGTCAACGGCCAAACGCCCGATGCCACAGGCGCCGGACGAACTGGCGCCCCGTCCATCCGAGCGCCATCGGATCGGCGGCCGCCGCCCGCAACACGTGTCCGGCCGCGGCCCCATACCGCCGTTGGTGCGCAGCCAGATGACTTTTCTTCGAGTGGTACAAGACCAGCGCCGACCGCTCTAGTTGCTTCGCCGTCTTGGGCGGGAGCGGAACATCACGAAAGAAAGACTGAATGAACGCCGCGCCGTCGTCTTGACACCAGGTGGCGAACCACGCCGCGCCTTTGGGCAAGACTTCGATATCGTGAACTAAAGCCGGATAGACACCCAGCGCCGCTTGAAGGTGGGATCGAACCATCGCGGCGCGGCCCATCGCATGTTCCAGACAAGCGCCCCACTGGACGTGCGCGCGAGCCACCGCGCGCGACTTCAGGCCCATGAGCGGCGACGCCTCTGGCAGGTAGCGGAAGGCCTGTTCAATCATCTTGGGGATGTGTTCCTGTACCCGGTAGCGATCAAGTTTTGCCGGATAGCTTTCCACTTCCATCGCATAAACCGCCACCGGCTGATGGCTGAACCCGACGTCGTAGCGTGCGGCCAGCCGCAGCCAGAGGTCCCAGTCCTCACTCACCGACAGCGCCTCGTCAAAGCCGCCGACCACGTCCAGGCATTCCCGGCGAATCAAGGTCGTGTGGATCAAGATGGGTGTGCCCATAACCAGACTGCCAAAGGGGTGTTGGCCCGGGTCCAGCGGCGCGCCCATCAGCACAGGTGGCCGCCGCACCCGGCCCCGAGCATCCGCCATCAGGGCATAGCCGTGGACGAGCGCCGCGCGTGGATGTCGCTCCAGATACTCGGCTTGCACAGACAGCATGCTCGGCAACAGAACGTCGTCGGCATCCAGGAACATCACGTATTGACCGGAAGCCCGGCGCAGCCCCAAATTCCGAGCCGCTGAGCGTTCGCGATTCTCCTGGTAGAAGTAAGTAAGCCCCTGTCCATAACGCGCCAACACAGCGTGGGTGTCATCGGTCGAGCCGTCGTCCACCACGATAATCTCGTAGTCCGTAAACGACTGGGCCAGCACGCTGTCCACAGCCCGGGTGACGAGCCGGGCCTGGTTATAGGTGGGGATGATCACGCTCGCCGTCGGCGGCTGATAGCTCAGGCGGCTCATATCATCTCATGCAGGCCGGAAGAAAAAATAGAGCCGCTTCAGGTACCGCCCCCGGAAATACTTCCGCAGGACAATCTTGAGCGCCTCTCTGGCGACCTCGGAGCTGAGGCGGTATTTGAGCTGAATTGACCACGGGAGGGCCGCCGGCTTAAGCCCGGCCAGGTCTGCCATCCTCAGCAACGACTGGTAGTTGAAACAGTTGATATGCTCCAGTGGAGCGGCTGCGTTCAGCGAATTTCTGGAGAATTTGGGTGCGGTCCAGTCTGCCGCTTTCAACCGGCGCTTGAAGTCGCTCCCGTTGGGCACGCTGATCTTGATCAGTCCATTGGGCCGCAATGAAGCCGCTAAATAGCGAAGCGTTTCAAGCGGTTGGGGGAGATGCTCACAAACTTGTTCGGTGTTGATGAAATCAAACCGATGTTCCGGGATTTCATCCCAGGCGATCACCTTGATCCCTTCGGATTGGGCATACGCGATCCGGCTGGCAGACAATTCCGTTCCATAAACGTCGCCCCCAAAGGCTCCGGCCATCCGCAGCCATCTTCCCCACCCCATCCCGAAATCCAAAAACTTCGGCGGGGCCGGAGTGTGCCTGAGCCAGGCGACTAACATCATCACCTCTTGTGCATACTCAGCATAACTACCCAGATCATCGTCGTCGCCGAAAACTTTCGCAGGCTCAATCCACTGGTCGTAGAGTTTCGTCATCAAGAAATCATTGGGAATTTCTGCCTGATAAATCAACCCGCACTCCAGGCATTCCTCTAAAATATATCGCGCCTCGGACAAATACTCGAATTCAATGCCACCCTGAGGCGCATAAAAGGCTTCCAAATAGCTTTTGATTGGGGGGGCCAGATAGTCGCCAGCATAAAGGGTCCGGTGCTGAACCGAGTGACATCCTGGGCAAATATTTCGGTTGACAAAGTAGCGATGACCCATAACGCCGGCATCTCCAAATCACCGCAACAGCCAATTTCCATAGGCCGCCGGATGCTTACGCCGGCCGTTCAGCCACAGCCAACGTGCGAGCCGCACGAGCGGCAGAGGGCATAGAGTGCGCAGGCCCAGCTGCCAGAAGTTGAAGGTCAGGAGTACGCTGGGCTCTTCACGGGCGGCCTGGCGCAAATGGTAACGGGCTGCCCGCCCGTCCCAGCCCTGAATGTAGAATGCGCTCGTATAAAACACGGCATCCATCAACGCCTGCGCCGCGCGGATGGCGTTTGGCCGCAAGTTCTGCACAGCCCGTGCATAGCGTTCCGTCACTTGCAGTTGCTCTTTGCCCCACTTCGTCACTTCACCGACCGTTTTCGAACCCCTATGGAACCGGAACGCCGCAACCGGTTGGTGCAGATAGGTGACAGACGCCCCGGCCACCAGCGCCCGGCACATCCACTCACGGTCGAATACATAGCGCAAGCTTTCGTTGAGCGGGCCAATGCGCTCCCAGACCGGACGAGGAATAAACGTGCCAGGCTGAAGCCAGGCCCACCCCTTGCGCCAGTACGCGACCATATTGGCCGGGGTCACATTCTGCTGGCGTACCTCAAAGGCCAGTCTGTCTACGGGCGAGAAGTGGGTGACATCGCCCAGCAGCAGAGCCGATGGGTTGGCCGGGTGAGCGCGGGCCGCCGCCGCTAACCCACCCGGCAACAGCAGGTCATCGCTGTTGATCCACATGAGCAAGTCGCCAGTGGCGCGCGCAAAACCCCGGTTGATAGCCTGCGCCTGGCCGCCGTCCGGTTCGCTCACCCAGCCGGCCAGACGGTCGGCATAGCGGCGGATGATCTCGGCGCTGCCATCGGTCGAGCCGCCATCCATGACGATGTACTCAAGACGCGGGTAGCCTTGGTCGAGCACGGAGCGGATGGTCTGTTCCAGGAAGGGCGCCTGGTTGTAGGAAGGTGTGATGACAGAAATCAACGGCAGAGATTCAAGTTGCATGTTGATTGCCTTTAGAGAATCTCTGAAACGTCTCGCGATAGACCTCCACCACCGCCGGAATGATGCGCTCCCAGCGGTAGTGTTCAGCACGCCTCAGGCCCTGACGCGCCATCGCCGCGCGCAGATCGGCGTCTTCCCAGACTTGCCGGATCGTTTCTGCCATCGCCGGCACATTCAGGGGATCGAACAGGCGCACGGCCTCTCCGCCCACTTCCGGCAGGGAGGTGGTGTTCGCGCAGACCACCGGGCAGCCACAGGCCATCGCCTCCAACACCGGAATCCCGAACCCTTCGAACAATGATGGAAACACCATCAACCTGGTCGCACAATAGATAGGCAGCATGTCTTCCGCGCGCACAAAGCCCAGGTCGAAGAACTGTTGCTCCAGCAAGCCAGCAGACCGGGCCATTTGCGTCAGCGTTTCCCCGGCGCGCCATCTGGCGCCGGTACAAACCAGATTTAGGCGCAGTCCATACATGGTGTTAAGCCGCACCAGCGCGGCCAGCAAACGCCGATGATTCTTGTGCGGCCATGCATTCGCGGGATAAAGGATGAAGTCTTCGGGCAATCCATATCGCTGACGGACAGCCGCCCTTACCTGCGGATCAGGCTCCGGTCGAAAATGGCTGGCGATGCCGGCAGGAACCTGCCTGATCTTGTGGCGGGCGATATGATAGCGCTGCACTAAAGTTTCGGTGGTGAAGCTCGAAGGGGAAATGATCACTGCCGCCCATTGTGCCGAGGGCCGATAGGTGAGACGTCTTCTCAACCGTTCCATAGCCGAGAAGTTTTCAGGGTAAAACTCCTGCTGCATATCAAAGAACGTGAGCACCACCGGAACGGCTTGGATCACTGGAGAGATCACGGTGGTAGGGAAGTGAATGAGATCTAGCGCCAGACTATCCACTTGGCGAGAGAGGACGTTGGGCCTGTTCCACAAATAATTGACAGCCACCTGTTCCAGTCGGGACGACAGAAAGCCTTTTGTGGAACAAGAGAGCGCCACAGATGTGAAATTCGACGGCAAATCGTCCAGCGCAATATTATCGTCTTCCCACTTCAAAAGGATGTATTGATTGGACCGGTCAAATGACGCGAGAGCACTGAGCAGCTCTCGCCGATAGACCTGAGTGCCCCCGGCCGTGCCGGGTTTGTGCCCAAAACAACTGATGCCAATGCGCATGACATTTCTATTGGGTGTAAACGTCAACGCCCAGGGAGGGTCGTAGGCGCGTATGAGAGACCCCGGTGACTCATCCGTTTGACTAAACCAAACGCTTACCTGTTACTTTGGAATAGTCATCCGCCAGCAACGAATCGCGCTTCCACAGCCGACCGAACAAGCGTACCAGTTTGGGGCGCGTCAACCAACGGAATGTCGGGGGAAAGATAGCCCGGCCTGTGAGTAGATGCAGATTGGTTCCATTCGAATAGAGGTGCAAATGAAATTTCTGCGCCATGAGCGCCAATGCTTTCCCCGTATAAAGCGCGACATGCTGTCCGTGCTCGGTTCCGTAATACCACCATTCATCTGGCTTAGGATTATGCGGTGGGATGAGCAGTGTGGTGAACAAAATGCTTTTCGAAAAGCTCAGGATACGCTCAACCTCTTTCAAGGGATCATCCAGATGCTCGAAAACTTCAAAGGCCGTCACTGCTTCGTACGGTTGTGTTAAGTCCGCCTCGAAATGCTTTGCAAAAAGATTAGGGACGAATTTGTCCCAAAGGTAAAAGTCAAAACCTGCGTCGCGCATCAACCGCACAAACAGGCCATACCCTCCCCCATAATCCAAAAACCTGGCAGTCGGGTTGAAGAAGGCCGGAAGCACCACGGCCGATATCTTTGCTAATTCAATATTCCGTCCGACCAGACCCATATCGCTGAGCGTAATTGCCTCAGAATAGGCTTCCTCCAGCCAGTAGGGCGCTTCAGTTTGTGTAAAACCACAATGACGGCACTGAAAATATTGGACGTCATATTTCTCGAGCAATCGGGCGGTTGCAAACAGATTTGCGGTCTGAGAGCAGATTTTACAAATCATGGCGTCGGAGGCGGCATAGGGATCAAAATAAACCTAATGAGCGTTTTCAGTTGACCCGCCGGATCCGGTTAAATATCCGATGGGCTATCCCCGGTCTCCTAAAAAAGAGTCGGCTTGTATACTCATCCGCTTCAACGTCCCTGGAAAATTGCCGGGGGGGATGTAGCGGAAACGTTAGGGCGCTGGTAGGCAGATTCGCTACAGCGCTTGGTCCGCTGGTATGAGTGGAAACCATGCCAAAACCGATGTTGGAAACCAGATTGACCTGGGGCACGATAGCCAGCCCATCTCGCGCCACACACGCGAATATCCACTGGTAATCCCATGTGTCAATTTTCCCTGCACACACGCCCTGCCAAGCTCGCGTCCAAAATTCTCGTTCGGCTCGGCTTTCAAAAGTGCGCAAATATACTGCTCGGTCGTTGGCTGACGCCCACTGCTTCATTTCGACGTCATAGTGCTGCCAGGCCCGGCGCCACGATCCCCACCCCCACACATGGGCATAGCGCGAAAAATAATAACTCGCCTCCCCTCGCTTCAAACCGGATTGAAAATTATCGCCACTGATGTGCATCACCCGCTCATCATTCCGGTACCTTTCAAGCAACTTCTCGGTAAAACGAAAAAACACGGGGTGCGGCAAGCAGTCGTCTTCAAGAACAATGGCTTCCTCGATCATTTCGAAGACCCAATCCAGCCCGCTCGACACCCGCCGCTTGCACCCCAGATTGGCAGCCGAATAGTTTTTCAGAACTTCGCACTCCCAATCCACCCGATCAATAATAGCACGCGTCATCGCGCACTTTTCTGCCTCACCCGGATGATCGGGACGTGGACCATCGGCCACCACCAGCAGTTTCGGCGGCCGCGCCTGACGGATGGTTTCAAACACCCGCGCCGTCGTATCAGGGCGGTTGAAGATGAGCAGGGCAACCGGAACCTGCACTTGCCCTTCAGCCATGCGGCCTGGCTTTGAACATGACGGTGTGAACGGTTCTGGCGAAGCAGTCGTAGCCATTCTCATCCAGCAGCTGAACCACAGAGCTCTGGGTCAGTTCCTGGAAGTTAGCCGCCAGACATTCGGTCAAAATATACTCCGGCCTGAAGCGTTGCCAGTCATTCGATTGCAAAACATCCATATCCAGCCCTTCAACGTCGAGCGACAGAAAGTCAATCGCCTGGCCTGCCGGCAGGTGCGCCGCCAGCGTCTCGGCCAGCGTCCGCGTGCCCATTTTCTGCTCTCCGATGATGCGATACTGACCGGCATTGCGACGGCGCGCGAGTGCCTCATCAAAGGAGTTCAGCGCCGGTTCGTTGAATAGGAAGAGAGTCAGTTCCCGGTGACCACTCGCGATAGCGATTTCAAGGTTGATGTCCCGGGGACGCACCTTGTGGAAACACGCCATACTGCCCGGTGTAGCGTCAATGTTTATCCCCGACCAGCCCAACCGATAGAAATAATAGGTATTTGAAAAGCGTTTCGGGTGATGCGCCCCGATATCCACATAAAAACCGTCCCCCCTATTTTCAAATATCCGCCTCAGGATCATATCCTCGCCTTCTTGCGAGTATGATTTGGTCGAGTAGATGTCGAGCAAATCAGCTTTTAGCTGGCGCAACCTCGTCTGGAGCAGGCTGGGGACCATACGCCACAAGAGTGATTTCATGACGCTCTAGCGGGCCGACGCAAGTGCCTGATCAGGAAGAGTGACTTGATCTGAAGGATGAGGATCGGCCTGGTCCTCGCGTCCAGAGCATTCGCCAGACAAGCCGAGACGGCGTAGGCCACTACCGTCGAGATGGCCGCCCCCAACCCGGCGTACAACGGCAGCAAGACGAAATTCATCGCAACGTTGATAACCGCGCCGAGCAACGTCCTCAGCAGGGCCAGCTGGGTCAGACCTTCCGAGATATCCCACGGTGACTGAGCTACTCCCAGGAAGACAAAGAGGGCCGCCCAGATATGGATAGCTAAGATTGGTCCCGCGCCGGCATACTGGGTACTGTAAAACAAACGGATCACGACATCGGATAAAAGGGTCATCGGCACGGCAATCACAAGGGCCAAGCCCGCCATCACGTCAAACAACTTCTGTAGTCGGTGATAATAGGCGGCCTGGCTGATCTTCTTGACCTCGATAATGGACGGGAATACGGATAAGACAAGCGCCATCGGAATAAAATACCATAGCTCCGAAATCCGGATCGCAGCGGCGTACACTCCAACAGCCTGGTCGCTCACCATTTCGCTCAGCATGATTTGATCAATTTTCATGTAGGTCACGATCGCCATACTTGATATGATGAGCGGCCAGCTGGCCTTCAGCAGGCGCTTGGCGCACGACAGGCTTACCTGCCAAAGCGCAAACCGTTGTCCATTCACCAGATAAACAATCACCAGCCCCACTGCACCCAAACCGACTTCCGCTAACCCGGCGTAGGCAAACGCGATGAGAGGGGCGCGCACCCAAACTAAGGCAGCCCTGACCAACGCCGTCAGCAAGAACGCAGCATTCTTGGCATACACCGTGTTTTTTGATTGAACTTGAGATTGGAACCAGAGGTCAATCGTATCAAACGCCTGGAAAATCAAGCCGGCGGCTGCAATGCCAACGATCGAGTGGGCCAGGCGATCACCGGGGCGCATCATGAAAATCGCCCCGAGCGCCATCAACAAGCTTCCCCCACCACCGATCAGCTTCAGGGCAAACGCCGTGCCGAGCACTTCATCTTTATTAGCGGGATTGCTCACAATGTCGCGCACGACGATGCTGTCGAGACCAAGTGCGGCAAACGCGCCGAATAATCCAGCGAACGCCAATGCATAGCTATACAATCCAAACTGCTCCGGTCCCAAGTAGCGGGCAACCCAAACACCAACAACAAGGCCCACACCTAACCGCAAGATGCGATCGGCCAATAACCAACCAGTGTTACTGGCTATTTGTCGCAGACTGGGGCGGGCCTCCAGACGGGTCCGAATAAAACGGGGCAGAACTTTCATCCACATCTGGCTCATTTATGCGGTCCGCGCCTGCGTGGCCTGATACCATTCCACGGTGCGCCGCAAGCCCTCGGGAAAATCCACTCTGGATTTGAAGCCAAATTCACGCTCGGCGCGCGAGGTGTCCAGCTTGCGTCGTGGCTGGCCGTTGGGTTTCGCGGTATCCCAAACAATATTACCCTTGAAGCCGGTGGCCTCGGCGATGGCGTGTACCAAATCCTGAATGCTGATCTCAAACGCGCTGCCCAGGTTGATAGGGTCGCTCTTGTTGTAACGTTCCGCCGCCAGCCGAACCCCTTCGGCGGCGTCTTCCACGAACAGAAACTCGCGTGTGGGCGAGCCGTCGCCCCATACTACAATCTCGCGGTTCCCCCGTTGCTGCGCTTCCACACACTTCCTGATCAGCGCTGGGATTACGTGAGAGCTGGTCGGGTCGAAGTTGTCGCCGGGGCCATAGAGATTGACCGGGAGCAGGAAGATCGAATTGAAGCCATGCTGCTGGCGATAGGCTTGGGATTGAACCAGCAGCATTTTTTTGGCCAAGCCGTAGGGGGCGTTTGTTTCTTCGGGATAGCCGTTCCACAAATCATCTTCTTTGAAAGGCACGGGGGTGAACTTGGGATAGGCGCACACCGTTCCAATCGCGACGAATTTTTCGACGCCGGTTTGCCAGGCCGCATGGAGCAGCTGCACCCCCATCATCAGGTTATCGTAGAAGAACTCCGCCGGATGGTCGCGGTTTGCGCCGATGCCGCCGACAATGCCCGCGGCGTGAATGACGAAGTGCGGGCGTGCCTCCCGGTACAGGCGATGGACGTTTCCCATTTCCCGCAAGTCATAGTCAACCTGGCGCGGCACAAAAATCTCGGAGCAACCTGCGGCACGGAGTTGGGTCACAATGTGCCGTCCGAGAAAGCCGGCTCCACCCGTAACGACGACACGTTTTGACGACCAAGTGAAATCAGACATCCCGTGTGCTCCTGCATCTCGGTCCAATCGCGCTGCTCGTCTCAAGAGCGTGGCGTCGCTCATGCACCTCAAATCGCCCCCTGCCCGTTGATCACCACGCCGATCGTCATCCACAGGATCTTCAAGTCCAGCCAGAGCGAGTAGTTGCGAATGTAGTAGAGGTCGAGGTGTGTGTTGAGGTGCATGGGCAGGTCGCTGCGGCCATTCACCTGCCACCAGCCGGTGATGCCCGGCGGCACGGCCAGCCGCTGGCGCTGCCACGGCTCGTACTGCTCGACGATGAAGTACATCTCCGGGCGCGGGCCGACCAGACTCATCTCGCCCTTGAGGACGTTAAAGAACTGCGCCAGTTCGTCCAGACTCGTCCGGCGCAGGAAGCGCCCCACGCGCGTGATGCGCTCGTCGTGCGCCAGTTTGTACCTGGGCCGCCCCTCCGCGTCGAAGTCCGGCGGCGGGGGGCGCCGATCTGCGTCGGCGACCATGGTGCGGAACTTGTGCATCCGGAACAGGCGGCCATTCTCGCCCACGCGCTGCTGGCTGAAGAGAATCGGGCCGGGGGAGTCGAGGCGGATGAGGAGCGCGATGAGCAGCATGAGCGGCCACGCCACCAGCAGCAGCAGGAGGGTGACGACCACATCGAAGATGCGTTTGACGGCCCACGTGGCCCCGGCGATGCGCGGCTCGCGCAGGCCGATGAGCGGGACGCCGCCGACGGACTCGACCGAGGACTGCACAAAGACGAGGCGCAGATAATCCGGCACGAGACGCACGCGCACAGGCGTGTTGAGCAGCGCAAACGCCAGCGACTCGATCTGCGCGTATTGCTCGGCAGGCAGCGCGAGGATGACTTCGTCCACCGCGTGCGCCCTCACCAGCACCGGCACGTCCGCGAGTCTGCCCAGCCAGGGAAGATTGGCGGGGCCGGGGCCGTCGTCGGCGCAGCCCGCAATCGCCACCGAGTCGCCGAACTGCCGGCGCAGCGCGTCCGCGACCGTGGCCGCCGCGTCGCCGGCGCCCACCAGCAGCACCCGGCTGAGCGCGCGTCCCCGCCGCCGCAGCACGCGCAGCCCGAGGCCGGTCAACAATCGAATCGCCGCCAGCGCCGCCAGCTCGACCGCAAAGAAATACGCGACGAGCAGGCGCGGCATCTGGCGATACGAGAAGTAGAGCACGCCCGCGAAGACGAACGTCGCCACGATCACCGCTCTCGTCAGGGTGGCCGGCTCGCCCACCGGGCTCGTGTCGCGCCGCACGTCGTAGACCGCGAGCGCGAGAAAGGTAGCCGGGAAGACGACGGCCACAATCAAATGAATGATGGGGTTGAGGAAGGAAACTTGTCCGGCGGTCAGGTTGCCGATGGGGATGAACCGCCGCATCAGGTCGGCGACGACGAGCGCGAGCTGTGTCGCCGCCATATCGGCGAGAGCCAGAACGAGAACCAGACGGCGCAGGCGGGCGAACATATAGGGAGATTATAGCCAGTTCGAAGGATAGGGAAAATCTCAAATCCCGAATTCCAACAAATCCTAACTGAAAAACACAACGGGAAATCCACGCGATGTAACTGTGGTACGGCGACGGGAGGTCAGATGACTTGCAGGTCGCCCGCATTGAGCGCAAGGGAGAGAGTGAAGCGCTGCGGCGAGGCAGAAAAGTTGGGAGTGACCCATTCGGAAGGGTTGGTCTGGATGAAGCGCTGTTCATCGAGCCGGACGTGGGTGAGCGGGCCAGCGGCCAACTTGATCTTGACCGCCATCCCGTCGGGGACGCGCACGGTCAAATCGCCGAGGCCAAGCCGCAGCGACATTTCCCCCTGCCCCACGGCGGGCAACGTCAAATCCACGTCGCCCACGCCGGCTTGCAGGCTGAGCGCGGTGACGGTCAGGTCGCGTAGATTCAACTTGAAGTGCCCCACGCCGGAATGGAGGGTGAACGACCACGGCAGGCCTTTGACGAGCGAGACCGCCCACGGGCCGGTGAGGAACGGGGAGGTCGCGCGGCGATCCAGGATCAGAGTCGCGCTCGAACCGTTCGCCTGCAGCCGGGGGCCGCCGTAGCCCGGAAATAGGCCCACCGCCAACTGGCTCGCGCCGACGAAAGCCGAGACCTGCGCGTCGGCCAGGCCCGCGGCGAGGTGCAGGTGCGCGGACTGGTAGCCTCCCCGGTCAACCGCGAAGGAGGGCAGCGGGAGGCCGAGAGCCACGCGGCCCGTCGCCAGCGAAAAGCCAAGCAGGATGAGCAGGAGAGGCCAAAACGCGGCGGCCTGTGCGAGCGGGCCGGAAAGCAGCCCGAGTTGATACGCGAGGAGAAACGCCCCGAGCGCCGCGAGCGCCACCGCCCACCGCCGGTAGCGGAGGCGCTGGCGGGCCGCGTTCACCGCGAGGCCGTTGCCGGATTTGGATGAGTTGACCATCGCTGGCGGATTATAGCAGGGGGAGGAAAACAAGTAGGGGCGTTCAATTGAACGCCCCTACGGGGTTACTCGCGCAGGTAGTCGCGAAGTTTGCGGCGGTGGGTGGGATGCCGCAGGCGGCTGAGGGCCTGGGCTTCGATCTGGCGCA
>Ga0209108_10001088_pt1 | contig 15722 bp, 4 predicted proteins | sample Rifsed10ft1_FD_184003 | JGI IMG/M metagenome (GOLD analysis project Ga0209108, IMG submission 184003) | Soil microbial communities from Rifle, Colorado, USA - sediment 10ft 1 (version 2) | ecosystem: Environmental > Terrestrial > Deep subsurface > Rock core/Sediment | place: Rifle, Colorado...
GGAGAGGGGGGAGGGGACGGGGGTAGGGGGTGAAGCTAAACACAACCGCCCCGTTATGAACGGGGCGGCCTCATTATCAAGACCACTAGATCAATCAGGCAGGCGGCTCGGTGGGAGGGGGGCCGCCGGCGCTGTAGCGGTAGACGATGCGCCCGCGCGTCAGGTCGTAGGGCGAGAGCTCCACCTTCACCCGGTCGCCGAGCAGGATGCGGATGTAGAACTTGCGCAGGCGGCCTGAGAGGTAAGCCAGCACGGTGTGGCCGTTCTCCAGCTTCACCCGGAAGGTGGTGCTGGGCATCGCTTCAATGACTTCCCCCTCGACCAGGATTTTTTCCTCAGTTTTCGGCATACGGATTGCACCTTGTTCCTCTCTCAAACACTGGCCGCCGGGAAAACAAAAACTCGGCGTCTCATCGGGAATCTCCGCGCGCGCCGAGTGGCTGAGGTCAAACTACGGGGAAATGTTGGCCGGAACAATTGGTGACTTAGTCCATCTCCACGATGAAAATGTCCCGCAATTGAAGCCGTCGCGCCGCGCGCCGTTCCGATGAATTGCAGACATTATACTCCCGGACTTGCACGCGTGTCAATTTTTGCGGCATGCAGACCCCCTTCCCGCAGGCTGGCTGCCTGACGATCCATTGTAAACGTGGACAGCCTGCGGGAGGTTGCGCCCAGCTATCCCCGCGCGCCCAACTGGACCTGTACTCTCATTGCCTTGAGGTGAGCATCAACAGCACCAACCCCCAAAGAAGTACCAAATGCACGTCAACTTACCCGGAATCCTACCGAAAGACAAGCTCCTTGCGTGTATAATCCCAAACAATCGGGGCACGCATCATATTTTCGGCTGATGCGCGGACGACATCCATTCGCACCACGCGGAGTGCTCAAAACGAGCATGGGTGAGGTTGGCACAAGATTTCCTGGCTGAACAGTTTGACGCGCGCAGACACTCCATGCCCAATCTTCCCTCGTTTCAGGACCTCCTCGCCGAATATGCCGCCGAGATTTTCGTTGGCCGAAGCGAGCACATCGCGCTCTTCGACAGCGCGCTCGCCATCTCGCGCCCGCCATTCCTGATTCTGCAGATCTCCGGCCAGCCGGGCGTCGGCAAGACCACCCTGCTCGAACAATTCCGCCGCATCGCGCACAACCACGAGGTGCTCACTGCCCTCGCCGACGAAAGCCAGACCTCCGTGGGGACCATGCTCGCCCACCTGGTTCACCAGCTTGGCGAGGCTGGGCTTCCCTTCCAGACCTTCGAGGCGGCCTACCGCCAGTGTCTCGAACTGCAGGCGCAATTGGGGGCCGACCCCACCGCCCCCGCGGATTCCCCCGACTTCGCCGCGCGCACCGCGGTCCGGTTGGGCCTGCGCCGCCCCCACGGCACGCCGACGAGCGGAGATGGAGCCGAAACGCGCCTTCTGTCGGAAGCGAATGAATTGGCTGTCGGACAGGCAAAAGACTTTACCGCGTACGTGGAGACCCGCTTCACCCAGCCCGAGGCGCACGCTCTGCTGTTGCAGACGGACACCGAACTCACGCGCCGCTTCCTCAGCGACCTCAACCAGCACCTCCAGGGGCGCCGCCTCATCCTCTTCTTCGACTCCTACAAGAGGACGGCGCCCTATCTCGAAGGCTGGATGATTGACCTGCTGGATGGCGAGTTCGGCGCGCTGGGCGGCAATCTCCTCATCGTCATCGCCGGACGCGAGCCGCTGGGCCAGCGCTGGACGCGCTTCCGGAAAGCCATCCGCGAGATTGAGCTGCCGGTCTTCACCGAGGACGAGGCGCGCGATTACCTCCGCCGGCACGACCTCAAGAACGAAGCCCAAGTCGCGCACTGGCTCCAGCTCACCAACCGCCTGCCGGCCCTGCTCGCGCTCCTGGTCTCCGCGCCGGGCGACGCGGCGACGACCATGCCCGACCACGTGGCGGAGGAGTTCCTCCGCCGCCTCTCGCCCGAGCAGCGTGAGGCCGCGCTGGTCGCCAGCGTGCCGCACACTTTCGACGATGACATTCTCGCTTGCCTCATGGGCGCGAAGGTCGCCGGGCCAGCCCTGGCCTGGTTGCGCCAGGCGCAGTGTGTGCGCGCCCAGGGCGCGGACTGGGTCTATCACGAGGTCGTGCGCGACCGGCTCTTGGGACACTTGCGCCAGCATGCGCCGGAACGCTGCGCGGAACTGCACCACAAGCTCACGGGATATTTTGGGGCGAGAGAGGAGGCGCTCAATCTGCCTCTGAGCAAGTGCGAGGCAGACGAAGCCTGGCGCGCGTACGAACTCGAGCGGCTGTATCACAAGCTCTCTCGGAACCCGCCCACTCACCTCCACGAAGCCTTCCGGCCCCTGCTCAACCACCTGGCCAACCACCTGGGGCATCAGCACCTGAACGGGGACGCGCCGCATTTTGAGTCAGTCGGCTTGCCGCTGGAAGAAAGCCTGCCCCTTCTCCGTCAAGTCGCCACGGAAACCGAAGAGCCGACCATCACGGCATGGGCGGATAAGCTGGCGCGGTTTCTGCACGAGGATTCGCCCGCCGACCAGACCGGCGCCATTGAGTTCTTTGACTCGCTCGCCAGCTTCGAGGCGCTGGACAACCCGGAGCGCAGCCTGGCGTTCCTCGTCTGCGGCTCGGCCTGCGAAAGCTCCGACCTGCAGAAGGCGCTCGATTATTGCTCCAAAGCCATCGCGCTCTGACCCGACGACAGCCTGCACTACAGCGTGCGCGGGCAGATCCACCGCGCGCTGAAAGACAACGCGGCGGCGCTCGCCGATTTCTCAAGGGTCATCGCGCTCAAGCCGGACGACGGCCTGCACTATCATTGGCGCGGGTGCCTTCACAAAGACATGGGAGATGATGCGGCGGCGCTTGCCGACTTCACCCGCGCTGTCGAGCTCCGGCCACAGGGCGGCGACAGCCTCTACGAGCGCGCGCTCCTCCACCGCGAGATGGGCGACCTCCCGGCGGCGCTGGCCGATCTCACCGCCAGCATTGACCGGCAACCCGGGCAGGATGTGCGCTACGCTTGGCGCGGCCTCACCCAGTGGGAACTGCGCGAATACCCCGCGGCCCTCACGGACTTCACCAAGGCCATCGAGCTCCGGCCCGAGGAGGCCCGGCACCACTACTGGCGTGGCCAGACGCGGCGCGAATTGAACGATTTCACGGGCGCGCTCGCAGACTTCACCCGCGCCATCGAGCTCCAGCCCGGAGAGGCCGCCCACTACCACGGGCGCGGGCAGACGCACCGGACCGCGAGCGACCTCGCGGCGGCCCTTGACGACTTCGGGAAGGCTATTGATCTCCAGCCGGAGGTCGCCGACCACTACCACGGGCGCGCGCAGACCTATCGGGAGATGAAAAACCTTCCCGCCGCCCTCGCCGATTTCAACGCGGCCATCCAACTCCAGCCGGAATCCGCCAGCCACTATCACGGGCGCGCGCAGACCTCTTGGGAGATGAAAAACCTTCCCGCCGCCCTCGCCGATTTCAACGCGGCCATCCAGCTCCAGCCGGAATCCGCCAGCCACTATCACGGGCGCGGGCAAATCTACCACGAGATCAACAACCTCCCCGCCGCCCTCGCCGACTTCGACAGGGCCACCCAGCTCCAGCCGGAGGTGAGCGACCATTACGACTGGCGCGCGCGCATTCACGGGGAAATGAAAAACTACCCAGCCGCGCTGGCGGACTTTAACCGCGTCATGGCGCTCCAGCCCAACAACGCGGCCAGCTATCACGGGCGCGCGCACGCCCACCGCGAGCTGCGGGATCACCAGTCCGCCCTCGCCGATTTCTCAAAGGCCATCGAGCTTCAGCCGCAAGACGGCACCCACTACGCGTGGCGTGGGCGCACGTACCGCGACCTCCGCAACTACCCCCTGGCCCTCGCCGACTTCAGCAAAGCGATTGAGCTCTGCCCGCAGGACGGGAACCTGTATTTCTGGCGCGGGCGCTGCCATTGGGAGACGAACGACCTTCCGACGGCGCTGGCTGACTTCACCCAGGCGATTGACCTGAACCCGCAGGACACGGCCAGCTATCACTGGCGCGGGCACACCTACCGCAGGATGATGGCGTACCCGGCGGCCCTGGCCGACTTCACCCGGGCCATCGAGCTGCGGCCCCGGCAGGCCATCAACTATCACGGTCGGGCGCGCACCTATCAGGAGATGCGGGCGTACCCCGCTGCCCTCGCCGACCTCGCCCAAGCCATTCAGCTCTGGCCTCAGGACGCCGATAACTATCAGGCGCGCGGGCGCGTCTATCGCGAGATGAAAGGCTACCCCGCTGCCCTCGCCGATTTCGCCAAGGCCATCGAGCTCCAGCCCGGGAACAGCGTCACTTATCAGGAGCGCGGGCAAACTTATTTGGAAATGAAGGACTACCCCGCCGCGCTTGACGATTTCAGCAAGGCCATCGCTCTCCAGCCGAAGGACGGCGCGAGCCACGCCCGGCGCGGGCGCTGTTACTGGGAGATGAAGGATTACGCCTCGGCGCTGAACGATTTTGCCCAGGCCATCCAGCTTCAGCCGAAGGAGGCGGCGTACTACTACTGGCGCGGGCGCATCGCACACGAGATGCGCGGTTTCGCCTTGGCCAGGGCCGCGCTCACCAGGGCGATAGAACTTCAACCTCAAGACCCGACGTACTACGTGTGGCGCGCAAAAGCCCAGGCGGCCCTGCGCGACCTCCCGGCGGCGCTGGCCGACTTCACCAGGGCGATTGAACTGCAGCCCCATCGGGCGGAGCACTATCAGGGCCGCGGCAACCTCTATGCCGAGAAGCGCGATTACCCCGCTGCGCTCGCTGACTTCACCAAGGCCCTGGCGCTTCAGCCCCAAAACAGTGAACTATACCGGGCGCGCGGACACGCGCACCGCAAGATACGGGCCTACCCCGCTGCGCTCGCCGACTTCACCAAAGCGCTTGAGCTTCAGCCGCAGAATGGCGGGCACTATCAGGCGCGCGGGCAGACGTACCGCGATATGAAAGCCTACCCGGCCGCGCTGATGGACTTCACCAAGGCCATCGAGCTCCAGCCGGAAGACGCCGCCCACTACGAGGCCCGGGCGCACACGTATGGGGAGATGAAAGCGTATCCGGCGGCCCTGGCCGATTACACCCGGGCGATTGAGCTCCAGCCGGACAACCCCGCCTATCATCAGGGCCGCGCGACCGCGTACCGGGCTATGCGCGCGTACCCGGCCGCGCTCGCCGATTTCGCCAGGGCCATCGAGCTCCAGCCACGGGACCCCGCCCTGTACGACTGGCGCGGGCATACGCACCGCGAGATGCGCAATTACCCCGCCGCGCTGGCCGACTTCGACAAAGCCATTGAGCTCCAGCCGGAGAACGCCACATATCATCAGGGTCGAGGACAGACGTATCAGGAAATGAAGGATTACCCGGCCGCGCTCGCCGACTTCACCAAAGCCATCGCGCTGCGGCCGCAAGACCGGGCGGGCTACTACGGGCGCGGGCGCGTCCATCGCGAGCTGAAAGACTTTTCCGCCGCCCTCGCCGACTTCAGCCAGGCCCTCGAGCTCCAACCGCAAGATGGCTACAGCTACTACTGGCGCGGTCAAACGCATCGGGAAATGAACGACGATCAGGCCGCGCTCGCGGACTTCAGCAAAGCCATCGCCCTCCAGCCGCAGAACGCCGCCAGCTATCTGGGCCGGGGGCGCGCCCATTATGACGCGAGCGATTTCGCCGCCGCGCGCGCAGACTTCACCAAAGCCCTCGAGCTCCAGCCGCAGGAGATGGAGAGCCATCTGTGGCGGGGGCGCGCGGCTCTGGCGCTTCAAGACTTCGAGAGCGCGCGGGCCGATTTTGTGAATGTGGAAGCGCTGCTGGGCCAAGAGGGGCGGCCCGCCTACGTGGTGGCGGCGGGATACGCCCAGTCGCCGGCCCACGTGGAAGAAGCGTGCACATGGTTGCGCCGCGCCATTGAGCGCGACCCGCAGCTGGCCGGCGAAGCTCGCGCCGACCCGGCCTTTGACCTCATCCACGAGATGACGATGTTCAAAGAAACCGTGGGGGAGTCCGACTTGCCTGAAGCAGCGCTCGCTGGTGTGCCCGTCCTCGAAACCGAGCCTCACTCGCTCGCATAAGTCAAGCGCCTCGCGGCCTGAAGCCGCGGGCGAGCCTGCCCCATTTCCCCCCTCGCCCAACTTGCCCTATACTCCCGTTTCTTCCCCAGATGACCGCCTCCCGTCGGGAAGTGGTCATTTGGATTTGGGAGTTTTCCCGTGTTCCTCCTCGCCTACCGCAACCTCCGCACCCGCCCGGCCCGGACGCTGTTCACCGCCCTCGCCATCGCCCTCGGCGTGGGGATGATTTTCGCCATGCGCATCGTTGGCGTCACCATCAACCAGTCGGCAAAAGAGGCGCGGGAGGGGCGGCTGGCCGGGGCCGATCTCGAAGTGACCAGCGGGTCGAGCGCAAACCTGAACGAGTCACTCGCCGCCGACATCGCCGCCCGGCCCGAGGTCGCCGCCGCCGCGCCTATCTATCGCAACCTCGAAGGCGCGATTGATCCGGGCGCGCCATCCAGCGGCCCGCAGGGTTCGGTCGCGCTCCGGGGCACTGGGCTGGCGCTGTTGGGCGTTGACCCCGCGCGGACGCTGACCCCCTACGAGCTCGCCGCCGGAGCGTTCTTCTCCGCGCCGGACGCATTTGAGGTCCTTCTGCCGACGACGTGGGCCGCGCAAAACGGAGTCGGCGTTGGCTCGAATGTGATGTTGACGACCGGCGACCAGACGCACACATACACCGTCGTCGGATTGCTGAAGCCCGGCGAGACCCCGGGACAGCCCACCGCCTGGCTGCCGCTCAAGACGCTACAGACCGTCTTCGCCGCGCCGGGCGCGGCGACCTCCATCCTCGTCCGGCTGAAATCGAGTTTAGGCGTTGAGCAGGCCCGCGACCATTTGCAAGCGGACCTCGGCGTGCTCTATGTAGTCTCCAGCGCGCAGGTGGGATCGAGCGCGCGTTCCTCCGTCGCCATCCTATCCGATTTTGCGTTGCCGTTTGCTGGCCTCGCCATCCTGCTCTCCGGCTCGTTCCTGGTCTACAACGCCTTCGCTATCACGCTGGCGGAGCGCCGCCGTGAGATTGGGCAATTGCGGACGCTGGGTCTCACGCGCGGGCAGGTGTTGGCGCTCACGCTCGGCGAGGCCTTGCTCGTCGCCCTGCTGGCTTCCGCGCTCGGATTGCTGCTCGGCCTGCTGCTCGGCCAGGGCGTGACGACCCTCGTCAGCGCCACGCGCAACGAGACGATTCAACTCGCGCCCGTGCCGTGGGATGGGCCAGTGCTGGCGGTGGGCGCAGGCGTGCTGGCCACGCTGGCGGTCACGTTCAACCTCGCGCGTGAGGCCAGCCGGGTCAGCCCGCTCCTCGCCCTCAGAACTGAAACGCAATCCGGGGCAACGCGCGCGAGTTGGTACGAGCGCTGGGGATGGCTGGGCGCTATCGGGTCTCTCGTGGTCTTTGGGGTGGCCTATTTGGCGTTCGCCAACGCAGTGCGGACGACGACTAATCTTTTTGGCACATTTCTGATGATCTATGGCCTGCCCTTCATTCTGGCCGGCGCGGCGATGATGGCCCTGCCCAGCGGGGTGCGCGGCGCGTTGTGGCTTTTTGACCGCCTCGCCGTGCGGGGCGGGGCGACGTCTCGCCTCGCCGCCGGGAGCCTCGCCCGCCAGCATGGCCGCGCGCTCCTCACCGCCGCCACCGTCACCATCGCGCTCATGCTCGTCGTCGCGCTCACCGGCATCGCATTAGGCGCCAGCCAATTGGGTCAGGGCATCCTCGCGTCAACCTTCACTGCCGACTTTCTGCTCTTGCGCGCTCCGCCAGGCGGCATCTCTCTCGAACAGGCTATGTCGGGCCTCAGCCTGCCGCCCATGCCGCCCGCGCTCAAGTCCGATCTCGACGGACTCGAAGAGCGCGGCGAGGCCGAGATCGTGACGGTGGCGATGTTCCAACTGCCGGGCTACAGCCTCGGGCCGGGAGCGGACTTCGCTTTTGCGTTGAACCCCGACTTCTTCCGCGACAAGCCACTCTTCCGGGCGAGGGAAGGCTCGTGGGACGAGGCCCAGCGCTATTTCGCCGCCGGCCCGGCCATCGCCCTGCCGGAGACCGCCGCGCGCCGCCTGCACGTGCATCCGGGTGATACCGTGTCAATCCAAACCCTGGAAGGCAAGACGCCTTTCACAGTCGCAGTGATTGACACCATGGGTACGGTCGTGTCGCCGGAAATTGGCGAGAAATATTTCCACGCTTCGCCGCACTTCATCTTTATCAACACGCCGCCGGGCCGTGATCAAGAAGCACTTAAGACCAAAGTCGCGGACATCGCGCACGCGAACGGCCTGTTCAAGGTTGACCCCGACCAGTTTTGGTCTAATTTTTACGATACCCTCTTTGGTTCCCTGCTCGCGCTGTTCGGCGGGCTGTCATCGCTCTCCGGGGTCGTGGCCGGGTTGAGCATCGTCAACACGCTCGTGGCCTCGGTGCTGGAGCGCCAGCGCGAGATCGGAACACTCCGCGCGCTCGGCATGTCACGCGGGCAGGTGCGCGGATTGATCGTGCTCGAAGCCGGGCTGCTCGGCCTCACGGGCGCTGTGATCGGTGTGTTAGGCGGGCTGGCGATCTCCCAGGCTTTTGGCTCTCTCTGGCGCGAAGGCCTTACAGGCGTCGTGCTTGCTGACACTCGGTGGCCGCTCCCGTGGGGCATGGCGGGATTGGCCCTCGTCCTCGGCCCGGTCATCGCGATGCTGGCCGCGCTCTACCCCGCCGACCGCGCCGCCAGCGTGAACCCCGCCGAAGCGATGCGCGCGGAGGGCGCGACGGGGTTCCTGCCCCCGGCGAAGCATCTCGGCCCGACCGGGGTGCGCGGCCTCGTCGCCCGCTTGCCGCTCGCGGCCAAGCTCTCGCTCACCACCGGCCTGATCATCGTCCTCACCGTCGCTGCGCTGACCGTCGTGCTGCTCAACTATCAACGGCAACTGCTGGAGGATAACGTGCTGTCCCTCGCGGCGCGCGGCACCGATTTCATGGCGGCCTCGCTCAAAACCCAACTGCCCGCCGGTCTCACCGAACTGACTCCCCAAACCTTGGCCGCGCTGCAACAACAGACCGGGGCGCAGGCCGCCAGCCTGCAAGCCCAGTTTCAGGATGGCAGTTACGAGTTCGAGGTGGCGTATTTCTTCATCACCGACACGGAGCGCAAGGTCATCACCAGCGACCGGCCGGAATACCTCGGGCGCACGCTGACGGAGACGGTGACTGTGGCCGGGTTGGCCTCGGCGGTGCGCCTCACCGACTGGATCGGAGAGCGCGTCTTTGAAGCGACGATGCCGCTGGAGAATCAGGCCGGGACGCGCCTCGGCTTTTTGCAGATCGGCCTCTCGACCGAGCCGGTGGACAAGATCATCCGCGACACGGCCCGGAACGCGCTGTGGGTGACGCTGGCGGCGCTCGCCATCTCGATCCTCCTCACCGTCCTCTTCACCCGCCGCGCACTCGCGCCCATCGCCCAGATGGCCGAGGCCTCGCAGGCAGTGGCGCGCGGCGACCTCACCCAGCGCCTCCCCGAAACGCGCTGGGACGAAGTCGGCGGCCTGACCCGTTCGTTCAACGACATGGTGAGGGGGCTGAACGAGCGCGAACGGATGCGCGACCTGTTCGGGCGCTACGTCAGCCACGAAGTGCGCGAGGTGGTGCTCTCCGGGCGCGTGACGCTCGGCGGTGAACGCAAAACCATCACCTGCTTGTACGTGGACATGCGCGGCTCCACCGCCTTTGCTGAGAAATATCAGCCCGAAGACGTGATGGCCGCTCTCAATGAGTATTTTGAAGTCATCATTCTGGCCACCGAAGCGCACGGCGGCATTGTCAACCGCTTCGTAGGGGATCAGGCGGTGTGCGTCTTCGGTGCGCCCACCGAATATCGCAACCACGCCGACCGCGCCCTGCAAGCGGCGCTGGCGATGCGCGAAGGCTTGGCCTATCTCAATCACAGGCGCGAAACGCTTGGCCTGCCCACGCTCAAATTCGGCATGGGCCTGAACTCTGGCGAGGTCGTCGCGGGCGCCACCGGCTCCGAGGAGCGGCAGGAATACACTGTGATTGGCGACGCGATGAACCTGGGCGCGCGCATTCAGGCACTCAACAAGGAGTTTCCCAATTACGACATTCTGCTTGGCGAGTTCACGCTCGCCGCGCTGGGGCCGCTGGCGAAGGGATATGAGGTCGCCGACCTGGGGCCGGTGGAGATACGGGGGAAGACACAGCCGGTGAGGGTGTATGGGCTTATCAGAAGAAAAACCAACTAACGGGACACAGTGGCGTTTTACGTTGCGCCTGTTCCATCGAGGGATTTTAGGCCATGTTTCTCGTCCGGCGTAACCTCACCGCGCATCTATTACGAAGTATTCTGACCGCGCTCGCCATCACCCTCGGCGTGGCGATGGTGTTGGCTGCCGCCATCATCGGGCAGGCGGCCAACGAGCGCGCCGAGCAGGTCTCGGGCGAGAGCGGCCCGCGCATTGACCTCGAGATCGTCTCCCGCAACAACTTGCCTTTCGCGGACAGTGTTCTTTCGACCCTCCGCGCCTCCCCCGACGTTGAACTCGCCGCCCCATCTTTGAAGGTCAACGCCGCAATCTCCAATCTTCAATCTCCAATCCCCGATCTCCAGTTACTCGGCGTCGATTCTGGTTACACCGACCTGCACAAGCCCGAGTTGGCAGACGGCGCCTTCCTCCCCGCCGACAACTCCATCGTCCTCCCCGTCTCCGTCGCCATCCGCGCGGGCCTGCGCACGGGCGACGAGATCACGTTGAAAGCCGGCGACCGCACGGCCACGCTCACCATCTCCGGGCGTCTCAAGCAATCGCCCAATCAGACAATTACTCAATCACCCAATGCATATGTTCCCCTCTCCGTCGCCCAATCTCTAATTCTCCAATCCCCAGTCTCTAATCCCATTGACCATATCGAAATCAAACTCCGCTCCGACGCAGATGTAGACAAAGTCCGCGCCGAACTCGCGCAGAAGTTGAGCGCAGACCTCGCCGTGGTGCGCGTGAGCGCCGCAGGCGGCCCGGCCTTCAACACTCTCTTCGCCCAGGCCGGGCTGGCGATGGTGGGCGTCATCATCCTGTTCGCCGCCGGGTTCGTCATCATGAACGCCTTCGCCATGTCCATCACGGCGCGCACCAAAGAGATCGGCGCGCTGCGCACCCTGGGCATGACGCGCGGCCAGATCACGCAGACCGTGCTGGTCGAGGCCGGGCTGCTCGCGCTGGTCGGCGGGGTTGCGGGCGTGCTCGCCGGCCTGGGCCTCGCGTGGGTCATCCTGTGGGCGATGGGCACGCTGGACGAGACGACGTTCAACGTGCCGGCGTGGGCCATCGTCCTCAGCCCGCTCATGGGGCTGACGATCACCCTCGTCTCCGCGCTGCCGCCCGCGTGGCGCGCCAGCCACGTCTCGCCGATGGAGGCGGTGAAACCGGAGGCCGGGACGCGCGTCGGGTGGTATGCGCGACACGGCGGGCGCGTGGGCGTGGTCGCGCTCGTGCTCGTCGTCGCGGGGCTGAGCGCCTTCGGCTTCCTCGTGCGTCCCGATTTCATGGTGGGCATCATCGCTCTGATCGTGGGGATGGGCGCGTTGCTTGTGGCGATGGCGCTGCTCCTGCCCGGACTCGTCGCGCCCGTAGCCGCCCTCGCCCGCCCGCTGCTCGTCCGCCGCCTGCGCGCGGCGGGCCGCCTCGCCGCCGACAACGTCCGCCGCAACGCGCTGCGCTCCGCGCTCACCGCCGGGGCGCTCGCCGCCGGGCTGACGATGGTCATCGCCACCCCCGGCCTGATCACCGCCATGCTCAAGGGCGGCCTGCAAATCTTCGGCGACGTGATCAAAGAAGACCGCATCGTGCAGTTCGACAGCGTGGCGATGATCGCCTCCGGCGAGGCGTCCGTGGACAACCTGCTGCAACTGTTCATCGAAGCCCCGCCGCTCGACCCGGAACTGGTGGCCCGGCTGGAGAAGTTGGCCGCCGACGGCGTGATCGAACTCGAGCGGATGGACGTGGCTCCCATCCCGCAGGCGGTCGCCGCGCTCCCCGGCTACCCCGGTATCTTCATTGATCCTGAACCCTTCATCCGCCACGACAACTTCGACTTCTTCGAGGGCGACCCCGAAACCGCCATCGCGTTGATGAAGCGCGGGCGCGCGATGCTGATGCAGCCCCTCGCCGCCGAACGCCTCGGGGTCCACGCGGGCGACACCGTGCGCGTGCAGACGCCCAAAGGCGAAGTCGAGTTCACGGTTGCGGGCGTCGGCGGCATCGGCTGGCAGATGACGGCGTTCCCGTATGCCGACGGCGAGGCGTACTTCGGCTTGGGCGAACTGCCCACCCTCGGCGTGTACGTGACCCCGGCCCACGCCGTGCGCCGCGACGAGGTGTTGCGGCAAATTGATGAAATCGTAAAAGACTATCCGGGCAACATTGCCATTGACTTCTCGGAGGGCGTCAAAGGCTTCAACGTCATCATTGACCAGTTCACGGCCCTGCTCAACGCGCTGTTGATGATGGCGGTGATCGTGGCCGCGCTGGGCGTGGTCAACACCATGGTCATCAACGTCGCCGAGCGCAAGCGCGAGATCGGGATGCTGCGCGCGGTGGGCGCGACCCAGCGGCAGGTGCGGCAGGCCGTCGTGGCCGAGGCCGCCGTGCTGGGCCTGCTCGCCGCCGTCGTCGCCGCCGTGTTCAGCGTGTTGATGCTGTTGGCTTTCGTGGTGATCATGACGCCCAACGGCACTGCGTCGCTGGGCTTCCGCCCCGACTGGGACATGACGCTGAAAGTCCTCCCGCCCGCGCTGCGCGATATGGGCGTCGCCTCGGCTTTCGCACTCGTGTTCGGGCCGCTGGTCGCGGCAGGGGCCGCGTACTTCCCCGCGCGACAGGCGGCGGCGATGGACGTGATGGAGGCCACGCGCAGTGAGCGCCTCACGTTGCAGCCGCCCACCACGCGCCGCGCCGAGGGCGAGCCGGAACGCGCGCTCCCGCGCTCGCTCTCACTCCTCCTCGCACAACGGAGCATCGAGCAACAGCGTACCCGCGTCCTCCTCAGCATCATCGCCATCACCCTCGGCGCAACCATGACGGTGGCGGGCGATGTGCTGGCCAAATCCATCATCGGCGTGGTGACGCGCACGGAGGATTTGCGCGCCATTGGCGAGGGCCTGTGGAGTCAGCTCGACCCCGTGTTCAAGGGCATCGGCGCGGGCATCATGCTGGCGGCGGGCTTCCTCATCTTCAACACCTTTGCCATGTCCATCACCCAGCGCCGCCAGCAAATCGGCGCGCTGCGCTCGCTGGGCATGACGCGCCCGCAAGTTTTGCGGATGGTGCTGACCGAGGCGCTCCTCATCGGCGGCACCGGCACGGCGCTGGGCCTGCTGATTGGGCCGTTCTTCGGGCAGGGCATCATCGCCTTCATGCGCTCGCTGGACAACCCAGTACTCAACGCTTTCGCGCCCAGCCAACCCTCGCTGGCGAGTTTTGTGTTGGCCGCGGTGCTGGGTTTGGGCATCACGGTGCTGGCCTCGCTCATGCCTGCGCGGCAGGCCATGCGCCTCTCGCCGCTGGTGGCGCTCAAAGCGCCTGACCTGCCCGGCGTGGAACGCAACCCCAACCGCCTCGGCCTCGCAGGTCTCCTCCTCTGTTCATCGCTCACCATTTACTTGATTGTCGCGCCTCCCGCCGCTTGGCTTCAGCCGCCCTTCGATTCCCCCGCCGCCGTCCTCGCCGCGGTCCTGTGGATTGTGGGCCTCGCGTTGACGTTGCCCGCGCTGGTGGGCGTGATGGGGAGCGGCTTGCGGCCTGTCCTCGCGCGCCTGTGGGGCGCCACCGGGCGCCTCGTAGCCGACAATCTGCAACGCGGGCGCGGGCGCGTTCTGCTCACGGTGGTCACCCTCGCCATCAGCCTGGCCATGATTGGCGCGCTCACAGGCTTCATCCAATTTTATCTGTTTGAGTTCTTCGGCCCCAAATTAGAGGCGCTGAAACAGGAAGGCAACTGGGTCATCTCCGCCATGAACATCGAGGGCGGGCTGGCCGGATATGCCAATATGGATTCGCTCCGCACGCCGCCCGCCGGGCAAGCCGATTTGCGCGCCGCGCTGGGCGAACGCGGCGACTTGATGCCCTTTACCTTCGTCATCGTGCCGGAACTGTCGTTCATGGGCGACACGTATTTCTCGTTCATCCTCGACCCGCCGTTGTTGCGCCAGGCCGGGCCGCTGTTCATGACTTTCAAAGAAGGTGATTGGGATACCGCTATTCCCATCATGGAGCAGGGATGCGGTGTGCTGGTCACGCCGTACATCGCCAACAAAAACGCCGCCGGGCTGGGCAATACGTTTACCGTCACCGGGCCGCAGGGCGAGGTGGAATGCACCATCGCCGGAATTGGCTCTACTTTTGTGGGCGCTTCCATCATCAGCAACGCGGCGCAAAACTCATTTGACAACGGCGACCCGTTCAGCCTCTTCGTGCAAAGCCGCCCTGGCGCCGACCTCGCACAACTGGAGGCCGACCTGCAGGCGGCGGCTGCCCGGCACGGCCTCTACCTGCTCCGCATGAACCGCTTCACCGAGACCATGCTGTCCGTCTTCGACAACGTGCCGCTGTTGTTCAACGCCTTCTTGCTGATGGCGGTGCTGGCGGCGGCGCTGGGCGTGGTGAACACCACCCTGCTCAGCGTGACGGAACGGCGGCGCGAGTTTGGGCAGTTGCGCGCCCTCGGCGCGACGCGGGCGCAAGTGCGGGCAATGGTGGTGGGCGAGGCGGCGCTCATGGGCTTCCTCGGCGGCCTGGTGGGCCTCATTGCCAGCGTGGGCCTCACCGTCATCTTCGCCACCGTGTATGGCGGCGGCAGTGTGGGCGCAGAAAATTATCAGCCGTGGGCGGCCGCCTTCCGGACGTTGCCCAAAGTCCTGCCCACCGGCCTCATGGGGGTTCTAGCCTCGCCTCTCATCTGCGCGCTGGCCGCCTACTTCCCGGCCAATTCCATTCTGCGCGGCGCAGCCATCGAGACGCTCAATCCCGAACAGCCGCAGCCCATCACCCGCCGCCAGATTGCGGGCCTGCTCAATCGCGGCAGCCTGCAGACGCGCTTCGCGCTCGGCGCCGCCGTTCTGCTCGCCGTGGTGCTCGGTTCACTGATTGTCGTCGTCACCTCGCACGCGCGCAATTATTTGGAAAGCCGCTCGCGCGACGCGGTGGGCGCGATGGTGACGTGGAATGCGAGCATGGTCGAGTTGTCCCTGCCTGCCGACGCGGAGACACTCACACTCGCCAATCTCCAATCCGGCCAGTTCGACGCGGAGGGGATGCTGCGCTTCAAGTCGCTGATGGACGACCTGAGCGCGAACGGCCTCGTGGACTTCGCCATGGCCGACCGCGACAACGTGACGCTCTTCAGCCTCGACACGCGCAACATCGGGACGACCGTGCCCCCGCTCGACTCGACCGAGAAGACGGCGGTGCGCTCCGAGCGCGTTGAGGGCGAGGATACGCCGCACATTGTCGCCGCCGCGCCCATCGAGAATCGCGCGGGCGACCTCGTCGGCTCCATTCGCATCAGGATGCGGCTGGACGAACTGCGCGCGTTCATGAACCGATTGCGCAATACGCTGTGGA
>Ga0209108_10001089_pt1 | contig 15721 bp, 13 predicted proteins | sample Rifsed10ft1_FD_184003 | JGI IMG/M metagenome (GOLD analysis project Ga0209108, IMG submission 184003) | Soil microbial communities from Rifle, Colorado, USA - sediment 10ft 1 (version 2) | ecosystem: Environmental > Terrestrial > Deep subsurface > Rock core/Sediment | place: Rifle, Colorado...
GTCGATGTCACCGACCAACGACCGCGCGGCGCTGGCCGCGCTCATCTCTCCCCCTTCTGCGCCGGCGCGAAGGCCACGCGCCTCCACGCGCCGACGCACCTGATGCACGGATCTCCCCAAGCCCGGAGGTTGCATGTCTCACCCTGATGCGAGCCCGCCCTCGCCCCCCCTGCCTGACGAGCAGCCTCCACTCATGCAAAGACTGTTCGACAACGTGTTCCTTCTCCTTGCCCTCGGCATCGTCGTGATGTTCGTGGTCTACACCGGCTGGGGCATGTGGGAACTCCTCTCAATGCCGAAAGGCGCACTTCCCTGAGGCCCCATGCTGACCAAAGTGCATACCGGGCTCGATCCCGTACGCGGCGTGTGGTGGAAACCGGCCCACAAGGCGGAGAAGGTGTGGGTGGCCATCGCATTCGCCTGGTGCCTCGTGCTCTTCGCCATGATGCCCCTCTGGCACTGGAAGGGCGGACAGAATCCATCCGGCGTCCGTACGCGTGTTGATCCGAAAGCTTTCTATGCGCGGACGGCCGAATTCGTGAAGCAGTACAAGGTGGGGGACGATCGTGGACTCCCCATCGTGCAGCCGCCCGCCGGCGCCGACGTCTATCTGACCGCGATGACGTTTCAGTGGTACCCGATCCTGCAGCTGGTGCGCGGGCAGCGGTACCGCCTGCACATCTCGGCGCTCGACTACAACCACGGATTCAGCCTGTATCCCCTCAACGTGAATTTCCAGATCGTGCCGGGTTACGACTACGCGCTGGAGGTCACGCCGACCGCGACGGGCGATTTCCGAATCATCTGCAACGAGTTCTGCGGCATAGGCCACCACACCATGGTTGGCCGCGTGATCGTGGTCGACGACGCAGGCAACCGGATCACGGACAACCGCAACGCGCAGTTGCCAACGGGAGGCGCTCGATGAGCACCACAGCCGCCGTCTCCGACTTCCGCACCTGTCCAGCCACGGGTCGCCAGATCAATCGTCACGCCGAGTGGCTCATTCGCGTCAACGCCGTCGTCGCCGTGGTTGCACTGCTCATTGGCGCCACCGCCGCCCTGCTGCTCGTGCTGACCCGCTGGCAGGCCGTTCACCTGCTGCCCGCCGAGTGGTACTACCGCATCCTCGGCGTGCACGGGATGAACATGCTGATCTTCTTCATCATCTTCTTCGAAATGGCGGTGCTCTGGTTTGCGTGCACTGTGCTCCTCAACTCCCGTCCCGCCGCGCCACGCCTGGGCTGGGCGAGCTTCTATCTCATGGTTGTCGGCGCGCTGATCGTCGAAGGAATGCAGTGGAGCGGCCGGGCCGACGTGCTGTTCACGTCGTATCCACCGCTCAAGGCACATCCGGCCTTCTATCTCGGTGTGATCCTGTTCGCCGTGGGCGCCCTCACCATGGTGGGACAGTTCTTCGCCACCCTGGTGATCGCGAAGCGGGAGCGGACGTACGAGGGGTCGATGCCACTGGTGGTGTATGGCGCGATGACCGCGGCCGTCATCGCGGTGATAACCCTGCTGCACGGCGCCCTGATCTACATCCCGACGTTCCTATGGTCGATCGGGCTCATCCCGAGTGTGGACCCGGAGATCTACCGGCTGTTCTGGTGGGCGCTCGGGCACTCATCGCAGCAGATCAACGTCGCGGCGATGGTGTCGGTCTGGTACCTGCTGGGCGCGCTCACGGTGGGTGCCGTCGTGCTGAACGAGAAGGTGAGCCGTTCCGCGTTCGTACTCTACATACTGTTCATCTCCCTGGCCTCGGCGCACCATCTGCTCGTGGACCCCGGTTTCAGTCCGGCGTGGAAGATCGTAAACACGTCGTACTTCATGTACCTGGCGGTGCTGGCCTCGATGATTCACGGCTTCACCGTGCCGGCCGGTATGGAGCTTGGCATGCGCTTGCGTGGATTCACCGACGGCATGTTCGGCTGGTTGCGACGCGCGCCGTGGGGCGACCCCGGTTTCAGCGCGACGGTGCTTTCCATAGTGGTGTTCGGCTTCGTCGGTGGAATCACCGGCGTGACCATCGGCACCGAGCAGATCAACATCATCGTGCACAACACGCTTCGCGTACCCGGGCACTTCCATGCCACCGTGGTCTCCGGCACCGCGATGGCGTTCATGGGGGCGACGTACTACCTGCTGCCGATCATCTTCCGCCGGAAGGTGGCCTTATGGGCGCTGGCGCGGTGGCAGCCTTACCTCTTCGCGCTCGGCATGCTGCTCCTCTCGATGGGCATGACGTTCGCCGGCAGTTTCGGAGTGCCGCGGCGCCACTGGGACATCTCATTCTCCCAGGCGCCATTCGGGGTGGAGTTCAGCCCCGCCGTCGATCTCGTGCTGGCCGTGATGGGAATCGGTGGCATCATGGCCGTGACGGGGGCATACCTCTTCATCATTATCGCGGTGAAGTCGGTGTTCTTCGGCGAACCGGTGGGAGAGATCCCCAGGGGCGTCGCGGTGGCGGGCATTCCGCAGGGCATCACGCACCCGCCGGTGCACAAGCCTAACGTTGACGAGTTGAACGAGAAGCTGCATGCCCCCGGACGCGGCATCGCCGCCGTGACCCCGGGGACGCTGGCGCTGGTGAGCATCTTCCTCGTGTCGTTCATGGTCTACTACTTCACGAACTGGAAGCTGTTGAGCCTCCTCTGGCGCGTGGGGTAGCCAACGTGAGCGAGCGTGCTCATCGCGGCGTGGCACTGGCCGCGCTGGGCGCCATCGGGTTGGTGACGGTGGCGTGGTGGGCGCTGGCCCTGTATCCGGCGGCAACGGCACCGGAGTGGGTGAGCCGCACGCGGCTCGCCTGTTTCGGTGCGGCGCCGGGCGGATTGCCTAACGCCGGCGGCTGGATCCTCCTGGTGGGTGAGCCCATCGGCATGGTGGCGATGCTGGTCGCGGTGTGGGGCGATGCGTTGCGACGCGACCTGAAGGCCCTCGCTGGACGCGCGTCAGGCAGGATGGTACTCGGGGCCGCGGCCGGCGCGTTCCTGTGGGGTGTGGTAGCCGCCGCCTCTGTCGTGCTGCGCGCGACGCCGGATGATGGAGCGTTCGCGGTGAACCAGGCGAAAGGTGCCCTGGCGCCGGCGGCGATTGCCGCTGCTCCACTCGCGCTCACGGATCAGTCGGGCCAATCGTTTGACCTGGCGCACCTGTCCGGCGCACCGGTCCTGGTGACCTTTGCGTTCGCGCACTGCGAGACCATGTGTCCCACCCTGGTGCGCGACGTGTTGCGCACCAGGCGCGAGGCGCAGCGCGACGACATCCCGCTCGTGATCGTCACCGTCGATCCCTGGCGCGATGTGCCGGCGCGACTGTCGAGTATCGCAACCGCGTGGAGCCTCGCTCCCGGCGATCGAGTCCTCAGCGGCGCAATCGATCAGGTAAACCAGGTGCTCGATGACTGGAACATTGCTCGCCGCCGCGATCCGGTCACCGGAGATGTGGTGCACGCCCTCGTTGTCGTGCTCGTGAACAGCGACGGGCGCACCGCCACGCGTGTCGACGCGAACGTCGATGGACTACGGACCATCCTGGCAGGCCTGTAGGAGCCCTCTGAGTCAGCGGCTGCCAGACCGTGGCGGCTCACCCGGTTGGGGAGAGATCCCCATCTCGGCCAGGAACTGAATCCCGCCCGTCGGCAGATCGCCGCGCCTGGCTGCGCGCGTCAGTACCAGCCTCTCTTTCGTTCTTGTCATGCCGACGTACAGAAGACGGCGTCCCTCCTCGATATCCTGCTTCATGGCCGGCTTGTGCTGCGTCCCACCCGGGAGTTCGGAGTCCTCGACGCCAACGATGTAGACTCTCGAGAACTCGAGCCCCTTCGTGGAATGCAGCGTCAGCAGACTGACGCGGTCCTGATGCACCTCGGTGCCGTCATGCTTTGACAGCGCGACCAGTTCGAGGAACTGTTCGATCTGACCTTCGAGTACTGGCGCCTCGCATCGCAGGAGCAGACGCCTCAGGCGGGCCATGGCCTGCGGATATCGATCATCGGCGGTTCGCTCAGCGCGCAGCCGCTCCATCAGCGACGTTCCGCCGAGCCGGTCGATCACCTCATCCACATCGGGAAGCGAAGCGTCACCCGCCAGTTCGCGCTGGACGCGGTACTGCTCCAGGGCATCGCTGTAACGGCCTAACGCGTATGACGCGATGGCCTTGCGCAGCTCGCTGAATTCGCTGGCTGCCGCGGAAGTGGTGCCGGGAGAACCGAGCGCGAGGGCGATTCCCAGATGATCGAGGAGGTTGCCGAGCGCGGTCTTGCGAGAGCGCTCCAGTCGGTCCTTGTCCAGCTCGAGGAAGACCTGCGCCAGGGTCCTCGAGTCGTCGAGTGCGCGGTGGGATTGCCCTGTGGGTATGTGGAAGTGCGTCGCGAGATCGGCGAGCCGGCGACTGCCAGGATGAAGCTCTCGTGCGAGGACCAGCGTGTCGTACGTGACGAACCCATGCCCGGCCGGACCGCTCATTCGCTCAAGGATGGGAAAGTCAAACCGGTAGCCGTTGTGGGCGACGACGACATCCTTGCCGCAGAACTGCCGGAACGTTGACCACACTTCCTCGAAGTACGGAGCATCGACGACATCGGCGTCGGTAATGCCGGTGATCGCGGCGGCCGCCGCATGGATCGGAACGCGCGGCTTCACCAGCGAGGACCACTGATCCACGATTACCCCATCCCGAACCCTTACCGCCGCCAGGTCCACAATCTCCGCGGTTGCTATGTCCTTATCGGTAGTCTCGATGTCTACAGCGGTGAAATCGCTGAACGGCGCATCGCCGCGGCGGGTCGCGACAAGCTGGAGCGCTTTGAAGAGGCCGAGCGCCACGCCAAGCGATGTAACATCGGACGCCCGAACCGCGACAGCGTCATCGGGACACTCCGGACCGACCCCAAAACGCGTGAACCCGACGCCCTGCAACAGTGCACGCATCGGAATCTCTATGCCGCCCATCGGCTCGACCCAGACCATGACGCCCGCGTCGAGCGCCGATCGCAGCCGATCGGCGAGTCTCCGTGCCTCCTCGTTCTTCTCGGGATCGCTCAGGTCGTCGCAAATCTCTTCGAGCCTGGTCCGGTAGACCCCAACGCGTTGCGAAAGCAGCTCCTCGACGAGCGCGATCAACGTGTCGTGTTTGCGGCCGAGCGACTCGAGGTTCCGCAGCGCGAACAATGCCCGCCAGAGTTTCGATGCGTTCGGATTCCTCCTGCCCAAGGTCCGCGCGTGTGCTTCCATGTGTCCGCGCAAGCCGCCCCCATCGCCAGCCTGTTCGACCTTGGTGCGCAGCAGGTCCAGCAGGCTTGGGGGCAGGACAACTTTGAGGAACTCCTCCTGGTTGACGTCATCGGTGGGATCGGCGATGACTTTCAGCGCGGCGACGACGTACGCGACCACCGGATCGTCCGCCACCGCTCGTCCCTGCGCCAGCCGGCACGGGATTCCGGCGCCAATGAGCGCTGCTTCCAGTCCGTCACCGATCTCATGCCGCCGATACAAGACCGCGTAGTCGCCCCACCGGAGCGAATTCGTGCGGCGATCCGCCAGGATGTCCTCGAGGAGCCAGTCGCCTTCGACAAGTTCGTCATCGAAGTTGAGCGCGCGAACCGGGTGGTCCGTTTCGTGCGTCGCGACAACGGCTTCCTTGGTCCATGGGCCGGGGGGATTCCGTCGGACCAGCCTCTTGGCCAGCTCGAACACCTGGCCCGGACAGCGATGATTGTCGCGCAGCGTGATGGGCGTCAGGATCCCGAAATCGTTCTTGAACGTGCCAAACAGCGTGTTGTCGGCGCCGGTCCATGAAAAGATCGACTGCTCGTCGTCGCCAACCGCAAAGACGTTGCGATGTGCGCCGGCCAGCGCCTTCACCACTTCATACTGACGGGCATTCAGATCCTGGAACTCATCGACGAGGATGTAGTCCCATCGCGCGCGCGTCTCGTCCGCGACAGCCGGCATTGTCTCCAGCAGATGCGCCGCTTTCGCGACCAGCATGTCGAAGTCGGCCATGTTGCGTCGCTCGAGTCGCTTGACGTACTCGGCGTACGTGCGCGCATCGCGTTCGCTCAGCTCCTCGTCCTTGAGGCGATGGAGCGTGAACGCGCCCAGAATGCTCGTGTGAAACCGAGCGGGTTGGCCGAGACGCGCGAGCACCGCTCGCTGATAGTTCTCGTCGGCGATGCCGAACCCGCGTTCGAGTCCTTCGTGATGACCATGCTGCCGAAGCAGTTCGGCGCAGAAGGCGTGGATGGTACCACGCTTCACCAGGTGCGCGGACGCGCCGAGGTCATCCAGTCGCGATCCAATTTCCTCAGCGGCCTTGTTGGTGAACGTGAAGGCGCAGATTCGCGACGGGTCCATCCCGACGCGTTCGATGAGAAATCGGATCCGCTCGATAAGGCAGAACGTTTTCCCCGCGCCCGGTCCCGCGAGTACGAGCGCGGGACCGAGTGACGCCTCGATCGCCGCGCGCTGCGACGGCGTTGGCGGAAACGGGGCCATTCAGCGCGGCGACCCGACCGCAGCGGGATCGATGACGACGTGCTTGATCCTCTCGCGGCGCCAGGTGTACGTGATATGGACGAGCCCGTCGCGTGATTGAATCACGGCCGGATACGAGTACTCGCCGCGGTCGATCTCCAGCAGGTAGGTCTGCCACAACTTCCCGTCCGGCGAGATCGACACGTTGAGCGGAGTGCGTCCTCGCTCCGTGTCGTTATGCACCAGGAGGTGCCGGCCGTCGCGCAGCGTGATGGCGTCGGTGCCCGCGTTGGGATTGCGCAGGGCGCGGCTGAGCGTGACGGGACCCCACGTGCGCCCCGCGTCTTCCGACCACGTTTCGAACACACGCCCCTGCCGCGTGCGGCCGATCGCCTGAAGTCTGGTGCGTGAATGCACGAGAATAGACGGCTGGATCGCGTCGACTTCGACGTCGGCCGCGGCGGGTCGCACGATGCGCCACGTGTGCCCGTTGTCTTCACTCAGTTCGAAATGAACACGCCACTTGCTGTTCGATTCGTGTGATTCGGTGCTGCTGCCACTGATGATCGTGCCATTGGCAAGGCGCACCGGCTTGTTCTTGATCGGACCCAGTACGCCCTCCGCCAGACGCGTCGCGGCTGACCACGTTCGGCCACCATCACGCGACGATTTCACCATTCCCCACCACAGTTGCGGTTCGGGGCCAACCTTGTAGTACAGCGTCAGCAAGGTGTCAGACACTGCAAAGAGCACCGGATTCCAGCACCCATAGCGGGTTCCATCAGGCTGGACGCCATTCGCGATTTCCACCGGAGCGCTCCACGCCCTGCCGGTGAATCGTGAGGCCCAGATGACGACGTCGCGATTCCCCTCGTTCGTCCCGCCAAACCAGGCGGCAATGAGTCCATCCTTCGTCTCGGAAATCGTTGACGCGTGGACGCTTGGCACCGGTCCCGGCGAGTAGATGTACTCCGATTTCACCAGTCCCGGCACGGCCTGCTGGCCCCGCAGTGACAGGATGAACATCGCGGGCAGAATCACCACGGACGGGAACCGTTGGCGCATTGCATGCCTTAGTTTGTCGTGACCGAATCGAGGACAACGAAAGGTATCCCCGGCGAAAGAGCTGTCATGACGCTTGCGCTAGGCGACACCGCGCCCGACTTGTACGGGATGCTTCCCGCGGCGGTGTCGGGTGATCCGCTGGTGCGCACCGCGGCCGACAACCAGACGGTTCGCAACGTCTTCGTGATTGGACCGGACAAGAAGATCAAGCTTGTCCTGGTCTATCCCATGACCACGGGTCGGAACTTCGATGAAGTGATCCGCGTGATCGACTCGCTGCAGCTTACCGCGAAGCACAAGGTCTCGACGCCCGTGAACTGGAAGCAGGGTGAGGAGGTCATTATCGCGGGCTCGGTGTCGGACGATGATGCGAAGAAGACGTACCCGGACGGCTGGAAGTCGCCGAAGCCGTACATCCGGATCGTGCCGCAGCCGCGCACCTGAGCGCGCCGTCGCGAGGATTTACCGCGTGCGAGGTCGAGTTGCCTTCCAGCGGCGTTCGGCCTCGCGCCGCACAGCGATGGCGCGAAGCAGCTCTCTCGTCGTCATTCCGCTGGGCACGAAGCAGCCACTATCGATCACGTACCGGTGGTGGATCCAGTTCTTCGGGCACATCCCGTTCGTGGCGTCGCCCATCGTCTGGTCGCTCAAACCGGCACGCCGTTGAGCCGGAAGGCGCCAACATGCCTAACGTTGGCAGCGCCCGGTCGCAACCCTCATGATTTTGTTGCGCTCTTTACCGGCAACCGGATGACCGTCTTCAGCTTTTCCGGTTTCACCCGTCGTGGGTCGCTGATGTAGATCTCGTGGTGCTTGCCGTTCACGGTGAGCCCGTGCGCCGCGATGTACTCGTGGAGCTGCGCAATGGTCGGTTCCTCCTTGTCCCAGGGACCGACGTGGAGAACCTGCACCGAGCGCCCTTCATTGACGGTCGTCAGCGTGGCGGAGTCGTAAGGAATGGCTGGATGCTTCGCCTGCGCCGCTGACCGCGCCTGGTCAACCAGCTTCCTGTTCACAAACGCGGGGGACATGAGATACGCCTGCCAGCGCAGGGTCTTCGGATTGCTGATGTCGAGCAGGCTCTCCGTTGACCACCACAGGGACTCGAGCGCTCCAACGCGGAAGTCGAAGTATCCCTTCGGTCGCGGCAGCTTCCCGAATTTCAGACCCATCTTGAGGCCGTAGGCAATGCCGTAAAGAACGGCGATGGCGTTCTGGTACTGCTTCGACGCCGGCGGTTCATTGCCCGATACTGCGATCACCTGAACTGAGGGGATGCGAATCTCCTCGACCTGTCGCTTGACGCCCGTGGACAGCGCCTTCTGGAATTCGTCCCACTGTTTGGTGTTGCGGATCGACCTGGGGCTCGGAAGGACTTTCATCGGTTTGGACCGCCTCCAAACGGACTACTTCATGGTGGCGCCGCGCTCGCGGAGCAACTCGCGAAGCACGGATCGGTGACAACGGGTTTCGTCGTCGCAGTAACAACCGATCGAGAAGTTTGCATCATGCGACATGGCGGCGAGCAGGTTGAGCGTCGCGCTGGGATCGGGCGCCGCCATCTCCGTGCGAAATCTCCGGATGAACGTCGCCCACTCGCGGTCCGTCTTCGCGCCGAGTCCCTGTTTCACCGTTGCCGGTGTTGGCGAGAGTATCGGGAGCCAGACGTCGTAGAAGTTGCGGGTCGCGAAATCCTTCTTCGGTACACCGCGGGGCGGGCGCCGGACGGTCCCGATACGCAGACCTTCCTCGGGGAACCGTTCCGATCCGAGACGGACGACTCGAATGGCCACGAGATCAGTGCTCCTCCAGGGCGCGATCTTCTGTCGCCCGGTCCAGGATCGCGCGAATGGCGGCGATCAGTGGCGGACCCGACGTGTGTTCGCGTCCATAGCCAAGGTTGAAGCGGTAATCGAAGGCGGGAGGATTCCTCCCCTGCGTATGCTGGAGGATCGTCTCGAGCTTGTCGATCGCCTTGGCCAGCTTTGCTTCGGCTGATTGGGCCACCTCGTATTCGTCCCAGAGGCTCGTGATGTCATCGCGAAGCGCCTGAGGGAGTGGGCCGAGGAGGGTGATCAGATCGCGTCGCTCAGCGGCCGACTTGCCCTCGTTTACGCCCTCGGCTCGGCGCCGAGCCTGCTCGGGGGCGGGAATGTCGCCCCCGATCGCTTCGCCGAGGTCGTGGACCAGGCACATCCGGACCAGGCGAGCCGCATCGACGTCAGGGAATTGCGGAGCGAGCAGGGTGGCCATGAGTGCGACACGCCACGTGTGCTCGGCGACGCTTTCCGGGTTGCCATCGGAGGTGAAGCCGCTGCGCGTGACGGTCTTCAGGCGTTCGGCGTCGCGCAGGAATTCAATGAGGCCAGCGATTTCGGTCTCAGTCATTCGGTAGAATATGGCCTCTCTGCCGGGTCTTCATGCTGCCCTCTCGCGCCGACTTTCAACCATGGCTATCCTCGAACTGTCCAGCTTCGCAGGTATCGCGCGTCCCCGCCCCGACCGACCAATCATGCGACCGTCGCTCCGTACCCCGCTGATCCTCATCGCCGTGCTTCCCTCGCTCGCCACCGCCCAGGGCGCCGCTCGAGGCACCACGGCACCTCAGCCGCCCGAGCGCGCCATCCGTCGCGACATCCCGATCACGAACGCGATCCGTCGTGCCTACGAGAACGCGACGCGCGACTCCACCGGCCGGCCCGGCCGCAATTACTGGCAACTCCGCACCGACTACACCATCCAGGCACGCCTCGATCCGGGCACGCAGACCATCACCGGCCGCGAGACGATCGCCCTGCATAACGAGAGTCCCGAACCGCTGACCGAGATCCGGCTCCGTCTCGATCACAACATCTATCGGCCCACGGTGCCGCAGGGGCTTTCGGTTCCGGCAGAGACCACCGAAGGCATGGTGATCACGAAGCTCGCCGTGAATGGCGAGGTGGTTGATCTCAACGCGCCACCACCACCGCAGGGTCGCGGCGGCCGAGGCGGCAGCGCGCCGGCAACGCTGCGCGCCGCAGACCTCCATCTGACGAACGGTCGGATCTTCCTGGCCTCCCCGATCGCCTCGAAAGCGGTTGCAAACCTGGAAATCGAGTGGCGGACCAAGCTTCCGGGCGGGCCTAACGGCTCGGGCCATCGCATGACGCAGCGCTGGGCCGATACGCTTTTCCAGCCCACGCAGTGGTTCCCGCGCGTCGCGAAGTACGATGACCTTCGTGGATGGGACACCAACATCTACCTCGGCCCCGCCGAGTTCTACAACAATTTCGGCCGCTTCGACGTGAGCATCACCGTGCCCAGCGGCTGGATCGTGAGCGGCACGGGTGTGCTGCAGAACCCCAATGACGTGCTCACGGCCACGGCTCGTGAACGGCTCTCGAAAGTGCTCGGATCCGATTCGATCACGACAATAGTCGGGGAGAGTGAAGTCGGACCGGGCGTCGCGACCGCGGCCGGCGACTGGCTCACCTGGCACTTCGTCGCCGAGCAGGTCAATGATTTCGCCTGGGCAACCGCGAAGAAGTTTGTGTGGACCGCGACCCGCGCAACGATTCCGACCAAGGGTCCGGTGCCCATCCACATGGTCTACCTCCCGGGACGCGCGAACCTCTTCCGGGACGCGGGGCAGATCACCCGGCACGCGCTGGAGTTCTACTCGAAGCTGTGGGCGCCGTACCCATTCCCGCAGCTCACGCTGCAGGATGGTCCCAGCGCCGGGATGGAGTACCCGATGGTGATCAATTCCAACCGGGGCGCTGCTGATCACGAGGCAGGACACCAGTGGTGGCCGATGATGGTCGGCAACAACGAGACCTGGTACGGCTGGATGGACGAGGGCTTCAACCAGTACATGAACATTCTGTCTGGCGCGGACGCCGCGGGTCAAAAGCCGGTGCTGGACAAGCTGGGCCAGAGTTACGGCCGCGTCAGCGGAGACGAGTGGGAAGCCACGATGATGTGGAACGCCAACTGGGCCGGCCCGATGTACGGCTTCCAGACGTACTCCAAGACACCGCTCATGCTTTCCATGCTCGGTGGCATCGTAGGCGACAGCGCGGTCCAGCACGCCCACAGCGCCTACACGCACGAGTGGGCGTTCAAGCATCCGTCGCCGTGGGACTACATGTTCTTCATGAGCAACCACTTCAAGCAGGACCTTGGCTGGTTCTGGTACTATTGGCTATTCACGACCGAGCGGGTGGACGGCCGGATCCAGTCGGTGACTACCAGTGGGTCGAAGACGACCGTGACCGTCAGGCAGGACGGCCAGATGCCCTCACCGGTGCTGCTGAAGGTGGAGTTCGAGCCGACCGGCGCGCCGATCCGGATGATGCCTAACGCTAAGGCCGACGGTGATGCCACCGCGATCGTCACCTGGCCGGTCAACGTCTGGTTCGGCGGGAGCCGCACGTTCGCGGCAACGCTGGACTTCGGCGGCCGCGCGATCCGCAAGATCACGCTCGATCCGTTCGGGCGATTCCCCGACAAGGATCCGGCCGACAACGTCTGGCCGCGTTGAGGGTGGAGGGTGGAGGGTAGATGATGAGGTGTGACAGGTAGAGGGTTGAGGGTTAACGGATACCTCTGACGTCACCTCAGCGACCCTACCCAAGAGCCAGTTACACACACGCTCCCGTCCCGCGGTTCGGGTCGCCGCAGGCGGCCGCTCACCCACATGGTGCGCTCTTCAACCATCGCACACCGTGAGGGAAGTTCACATGCGCAGCGCCACCACACTGGCCGTACTTCTCCTCGGCCTCGCATCCTGCGAAGGGTCAGACGGACCCGCAGGACCGCAGGGCCGCCCGGAAACGCCAACGTATCATCAGGCACGTCCAGCATCACTCCAAACAAGTCCACCAACGGCTTCTGGTACTGTCCGACTCCTCAACGCAGATTAAAGCCCCGCAGTACCACCTCTCTTCTGCGGCGTGCTTGGGGGAAGCACCGTGAACGGTGCCACGGATACACGGTGGTGGCTCGCCTGACAGCAGGTCCACCAAGGCATGGGTACGTTGCCGCCAGTGCCACTCCAGGCGGCGACCTCGAGGTGACCACATTCCGGGAAGGCGCTTGCCGGCGCGGGTTCGCGGCTGGCGCTTGGGTGAGATGCGGGGAGGCACCGATGAGACCGGTCACTGTGACTCAGGACCACCATGTCGGCGAAGTTGTGGGAGTGCGCGGCACCGTCGTGGACGCCCGTTTCCCTCACGGACTGCCCGACCTGGGAAACAAGCTTGTCGTCGAGGGCGGCAAGTACCTCGTCGAGGTGCGAGCCCATCTGGATCAGTGGACCGTTCGAGGGATCGCCCTGTCCATGACCGAGGGGCTGGGACGCGGCGCCCGAATCGCCGACGAGGGGGAACCATTCCGCGTTCCCGTGGGCGACGCCCTTCTCGGGCGCGTGGTCAACCTCCACGGTGAACCGCTCGACGACCTGGGCGACATTGCCGCCACCGAGTGGCGGGCCATCTTGCAGCCGCCGGTTGCCATCTTCCGGCAGACCACCAGCGACGAGATCCTCGAGACCGGACTGAAGGCGATCGACCTGCTGTCGCCACTCGAGCGAGGCGGAAAAGCCGGCCTCCTCGGCGGCGCCGGGGTGGGCAAGACCGTGCTCATCATGGAGTTGATCAGGAACATGATCAGCCGCCATCAAGGCGTGAGCATGTTCTGCGGCATCGGCGAACGGAATCGCGAAGCCGAGGAACTCTACCGTCAGGTCCGCGAGGCCGGCGTCATGGAGAACACGGTGCTTGTCTTCGGACAGATGGACCAGCCGCCGGGCGTCCGGTTCCGTGTGGGACACGCGGCTCTCACCATAGCGGAATACTTCCGCGAGGACCGCCAGCAGGACGTCCTCCTTCTGATCGACAACATCTTCCGGTTTGTGCAGGCCGGCATGGAGGTGTCCGGACTGCTGGGCCGCCTGCCGTCGCGGCTCGGCTACCAGCCCACTTTGGCCACCGACCTCGCCGAACTCGAGGAGCGCATCGCCAGCACGGAGAACGGCGCCGAGCACGCCTCGCTCGACTACTGCATCCTCGTGGTAGCTAGTGGCGACGATCCGCCCGGCATACAGTACGTGGCGCCGTACGCGGCCATGACGATGGGCGAGTACTTCATGGAGAAGGGGCGTGACGTGCTGGTCGTCTTCGATGACCTCACCCGCCACGCCCGCGCCTATCGCGAGCTCTCGCTGCTCCTTCGCCGCCCGCCGGGACGCGAGGCCTACCCGGGCGACATCTATCGCGCCTGTGCCGAGTCGATGGCGAGCGAGAATGCCAGCCGCCTTTCGGCGATGCTGGCGGCCGAATCGCGGATCGACGAGCGGCTCTCGGAGCTGCAGCGGCGGGTGAACCAGTCCCGCCAGCAGTCGCTCACGCAGGAACTCCTCGAGGTCATCGCCGGCTTCGAGGTGCTGTCAACGGAGGCAGGACGAGCGCAATCATGGACGCGTTCATTCGGACTTCCCGTGCCAAGCATGCAATGGGATGAACTGTCATGACTGACCGCAATGGAAGGAGGCTGGACGACTCCACTCGCGCCGGACAGGGCACCGCGATCTTCGGCCGTCGCTACCGCGTGGGATCGATACTCGGCTTCGAGCTGGCCATCGACTCCAGCTGGATCTTCATCGCCCTGCTGATCACGTGGTCCCTCGCGGTAGGGTATTTCCCATCGGAGTACGGGAACCTGGACCCGGCCCTGTACTGGGTGATGGGTGTGGCCGGCGCCGCCGGGTTGTTCGGGTCGATCATCCTGCACGAGCTGTCGCACTCGCTGGTCGGGCGCAGGTACGGGGTGGAGATCCGCGGCATCACGCTGTTCATCTTCGGTGGCGTGGCGCAGATGGGCGACGAGCCGCCGACGCCGCAGGCCGAGTTGCGAATGGCAATCGCGGGCCCGATCGCCAGCGTCGTGATCGGCGCGAGCCTCCTGGGGCTCGGCCGCCTCACCGCCGGCCTCGCCGTGCCGGTCACCGCCGTGCTCTCCTTCCTGGGATACCTGAACTTCGTCCTGGCCGGCTTCAACCTGCTCCCCGCCTATCCCCTCGATGGCGGACGGGTGCTGCGCGCCATCCTCTGGCGCTCCCGCAACGACCTGCGTTCCGCGACCCGGACCTCGTCCCAGGTCGGGGCCGCGTTCGGCTTCGTCATGATCATGCTGGGCGTGCTCGCCGTCTTCGCTGGGGACCTCGTCGGCGGCATGTGGTGGGCGCTCATCGGCATGTTCCTTCGCGGGGCGGCGCGGGGGTCGTACCAGCAAGTTGTCGTGAAGGAGTTGCTGAAGCGAGAGCCGGTGCGCCGGTTCATGCGGACCGACCCGCGCACGGTGTCGACTGACACGACGCTCGATGCCCTGGTCAATGACTACTTCTACCGTGACTACCACAAGATGTACCCCGTGGTCGATGGTGGCCGCCTGGCGGGGTGCGTGACTATCGACCGGGTGAGGGCCGTCCCGCGCGAGGCATGGGGCGCGCGGACGGTCGGCGACGTTGCCGTCCCCTGCACGGAGCAGAACAGCCTGCAAGCTGATAGCGATGCGATCGCGGCCCTGTCCCTCATGCGGCGCACCGGCATATCCCGCCTGGTCGTGCTGGACGGGGACCGCCTGGCCGGCGTGCTCACGCTCAAGGACTTGCTGCAGTTCCTCACCGCGAAGATCGAGCTCGAGGGCGCGTGACCGCATTCAGCCGGTCGACAGCGCCCCCGCCATTCCCACCTCCCCTCAACTCCGACCTCGCAATTACGATCTCGGGTCGAGAATCCGATCCGCCCGATCCACGATGTCCTGCCAGTGTGCCCGTGCCAGCGAACCTGCGACAGCAGCGGAGGCGGCGGCACGGGCCTGATCGCGGAGCGCGCGCACCTGTGAGCGCGCCAGCGCCGGGAAGTCACTCCGCGGCACGTTAGGCGCTGCGAGGAACGGTCGCGCTGGCGCGGCCGGTCCGGCCGGCGCGGCTCCCGGTGGCGTCGCGGGCGGCGCTGGTGGCGAAATCAGCGCCTCCAGCCGCTCGAGATACACCCGGTGCATTGTGCGGCGCCCCGCGTCCAGCTCGACCGGGGCCGCCCCGCTCCCCCACACCGCGCGCTTCACGTCCGCCATGTATTCGGCGACCGTGTACGCTCCTGCACCCGCCAGCGCTTCGCTGTCGGCGAGCC
>Ga0209108_10001090_pt1 | contig 15716 bp, 10 predicted proteins | sample Rifsed10ft1_FD_184003 | JGI IMG/M metagenome (GOLD analysis project Ga0209108, IMG submission 184003) | Soil microbial communities from Rifle, Colorado, USA - sediment 10ft 1 (version 2) | ecosystem: Environmental > Terrestrial > Deep subsurface > Rock core/Sediment | place: Rifle, Colorado...
CGCGACCTCGCGCGCGCAGTGCCGGGTCGAGCTCGTCTGCTCGCCGCGGCTGCTCGAGGCGGACTGCAAGACGGTCGAGCAGATGACGCTCGTGAACGCGCTCTGCCGCTTCGTCGAGCTGGCCGAGAGGCGTTGACAGCTGACGGTCTGCCGCGTTAGGCAGCAGGTGCTCTGACGAGGCCGGCACCGACGTCGTCGGGAGCCTGCCCTGGTAGCGGTTGGCTCGTCCCGGTGATGCGACCCGCGAGAACGACCGGGTCTATCGGGTCGCCATCTTGCGTGAGCTTCTCCGCCCAGAGCGCCGCAACGCCGGCGACGTGTGGCGTGGCCATGCTCGTTCCGCTGAGAAGCCGGAAACCGCCGCCTGCCTTGGCGGATGGGATGGCGACTCCGGGAGCCACGACGCTCGCTCCCGTGTTCGAGAACTCGGCGATGCCGAGCTCCCCGCCCGCACCCTGCTCGAGCGCTCCGACCGCGATGAAGCCCTCGGACGCAGCCGGAGGCGAGACGTCGATCGTGTAGGGATTGGTGGCCAACCTCCTCTCGCTTTCGTTCCCGGTGGCGGCGACGACGAGCGCCGAGCGGCCGAACGCGGCATTCGCTCGGACGAAGCCGGCGAGAGCCTCGAAGAGCCGGAGATTGTCGCGGTAGGCGCGGAGGGCCTGGGACGTGGCGGGTTGCACGGGCATCCCCCTGGCGACGTTGCGCGCGACCGCACCCGGGAAGTCGATGCCGAGAGACAGCGAGATGACGCTCGCTCCGGAGTTGAGCGCCCAGAGGATTCCCTGGGCCACCGCATCCGTCGTCCCACCCTGGCTGCCGAGCACCTTGCCTGCGAAGACCTCGGTCACCCCGGGCGCAACGCCGTATCGAAAACCGTTCACGTCACGGCCCACGATCGTTCCGGCGCAGTGGGTCCCGTGCCCGTTCTGGTCGCCCGTCCCCTCTCCGGTGAAGTCCTGCTCCGTGATCTGTACACCCTGGAATGCCTCGTGGCCTGCATCGATGCCCGTGTCGAGCACAGCCACCTTGACTCCTGCACCGGTGAACGGGCTCGACGTGGCACCGACCGCCTCCACGCCCCAGGACGATCCGGCAGCCGCCGGTCGGTCTGTCTCCTCCGTCGCGACGGGTTGCAGGAGGATCGTGGGCAACGGCGCCGCAACGATTCGATTGGGAGCGCGGCGAGCGTCCGCGGCGTCCGACGGGGTCATCGTCTCGAGTTGCAGCAACGCGTCTCGCGGCGTGTCCGCGGCTTCGTCGAACCTGAACTCACCTCCTCCGGGCGACTCGACCTCGAAGATGATGTACGGCTCTTGCTCCATGCCCTCGCCTCCCAGTGACGTTGTCAGTCCGACACGCGGTGGACTTCCCTGCTCAAGAGATCCCGCGCATTCTCGAGTGCTGCGTGCGCTTCCCCGTCCGTCGCTCGCCGGCGCCCGTTGTCGAGATCGCGCAGGGCGATCTCGAGCAGCGCGAGCCTTCTGCGCGGTGGCTTCTTGTCGGCCATTTCGATCCCGCGCTCGTACTCCGTGAGCGCAAGAGTCCCGCGACCGCTCGTCGCGAGAACGAGGGCCAGGTCGAACTGCGAGGAGACCGACTCAGGGTCGACGGCGAGGTCGTCCGTGTAGTAGCGGACGGCCTGCTCGTACTGACCCAGGTTGTAGTGGCACCAACCGAGGACGAAGAGCACGTCGGCCCGTTGGTCCTCCTCTCGCGACTCCCAATCGTCGATGACCCGGCGATACTCGTCCTCCGCGTCAGGCCGCCCGAGCGCACGCAGGCTGTCGGCGCGTCCTCTCCGCCAGAGCGCCGAGTCGGGAGCGTGCACGAGCGCCTCGTCGTATGCCGCAAGCGCGCTCTCTGGCTTGCCTGCGTTCTCGAGGGACCAGCCGGTCAGGCCGAAAAACCAGTCGCTCTTCGGGTCCAGCTCCGTTGCGCGCGTGAGATCGGCGATCGACGGGTCCCAGTCGGCGAGCATGCTCTTGACCTCACCCCGGGTCCCTATCGCGAACGCGTACTCCGGATCACCCTTGACGACTTCGTCGAGCTCGTGAATCGCCTCGTCGTATCGCTCGAGCCCGTAGAGCGTTGCTGCACGACTCGCTCGAGTCCAGGTGCGACCGGGGTCGAGCTCGAGCGACCTGTCGAGCGCAGCCAGCGCGTCGTCGTACCGGCCCACCATCCGAAGCGCTTCTCCGAGCTCCCCCTGCACCCAAGCGATCTGGGGGTCCAGCTCGGCCGCTTGCAGCAGCACCTCGACAGCTTCCTCCGAGCGGCCGACCAGGCGAAGCGCCTGCCCCTGGCCGCCGAGTGAGACGGGGTCGTCCGGATCGAGTTCGACCGCCTTCTCGAAGATCCGAAGAGCCGACTCGTAGTCGCCCTCCCTGAGGAAGATGTCACCGAGCTCGAGGTGCGCCCAGGCGAGGCTCGGGTCGAGCTCGACGGCACGCGTGAGGTCGGCGATCGCCTCAGGCGTCCGTTTGAGCGCGTCGAGGACCTGCCCTTTGGTTCCGAGAGTCCAGCCGCTCGGTGGCAGCTCGCGCTCGGCTCGCTCGAGCGCAGCCAACGCCTCGTCGTACCGTTCGAGCCGCCGCAACGTCTCGCCCATGTCCCCGAGAAACCACGTCACCTCCGGGTCCTCTGCGAGCGCGGTCTCGTACGACTCGATCGCCTCCGGATCGCGTCCGAGCAGCCGGAGGGCCTCCCCGCGCATGGCCAGGGCGTCGACATCTCGTGGCCTTGCCGCGAGATACTCGTCGAGCGCGACGAGCCTAGCTTCGTGGTCCCCGAGCGCGGACAGCGCACGCGCCTTGAGGAGCAAGGTTTCTTCGCGCTCCGCTCCGAGAGCCAACACACGGTCGAACGCTTCGATTCCCCCGTGAAAGTCGCCCTCCGCGCACAAGGCGCTTCCGAGTGCGCTGTAGGCCCAGCCGAGGCCGGGCTCTACTTCGACCGCACGCCGGAGTGAATCGATCGCCTCGTCGACTCGGTCCAGGCCGAGCAACACCTGACCGCGTGTACCGAGCGCCGATCCCCAGTCGGGCTCCAGCTCGAGCACTCGCTCGATGTGGTCGAACGCGCGCTCGAAGTTCTCCTGGAGACGGAGTGCCTCCGCGATCTCGAAGTGAGCGGAGACGTCCGTCGGGTCACGGTCGAGCACGCTCCGCAGCTCCTGGATCGAGTCGTCGTACCGGCCGGCTCGCAGGAGCACGTGACCGCGGGCTCTGCGGAGAAACGTGTCCTCCGGGTCGATGTCGAGACCCCGTGCGACCGCCGACTCCGCTTCCTCGACCCGTCCGAGCTCGACGAGCGCGTACGCGAGCTCTCCATACGCGCTGACGTCGCCTGGCTCGAGCTCGAGCAAGCGCTCGAACGAGTCGACCGCCTCCTCGTTCCGGCCGAGCATGCGCAGGGCCCGTCCTCGGAGCCCGAGCGCGAAGGTGAACTCAGGCGCGCGTGCGAGGGCCTGGTCGAGAGCGTCGACCGCCTCGTTGGGTCGACCAAGCGCGTACTGCGCGCTCGCGACGCTGGCGAGGAGCCGTGGATCCTCGTCAGCGGCAAGATCCTGGGCGCGCTCGAATGAGGCAAGCGCTTCGTCGAAGCGGCCCAGCTGCCCGAGGATCTCGCCTCGTGCCGCTTCTGCGAGCCAGTCGTCAGGGGCGAGATCGGTCGCACGTGCGAAGAGCGCAAGCGCCTCGTCGAGGTCACCGGCCTCGGCGACGACGTGCGCGGCCGCGCGATACGCCTCCGCTGCCTCGGGAGATCCATTACGAGCGAGGACGTTGGCCAGGGCGATCTGCGCCCGGCGGTCGTGTGGAGACGCGGCTGCAGCGGCCCTGATTTCGGTCTCCGCCTCCTCGTACTCGGCCGCGTCGGCCAGAGCGAGGCCCAGGTGGAGACGGGTTGCGGAAGACGCGTCACCTGCGGCGATCGCATGCCGGAGCGCCGAGATGGCTTCCGACGACGAACCAAGGTGACGAAGTGCGATGCCGCGGTCGCTCTCGAAGCGCGCATCGTCCGATCCGGGGAACTCCTCGAAGATCTTCATGGCTTCGGTGAAGAGCCGGTTTGCAGACTCGGTATCGCCGGACTCCGCGCGGATGTCGCCGAGCGCGGTCAGCGCTGAGGCGCGACCCCGTGCGATCGCAGGGTCAGTGGAGCTCTGCGCTCCGAGCGTCGCGATGATCTGGTTCAGCGTCACCTCGGCGCTCTCGACGTGGCCCAGCTCGATCTCGAGTCTCGCGCGCTCGAGCTCGGCTCGAACACCCGCGAGGTCGAACGGGACGAGCGTTCCGGTTGGATAGCGACTGCCGGCCGACTGAGCGAAGCTCGACGACGGGATGCCCGTCCCTGCCTCTGGATTCGTGTCCTTCTCCATCTCGTCGTCCCTCAGGTCCGCCGCGCAGGGCCGCTTGCGCGCTGGCCCGTCCGGCGCCGGCGGCCACCTGCGCGTCGGCCGTCGGCTACGAGCCCGCGGCAGATCTCGGTCACCGCGTTCTCGAGCCTCTTGACCGTCTGCTCGTCGGCGGGGTTCTCGAGACGCCATGCCCAGGCCGCGTTCAGTGCGTCGCGAAGCTTGCGGAGCTCGAGGTCGGTCGTGGTGAATTCGCCCGATGCCTTGTGCGAGGCCTGCCACGCGAGTTGAACCTTCCTCACGCTCAGCCAGCCCTCGGAGTCTGCGTCGTGCGGGTAGCGCGCCGTCGTCCTCAGGTGAGCGTCGAAGATGGCCCAGACCTTGTCAACGAACACGGCGCTGTATCCGTCGTCCGCACGGAACCCGTGCGTCGTCGGCACGTGGTCGAGAACCCAGCTCCAGTCCTCGCGCAGCCTGTCCAGCAGCGCCCTGTACGGCGACCCGGTCGCCTCGCGGTCCATCCGGTCGAGCATCGCGAGCACTACTTCTCCGCGCTCGGCGTCGGAGACGACGTCTTCGCGCGTGCGCCGTCCCGGCCCGAACCGGAGCAGGATCGCCGGGGCCGCATATGCGATGCCCATGGAGTACGTCGCGAAGACGTCCGCGACGAGGATGTGGAGGCGCTCCCGCTCGCGCGAGGCCGTGTCCGCGACGTAGTCCCGCACACGCGCGTCGAGCTCCTCGTCTGCCGTCTGCACCTGAACGAGACGGCCGGGGGGACGCTCCAGGTGCTCGGCCGCATCTTCCGCGGATGCCATGAGCGTTGCACGCAGCGCGCGCTCGTCGTCTTCGGACAGCGGGTTGTGCAAGACGTGAGTGGCGAGCTCGATTGCGACGATCTCCTCGAGCCTGCCGCGAACGAGGTCCTCGACCTCCCGGTCGATGAACGCTACAAGCCCCGCGACGTCCTCGGCGACCACGTGCCCGTACTCGCGAGCAGCGAGCGGGATCGTCCAGACGTTCCAATCGGGGAAGCGGAGGCGGATCATGCGCGCGAGCGTCTTCGCGACTGCCTCCTCCGGCGCCGGGACCGTCAGAGACGTCCACGGATAGCCGGTGCTCTCGCGGGCACAGCTCCGGATCAGCTCGTCGGCCACTTCCCAGATCTGGTTGTCGAGGATCTGCTCGAAGCCCTCGTTGCGGATGGCGACCCCGCCGAGGAACTGGAGGCACTCGCTGAAGATCTCCTGGCTCTCCTGCTGCACGCGCAGATACCGCTCCCAGCCCGCGCGAATCGCTGCAGCGGCGTCGTCGGCGGATCCCCGCTCGGCTGCGCGTAGCTCGTTCAGGATCGCCTGGAGCTCGAGCTTCTCCTGTCGAGCTTTCGTCCCGAACGTGCCGTCGAGGCCGTCGTGCAGCTCTTCGCCGATCTCGGTCGTCCGGAACGGCATCGTTTCGAGCCACTTCGGGCTGTTCTCGACGACCGTCAGCTGCTCCTCGAGCGCGTGGATGCGAGCGCACAGGATCGGATCGCTCATCGTCGAGCCCTCGCGCGCGGAGCTCCGACGAGGCTGTCGCAGAGATCGGCGACGATGTGGCCGAGCTCCGGCGTGAGCTCCCAGTTACGCCAGCGTGCGAGCCACGCCGCATTCACGATGTCGGCGAGGAGCACGCCGTCTGGCAGCTCCGGCAGAGAGCGATCGCCAAGCTGGGCGCTCCGGCCGATTGCTCCTGCAAGCTGCTGCGCCGTGAGGAGCCGCTCGGCCCCGTACATCCCCCTCGGTCGCAGCTGCTCCTTCAGCAGGTCGTAGAGCGCATCGACGAGACGATCGAGATCCACGATGGTGGCCGAGCCCCCCGCGTACTCGGGGGGCTCTGCCTGTCCGCCCACGGCCAGGAGGCTCGTCCACGCCTCCGCAAGCTCTCCGACCGGCGCCTGGTACCCGCCGGCCTGGTCCTCCTCCTGCGCGATACGGGCAAGCGTCCCGAGCACGGCGTGGACTCGCTTTGCGGGGGCCGGATGTCCGATCGCGTCGAGGTATGCGCGGGATGGATCGAATCGCCCGGCGACGCAGGTGAACGCATACGCGGGGCCGAGCGTGTACGTGGCGAACACGTCAGCGAAAAGCTCGTGAACGTGCGGCGCCTTCCAGGCCGGCGCCTCGCGCTGGACCAGGATCTCGAACGGATGGACGGTGCCGGCCGACGTGCTGCTGGTGAGCGCAGGACCGGCGAAGTGTCCGAATTCGTGAGCGGCGACGGGCAAGCTCCACACGCTCGTGTCGGGAAACCGGATCCGGATGATGTCCGCAGTCCCGGCGAAGAACTCGCCGTCGGCCAGGATCGTGAAGCGTTCCCACATGACGCCTGTTCGTGTGCTCAGCTCGTCGAGCAGCGAGTCCACGAGGCGGCAGAGCCCGTCGTCGAGACCGTTCTCCCGCGCGAGCGCGCCTTCGAGGAAAGCGAGAGACTCCGCGAACAGCGGCGTCGTCCGAGCGGCGATCCGCTGCAACGCCGTCCAGGACTCGGCCGTGACGTCACCTTCCATAACTCGTGCGCGGATCGCTGCGAGCTCGCTTTGCTCGCGACCGAGGAGCTTCTCGAACTCGCCCACTGCGCGATCGCGTACAGCGGCATCGAACGGGAGCGGTACGTCGTTCAGGAGGCTCCCGGTTCTCGCAAGCTCGCGCCCGAGCGCCTCGATCTGCGACAGGAGAATGTTCTGTGTGTCCGGCATCACCCGAGGCTCCGACTAGATGCGAGCGCGAGAGCCGGCCGTGTCGAACTCGTTCCTGACGGCTGCAGGACGAAAGACGGCAAGCTGATCGTACTGCGACGATAGCGGGGAAGACGGCGGAATGGAAGCGAGCGAGCGGGCGCGACAACCGTCCACCGATGTGTAAGTGTGTAGGCACGACCGCCAGGATCGTCGGTGGAGGGGCCACCGTGCCATAGGCGGTCGAAAGGAGGCGTGCATGCACGCTCGCATCGCGAAGTACAGCTACACAGGTGACGTGCAGGAGCTCGCGCGGACCGCGGAAGAGGGCTTGCTGCCCATCTTCCAGGCCCAGCCGGGGTTCAAGGCCTATTCGGTCATCGACCTCGGCGGCACGATCCTGTCGTTCAGCGCCTGGGAGTCCGCAGAGGCGGCCGATGCTGCGAACGCCGCAGCAGCGGACTGGGTCGCAGCGAACCTCGCGGACAAGGTGGAGCTCAAGAACTCGCACATCGGCGAGATTCTCTTCGGCACCGCGCTCGGCGTCAGCACGCTGGCCGGCGCCCGCGCCTGAAGCTCACCGAGCTCGATGTAGAAAGGCCCTGGAAACAGGGCCTTTCTACATGCAGTGGTAGCGCCTGGGGCTTCGGCACCCCTGTCTCGCGACGAATCCACCGTCGGCTGACCCCTCCCTTTCGTGACGAATCGAGACGAGCGGAGCATGTGACCTGCGGTCTCGGCGCTTCACCGAGCGGCTCGGTTGACACGCTCGAGCAGGACGCCTATGTTCGTGCCGTTCGGAACGTGTCGGACGAACGTCGTGAGCCGTTGGATCGCCGAGCCGTCGCTTGCTGATCACCGGGGACCGGTGACGCATTTCCGACGCCCGGGGCGGGGCGACACGTGATCGCGACGATCGGCGGCGCGGGAAGTGGCCTCGTCTGGGGGTGGTACGCAGGAGGAGTTGGACGACCCAGGCGCGCGGGCTCGATCGGAGCCTTCGCCGCCGCGGTCATCGCGCTCGTCGGCGAGGCCTTCGCGCTCGCGGGGGCGCCGGCTGCGGTTGCTCTCCTCGTTGCGCTCGGTGCCGGTGTGGGCCTCAGAGCGGCGTGGATCGCGTGGCTGCGGAGTCGAGCGAGTCTCGAAGGAGGAGGATGAACGAGTCGGATAGCGCGAGCGTTCTTCAACTGCTCGGAGCCGGCGGCTTCGGCGCCGTCGTCGGCTGGTACGTCTACTACATCAATCGCTATCGCAAGGCCGACGTGCAGCTGAGCGACGTCGTCACTCTCGTCGGGGCGATCGGCGGAGCCGCGATCATGGCGCTCTTCCCGGCGAAGAGCGACCTCTTCGGGGCGTACGGGATCGGACTTGCGGTCGGCTTCTTCGCGTACTTCGTCGCGCTGATCGTCATGGTCGCCCTCTCGAAGAAGTTCGCGATCGAGTGGTTCCTCGACGGCCGGCGGTTGAAGCTCGCCGACGACGAGTTCATTCCGGGCGAGATCGAGGGCACGATCCGGCCGATGGTGGCGGGGGAGGGAGAGATTCCTGGCTAGGGCGGTCGTCGCATTTGTCGCTGCGTGCCTCGCGGCACTTGCGGTCGCAGGGTCGGCAGCGGCCCAGGAGATCGACTGCCGGTCGCCGAACGACGACGTCGGCGACCCGTGCGCCGACCTTCAGGTCGTCGGTGACATCACGAACTCCGTCGACGGGCGCACGATGTCGTTCGTCGTCCCGGTTGCGAATCTCGGGAGCGTCGCGTCGACGGAGACGGAGATCGTCTCGAAGTCGGAGAGGCTGGGGCCTGGAAGCGCGCCGCTGCCGGCGCTCGAGCCCGACGGTCAGACGACGGTGACCGTCGCGACAGAGATTCCCGAAGACGCTGCAGGCGAGACGGTTCGCGTGATCTTCACGCTCGATCCGTCGAACCTCGTGCCGGAGGAGGACGAGGGCAACAACACGGGTTTCGCGAGCGTCGACCTGCCCGTGATCGAGCAGACGACCGAGACGACGACCGAGACGACAACGGAGACGACGACCGAGACGACGACGGAGACGACGACGACGGAGACCGAGACCGGCGAGTCGTTCATCGGTACGCAGACGCTCATCTGGCTGGCGGCGATCGGAGCCGGCGTCCTGCTCGCAGCCGGAGCGCTGCTGGCCGTGCGCGCACGAGGAGCGCGGCGCGGTTACCGGACCGAAGCCAACGGCGAGCCTCCACCTCCGCCGCCTCCTCCGGCGCCTCAGGCTGCGCCGGCGGCCGAGGCCGCGCCCGAGTGGGGTGAAGGGGCAGCGCCCCCGGCCGGGGAAGCACCCGAGGGCGTCGGGGCCGAGCCGGAAACACCGTCGGCAGCCCCGTCGGCCGCCCCGACGGCAGCAGAGCCGGAGCCGCTCGAGAGCCTGGGCGTTCCGCCGGCTCCTCCGCCGGAGCCGCCGCCGAGCCCGCCCGCGCGCTTCGTGAACACGGGGTTCTCTCCCGCCGGAGATCCCGGCAACCCGCTCTCGTCGAACACTCCTCTCCGGCCCGGCGCCGCCTACCTCTTCTGGCTCGAGGTCGGCGAGCTCGTCGCCGGAACGATCGAGAAGACACCCGTCGAGCTGTGGGAAGCGGAGGCGTTACCTCCCGACTCGCGGCTGAAGGTGGTCCTGTTCCCAGTCGGCGACCGGCCGGACGGGCCTCGGGCTGTCACCGAGGGAGAGCTGACCATCGCTGCGGACGGGTCGGTGGTCGTCTCGGCGCAACCCGCGTGGGACGTGAAGCTCGACGAGGGCTCGGAGCTTCTCCGCCGGCGTCTCTTCTTCCCCGTCGGCGCACCCACCACGGAAGGGACCGTGCAGCTCCGCTGCAGCATCTACCACAAGCAGGTTCTCCTCCAGTCGCGACTGGTCACGGCTCGGGTCTCCGAGCTGTCGCAGGCGGTCAGCGGTGCGCTGCAGTCGGAGCTCGACTTCACCCTCGCCCCGCGCCTCGATCCCCGCCACCTCGACCGGATTCCCGAGTACCGGCTGAGCATGCTCCTGAACCAGGCCGGGGACGGAACGCACAGCCTGACGGTGAAGGGCGAGCGCTTCAGCGATACGGCGAGCTTCGATCCGGTCGAGCTCGAGACGCTCGTCCAGAGAGCCCGTCGCAGCTTCCGGAAGGCGGCATGGGGGAGCGACGAGCCGTGGCGCGAAGGATTCACCTACCGCTACACGGAGGCGACGCGAGCGAAGCTCGAGGCAGATCTCATCGCGCTCGCGATCTGGGGCATCCGTTTCTACGCGGCCGTGTGCGACAGACTCGTGGGCGAGAGGTCGCTGGAGGAGCTCGAGGCAAGCATGCTGACTCCCGGCTACGTCCAGCTCGCCGTGAAGCAGTCGCCGAGGCATCTCCTTCCGGCCGCCCTCTTCTACGACTACGTCGGCCTGGAGGATGCGGCGAGAGTCGAGGAGTACGACCTCTGCCCGGGCTTCCTGGCCGCGCTCGACGCGGAGGCTCCGCTCGAGTTCGCGACGTGCTTTCTCGGGGAGTGCCCGAGCCGCGGCAGCGAGACGACTGTTTGTCCGAGCGGCTTCTGGGGATACCGGCATGCGCTCGGAATCCCGGTGACGCTCGAAGGCGCTCCTGACGTCCCGCCCGCCATCACCTACGTCGGCCAGCCGGCCATGTCGGTGGCCGTCTGTACGGACCCGGCCTTCACGCTGCGAGCAGCGCACGAGGAGGTGTTGCGACGGATCCGGCCCGACCTCAGCTATGCGGCGACTCGAGCGGACACGTTGACGTTGCTCAAGGAAGGTCGCACGCACGTCGTCTACTTCTATTGCCACGGGGGGCTCGAGCAGGACGTGCCCTTCATCAAGGTGGGAGCGCTCTCGGAGCGACCGATCACCTCCGTCACGCTCCTCAATGAGCACATCCGCTGGGAGGAGCCGCGTCCGCTGGTCTTCCTGAACGGCTGTCACACGACCGGGCTCGAGCCGGAGCAGGCACTCGAGTTCGTGAGCGCACTCGTACGCCGCGCCCAGGCCGCGGGCGTCGTCGGCACGGAGATCACCGTCTTCGAGCCGCTCGCCCGCGCGTTCGCAGAGGACTGCCTGCGCCGGTTCCTCGGCGGCACCTCGCTCGGCTGGGCCGTCCGCGAGGCACGACTCGCGTTGCTCAAGGCCGGGAATCCGCTGGGGCTCGTCTACCTGCCGTACGCGCTACCGAGCCTTCAGCTCGTTCCTCGCTAGTGCGCCATCTCCAATAGGTCGGACCCGAAGGTCGTAGGGGCGAGGCTTGCCTCGCCCTCAGCCGCCGATCGGGACAGCGAGCCCGACCACGCCGGCGTCCGGGTAGACGGCGGCGTAGCTGTTCTGGCTCTCGAGCACGTCGTCAGCCCACGGGTCGTTGAACGTCGTCGAATAGTTGAAGAAGAGGGTCGAGTCCTGTCCCGCCGCGAGGATCGTGCGCGCGACCGACTCGAGATGGGGGTGCTCCGTCTGCTTCCCGTTCGACGAGAACAGGAAGTCCTTGCAGTCGATCGCGGCGGCAAGCGCGGGGGAGAGGTTGAAGCGGCTTCCGTGGTGCGGCACCTTGAAGGCGTCGACCGCGAGTCGGGCGACCCCGCGTTCCACGACCAGCCGATTCACGCCGGCGAGCACGACGGAGGGGAACGCATCGGCTGTGAGCAGCGCGCTCTTCCCGTCGTGCTCGAGCAGGAGCACGATGCTCGAGCCGTTCGGCGGCGCGTCATCTTCGGTGAACGCGGACGCGGCCAGCGCCGCGATGTTCGGCCGCGCGCCGAGCCGCTCGAGACCTTCGGCGGGCTCCTCTTCCTCCTCCTCGGGCTCGGGGAGCGGCTGCTCGGGATCGAGGCCGGCTTCAACGATCGCGTCCTCCCACTCGGGCCGCAGTTCGAAGAGCTGCTCGAGCCCCGGGCCGAGGACGGTGATCGCGAGGTCGTCGGCGAGGTCGATTCGCGGAAGCGCGCCGGCTGCAGGGACGACCACGGCGTCACCGCCGAACGAGTCGTTCCACGGGAGTCCCCGCGCGACGATCGCGTCGGTCAGGAGCTCGCCCGCGACGGGACCGAGGGGCTCGAGCGTCTCGGGGAGATGACGGAAGCCGTTGAACCACACGTCTCCGAACTTCGCCTCGAGCGTCTCGTCCTGGAGCAGCTTGAGCGCTCCGTCGATGTGGTCGGCGTCGATGTGCGTGACGACGAGCAGCTCGAACTTCCGCTCGTCGGGCGGGAGCGCTTCGATCCGCGCGTGCAACCCCTCGTCGAAGGATCCTTTCGTCCCTCCGTCGATCAGGATTCGCTTCGGCGCGTTCTCGTCCCCGTACTCGATCCAGAGCGCATCCCCTTGCGCGGCCGGGAGCATGTCGATCCGGAACATCGCGCCCCTACATCCCTGCCACGTCGTGCCAGTCGGCTGCGGCCGCGAACGGTGTCTGCGACCCGGCCGGGTCGTCGATCATCGCGCCGCGAAACGCGAGAGACACCCTCGCGAAGTCGACGAAGGGCATGTAACCCAGGAACCGCTCGAGGAGCCGGCCGGCCTCGGCGACGAGGTTCCCGTTCTCGCCGAACGCCGTTTCCGGCGCCGCCGAGTACTCGCGGAGCCTCGACGCGAGCAGCGACAGTCCGGCGCCGAAGACGGGCAGCCCTCGGCCGCCAGCGTCGCAGACGTACTTGATCGCCAGCGTGTGGTCGCCCTCGAGCGCCGCCTCCTCGCCCGCGATGACCGCTCCGTCGGGGAGCCAGGGGAACCAGTCGGCGAGGTTGCGCGGCCAGTGGTGAAGCCGGTCGAGCTGGCCTGCTCGGAGCAGCGCGTACCCGCCGAGCGCCGCGCCGAACGGGTCGGCCATCTTCTGCTCGAGGAGGTGCTCCGCGTCACCGCCGACCGAGGCCGCCTCCTGCACGTGTCCGCCCTGGAGGTAGCGCGCGACTGCGTCGATCTGCGGGTTGTCCGGGAGCGAGACGTTCGCGTCGAGCGCAGAGCCTCCGCCCTCGATGGTGAGCAGGCACGACTGCGAGATGGTGGGCCCGTAGATCGGAAGCGCGACGTTGAGCGGCACCTCGTCCGGGCGGGCGACCTGGGCGAAGAGGATGCCGTCGCCCGAGGCGGAGACGGTCAGCTCGGCCCGGTCGCCCGTGACCGACGCGGCGTAGACCTGCGGCTCCGCCGGCTGGAAGTGCCCCTCGGGCGTCTGGACGTGGAACCGCGTGAACCAGGTACCCGGCGCCAGAGCGGGTGCAGCCTCCGCCGCGGGTGGAGCGTCCGCTGGGCCGAGGGTCTCGAGCGACATCGGCGCAGGCGCGGCGGACATCTCGGCGCCGAGCTCCGCGACTCCCAGCGCCAGCTCGTAGAGCTCGCCCGAGACGACCTCCGCGACGCCCACGGAGCGCTCGCCCGAGGGGAGCGTCGCGCTGACGAGGTACGTCCCCGCCGGCACTTCGATCTCCTCGTTGCAGGCGGTCGCCGCCACGAGCTGGAGGCTGCTCCCGTCGATGACGTTGATCGGCTGCGCGACGTACGGGTCGGAGGTCTCGAGGTGGACCTTCAGGCGACCGGTAGCAGGCGGCGGGCTCACGGTGCGACCTTCACGACGCCTTTGAACTTCGGCGGGAGCGCGGGTACGACGAAGAGATCGACGTTGGTGAACGGAGGCGTCGGCGGCTGGATCGTCACGAAGAGCACGTAATGGCCGGCCGGAACCTCGCGGGTGATCGTCGGCGTGAACGTTGCTCCGGCGAAGACATCCACGTTCGGGGGCTCCACGAGGCGGGCGATCGCGCAAGCCGTCGCGGCGTCGGGAGCGATCTGGATGGTGATCGGCACCTGTGGCCTCCCCGGCAGTGCGTGGAACGGGACGTCCTCGAGCTGGCCGCCGACAGTGGCCGTCTGCTCGTCGCCGTGCTCCGCTGCGAGCTCGCGGACGCGCTTCGGCAGCTCGCGGACGAGAGTGGTCGACGTCACTACCCAGGTGCCGTCCTCGAGCGCGTGGTCGTCGACCCCGAGCGCCGTGTCCAGGCACTCGAGCAGCGCCTGGACGAAGAGCGTCCCGTCGCCGGGCGCTCCGAGGGCCGTCGTGCTCGGGGTGGCCGCGAAGTAGATCGCCGAGACGCGCGGCTTGCCCTCGAACGGATTCGGGAGCCCGACTCCCGTGCCGAGCGTCTGGAAGCGGACCGCGGCCTCCGGGCGCACCCGGCAGGCGTCCACGAAGTAGAACTGCCGCTGAGCCATCGTGGGGCCGGCCATCCCCTTGCGCACCGCGCCCACGTCGAGCGAGCCGTTGAGGACGTTCAGGTTCTCCGCGAAGTCCTCCAGCAGCACGATCCCGCCGTCGTCCGGTGACATCTGGATGCCGTGCCCGCCGGCGTAGAGGATCGCGACGTTCTCGGAGCCCGTCGTGCAGTCCGTGAACCACTCGTCGACGGCTTCCTGGACGTTCGCACGCGTCGCGGGGAGCGCCTCGGCGGGGAGCTGGGCCAGCTCGGGGACGTTCGCCGTCTCGAAGTCCGACGGCGAGAGGAGCAGCCGGACGGTGCCGAGCGGGGCGCTCGTGTTCCGGTAGGTCGAGTCGAGCCAGCGCGCAAAGCGGAACGCCGAGGTCGCGGGAGTCTTCACCTGCCGGAGGCCGAACGTCTCGCGCCCGTCCGGGCCGGGCGATCCGTCCTCCGTGAGGAACTGATACTGGCTGCAGCCGACGACGAGCGCGTGCGTGCACGGGCCGCCCGCTCCGTCGGCGGCCGGGCCGCGGCGAATCCAGGGCGTCATATCCCTGCCTCCGGATACGGCAGCCCGGAGGGCCGAGCGGCACCCGGCTCGACGTGCTTGCGCATGGCGGTGTCGCAGATCGCATACCCCCAGTTCACGAGCCGCTCCTGGACGGGAGGCTCGAGCTTCTTGAGCCGGGTGGCGACGTGCGCCAGCTCCTTCGCCCGCGCGTCGGGAACGTCCAGTGCGTCGGGGAGGTCGAAGTCCGCGACCTCGCTCCAGATGCTCCAGTACGCGCCCGAGCGGGCTCCGGCGGCAAGGCCTCCGATGACCTGGCGTTTGCGCAGCGCCCGCACCTGGCTGTCGATCGTGCCGAGCACGCGGCGGGTCTGGAGCAGCCAGTTCGAGCGCACGCTCGCCTGCGGCTGGTACTGGCCGCCGCCGTCGCTGACGAGGACGGTCCGGTACCGCTTCCACGCCGTCTCGAGCCCGAGGTTGTCGTAGACCCCGCCGTCCGTCAGCACCGGCCGCCGCCGGAACTCCGGAGCCTCGAGGGAGCCCGTGCCCGGCTTGTACGAGCCCAGATCCAGCTTCGGCTTCACCGGCGAGAGAACCGGCGGGAACGCCGAGGACGCGGCGACCGCCAGCGCGAGTCGCTCGGTCGGATTCTCGATGGTGCCGACGCGGTAGTCGGCCATGTACGGCTTCGAGAAGCGCCAGAGGACGCCTGACTGGAGGTTCGTCGAGTTGAAGACGAACCGCGGCCGGTCGGGAAGGTCCTGGAGCGTCGACGCGCCGAACAGGTGGCGCGAGTACGAGCCCGCGAGGCGGTCGCCGATCGTCCCCGGGAGCAGCGCGCCGAGCAGGATCGCGGGGATGTCGATCGTGCGACCGGCCAGCCGGCGGAGCGGCTCCGTGACGGCGTCCCCGAAGCCTGCCGCGACTCCCGCGGGG
>Ga0209108_10001092_pt1 | contig 15703 bp, 15 predicted proteins | sample Rifsed10ft1_FD_184003 | JGI IMG/M metagenome (GOLD analysis project Ga0209108, IMG submission 184003) | Soil microbial communities from Rifle, Colorado, USA - sediment 10ft 1 (version 2) | ecosystem: Environmental > Terrestrial > Deep subsurface > Rock core/Sediment | place: Rifle, Colorado...
GAGGAGGTCGCCTCCCATCTTCGGGCGTTGGGCATGCCCAACGCCTCTCTCGTGTTCGTCCTGGAGGAGGTGGAAGCCGGTCGCACCGGCGCTGACCGAATCGAGCTTCGGTTCGCATCGGATGACCGGCTCGAAAGCGGAGCCATCCAGGACGTGGCATCGGGCGGGGAGCTATCCCGTCTCATCCTGGCGTTGCGATTGGCGACGAGGGCGGGGGGTGCCGAAACGCTCGTTTTCGACGAGGTCGATGCCGGTGTCGGTGGGGTCACCGCTCTCGCCTTGGGGCGAAAGCTCGCCGATCTGGGACACATCAGCCAGGTTCTCTGCGTCACCCATCTGCCCCAGGTGGCGGCTCACGCCGAATCTCACTACGTGGTCAAGAGGGACGGCGACAGGGCCGAGGTGATGAAGGTGGAAGGCGAACAGCGGTTGGAGGAGCTGTCCCGGATGCTGGCCGGTCTTCCCGAAAGCGCACGGGGCAAGGAGGCGGCGGCCGAGCTGTTGGAGTTGACTCTCAACGGTTGAGGTTGCCGGCGAGAGCCGCAACTCGTGCTACATTGAAATCCCGTCATGGACGGGCCCCTTTTCACACCAGAGAGCCAAGCCGGTTCCGAGGTCCCCGTCCCGGTCCCCACCAAGTACGTCTTCGTCACTGGTGGCGTGGTCTCCAGTCTCGGCAAGGGGATTGCCGCCTCATCCCTGGGACGTCTCCTCAAGTCCCGCGGGCTGAGGGTGGTCAATCAAAAACTCGACCCCTACATCAACGTCGACCCGGGCACGATGAACCCTTTCCAGCACGGAGAGGTGTTCGTAACCGACGATGGGGGAGAGACCGATCTCGATCTCGGTCACTACGAGCGATTCACCGGAGAGAACCTGAAGCGAACCTCGAACGTCACCTCCGGCTCGGTCTATCTGTCGGTGATCCAGAAGGAGCGCCGGGGTGATTATCTGGGGGACACCGTCCAGGTCATCCCCCACATCACCAACGAGATCAAGGACCGGATCCGCCGTGTCGGGGAACAAGATGTCGACGTGGTGATCACCGAGGTCGGTGGGACCGTGGGTGACATCGAGAGCCTTCCCTTCCTGGAGGCGATCCGTCAATACGGCAACGAGGTGGGGCGTGAGAATGTCGTCTTCGTCCACGTGACCCTTGTTCCCTATATCGCGACTTCCGAAGAGCTGAAGACCAAGCCGACCCAACACTCCGTTGCCGAGTTGCGGAGCAAGGGCATCCATCCGGACGTGATCATCGTCAGGTCCGATCGGGCGATCGACGAGGCCGTCCGCAAGAAGATCAGCCTCTTCTGTGACGTCGAGCCCCGAGCTGTCATCGCCGCCCCCGATGTCGCAAACATCTATGAGGTTCCCCTCGTCTTGCACGAGGGAGGCCTGGACAAGGTGATATGTGACCGCCTCGGCCTGGTCACCGGGCCTCCGGCGCTGGATTCATGGCGAGCGATGGTCGCCAAGGCGCTGGCGGCCACCGAGTCGGTGACCATCGGGATCGTCGGCAAGTACGTCGACCTCCCCGACGCCTATCTCTCGGTGGTGGAGGCGCTCAAACATGGTGCCGCCGAGCACGGTCTCCGGCTCGATCTCCGTTGGGTGCCGAGCGACGAGCTGACCGGGCTCCTCGCCGACTCCTATCTCGAGGGTCTGGACGGAATCGTGATCCCGGGTGGGTTCGGATATCGGGGCGTCGAAGGCAAGATCCAGGCGATCAGGTACGCCCGGGAGAACGGGGTTCCGCTGCTCGGATTGTGTCTCGGGCTGCAGTGCGCGGTCATTGAGCTGGCCCGCAATGTGATGGGCCTCGCCGATGCCAACAGCTCCGAGTTCGACCCGGCGACCCCGCACCCGGTGATCGATCTCATGGCCAGCCAGGAGGATGTGGAGGAGATGGGAGGCACGATGCGCCTCGGTCTCTATGCGGCGAAGCTGGCCGAGGGGTCCAAGGTGCGAGCCCTCTATGGGAGTGAGCTCGTTTACGAGCGTCACCGGCATCGGTGGGAGGTCAACAACAAATACCGCAAGGATCTCGAGGCGGCGGGGATGAGACTCTCGGGGCTCTCGCCTGATGACAACCTGGTCGAGTACATCGAACTAGTCGATCATCCGTTCTTCATCGGCACCCAGGCTCACCCCGAATTGCGTTCCCGGCCGGATCGACCCCACCCTTTGTTCTCCGGCCTCATCGAAGCCGCGGCTCGATTGCGGCGTAGCAGCCGGAGCCCCGCGCTGGAAGCCATTGACGTAGCGGTCGATTGAGGCAGGGATCACTCCCGGCGTATAGCCTGAACGACGTTTGATGACCCACAGGAGGACCGGACCTTGATCGTCGGTGTGCCCAGAGAGATCAAAACCGACGAGCACCGTGTGGCCATCACCCCGGTTGGGGTCCGTGAATTGACCGATCGTGGTCATGAGGTGCTCATCGAGAAGATGGCCGGCGAGGGCTCGAGCATTCACGACGAGGAGTATCAGACCCAGGGAGCGACCATCGTCCCCACCGCTGCCGACGTGTTCGCCGGCGCCGAGATGATCCTCAAGGTCAAAGAGCCCCAGCCGGTTGAGATCGAGATGTTCCGGCCTGGTCAGATCCTGTTCACCTATCTCCACCTGGCCGCCTATCCCGACCTGGCCGCCGGGCTCCAAAAGCGCGACGTCATCGCCATCGCTTACGAGACCGTGCAGATGCCCGACCGGTCACTGCCGCTACTGGCTCCTATGTCCGAGATCGCCGGGCGAATGGCCACCCAGGTGGGCGCCTACTTCCTCGAACGGCCACAGGGCGGGCGCGGTGTGTTGATCGGGGGTGTCACCGGGGTCCGCCGGGGCAAGGTCGTGGTGATCGGTGGCGGAATGGCGGGTTCCAACGCCGCTCTGATCGCCGTCGGGATGCAGGCCGACGTGGTGGTCTTGGACACCGATATCGACAAGCTCCGTTGGCTCGACTCTCTGCACAAGGGAAGAGTGCTGACCCTCCACTCCAACAAGCTCACCATCGAGGAACAGGTCTTGGACGCCGACCTCGTGATCGGGACCGTCCTGGTGCCAGGGGCATCCGCTCCCAAACTGGTCACCGAGGACATGGTCAGGAGGATGAAGCAGGGAGCGGTCCTGGTCGATGTCGCCATCGATCAGGGTGGATGCTTCGAGACTTCGAAGGAGACCACCCACACCGATCCGGTGTATCAGCTCCACGATGTGGTCCACTATGCGGTGGGAAACATCCCTGGAGCCGTGCCCCACACCTCCACCTATGCCCTGACCAACGCCACCCTCCGTTATGCGGTGAGCCTGGCTACCAAAGGGGTGGGGCCGGCCATGACGATCCATCCCGAGCTTCTGGCCGGTGTCAACGTCGTCGGGGAAGACGTCTGTCATCCAGCGGTGGCCGAGAGCCTCGGCGTGGCCTACGTACCTCCCGCAGAGGCTCTCGCCTCGAGGTGAGCCCAGGCTCGCTGAGTTTCCCTGAATGTGTCGAGGAGTACCTGGTTGCACTCCGCGTCGAGCGCGGCCTTGCCCAGAACACGATCAGCGCCTATCGCCGGGACCTTGACCAATACCTGGCGTTCCTCGAGGGCAGGGAGCCCGACCAGGACTTGGTGGAGGGGTTTGTCAGTCATCTCCACAGCCGGGACCTGGCGATGTCGACCGTGAGCCGCAAGATCGCCGCGGTGCGTGGGCTTCATCGCTTCCTGGTCGTCGAGGGAATGCGTCGAGCAGACCCAACGCTCCTCCTCGACTCGCCTCGTCGCCCCGATCCCTTTCCCAAGGCTCTGACCATCGACGAGACGTTTCGCCTGATCGAGGCGCCGGACCTGGCGACCGTCAAGGGGCGGCGGGATTCGGCCCTTCTCGAGTTTCTCTATGGAACGGGGGCCCGAGTATCCGAGACCGTGGGGATCGATCTGGGGAAGATCGACCTCGAGGACCGGGTGGCCCTGGTCACCGGAAAGGGGTCGAAACAGAGGTTGGTGCCGCTGGGGAGCAAGGCGGTCACCGCCATCTCCCGTTGGCTCCCTGATCGCTTGGCACTCTTTGCTCGGGGTCAGCGCGGTGACCCACTATTCCTCAATATGAGGGGCCGGCGGCTGACCCGACAAGGAGCCTTCGACGTGGTGCGGGTCAACGCATCGAGAGCCGGGCTCGAGCCCGGGAAGGTGTCTCCACATGTGCTCCGGCACTCGGCCGCCACCCACATGGTGGAGTCGGGTGCCGATCTCCGGACCGTACAAGAAATCCTGGGTCACGCTACGATCAGTACTACCCAGATCTACACGAAGGTCAGTGCTACCCATCTCGTGGAGGTCTATGTCCAGGCACACCCGAGGAGCCGATGATGTCCTTTGACATCGCCAGAGCGGAGAAGGCGCTTCGAGAGGAGCGCGCTCATCTCGTCCATCAGTTGGACGAGCTCGGTGCTGCCGAGACCGGTGATCTTCGCGCCGACATCGATTTCGGGGGGAGCTTCGCCGACGCCGCCGCGGTCACCGCGGAGCGAACCGAGGTTCTGGGGCTCGTTGATTCGCTGAAGATCCAGCTGGACAATGTCGACAAGGCCCTGGCACACATCGCAGCCGGCACCTATGGGATCTGTGACAACTGTGGCAACAAGATCGACCCGGCCCGGCTCGAGTTTCGCCCGGAATCGGTTCTCTGCGTCGACTGCAAGTCAAAGGTCGCGGGCTGATCGAGTGCCGGGCTCTCTGAGCCATCTGACACGACGCTTCTTCGACGTGCTGTGGGCCCGACCTCTGATCGAATCCGAGCGGGCGGCGGTGCGCCATTGGCTCAACGAGGGGGAGCGCCCGATCTTCTTTGCCCAACCGAGTGTCGACCAGAGACACGGGTACAACGCTGCATTGACCGTGCTCGCCGCGGGAGTCGACGACCGGACATCGATCAGGGCCGGCCTGCTCCATGACATCGGGAAACGACATGCGCGGCTGGGGGTGATCGGGAGAGTCCTGGCCACATTGCTGATTCTTCTTCGGGTGCCGTTGCAAGGTCGTTTCCTCGCCTATCGGGACCACGGTGAGATCGCAGCCGGGGAATTGGCGCTGGTGGGTGCCGAGCCGTTGGTGATCGAATTCGCCCGGCATCATCACCAGAGTCGCCCGGTGATGATCGACGCCCGTACCTGGGACCTGCTCCGAAGCGCCGATCAACCTCCAAAGACCTTGGCCAGGACCCACCCCGGAATATCCTGATCCGGCTGCTGATGTCATTCCATGTGAAGACCACCGTGTTCGAAGGGCCTCTCGACCTGCTGCTGCAGCTGATCTCCAAGCACCAGGTGGAGGTGACCGCGGTCGGGCTCACCGAGGTGGTGACCGAGTACGTCTCGTTTCTGGAGGAGATGAGAGACATGGATCTCGACGTCACCTCGGAGTTCGCACTGATCGCCGCCACCCTGATCCAGCTGAAGGCGCAGTCACTGCTACCGGGCCGCGGAGAGTTCGATATGGACGAGGAGCTGGCCCTGATCGAGGAACGTGACCGTCTCCTTTCCCGTCTGCTGGCGTGCGTGACCTTCAAGGACGTGGGTGCGGTCCTCCTCCGGCGCATGCAGGAGGCAAATCGGTATGTGCCTAGGACCTCGGGTGTCGATCAGAGGATCCTGGCGGTGCCACCCGACCTCACGATCCCGGTTGACTCATCGGGTCTGGCGGCAACCGCCTTCAGAGTGTTCAGCAGGAGGGATGCCGAGCCCGATCTCGATCATCTCGATCTCGACCTGCCCTCCGTGGAGTCTGCGATCGACGAGTTGCAAAGGCGGGTGGCCGAACTGACGATGGCGAGCTTCGACGACCTCACCGAGCATTGCCGGCACCCGGTCGAGGTGGCCGCCTACTTCCTGGCCCTGCTCGAGCTGGCCCGATGGGGGCTCATCGCCATCTCTCAACAGGACTGGCTCGGCGAGATCCGTGTCGAGCACCGGGACATCGGCGGTGTCGACCTGACCTCGGAATGGGCCGCGCCGTGAACGAGACCGCCGCACTGGAGGCTGTGCTCTTCGTCACCGAGACGCCGGTGCCCGTTGGGGAGCTGGCGGAGGTCCTGGAGATCCCAAAGCAGAGGGTTGAAGAGTTGCTCGAGGTGCTCAGCAGAGACTTGGAGGAGCGGGGCTCAGGGATCGTCCTGCGCTCCGTGGCCGGAGGCTGGCGTTTGTACTCCCACCCTGACGCCTACCCCTATCTGGAACGGTTCTCGTCATCGGCCACTGCCCGCAGGCTCTCGCCGGCTGCCATCGAGACCTTGTCGGTCATCGCCTATCGCCAGCCCGTGGCCCGGAGCCAGATCTCAGAGATCCGCGGCGTCGACTCCGACTCGGCGGTGCGCACCCTGGAGCGTCTCGGGCTCATCGAGGAGAAGGAGCGTCTCGACCTACCGGGGAATCCTGCGGTGTATGTGACGACGGGCCTGCTCCTCGAGAAGCTGGGGCTCGGATCACTCAGCCAGTTGCCGCCCCTCGCCGACCACATCCCGCCGGCCGAGATCGTCGAATCCCTCGAGGAGACCCTCCGCCCCGGGAATGGGTGAGACGTGGCGGAGCCGGTCCGCGCTCAGAAGGCCATCGCCCACTCCGGGCTGATGTCGCGCCGGTCGGCGGAGGAGGCCATCGCCTCCGGGCGGGTGGCGGTCGACGGGCGCACCATCGGACTCGGTGACCGGGTCGATGTCTCGACACAGCTCCTCACGATCGACGGTGTCCCGATTCCTCTCAATCCGGAGTTGGAGACCCATATCGTCTACAAGCCGGTGGGTGTCGTCAGCACTGCGTCGGATCCCCAGGGTCGGTCGGTGGTCGTCGATCTCGTCCCCAGCAGACATCGTCTCTACCCGGTGGGTCGCCTCGACTCCGACTCGGAGGGATTGATCCTCCTCACCAACGATGGAGAGCTTGCCAACCGCGTGACCCATCCCCGATACGGGATAACGAAGAAGTACGTCGCGGTGGTCGCGGGTCGCCCGACGGCCGCGGAGATACGCCGTCTCACGACCGGCGTCGAGCTCAGCGATGGGCCAGCCCGCGCCCTCTCCGCACGCATCTTGAGCGACCGCGAAGATGAGACCATGGTCGAGATGATCCTGGGAGAGGGGAGGAATCGAGAGATCCGCCGGATGTTCGAAGCCATCGGCCACGAGGTGATTCGGCTGGTGAGGACTGCGATCGGCCCTATCTCCGATCAGTCCCTCCAGCCCGGCGAGTCGAGGCTGTTGTCCATCGAGGAGGTCAGCCGACTTTTGGCGTCGGGGAGGGCCGACACATGAGCAGCCGTCTGGTCCAAGTGAGGGTAGGCCCGCTGGAAGCGACCATCAGGCCGCCCGGCTCCAAGTCGCTGACCATTCGCTCCCTGTTCGCCGCCGGGTTAGCCGAGGGAACCTCGCATCTCGGCGACCCATCGGATTCGGGGGACACCCGGGCAGCCCGGGGAGCTCTGCGCTCTCTCGGGGTGGGTATAAGCGAGGGCGACGGCACCTGGACGGTCGAGGGGACGGGTGGCGCCCTGGTCCCGTCTCCTACCCCGATCGACGTGGGGGAGTCCGGGCTCACTGCGCGATCTCTCATCGCGTTGGGAGCCCTGGTGCCCGGCCCGACCCATATCGTGGGACACGGTCGTCTTCCCCAGCGACCGATGAGCGGCCTGGTCGAGGCGCTGGCCGCGTTGGGAGTGGCCGTTCGATCGGACCAGGGCGGCCTCCCATTGGTGGTCGAAGGGTCGGGATCCCTCCGGGGGGGCCACGTGAGAGTCCCGGCAGGGGACACCACCCAATTCGCCACGGCCCTTCTCCTGGTGGCGCCGCTGGCCACGGAGCCGTTGACGATTGCCCTCGATGGCCTCCAGGGGTCGACCGGATACCTCGACCTCACCTTGGCCGTGATGACGAGTTTCGGGGCCCTTGTCGAACGTTCCGGCCAGGAGTTCCACGTGGGGTGCACCGGATATCGGGCCGTCGACTTCAGAATCGAGCCGGATGCCTCCGCTGCCGTCTACCCGTTGGTGGCGGCGGCGATTCAGGGTGGGAGACTGACTATCAGCGGTTTGGGGGCTTCGTCACGACAACCCGACCTTCAGATCGCCCGGGTGCTGACCTCGATGGGATGCCGTGTCACCCTGGAGCTCGAGTCGACCACCATCGAATCGAGCGGCGGCCCACTCGAGCCGATCGAAGTCGATCTCTCCGAGATGCCGGACGGGGCGCTGGCGGTGGCCGTGGCCTGTCTCTTCGCCCACGGCGAGAGCCGCCTCGACGGTCTCGGCTCGCTGCGTCACAAGGAGTCTGATCGGCTCCAGGCGCTTGCCGACCAACTGCGGAATGTCGGTGGCGAAGTTCGCCTCGAAGGAGACAGCCTGGTGATCGTACCTGGCGTCTTGCGTCCCGCAAAGGTGGGCACCTACGGCGACCACCGGATCGCGATGGCGTTCTCCCTGGTCGGCCTGGCCCAACCGGGGATCGAGATCGAGGGCCCCGAGGTGGTCGATAAGACCTGGCCTGGCTTCTGGGACATGCTCGACTCTCTGTGATCTGAGCGACCCCTCCAAATTGGGACCCACAAGTCCGCATATGACACCTCTTTGTCCCAATTACGTGGGAGACAGCAGCTCCAACCGTCATGCATGGGCAAGGTTCGCTAGGTTGGCCGGCGCGGAGAGGATTCCCGGTCCCACAGCCCCATTGTCCGAATCCCCAATAGGACGCCCCTCAGTGGGCCGGGGTCCTCTCACACCGAGGCCGCCGATAACCTCGCACGTCGTGAGCGATCTCATCGTGACCCTCGACGGGCCGAGTGGAACCGGCAAGAGCACAGTCAGTCGGGCCGTCGCAGCGAAGATGGGGCTCCCTCATCTGGACACAGGCGCCTTCTATCGGGCGGCCACCCTGGCCGTGATCAGGGCCGGGGTTGACCCTGACCATGACGAGGCGGTAACCGGTGTCGTCGACAACTCCGGCCTGGATCAAGAGGAAGGCAGGATGTTCCTCGACGGCGGCGATGTGTCCAAAGAGATCAGGGGGCCGGACGTGACGGCCATCGTCTCCCGGATTGCCGCCAATCCAGAGGTCCGGCGCATCCTTGTGTCCCATCAACGGGAATGGGTCGCCCGCCATGGGGGGCGGGCGGTGATCGAGGGCCGGGACATCGGATCGGTTGTCTTTCCCGACGCCACATTGAAGATCTTCCTCGACGCCCGGCCCGAGGTGCGGGCGAGTCGCCGGGCTGTCGAAACCGGTCGCGATCACGCCTCTGTGATGGAAGATCTGGGCCGAAGAGATCATCTCGACTCGACCAGGGCTGTATCTCCACTCACTATCCCGGAGGACGCGGTGGTCATCGATACCTCGGATCTGAGATTCGATGAGGTGGTGGCCAGGGTGGTCGAGCTGGTGCGGGACCGATCCGTCTGAGTTTCGGGCCCGACCTACCATGACCGTCATGACGGTGGAACGTGTGTTGCTCGCCGAGCCCAGGGGGTTCTGTGCCGGCGTGGAGATGGCGATCAAGGCGCTCACCTGGATGACTCGCATATTCGACGGCCCCGTCTACTGCTATCACGAGATCGTCCACAACGAGTGGGTAGTACGCGCCTTCGAAGGGGTTGGCGTGGTTTTCGTGAACGACATTCAGGATGTGCCGTTGGGGGCACCGGTGATGCTCTCGGCTCACGGCTCGGCGCCCGACGTGGTGCAGGGCGCCGCGGATCGGGCAGCAGTGGTGATCGATGCTGTCTGCCCGTTGGTGACCAAGGTCCATCACGAGGTGAAACGGATGGCCGGTGACGGCTACGAGATCATCTACGTCGGCCATTCGGGCCACGACGAGGCGGTGGGCACGATTGCCGAGGCACCCAGCGCGATCACGCTGGTTGAGCCCGAGACCGGGCTGGGCCGATATCAACCGGCTGATGCGCGGAAGGTGGCGCTGCTTGCCCAGACCACACTGGGAGTCCATGAGTGGATGGCAGTCATGGACGATGCCAGGGACCGATTCCCCGAGCTTCACATCGCTCGCAAATCCGACCTCTGCTACGCAACGACCAATCGCCAGGACGCCGTGAAGCAACTCACCGAATCCTGCGATCTGATCCTGGTGGTGGGGTCGCACAATTCCTCGAACACACAGGCCCTGGTGCGGGTGGCCCGGGAGAGCGGCATGTCTGCCCATCGGATCGATTCCGCAGCCGACATCCAGGACGAGTGGCTCGAGGGCGTGGCCACGGTGGGCCTCACCGCAGGGGCATCGGCTCCGGACCACTTGGTTCAGGAGGTCATCGAACGACTGGCACCCACCTCTGGATTCGAGCTCTGGTCGTCGACCGAGGAACAGGAGTACTTCCCGCTTCCGCCCCAGCTGCGAGCTTTTGTCTCGACACTGCAGAGCCTGGTGGAAGCCGCGGTCACCGCCCGCCAACCGGCACAGGAGGGTTGGCTGGAACGGGATCGGGAATGGACCGCCAGCGAGGCCCTCAACCTCGTCAGCACCTGACGGCCGGCGTCTGGCGAGAATGTCAGCCTCCAGAGGCATACTGAGGTGAGCACTCTTCCCGTGGTTGCGATCGTGGGCCGCCCCAATGTGGGCAAGTCGACGCTGGTCAACCGGGTGATCGGGTCACGATCAGCCGTAGTCCAAGAATCCCCAGGGGTTACCCGGGATCGCCGTGAGTTCGAGGCGGATTGGACGGGACGCCAGTTCCTCATGGTTGACACCGGCGGTTGGGAGATCAAACCGGTCGGTGGCATCAACCAATCGATCAAGGAACAAGCCGAAGCCGCGGTGAACGGGGCCGACGTGGTGATCCTCGTCGTGGATGGCACTGCCGACCTGACCGATGACGACACCGGGGTCATTTCGATTCTCCGCGCCTCTGGCCTGCCGGTGATCCTCGCTGCCAACAAGATCGACGACGCGAGGCTGGAGGCCGACATCGACCGGTTCTGGAGGCTGGGCCTGGGCGAGCCCAATGCGATCAGCGCCTACCACGGGCGTGGGGTTGGAGACCTGCTGGACCTGGTGGTCAATGTCCTGCCCGAGGCCCGGGTCCAGCCGGAGCACGACGAGATTCCGAGGATCGCGATCGTGGGGAGGCCCAACGTGGGGAAGTCCACCCTCCTCAACCGGCTGGCCGGGGAGGATCGGGTGATCGTCTCCGCGATACCCGGCACGACGAGGGACCCGATCGACACCGATGTCGAAATGGATGGCAAGCCCTACCGCCTGGTCGACACCGCAGGTATCCGCCGCAAGCCCCAGATCACCGAGGATGCCGACCTCTACTCGGTGCTCAGGGCCCGCGAGGCGCTTGCCGACGCCGATGTCGCGCTGCTCCTTGTGGATGCCGAATATGGCGTGACCCATCAGGACCAGCGGATCGCGCGCGAGGTGGTGGATGCCGGAGTGGGCTTGGTGATCGTCATGAACAAGTGGGACGCCATCGATGAGGAGCAACGTGAGATCACCGAGCGATCATTGCCAGATCGGTTCGGCTTCGTCGACTGGGCGCCGGTGGTCCGGATCTCGGCGAGCACCGGGTCTCGGGTCGGGCGCTTGCCCGAAGTGTTGGAAGCTGTCCTCGGTTCACGGAGCACCCGTATCCCCACCGGGCAGCTCAATCGGGTGGTCAGAGAGTGGATCGAAGCCCATCCGCCCCCGGTGCGGAAGGGTCGCCGGCCCAAGATCCACTATGTCGTCCAGGCGGGCACTGCGCCTCCCACCTTCGTCGTCTTCCTCTCGGGTGGCGAGCTCGGAGACGACTATCTGAGGTTTCTCGAGAACCGGATCCGCCAGGAGGCGGACTTCACCGGAAATCCGATCCACATCGTGTCACGGTTGGGCGAGAGACGATGAGCGAGCCTCAGCCTCCGGAAGACGAGGAGCTCAAGGCGCCGTTCGGCTTCAGGCTGATGGTGGTGCTGGTTGTGATCTACCTCGGGTGGCGTCTGGTGCAGACCGTCCTGTGGCTGATCGACCGCATCGGCTAGTCGGCCAGTGATCACAGAATTGTCACCTGCCTGAAACACAACAGAAACACGGAGTTGCCCAGTATCGCCGCCTCGTACTAGAGGAGGTACCGATGGATCCGGGCTCAATTGCCTGGCTGCTGGTGTCGAGCGCACTGGTGCTGTTCATGACTCCAGGGCTGGCCTTGTTCTACGGCGGGATGGTGCGTTCCAAGAACGTCCTCTCGATGTTGATGAACAACTTCTTCACGATCTCGATCGTGACCGTGATCTGGGTGGTCATCGGATACAGCCTGGCGTTCGGCGCCGACCTAGGCGGAGGGTTCCTGGGAGGCTTCGACTTCCTCGGATTCGAGGGACTGAGTGGCGATGCCCTCCTGTTCGCGGTGTTCCAGATGATGTTTGCCATCATCACCCCCGCCCTCATCTCGGGTGCGGTGGCGGAGCGGATGAAGTTCTCCGCGTGGGTTCTGTTTGTCACCCTGTGGTCGATCCTCGTCTATCCGGTAGTCGCTCATTGGGGCTTCGCTGCCGACGGACTGCTGTTCGAGTGGGGGGCGAGGGACTTCGCCGGAGGCCTGGTGGTACATGCCAACGCGGGTATCGCGGCGCTCGCCCTCGTCTTCGCCCTCGGGCCACGTAAGGGGTTCAAAGAGGAGTCGATGCGTCCTCATTCCCTGCCATTGACCTTGCTGGGAACTGGGATCCTGTGGTTCGGATGGTTCGGGTTCAACGCGGGATCCGCCCTGGCGGCCGACGCCAATGCCATCACCGCCTTCACCACCACCCAGATCGCAGCATCGGTTGCGGCACTGGGGTGGGTGGTCGCGGAATGGTGGAAGACCGGGAAGCCGACGACGCTGGGAGCGGCTTCGGGAGCGGTGGCCGGCCTCGTCGCCATCACGCCATGCGCCGGCTTCGTCAGCCCTCTGGCGTCGATCGCAATTGGCCTGATAGCCGGGGTCATCTGCTTCTGGGCTGTCAGCTTGAAATTCCGTTTCAACTACGACGACTCGCTCGATGTGGTCGGAATCCATCTGGCGGGTGGCATCGCGGGCTCGCTCCTGTTGGGGATATTCGCCTCCACTGCGGTCAACGAAGCCGTGGGCTCGGATGGTCTCCTCTTCGGTGGAGGCGGCTTCTTCCTCAAGCAGGCTGGGGCCCTGGGCGCAGTGTTGGTGTACGGATTCGTGGCGTCATATCTCCTGGCTCGCCTGACCAAGGCGATAACCGGTCTCCGAGCGGACGAAAAGGCGGAGATCGACGGGCTCGACATTGCTCTGCATGAAGAACGCGCCTACGTTCTAACGGACTGAGGAAAGAACAATGAAGCTGATCATCGCGTATATCAAGCCCTTCAAACTCGATGAGGTGAAGGAGAAGCTCAGATCGATAGGTGTGACCGGGATGTCGGTTGGTGAGGTGCGTGGCTTTGGCCGCCAGGCCGGGCAGACCGAGGTCTATCGAGGGGCCGAGTATGAGGTCGACTTCGTGCCCAAGAACCGGATCGAGGTGGCAGTCGACGACGACTCCGCTTCCAGGGTGGTGGAGGCGATTGAATCTGCAGCACGAACCGGCGAGATCGGTGACGGCAAGATTCTCGTGCTCGGGCTCGAGGAGGTTGTCCGGATCCGGACCGGAGAGCGGGGAGCTGACGCTTTGTGACGGCTACGGATCGTCTCCGGGAGCTGAGGGTCTCATGGTCCGCCCCTCTCGCTCCCGGCGATCCGTCGGAATTGCCCGGTTTGCTCACCGAGGCGGTCGACTCCCTGGTGATCGAGGTCGCGACCGGCCTCGACACCTCGGGATGGGCGGTGGTGGCCACCGGTGGCTACGGGCGCTCCGAGATGTGCCTTCAATCCGACATCGACATCATGATCCTGGGGCGCCCGTCCCAGGAGACGGTCCGCCAGATGTTCTACCCGCTTTGGGATACCGGGATGAAGGTCGGGCATTCAGTCCGCTCGGTCAAGGAGGCCGTGGCTGGTGCCTCCGAGAACGTGGAGACGCTCTGCTCGCTTCTGAGCGCCCGACTGATCCACGGTGACCAGGAGCAGCTCAGCCAACTCGAGCGTCAGATCTCTCTTCTGCTGCGTCGCCAGCGCTCCCTTCTCGACCTCCTCGCCGAGGAGGAACGTCGGGTTCGGGAGCGGGAGCCGTTCTTCCTTCAAGAGATGGATGTCAAGACCGGTCGTGGCGGTTTGCGCTCGGTCCACCGGCTCGATTGGATCCGACGTCGGGAGGAGCTGCTTGGTGAGCCACCTACTCCTGACCGGCTGGAGCAGGAGCGCGTTGTGCTCCTATCGGTTCGCAACGCCCTCCACGCAACCCAAGGGAGGGGCGCCGAACGGTTAGCGGTTGACCTGCGCCGGACTATTGCCACCTGGCTCGGGAAGGACCCTTACGACATGTGCGCCGACCTCTATGCGGCGGCACGTGAGGTTGACGATCAGCTGATGGCGAGGTGGCCGCCTGGCTCCGCCATGGATTTCGACCCGGTGGCGCGAGCGGGTCGCCAACTCGTGTCCGCGGTGCGGAACCGGAGGCAGGAGATCGGAGGCAAGGCGACAACCCCACTTCCGTGGGTTGTGAGGCAAATGGAGCGTCCCGGCCCCCTCGCCAGGCCGGCGCCAACCAGCTCCGGCGTCGGGTGGGCGCTCGAGGATCGATCCGCCCTGGTGGAGCTGTTGAGAGCCGGACGGGGCGGTTGGGAGGCCTATCGACAGATAGAGGATTGGGGACGGATCGCACTGCCGGAACTGGCGGCTGTCACCTCGCTGCCACAAACCGCCCCCTTCCACAGCCATCCGGTCGACTCTCATCTGTGGCGGACCGTCGACGAGGTGGTTCGGCTCACCAGCGGAGCCACCGATTGGTGCGCCGAGCGCGCCGACGACCTCGGCTCGCTCGACGAGCTTCTTCTCGCTGCCTGGCTCCATGACATCGGCAAGGGCAGGTCCGGAGACCATTCTGCGATCGGAGCCGCCCTGGCCCGTGATCTCTTGAGCCGTGTCGGTTACCAGGCCAGGACCGCGGAATTGGTGGCCAGAGCGGTCGAGCTTCACCTCTTGCTACCGACAGTTGCCACCCGCCAAGACCTCGACGACCCGGATGTGATCGATTCGACAGCAAAGCTGATCGAGGATGGCGAGTTGCTTTCGATCCTGGCGGTGCTCACCGTCGCCGATGCACGCGCCACTGGCCCGTCAGTGTGGTCGGATTGGACCGAGACGCTGGTGCGAACCCTGGTGGGACGGGTGGCGGTCAAGATGGAAGGGGGCTCGTTTCAGGAGGTCGATGCCACACTGGAGCCGACCCTGGCCGGGCATGTCTCTTCGATGCCTGCCGGTTACTTGCAGCGTTTCGGGATGGAGATGTCCCGTACCCATCTCGAGATGGCCAGCCCGCCTCCAATGGGGAGCGAAGCAAGAGTGCGAGTGTCGGGTAATGATGCAATACCCACGGTGGTGGTAGTCGCTCATGATCGACCCGGTTTGCTGGCGACGGTCGCGGGAGTCTTCTCGCTCCATGGCCTGAACGTGTTGGAGGCCCGCATCGCCACCCGCTTGGATGGGGTTGCCATCGACACCTTCCGTGTCGAAGACGTCTTGGGGTCGCTCCGGATTGTCCCCGCCGATTGGGACCGAATCGGACAGGATCTCGAGGAGGCGCTCGCCGGGGATCTCGATGTGGCGGCTCGTCTGGTTGCCAAGGCCTCCGCGTACACGAC
>Ga0209108_10001095_pt1 | contig 15697 bp, 12 predicted proteins | sample Rifsed10ft1_FD_184003 | JGI IMG/M metagenome (GOLD analysis project Ga0209108, IMG submission 184003) | Soil microbial communities from Rifle, Colorado, USA - sediment 10ft 1 (version 2) | ecosystem: Environmental > Terrestrial > Deep subsurface > Rock core/Sediment | place: Rifle, Colorado...
TTCAAGATTAACAAATCTATCATGCTCTTTCTTAAGAATTTCTTTTGATAATGAATATAATTCCTCATATTTCTTAAGTTCAAGTTCGTCATAATTATTTTTCATAGTTAAACCTTCAAATCTTTATAGTTTTTAAGTTTTACTATTCTATACAATATATATAATTCGGTATCTTAACCTGTATTCCGTGATACGATCCCTCTAAGTCGCTCCATTGATCGCCGATGGTTCCAACAATTATGTAGCTCCGTGCGGTTAATTCTACTCTCTTGCTGCTTTTATAATCGACAGCAGTTATTTCATATTCATCTCTGCTTCTTACAATCAGGGTATCAAACTGCGTGTAGCCGGCTGAGTTGAGATTCCTGATTGTGCCGTTATAGTTATACTCTTTTCTTCCGGAAAGAAAAATTATCTTAAATCCCCTTTGGGTCAGAAAATCATAAAGTTTTTTAACCTGGGGAATGGCAGGCACTGTTTCTTCATCAACCCATTTATCCCAGAGTTCCGGGACATAACCGAACGATATGCTTTTGCCAAGCTCATAGTATGAAAGTGCGGTATCGTCAACATCAAAAATAACAGCCGAAGAATCACTTGTTTCTACCGACTTAAACTGCCCGATAGCATTATTTACAACTTCTTCTACTTCTTTATTATATCCCCCGGATTCATAATATGAAACAACTTCTTTCTTTACATAAGAAAGATTGGGTATTGTTTGTGAACAGGAATAAACAAACAGAAAAGAAAAAAAGAAAAATATTTTCGTAAGGTTTTTCATCTACTTAAAGAATCAACTTCTTAAAAAGAACGCTATAACTCCGTGCGTCAACTATTATGCCGTCAAAAATAAAGATTGTTTCGGGGAAAGCAAATCATTCTCTAACCTTCAAGGTTAAAGCGTATAAACAAATGGTTAACCTTGAAGGTTCTCTCCCTTCCAATGGAATCTTTCCGATATTTTGCGGATTTTTACCATGTGATTTTTTCTCAGATGTATTCCGAAAACTTATGGCTGTAATAAAACCCTTCACCGCACTCAGACCTTCAAAAGAATCTGCCCAGCTTGTTGCGAGTGTTCCTTACGACGTTGTTAACAGGGAAGAAGCTTTTGCCGCTGCCGATGGAAATAATTTAAGCTTCTTGAGAATAACAAGATCCGAAATTGAAATGGCTAAGGATACAAATCCTTACTCAACCGAAGTTTATAAGAAAGCAAAAGAGAATCTTGAACTGCTTAAAAAAGAAGCACCTTTAAAAGTTGATGATAAGCCTCGCTTTTACCTTTACAGATTAATTATGAATGGCAAAGCACAAACCGGTATTGCTGCAACTTTTTCTGTTGATGATTATGATAACGCTGTTATCCTCAAGCATGAAAAAACAAGAAAAGAAAAAGAAGATGACAGGACTAATCACATTGCTACAACAAAAGCTCAGACAGGTACTGTATTTTTAACATACCGGGGCGTAAAAAAAATAAATGATATAGTTGGAGAAACAACAAATAATCTTGACCCGGTTTACGATTTCACAGCAAGCGACAAAGTCAAACATTCTGTCTGGATTCTTCCCGATAAGCATAATCAGACTATTACAGATGAATTTAAAAAGATTAGTAAACTTTATATTGCAGATGGTCATCACCGTGCTGCAAGTGCTAGCCGTGCAAGAAAAGTTATGGCAAATAACAATGTCAATCATAAGGGAGACGAAGAGTATAATTTTTTTATTGCTGTAATTTTTCCTGCTGAAGAAGTAAATATTCTTCCTTACAACAGGATTGTTTGCGATCTTAATGGATTGAGCGAAGAAGAATTCCTCAACCAGGTTAGTGAAAAGTTCGAGATTCAAAAAACTTCTTTAAAAGAACCAGCCCAAAGAAGAAGTTTTGGAATGTATCTAAATAAACAGTGGTATTCTCTTAAAGCAAGGGATTCGATTATTGCAAGCTTGTCATTGTCGGATTCCGTAGGGTCGGGTCTGGATGTAAGTATATTACAGGACTTTCTTTTGAATCCTGTTCTCGGCATCGATGATCAAAGAACAAGCAAAAAAATAGATTTCATTGGTGGAATAAGAGGAACATCGGAGCTTGAAAAATTAGTCGACTCCGGTAAAGCCGCAGCTGCTTTTTCGCTCTACCCGGTTTCTGTTGAAGACCTGATAAAGATCTCCGATGCGGGAGAAATTATGCCCCCGAAATCAACCTGGTTTGAACCTAAATTAAGAGATGGGCTTTTAGTTCATTTAATATGATTTTTAAAAATACTAAGCACTCGACTATAATCGGGTGTTTGATTCATTACTAAATAAATATGGAAAGTCATCATGCAAAAAAGAATATATAATTTCAGCGCGGGTCCGGCTATTCTGCCGGAAGATGTGCTGAAGGAAGCACAGGAAAATTTATTTGCTCTTCCCGGTGTTGGAATGTCGATACTCGAGATTAGCCACAGATCAAAAGCTTTTGATAAAATAATTGCCGAGACTAAGACCGATTTAAAATCTCTTCTTAATGTCAGCGATGATTATGAACTTCTCTTTCTTCAGGGTGGTGCAAGCTTGCAGTTTTCCATGGTTCCATTAAACTTAATGCCTCCAAAGAATACGGCTGATTACATCATAACCGGAAGCTGGTCTAAAAAAGCTGTGAAGGAAGCCAAAAGAGTCGGCACAGTTAACATCGCCGCTTCAACAGAAGGAGAAAATTTTAAAAGGATTCCTAAGCAAGACGAGCTGAAGCTTGACCCTGAAGCCGCTTATGTTCATATCACTACCAATAATACAATTTACGGAACTCAATGGCATAAAGAACCGGAAGTTGGAAATGTTCCACTAGTATGTGATGCTTCCTCAGACATTCTTCATAAGAAGATTGATGTAAATAAATATGCTCTCATTTATGGCGGTGCTCAGAAAAATATGGGACCAGCGGGAGTTACTCTTGTTATTATCAGAAAAGATTTGCTCGGTAGAAGTTCTGATTCTTTGCACACAATGCTAAATTATAAAACTCACGTAGAGAATAATTCTCTTTACAATACTCCTAATACATTCGGCATTTACATAATTGGATTAGTTGCTAAGTGGGTTACTAAACTTGGCGGACTTGATGCAATGTATAAGCTTAACAAGGAGAAAGCAGAAGTTCTTTATGGCTGCATAGATGCAAGTGGCGGCTTTTACAAAGGTCATGCTGAAAAAGATAGCCGTTCATTAATGAATGTTACTTTTAACCTTGCAACGGAAGATCTCGAAAAGAAACTTATTGCAGAAGCAACTGCCGCCGGATTTGACGGATTAAAAGGACATCGTTCAGTTGGCGGATTGAGAGCATCTATTTATAATGCTTTCCCGAAGAAAGGTGTTGAAGATCTTGTATCATTTATGAAAGATTTCCAGAACAAGAACGACTGATATTCAAAAGTTTGATTTTTGTCAGGCTGAGCCTGTCGAAGCCTGACATTTTATCGCAGTTCACACCTTGCAAGCTGGCTGCGGTCAGGGAGGTTTAGTATGCGATAAAAAAATTACTTTTAGACCGCGTATTTAATGAGGTTTAGATGAAAAAATTATTCATTCTCTTTTTCGCTTCAATACTTTTTTATTCCTGTGGTAAGGAAGAGCCGGTAAAGATAGAAACATTCAGCACCGAGGCTTTTGCTTATGATATTGGCGACGGCTGGGAAGTTAATGCAACTACCCGCGTAAAGGGGTTTGTTCAAAAGGAAGAAAAAAATAATTATAGCGCTACTATAGCTTACGATATTGATCTGGTAACTCCTGCGGGAGATACAGTTAAAGCTCTAATCAGCAGAGTTGAAGATAAAACAGCTAAAGAAAAGATAATTGACATTCCTCTTGAAGCGCAGTTTGAATTGGACACTACTTATGCAGCAGGAGACTACAAGGTTATATTCAATGTAAAAGATGTGTCGTCAAATCAAACAGCAATTTCTGAAACATCTTTCCATTTAGCTAAAGACTAAGAAGCATTTAAAAAGAAAGACCCCGGTTCAAACTAATGAACCGGAGTCTTTTTGTGTTTTAAAAGCCTACAGATAATGAAACTACATGATTGCCATCAAAATACCTGGTGTCTCTGTATGCATAGTCAACTTTTAAGTCGAGGTTATTTAACTCATAATTAATTCCTATCCCGGCAGTAAGACCGTATATATAATCATCCTGAACGGCTTCCGGTGCCAAGGAATAACCACCTCTTACAAAAAAGATTTCTTTATAACCATATTCAAGACCGAGCCTGTATTCGTCATCGGAGAAGTTATTATTCTGAAATGAAATTGATGTCTGCAAAGAATTGTATTCATCAATTTTAGGCTTATAACCAAAGCCTATTTGAAATACAGACGGCAATTCATACGATGCAGCATCAACTTTGTAATATTGAGGAGGTCTGCTGTAATTATCTACATCTGCCTGTACAAATAATGCCGCGCCATCATATTTCATCTGGGGTCCGATATTTTTCAGAACAATACCGAAACTCAATCCATTGAAGTCCGCAAGATTATCATAAATAACCCCGACATCGAAAGCAACACCGCTTGCGCTGGCATCACCCAATGTTTCAGTTATATAATTTGCTGTTAAACCAATAGCAATTCTATCGGTCAACTGGTTGGAATAGGATATTCCTGCAGTTAAAATTTGCGGGGAGAAAAATGTTCCATCACCATCCGGTTGAGATGTGGTGGTAACAGGTATGTCTCCAATAGAAAGAGATTTTACGCTTAAAGATAAAACGCCGAAACCTTCGAAGCTTCCTGCAACGGCTCCGTACTCAACACCGATGTCGGCAATATAACTCATGTGTGAGAAAGTCATTGCGGCGGAATTATTCATTTTAGCAACTCCTGCGGGATTCCAGAAAAGAGCTTCGAGACCGCTTGAAGTAGCCACGCCCTGTTCACCCATAGCAATACCACGTACACCGACGGGGATAAGAAGCTGATTGGCGCCACCCGTTCCCGTCCGGTTACCTCCTCCTGCATAAGCATTATCCAATCCCGGCAGAAGAATAAATAACATAAATATTAATCCGATTATTTTTTTCATTATTAAAACTCCTTAATTAAACTTATGTATTGTTAAAACCTATCCAGAATCTGTTGTTCCTGAATAATTGCAACTTTCAAAATTTTAGTTCTGCCTATCCCGGGCATATCTATATAAGCGATATATAATCCGCTTGCTACCGGCAAACCCGATTCATTGGCCAAATCCCATCTTTGGAAAGTCGAGGAATTATCTTTCTCTATTGTCCGAACCATTACTCCGGCAAGATTGAATAACCTGATTGTTGCTTTAGCCGGCAAATGAGTGAATGTGACAAAGCGATTGTACTTGTTTAATTCCTCTGTGTTAACACCATAATAAGGATTCGGATATACATTCAATTTGTTAACATCCAGCGCAGCTTGTTCGGAACTATACGTTTGTTCAGGAGCTGTAAATGTAAATACATCATTTTGTGAAACATTAGGTTTAGTTGATTCAATTCTAAAGATTGTGCCTTGTTCAGGTAAATCCTGGCTGAATGGAGGCGCGGCTCCGCCATTCCAGCTAACCAATACCATGCGTGCCATTACCTCATGTTCTCTTGCACCATCATAGGTCCCGGCAAGCATTTCAGTTTCTGCCGCCTCATATCCTGCATCTCCGGGCGATGTATCATCCGGTCTATTCCAGTAGATCCAATCAGTAACAGGATCGTCGCTTCCACCGGAAACCGAATGTTCCAGGTCACCACTACCTGCTTCAAGTGTACCCCAGCTTTCTAATGCAAAAATGTTGTCGCCGCTGAAGTCAACTCCGGCATCATCAATAATATAAGGCACCATTCTATAATCATCACTTGGGTCATCGGGGGTTGCAATTCCAATATTCCATAACTCAAATGGTACCCAGAATACATTATTATCATTAAAGGCTTCAAAAGCCTGGCTTCCGCCAACCCCGGGATTATCGTTTGAACCTGTAAACCTTAATTCGAAATCGTAAGGAATAATTTCATCCCAGTTATCACCATCCCTGGTGACTCTGGAAATAAAAGCATCGTACAGCCCACGTGTACCACCATCGGCTGTTCCCCCATCATCTGCTGTATGAATACCCCATAAACCTTCGCCCACCTGTTGTCCACTGGTTGGCCTGTCCGATGAGAAATTACCGAAGTCAAACGCACCGCCTTCTGGAGGATTCAGGGGTCCGTTACCATTTGCAACAACAGTAAAATTCTTAAAGTCTAACGGGGCTCCAATTACTCTGAACTGGATACCGTCGACGACCGGAGACTCAACATCGGCATTTTGATTTGTTTGATTTGCAAGTACACGTACACCATCTTCTCTATCCACATTCCATACATCGGTTCCGCCAGGGATGGTATCAAAGGTGACTGTATATTTCATCCCGGTTAATTTGGTAGGATCTATAATAAGCGGGAATACATTCCCATCGCTCGGGGACCCGCTCACAGTAGAATGCACTACTCCTTTTATAGTATCCGCATATGCCCCGTTATAATCAACTCCCGGTGCTTTAGCCGAAGGTATAATGGTGAGAATGCTTATAGGGTTTTCCAGATTTGTTATAGTAGCTTCCGGATTGTATGCGTATGCCGTTACAGCAAAATAATATCTGTTCCCATTAACAAGCGGTATCCCACTTCTTACTGCATCACTTGTAATTTCGTGATAGCGTCTAATTCCTGTATCGTTACCGAATTGCTGAACTTTGGTTGCAACAACACCTGTGTTAACATCAAAAAACTGACCTTCAATTTTTAATATTCCGTTTACCAAGTCGTACGTGGCAATTCTTCTTCCTTCATCAACAGAAGCAGAAGCATTCGGCAATTGATAGACATTATAGCCTTCAAACTTATAGCTTTTGGAATCGAAATTTTCAGTTTGCTTTATCCTGGCCGAGTTTTCGCCCCAATCAAGTACTATTTTTTTATCAAGTGCATAGTATACTTTTAGATCGGGATCATATGTGCCCGGGATATTAACTTCCGGAGCCGGCGGTGCTGTAGGTAAATCAAAGAAGTTATCGAACGCATCTTGTGCAGTTCTGTCATAAAATTTTAACAGACCGATAGCCGATAAGCGGTCAACACCGGGAATTGCACCCGCTACAATTTCAGCTATAACTACTTCCTGTGTATCTCCGGGAGCCATTGTAAATGGACCCGATGCCTGCCCAACACGCCGGTCTCCGGATGGTAATAATACCCCATCTATCCACCCTTGTTTGCTAACGGGATCGCCGGTAAGAGCGTAAGTTGTTGGTTCATTGGTAACGGGGTTTACAAATAAGTCACCCGTTTTTCCAATCCGACCCTGAAAGAAGTTATAAAATTGTGTCGACCCTTCAAGAGCTTGCCGTGTCGGGTCTGTTACGTTTGCGTCACCGCGGGCAAAATAGTAGAAGGCCGTCATCGAGAGATTTATTTTACCGGGTCCTGCCACTTGTCCATTGAAAATTCCAAAATCTTCTGCATCATCTACACCATTTTTATTTCTATCTTCGCCGGCAACTCCATTTACAAGTGGTCCCTGGAAAAAGTCAAATCCTACAGCAGGCGGTGGAAGTGGAGTGTAGGTAGCATCATTTGCATTAGCATTATAACAGTAACCTAAGCTTAAGGTTGTATCGCAGCCTGCAAAATCATCAGTTGCATTTCCCAGATCAACATCAGACCACATTGAAACATACATATCATTGAAAACGACATTACTTTTATTGATTAGTTTATATTTTCTGAATATCATGTTGCCAAGTGCACCGGTTCTGTTATATGCCCAGTACGTAGCTTGTTGTTCAACTCCGAGCGGCAATGCACCATATAAATCTGCAGTGTTACCGGGATTTATATCATTAGCAACCGACCAAATTGTTTGATCGGCTCCGGGCACTCCGGGAATATCTGCATCGGGTTCATATGTTCCGTTTCCATTTCTATCATCAAACGGAGCCCCATATTGTGCGGGCCACTCCGTCCAATCGGTTTCATATTGAGCCCTGATTTGGTCGGCTGAACCTTCATTATCATTTACTTCTGCAGAAAGGTCAGCCTGAGTTCCACCTGGATAAACATCCGGTCTTACTCTGTATATCCTGACTTGCGGATCACTTGATGATTCGGCAGTCAGCTGATCATAAGGTTTGCCGCTGTCTAATATTCTTCCGCCCTGAAGACCGGATGAATAAGCGGAGCCCCCTACTCTAACCTGCGGATCGCCCTCAAGTCTTACGCCCCAAAGAAGACCAGATTCAAACACTGCTGTTTTACCGCTTCCTTTGGGATATATAAATCCGGAATTCTGCTCATCCCGATCAATGTCGGTTATTCCATCATTTTTAATTACAGTAGAAACGTTATTAATATTTAGTAAAGCCCTGATTGGTGTCCCTTGAATTTTATTCAAGTTCTTAGAGCTTTTTCCCTTTTGATCACCTTCTGCTTTAATGCCCGGTGTACTTATAGATAACACAAGCAACAGCAACAGAAGGAAAGTAAATGCTTTTGAATTCATATTTTTTAAACTCCTAAAATATTTTTCCGTTTAAGAACTTATTAATACTCAAGACGTACGCCTAATTGGATTTGTCTTGGCGGTCCGTATAAATAAGGTTGAGTAGTGTATGCGGCTCCGGTTGTAGCGAGCTGCCACTGCTCATAATAATCAAGATTAATTGCTCTGTATAAAACCGCGAAAGTAGGATCGGCAAGCGCTCTTTCCAGACCAACGCCCGGCGTTGTTAAATATCCGTCATCCGTTGCAGACCCGGTTCTTAAAAATACATTCTGAATGTTCTTTGTATCGAATACGTTAATTACATTTATATATATATTGGCACTCAGCCTATCATAAATATTGATAGTCTTGTCTATACGTAAATCAACTTGATAATTCCAGGGGGTAGAAGATGCATTCAAAGGTTCAATCGGTTGTCTGTCGCGGGCGTCTCCTTCGAGGTCCGCTCCCCCGATACCCGTTGTGTAAGGATGTCCGCTGTTAAAACTCAGCAGTGCTGATATTCCCAATTCCTCTAATATCGGACCACCGTCATCTTTCGAAAAGCGGTAATCCAAATTAATGTTGCCTCTAACTGAATTGTTGAATTCAAGTGGGGCGATATATTGCGGGGCAAACCGCGTAACACCATCTAAAGGTGCGCCTACTATGCCTCTGTTAGAATTCGGAAAAGACCCTGTCCCCTGGGCATCCTGGAATGAAATCGATCCATTCAACATAAATCTTGCTTGCCGCCTCATGTTAAATGAAATCTCGAGACCTTTTGTTGTAGCAAAATCACCATTTGTTAAAATTGCATACGCTCCATACCTGGAATTGGTAACGCTCTGCTGCCTGTAAACAACCTGGTCCTGTATATCTTTATAATAACCGGTGATATCGAATGATGCGAAGTCACCAATCTGTTGTGTAAATCCAAGTTCGTATTGTGTGGTTCTTGTTGGTCTAACGTTAAAACCAACTGGCGCGGGTATAAAGAAACCTCCACCCAAATTATTTGCGGTAAGATACCAACCCTGGTAAATATCCCTCAGCCTTGTCTGTTGAACAAATTTTCCATACTGTGCATGAAATACTGTTTGATCGGTAACGGGGAAGGAAACACCTAAACGCGGGCTAAGAGAACTGAATGAGGGAACATCAATTAAACCTACAGGATTTCCATTTCCATCACCGAGTAGCGTTTTTTCATCCTTGTTAAATGTTTCTTCGGGTCTTTCGGGATTAATAAGCTGCTGGTTATCAACATCAATGTAATCATAACGCAAGCCCACATTAATGATAAGATCTCTATATTCAATTTTATCCTGAATATAACCACCGGCAAATATCGGTTTGTGAGGGGCGTTTGCACCGGTAATAGTGTTTGTTTCTCCATCATATTCTTTACCAAATAAATCATAGCCATAATTATTAACACCGCGACCAATGTAAACCAGGTTTTCACTTTGGGTACCTCTGTTTGCAAGCAGACCGGCAAGTGTAAATACTCCTTCATTTGCAAAACTATAATTTCTTATTGTATATAATTGAAGTTCTCCGCCAACTTTAATATTATGCGCTTTCCCGAGTATTGTGGATAGAGCAGCGTTAAAGTTGAAATTTTCATTTCTTGCCTTTCCATATCCTGCAACTACATCACCGGGGGAGCTAATTGCCCAGTCATATATTTGATATTCCCGTTGTCTTGTATACCGGGTGGAATTGGTGGGGCGTCTCTCCCATATAATTCCTGCCCGGGCATTAGCAAGACTATCTCCATATCCTTTGTAATTATCTTTTAAATACGGATCGAATGTGTGGGTTTTACTGTATGAGTAACCTCCGCTTAATTCATAAAACGTAGCCGGTGTAATTATATGCGTAACTTTTAAGCTAAGGGCTCCGTCGTTTCTATCTATCTGCTCTGTCCTATCAATATTCAGGATGTTAGCAATATTACCAGCAACCCGAGCTGTACTGAATGGATTGAATGTCGTTGTGCTGGTGTATGTTCCAACCAATCTGAAAATTATGGGGTTGAAATCCAACGTAAGGGTACCCGTTCCAGTAAACTGGTCTAATGAGTTTTTATATAATGCCCCTGCCGGGTAATAGAAATCAACAGTGTCCCCTGTGGTTGGATCGCCTATTTTGCCTAAGTTAATACCGGGATATGGTTGTGGATTCTGATCTGCCTGGTAGGTATAATTAACTAATCCGAATAACTTAAATCGATTGTCGATAATTGGGCCTCTGATTGTCCCGATGATTTCGGAATAACCATACCAGCGAGCTCCTAATCTTTCCTTTCCATCAAATCTTTCGTTTCTGCTTTTAAATGTAATATTATCAGTTATATATTCTACGCTTGCTTTATAATCCGGTGTACCGGATTTAATTTGAGTATAAATTATACCGGCGTTGGCACCGCCATATTCGGCAGTATACCCACCCGCCTGTACCTGGATCTCTTCTACGGCATCCTGGCTAATAGTTACTTTGCGACCTCCTACTAAAGGATTAGTAATATTAGCCCCTTCCAGGTAATAGCCAACTTCATCCTGCCTTCCGCCTCTAACATAGACAGTTTTATCCTGAACGTTTACACCGGGTGTAATAGCAAGAATATTGTTTACACCTCTGATCGGCAAAGCATCAATCTGATCGCTTGTTGTAATCCTGTTGGCATTAGTGCTGCTTTTATTTACCAGGGGTCTTTCGGCAATAACCTCAACTTCCCCAACCTCAATGCCCTCCAGGGGCAATTGGAAGTTAAGTTCCGTTGTTAAGTCCGCATTAACACGAACATTAGATACGGTAATTGTTTGATAACCAATGTAAGATGCACGGACTTCGTAAACGCCGGCTTCTAAATTCGAAATGAGATACTCCCCATTAACGTCTGTTGCAGCTCCGAATGAAGTGCTTACAACCAAAACGTTGGCGCCAATGAGTGGTTCGCCGGTTGTGAGATCGGTAACATTACCTTTAATTTTCCCTACCGTGCTTGCCAAGGCAAGTGAAGGCAATAGCAGCAGGAAAAATATGACAGTAAACAGTCTGTTCATATCTCTCTCTCCTTAATATTATTTAGTGATTACTTCTATCGCCCGCGAAAAAATAATTAAAGCCTATTCTATTAGGCGAAAATTGGGTTGGTCAAATGTGTGCTGGTCTATTATGCAGTGTAAAAATATTTTATAAGCAGCCTTGTTTGTTAAATTTTGCCTTAATTATTTATTTTGGTGGTGAAGGTCAAGAAAAAATACCATAAAGTCAATACAGTTTTTTATTTCTTTTTTATAAAAATAAAGCGGGAATAATCTTTTATAATTTAATTATATATTAGCGTTGTATATAAATAATCGTTTCCCGTAAAACGAACACGATGCAAAAAAATGACAATTGAAACAAAATATTTTACTCCCCTGGAAGCCTGCAACACATTACCGCTGGTAAAAAAAATAGTAAAAGATATTCTCGATACATCAAGGGAAATGAAATTACTTGCCGATGACTTTGGTGTTAAAGATATTAATAATAATCCCCGCTTAAGGAAAATGGCTGATGAAATTAATGGTTTTATTTCCGAGCTTGAAGAGATAGGATGCTTTTATAAAGATTGGAATTTTACAATAGGACTTGTAGATTTTCCTGCAGTTATTGATAACAGGGAAGTAATGCTCTGCTGGAAAAGCGACGAAGACGATATAAAATTTTATCATGATATCGATTCCGGTTACTCCGGAAGAAAACCGATACCTGAAGAATATCTTAATTCTTAGCTAAAAAAATGCCTACTGAAACTCAAAAAAGATGTGCCTGGTCAAATAACGATAAGCTATATATAAAATATCATGATAAAGAATGGGGCGTGCCGGTTCACAATGATAGAAAACTGTTTGAGTTTTTAATTCTCGAAGGATTCCAGGCGGGATTAAGCTGGTTTACCATTTTGAAGAAAAGAGAGAATTTCAGAAAGGCTTTTGATAATTTTGATTTTAACAAAATCGCAAAATACGATAAGAAAAAAATCAACGTTCTATTAAAAGACGCGGGCATTATTCGCAACAGGCTTAAAATAGAAGCTGCTGTTACTAATGCAAAAGCTTTCATAGAAACGAGAAAAGAATTCGGCACTTTTGATAAATATATCTGGTCTTTTACAGATGGGAAACCAATTCAAAATAAATTTGAATCATTAAAAAAAATACCTGCTAAAACCAAACTCTCCGATAAAATAAGCGACGATCTAAAAAAACGGGGATTCAAATTTGTCGGTTCTACAATTGTCTATGCACATATGCAGGCAACCGGCATGGTGAACGACCACGCAGTTGACTGCTTCAGACACAAAGAAGTTCAGGAATTATAACTATATTAGTTTCAAACTAATAAAACAGGGTGGCTGGGATGAAAACTATTTTGATATTTTTAATCCTTTTTATAACACAATCGAATTTATTCTCGCAAACCGAAAACTCAGCATTCATTGACATTATGAAAACCGAGTTCGAGGCTTTTCAGAAAAAAGATCCTACGGTTTGGACGAAATACGCAGACAAGGATGCTGTCTTTACGGGTTTAGACAACAACTTTAAAACGAAAAACCAGATAATGGAAGAAATGAAGAATGCATCGGATATTTTTAATTCGGGAAAAGAAACTTATGATAATGTAATTACGAAAATATTCGGCGATACGGCAATATTATCCTGTCTTACAACTTTTACTTTTACATCCTCCGATGGAAACAGGAAGAGTTTAAAATTTAAATTTACACGTGTTCATATAAAAGTTGGAACGGTATGGAAACTCGTCTATCACAGTGCAATCCCAATATAGGATATTATCCGGCATCTGGAATCTGGTATCCCGTATCAGTCATCAAGATTAAGCAAGATTCTCCCTGTAATTTTTCCTTTTAGGATGAGATCAATTTTTCCATTCAGTTCTTCGAGAGAACATTCCGTCGTTAATTCATTAAGAAGATTAATCTTCCATTCTCCGGCAAGCTTTTGCCAGATAATTTTTCTCAACTCCATCGGGGTTTCGGCAGAATTAATTCCGAGCAGGTTTACTCCGCGTAATATGAAGGGGTAAACCGTAATGTTAAATTCGGGCGAAAGAACGTTTCCGCAGGAAGCCACCGAACACCCAAAATCGAGACTTCTGAAAACTGTCGAGAGAATATTTCCGCCGACAGTATCGACAGCGCCTTTCCACCTTCTGTTCAAAAGAGGTTTGCCTGTTTTATCATCCAGTTCATTGCTGTTTATAATTAATTTTGCCCCAAGATTCTTCAAATAATCTTCTTTTTCTTTTTTTCTTGTTGATGCGGTAATATTGTATCCAAGCTTGGATAATAAAGTCACCGCAAGTGAGCCGACTCCGCCGGATGCACCCGTTACAACAATATTCCCATTTTTATCAAGACCAGCTTGTTCCAGTTTGCAGACCGAAAGTCCCGCTGTAAACCCTGCTGTACCAAGCATCATACTTTCTTTAAGAGAGAGTCCTTTCGGAAGCTTAACAATCCACTCCACGGGAACTCTTATATATTCTGCAAACCCGCCGAAAGTGTTCATTCCAAGATCGTATCCTGTTACAACAACTTCATCTCCTTCTTTAAAAAGATTACCTGGCGACTTTTCAACCATTCCTGCCGCATCGATGCCGGGAGTGTGCGGATATTTTCTTGTTACACCTTTATTGCCGGTTGCGGATAAAGCATCTTTATAATTTAAAGATGAATACTTAACTTTTATTAATACATCGCCTGCCGGCAGGTCGTTTAAAGACTTGGTGGAAATCTCTCTTGTAAATTTCCCGTTTTTCTCATTAACAATTAAAGCTTTGAATTTCATATTATTCAATTATTCTTTTAAGCCGTTGAAACGGATAGCTTTTTGTTCTTTCTAAATCATCTAACTAAATTCAGATGTTACCCTTTTTCTTATTTTCCTTTAAAAATTTTTACTTTTTTCTAAGGTTAACACCTGGCTTTATCCAGGTGGGCAAAAGATTAAACATAATTAAGAACTTTTTCAACAGTTTCTTAAAAATATTATTAATTTAACAACTACTAAATATGAACTTCACAGATAATATCGTCCTCGAAAACAATTTGGTTCTTCTTAGACCTTTAACGTCCGAAGATGAAGCAGGTTTAAGCAAAATTTCATTCGACCCTGATATCTGGAGTTTTTTTGTAACACGTGCTTCGGATCCAGATGAACTGAAAGAATTTATAAACATTGCCCTCGAAGATAGAAAAAGGAACTTTCGTTATCCCTTCACGATAATTGATAAGCCATCCGGTGAAATTGCCGGCAGCACAAGCTATGGAAATATTTCCGTAAAAGATAAAAGACTTGAAGTCGGATGGACGTGGTTGGGAAAAGAATTCCAGGGAACAGGAATAAATAAAGAGTGTAAATTCCTTCTTTTGCAATATGCATTCGAACATCTTAAGTTTGAAAGAGTAGAATTTAAAACTGACGTTCTTAATAAAGCTTCAAGAAGAGCATTAGAAAAAATAGGCGCAAAAGAGGAAGGAATATTAAGAAGCCATACTTTGTTGCACGATGGAAGAAGGCGCGACACAATTTATTACAGTATATTAAAAGATGAATGGGGTAAAATAAAAATGTCATTCCGCACTTGATGCGGAATCTATTGGTTTTAAAAAGAGATGCCGGATCAAGTCCGGCATGACAAGAAAGAAAAAATAAATGAGTAACTTAAAACGCCCCTCCTGGGATGAATACTTTTTAAAGCTTGCAATGCTCGCATCGGAAAGAGCAACATGCCCGAGAATGCACTGCGGTTGTGTGCTTGTTAAAGACAGGTTTGTACTTGCAACAGGGTACAACGGCTCTCTACCCGGTCAGCCGCACTGCGAAGATGTCGGTTGCCAGGTTGTCGATAATCATTGTGTAAGAACAAACCACGCAGAGATAAATGCACTCGTACAGGCTGCAGTACATGGAGTAAACATAAGCGGCTCTACTGTATACGTTACAAATATGCCGTGCACGACCTGTGCAAAAGCACTAATTGCTGCAAGAATAAAAAGAGTTGTTATCTTTTCTGATTTTCACGATACGCTTGCAACAGATTTCTTCCATAAAGCCGGTGTT
>Ga0209108_10001104_pt1 | contig 15620 bp, 16 predicted proteins | sample Rifsed10ft1_FD_184003 | JGI IMG/M metagenome (GOLD analysis project Ga0209108, IMG submission 184003) | Soil microbial communities from Rifle, Colorado, USA - sediment 10ft 1 (version 2) | ecosystem: Environmental > Terrestrial > Deep subsurface > Rock core/Sediment | place: Rifle, Colorado...
TAGGCAGGGACGAGGAGGTGGCACGAAGAGATGATCGAGATGACCGTCGAGTTCGTCCGCGTCAGCATCCAGAACTACAACAAGGTCGTGATCCTCAAGGAGAAGGAGGCTGACCGCTACCTCCTGATCTGGATCGGCCAGTCCGAGGCGGAGGCGATCGCGATGCGGCTGAGCGACGTGACGCCGCCGCGGCCACAGACGCACGACCTGCTGCGCAACATCATCGACGCCCTGGGCGCCCAGGTGTCCTACATCGTCGTGAACGACCTGAGCAACGATACGTTCTACGCGCGCATCGTCCTGGACGTGAGCGGCAAGGTGGTGGAGGTCGACTCCCGCACGAGCGACGCCATCGCCCTGGCGGTGCGGGTGGGCGCGCCGATCTACGCCGAGGAGTCGGTGCTGGACCGGGCCGGCGTGCTGCTGGACAGGGAGCCGGAGGAGGCGCTAGCGGGCGCCGCGGGCGGCCACGGCCACGGCGAGCCGACCTCGCGCGTCGGGCCGGAGGAGTTGGAGAAGATGTCCGCGTTCAAGGACTTCATCGAGAGCCTGGACATGGATGACTTCGAGAAGAAGTAAGCGACGGCGCCTTCCGGCCAGGTGCGAAGCGCCCTACGGGGCGCTTTCTTTCTCGGGCGGCGCAGCGGCGGCGTGTCGGCTGCGCATCCCTCTCGGTCTGCTCCGCCGCTTTCAGTGATGAGAGGTGGGGGACACCCCCACACCCCCGGCAGAGCCGCTTCGCCCTCTGCCTCCCGCCTGACAGGGTCTGACATCGCGCATTCGCCGTCGAGTAGGCGGCTGCACACGCCTTTCGAGTAGCGTAACCTGGTGCCGGCGCGAGGGCGGCAGCCCTATGCTGTCACGCTAGTGACCTTTTGCTCCATAGGTAGGGGTGTGATATTGTTCGCTTCGTCACGAACTCCGGCGCTCGGAGCGCGCTGATGGACGCCCTGCCGCCCAGCGCGAGGCTCGTCGGCATCGGCTTTTACATCGCCTTGTGCATCGCGCTGGGGACGATCGGCGGGCGGGAGCTGGACAGGGCGCTGGACACGGGCAAGGTGTTCACGCTGCTGGGTCTGGGATTGGGGCTGGTGCTGGCGCTCTGGGGCGGCCTGCATCAGCTATTGGACGTGCTGGACGCGATCAACCGCGGACGAGGAGAAGGAAAGAGGGAGTGAAGGCGCGGCTGATCGTCATTGGCGCGGGAGGCCTTGCCTTCCTCGCCCTTCTTCTTTACCTGTCGATCTTCGTTTTCAAGGCGCCGAAGGCCATCGTCGACATCAAGAGCGAGAAGCTCGTCACCATCGCCGAGTCGAGCAACGAGGCGCTGACGGTGGCGATCACGAACACGCTGTTCACGGCGTGGGTGGTGATGGCGCTGCTCTTGCTGATCTGCTTCCTCGCCGTGCGAAAGCGCGCCCTGCTGCCGAGCGGCCTTTACAACGCCTTCGAGGCGATCATCGAGCTGATCCTCAACTTCGTCACCGGCATCGCCGGCGAGAGGAACGGCCGCCGTTTCTTCCCGTTGATCGCGACGTTCCTGCTCTACATCACGCTGGCGAACTGGCTCTCGCTGACGCCCCTGTTCAACACGATCGGCATCTTCGAGCCTCTGGGCGCGGAGGAGCGCGAGTTTCACGAGCACGCCGTCGTCGCCAAGGAGGGCGCCGTGACGCTCATCCTGCCGAAGCCGACGAACATCGAGATCGACGCGAAGGCGTGTGAGGGGCTCGCGGACGAGCATGAGGCGGAGGCGTGCCGGGAGGCGGCCATCGAGGCGGCGACGGCGGGGAAGGTCAAGAGCGGCGAGCGCGTCGGCATCCTGGCGCCTTACCTGCGGGGCATCAACACGGACCTGATGACGCCGCTGTCGTTCGCCCTCGTCTCCGTTTTCTTCGTCGAGTGGTGGGGCATCAGCTCGTTGGGCTTCTGGCGCTACGCCAGCAAGTTCGTCAACCTGCGCGGGCCGATCGACTTCTTCGTCGGCATCCTCGAGTTCATAGCGGAGGTTGCGCGCCTGATCAGCTTCTCGTTCCGGCTCTTCGGGAACATGCTGGCGGGGGAGATCCTGCTGCTGGTCATGACCTCGCTGATCGTGCTGGCGGCGCCGCTTCTCGTCGGCTTCTACTTCCTGGAGCTGTTCGTCGGCTTCATTCAGGCGTTCGTCTTCGGGGCGCTCACGCTCGTCTTCGCCGTGCTGGCCGTTTCGGCGCACGGGCCGGAGGAGCACGCCGAGGAGGGGCACCACTAACGTTCGTTAGGCTGTCCCGGCGGAAGAACCGGGACGTGAGAAGAGGAGGAGTCAAGTGCTTGTTCCCCTGCTGGAGATAAGCGACGAGGCGCTGAAGTTCGTCGGAGCAGCGCTAGCCATCGGCATCGGCGGCTTCGGCCCCGGCCTGGCGATCGGTAACCTCGTCGGCAAGGCGATGGAGGCACTGGGGCGCAACCCAGAGGCGCAGCCGGTGATCCAGACGAACATGATCCTGGGCATCGCCTTCGCCGAGGCGATCGCGATCTACGCCCTCGTCGTCGCCATCATGATCGGCTTCGTGTTCTAGGCGAGTAACAAGTATCAGGTAACAAGTAACAAGATGGCGATTCTCGGCATTACGGACATCGGCATCAACCTGCCCCTGCTCGTGGGGCAGCTGATCAACTTCACTCTGCTGCTCATCATCCTGCGACTCTTCGTCTATAAGCCGGTGCTGCGGATGCTGGACGAGCGCCGGGAGCGCATCCGCGCCGGGCTTTCGGCGGCGGAGCAGGGCCGCGAGCGAGAGGTCGAGGCGAACCGCCTGGCTCAGGAGCAGCTGGAGGCGGCGCGCCGCGAGGGCCAGCAGATCGTCGCGCAGGCGCAGCAGGTGGGGCAGCGGCTGCAGGAGGAGGCGCGACAGCAGGCGCAGCAGCAGCAGGAGGCGATGCTGGAGCGGGCGCGCAGCGAGATCCAGCTGGAGCGCGACGGCGCTATCGCCCAGCTCCGCCAGGAGTTCGCCGACCTGACGATATCGGCGGCGGAGAAGGTCATCGGCCAGTCGCTGGACCGGGCGGCGCATCGTCGCCTGATCGAGCAGGCGCTGGCGGAGTCGTCCTTCCGGGAGAACTAGGCGGCGATTGACATGGGACTGTCTTTGCGAGGAGCGAAGCGACGAAGCAATCCCGGTCGGGGGAACCGAGATTGCCACGGCTCGCCTGCGGCGAGCCTCGCAACGACATTCGGAGCGTATTGAGTGCCGGCGACTGAACTAGCGGCGAAGCGCTACGCCCAGGCGGCGTTCGAGCTGGCGGCGCAGGCGGGCAACCTGGCCGAGTGGTCGGGCGCCCTGGACGAGATCGCTTCGTTCATGGGCGACGATGAGGTGCGCCGCGTGCTGGAGAACACGCGCGTGGCGCAGGAAGCGAAGCAGCAGCTCATCGAGGCGGCCTTAGCCGACCTGGCGCCGCTGCCCCTGAACCTGGCGCGCCTGCTGGTGCGCAAGGCGCGCACCAACCTGGCGGGCGAGATCGCGGCCGAGTTCAAGCGGCTGGCGGAGGAGCGTGAAGGCGTCGTGCACGCGCGCGCCCTGACGGCCGTGGAGCTGAGCGGGGACGAGCGCGAGTCGCTGGCGCGGCGACTGCGAGAGCAGACGGGGCGGCAGATCGTCCTGGAGACGGCGGTGGAGCCGGGGCTGGTCGGCGGCGTTGTCGTCCAGATCGGCGACCGGCTCATCGACGCGAGCACGCGGGGGCGGCTGGCGGCGCTGCGAAAGACGCTGGCGGAGTCGATGGCATAGCCCTCAGCCTAGGTCCTCTCCTCTGAGAGAGGGGTGACAAGTCAGAGCAATCGAGCGGAGGAGCTCATGGCGGTTAGACCAGAAGAGATAACGGCGATCCTCAAGGCGCAGATCGAGCAGTTCGGCGCCGAGGCCCAGGCGGTCAACGTCGGCACCGTGGTGCAGGCGGGGGACGGCATCGCCCGCGTCCACGGCCTCTCGGAGTGCATGTACAGCGAGTTGGTGGAGTTCGAGAGCGGCGCCATGGGCCTCGCGCTCAACCTGGAAGAGGAGACGGTGGGCGTCCTCGTCCTGGGCGAGTACGTCGGTATCGCGGAGGGGCAGCAGGTCAAGACGACGGGCCGCATCGCCGAGGTGCCGGTGGGCGACGCGCTGCTCGGCCGCGTCGTCGACGCGTTGGGCAGCCCGATCGACGGCAAGGGCCCGATCAGCGCGACGAAGCGGCGGGCGGTGGAGCGCATCGCGCCCAACGTGGTGACGCGCAAGGGCGTCAACGTGCCCGTCCAGACCGGCATCAAGGCTATCGACGCGATGATCCCGATCGGCCGCGGCCAGCGGGAGCTGATCATCGGCGACCGCTCGACGGGGAAGTCGACGCTGGCCATCGACACGATCATCAACCAGAAGGGCGGCGACCTGATCTGCATCTACGTCGCCATCGGCCAGAAGGCGTCGAAGGTGGCGCAGCTGGTGGGCCTGCTGGAGCGCTACGGCGCAATGGAGCACACGATCGTCGTCTCCGCCTCGGCGGCCGACCCGGCGCCGATGCAGTACCTGGCGCCCTACGCCGGCTGCGCCATGGGCGAGGAGTTCATGGAGGCGGGCAAGGACGCCCTCATCGTCTACGACGACCTCTCGAAGCACGCCTGGGCGTACAGGCAGGTGTCGCTGCTGCTACGGCGGCCGCCGGGGCGCGAGGCCTACCCGGGCGACGTCTTCTACCTGCACAGCCGCCTGCTGGAGCGCTCGGCGCGGCTCTCGGAGGAGTACGGCGGCGGCTCGCTGACGGCGCTGCCGATCATCGAGACGCAGGCGAACGACATCTCCGCCTACGTGCCGACGAACGTCATCTCGATCACGGACGGGCAGCTCTTCCTGGAGGCGGACCTGTTCAACGCCGGCGTGCGGCCGGCGATCAACGTCGGCCTCTCGGTGTCACGCGTCGGCGGCTCGGCGCAGCGGCGGGCGATCCGCCAGGTGGCGGGCACGCTGAAGCTGGAGCTGGCGCAGTTCCGCGAGCTGCAGGCCTTCGCCCAGTTCGGCACGAGCGACCTGGACGCGGCGACGGTGCGCCAGATCGAGCGCGGCCGGCGCTTCACGGAGCTGCTGAAGCAGCAGCAGTACTCGCCCGTCTCCTTCGAGCACGAGGTGGCGATACTGTTCGCGGCGGTGCACGGCTTCCTCGACGACGTGCCGGTGGCGAAGGTGCGCGCCTTCGAGGCGGCGCTGTACAGCTTCATGGACAGCAACCACCCGGAGATCGGCGCCGAGATCAACGAGAAGATGATCCTCTCGGGCGAGCTGGAGGAGAAGCTCCGAGCGTCGATCCGGGAGTTCAAGCAGTCGGTGCCGGTGTAGGCGGGCAGTCGAAGAGTATGCAGAACCAGATTGGCGCGCGTGTTGCGAGAGCTAGATTCCTCGCGGAGCCTGTCCTGAGCGAAGTCGAAGGGCTCAGAATGACAGACGCGGGGTACAGGGGGCGCAGCCCCTTGACGGGGAGTCTGAGGGGTGTCCCCTCAGAGAATCCCTTCAGTTCAGGTGCGGAGCAGACAAGCCCTTCCACGGAAGGGCGCAGGATGCGCAGCCCCGCAGGTGGCATGTCCTAGATGGCCACGCTGCGCCAGATCAACCGCCGCATCCGCTCCATCCAGACGACGGCGAAGACGACGCGGGCGATGTCGCTCGTCGCCGGCTCCAAGATGCGCCGCGCCCAGCAGATGGCGCTCTCGCACCGGCCCTACGCCGACCAGCTGCGCTGGCTCCTGGCCGACGTGGTCGAGAGCCTGCAGAGCGCAGCGACTGAGGAAGGCGAGGCGCTGCACCCGCTGCTGGCGCGGCGAGAGGTGCGGTCGCACGGGCTGGTGCTGATCACGTCGGACCGCGGCCTCTGCGGCGGCCTCAACACCAACCTCCTGCGCCTGGCGGGCAGCTACCTCACCAGCCAGCCCGACACGAAGCTGGTCTGCGTCGGGCGTAAGGGCTACGACTTCTTCCGCCGCACGCGGACGGAGATCATCGGCCAGTTCACCCGCCTGGGCGACTACCCCTCCTACGACGATGTGCGGCCGATCTCGCGCCTGGTCATGGACGCCTACACGTCGGGCGAGGTAGACACCGTCGCGGTCGTGTTCCCGCGCTTCGTCAACACGGTGCTACAGCGGCCGGAGTCGCTGGAGCTTCTGCCGGCGACGCCGCCGGAGGAGGCGGCGGTGAAGGCGGTAGAGTACATATACGAGCCGGGCGCGGCGCAGGTGCTCTCGACGCTGATGCCGCGCTACGTCGAGATCCAGGTCTACCGCGCCGCGCTGGAGCTGGCGGCGAGCTACCAGTCGGCGCAGATGGTGGCGATGCGCAACGCCACGGACGCGGCGCTAGAGATGATCGACGCGCTGACGCTGCTGCGCAACAAGGTGCGGCAGGAGCAGATCACGAAGGAGCTCCTGGACATCACCGGCGGCGTCGAAGCGATGGCGAAGGCGTAGGACGAGAGGTCAGTGCCAGCCATGACTTCCTGGTCAGAGTTCGAGGGGCTCGTCGAGTGGCGAGAGGTCGAGGGCGTCTCGACGCTGCTCAGGGAGACGTGCGAGGCGACGAAGCTTGCGCCGGAGATGGAGTGGGTGCTCGAGGTGGTCAAGGAGACGGCGGCGCTGCTGCCGGCCTCGATCATCGAGGGGCGCGAGAGCGAGTACCTGGCGGAGTACATCCTGGGCGTGAACGCGGCGCGCAACGCCCTCATCGTGGCGACGTACTGCTTCGACTTCCTGCGCGGCGAGGGGCTGATGGACGCCGGGACGGTGAACCGCGTCGAGGAGCGTCTGGCGGAGCTGGAGACGAAGCTGGCGTCGCTGACGGACACGCTGCGGCGCAACCTTTCGCTGCGGCCGGTGCGGCGCCGGTTCTCGAACAACTGAGTAACAAGTAACAGGTAACAAGTTACAAGTGGAATCGAAGAGCGCGGCGCGGGGATTTCGGGACCTGATCGCATGGCAGAAGGCGGATCGGTTGGCGTCGTCCGTCTATCGGGCCTGCAAGGACATGCCTCCCCAGCAGAGATGGCTGGCGGATCAAGTCCTGCGTTGCGCGGTGTCTGTCCCAGCAAACATCGCGGAGGGGCACGGACGGGGAACGCGCGCGGAGTTCTTGCGGTTCATCGACATCGCTCGTGGGTCCCTTTCGGAACTCGAGTACTACTTGCACTTCTTGGAGGCCGAAAGCCTCCTAGCCCCGGAAGTAATCGCCGCACTCGATGCCAGTCGGATCGAGACTGGGAGAGTGGTCTTTGGCCTCTGGCGAGCGCTGAAGACAATGAGCGGGGAGCACTGGGACCACACCGGAGCGGTACGAGAGGAAGGCAGCCTTTACTCGACGCCTTGATCTCTTGTTACCTGTTACTTGTTACCTGTTACTTCGGGGAGGTAGGCAATGGCGGAGGGCACTAAAGGCACGGTGGTGCAGGTCATCGGCACGGTGGTGGACGTGGAGTTCCCGCCCGACCAGCTGCCGGCCATCTACAACGCCGTCGAGATAGACAAGAACGGCACGACTGTCGTGGCGGAGGTGCAGCAGCACCTGGGGAACAACTGGGTGCGCACGCTGACGATGTCGGACACGGACGGCCTGCGCCGCGGCGCGCCGGTGGTCGACACGGGCCAGCCGATCGCCGTGCCGGTGGGCCCGAAGACGCTGGGACGCCTCTTCGACGTGCTTGGCCGGCCGCTGGACAACCTCGGCGCCGTCGAGGCTGACGAGCGCTGGCCGATCCACCGGCCGCCGCCGACCTTCGAGGAGCAGGAGACGCAGCCGCAGATCCTCGAGACGGGGATCAAGATCATCGACCTCATCGCCCCCCTGGCGCGCGGCGGCAAAGTCGGCCTCTACGGCGGCGCCGGCGTCGGCAAGACGGTGCTCATCAAGGAGCTGATCAACAACATCGCCCGCGAGCACGGCGGCCGCTCCGTCTTCGCCGGCGTCGGCGAGCGCAGCCGCGAGGGTAACGACCTCTGGGTCGAGATGCTGGAGTCGCCGGAGGTTTACGAGAAGACGGTGCTGGTCTTCGGTCAGATGAACGAGCCGCCGGGCGTGCGCCTGCGCGTCGGCCTTAGCGGCCTGACGATGGCGGAGTACTTCCGCGACGTGGAGGGCCAGGACGTGCTGCTCTTCATCGACAACATCTACCGCTACACGCTGGCCGGCATGGAGGTCTCGGCGCTGCTGGGCCGCATGCCCTCCGCCGTCGGCTACCAGCCGACGCTGGCGACCGAGGTCGGCCTGCTGGAGGAGCGGATCACGACGACGCGCAAGGGCTCGATCACGTCCTTCCAGGCGATCTTCGTGCCGGCGGACGACTACACCGACCCGGGCGTGGCGACGACCTTCGGCCACCTGGACGCCAGCGTCACGCTGGACCGGTCGATCTTCGAGCAGGCGCTCTTCCCGGCGATGGACGCGCTGGCGTCGTCGTCGCGCATGCTCGACCCGCTCATCGTCGGCCAGGAGCACTACGACGTGGCGCAGAGCGTGCTGCAGACGCTGCAGCGCTACAAGGACCTGCAGGACATCATCGCCATCCTCGGCATCGACGAGCTGTCGGACGACGACAAGACGGCGGTGGCGCGGGCGCGGCGGCTGCAGCGCTACCTGACGCAGCCGATGTTCGTGGCGGAGGTGTTCACGGGCACGCCGGGCCAGTACGTGCCGGTGCGGGAAACGGTGCGCGGCTGCAAGGAGATCCTGGAGGGCAAGCACGACAGCCTGACGGAGCAGGCCTTCTACATGGTCGGGTCCATCGAGGGCGCCGTCGAGAAGGCGGAGCAGCTGGCGAAGCAGGAGTAGACAAGACGTTGGAGTTGCAGCTTGGCGATGCGGCGGACACCAGGGCCTAGCTTCAACCACCAGAGGATCGGCGGGGACAAGAAGTTGGAGTTGCAGCTTGGCGATGCGGCGGACACCAGGGCCTAGTTTCAACCACCAGAGGACCGGCAGGGACAAGAAGTGCCGCTAACGTTGCAGATCATCACGCCGGAGCGGGTCGTCTTCCAGGAGGAGGGCGTCGACTCGGTGACGCTGCCTGGCGTCGAGGGCGAGCTGACGGTGCTGCCCAGCCACGCGCCGCTAATGACGGCGCTGCGGCCGGGCGCGCTGATGTTCCGCAAGGCGGGCGAGGAGATCGACGTCGCGCTCTCCGGCGGCTTCCTCGAGGTGCGGGACGACAAGGTCATCGTCCTGGCCGACTCGGCGGAGCGCTCGGACGAGATCGACCTCGCGCGGGTAGAGGAGGCGCGGCAGCGAGCGGCGGCGCAGCTGGCGACGCGCGAAGGCGAGATGGACGTCGCGCGGGCGATGGCGGCGCTGGAGCGAGCGCAGGCGCGCCTGCGCGTCGTGGAGCGCCGCCGGCGCCGTAGGCCGGGCGGGCCGCCGACGCCGCCCAGGGTGCCGCCGGTCTAGGGCATAAGGGCAGAGGGCAGAGGACAGGCGGCGTAACAACCCTGCAGGATGAATCCTGCAGCTTCGCCTCAAGAGACGATCGAGCGTCTCCTGAGCCACCAGGCAGCGCCGAGGAGCACGAGGCCGAGGCCGACGAGGATCGGCCACCAGAGGTCGGAGCCGCGGCCCTGCTGCTGCTCGATCTGCGACGGCGCCAGGTTGAAATCGGGGCCCGGCACCGCCGCGGCGCCGAGGACGGGCTCCAACCAGCGCCTCGGCACCGTGTAGACCTCGCCGTAGGGGTCGAGCAGAACGCCCGTGACGCTGACCCAGAGCAGCTGCACGGACCGGCCCTCGGCGAGGGTGAATGTCACCCAGACTGTCGGCGGCCCGCTGGCTGGCAGGGGCGCAGGCGGCTCCTGCATCAAGTCTCGCCGCAGCGGGATGTCTCGGCTCGCATCCCAGAATGAGGCCGTCTGCGAATTGTCCAGCGGCACAGCCCCGACCTGCACGCCGATGGGCTCGCCGGCGGCGACGGCGGCGCGGAGAACGTCGAAGACGCCGGGCTGCTCCGGCAGGACGGCCGCGAGCCGGATGTAGCGGTCGAGGATCGCCCGCTGGCGCAGGTCGAGGACCAGCCAGACGTCGTCGCCGTCCTGACGGGCGCGTACGTAGCCGCCCCGTGGATAGTAGACGGCCTCGGCGGCGACGGACGGGCCGTCCTGGTCTTCGCCTCGCAGTGTAGCGTCCCAGTACGACGAGGTGACGGTGTAAGCGATGCCGGCAGTCGCCGGCGCCGCGTCCAGTCGCGGCGGCGCGTCCAGGCGCCGGAAGAGGGCGTCCTCGTCCGCGGGAGCGAGGCGCACCGCGTGGGGCAGGTCGCCGCCGGAGATTACGGTATCGGGCGCCAGGGTCTGCCTGCCGGTAGGCAGGGCGCGGGCGCCGCCGGCCGGCAGGAGCGCCGCGAGGACGAGAAGGAGCGCGAGCCGGGGGGCCACGCCAGCGATCGTACAGGGCGGGCCGGTTTCGACAAAGCAGGTCAGGGCGACGGCGGCGGCCGGCCGGCGTAGCGGCGCCAGATCAGCCAGGCGGCCTTGGGCTCGCCTTCGGTGGTGAAAAGACCCATGGTCGCGAGCGGCTCGAAGGCGGTCGCGGGGCTGACGCTGGTGTCACGGCCCAGGTACCAGACGACGAGCCTCGCCTGCAGCGACTCGGCGGCGGCGAGGAGGCTGGAGAGGTAGACCAGCTGCTCGCCCTGCGCCTCGTTGCTCAACCCGTCAGGACTTGCGGCTGAGCTCCAGCCGACGGAAACGAAGGCGAGGGGCCGCTGCGAGCGGCCCCGCAACGGCTCGTAGTAGTCGGGGGGCAGGGAGTTGGCGCTGGTGTAGACGAAACCGGGGAACGAGGTCACGGCCAGCATGTCGATCTTCGGCTCGAAGCGGTTGACCAGGCTCCAGGCGGGCAGCGTCGCCTCGCCGGTGTTGAGGATGCCCAGCATGTCCTCGTACTGGAAGACGGGGAAGACGAGGGTGTCCGGCGAGACCGCCTTGGCGGCGTCGTAGGCCTCGAAGTAGAGGCTGACGAAGTTGCGGAAGGCGCCGTCGCCGCGCCGCACGTAGAACATGTCGACCTCGACGCCGAGGGCGAGGTAGGCGGGCTTGTAGTTGAAGGCGAGGTACTTGGCGTAGGCGATGAAGGCGGCGCGCACGCCGGCGTCGCTGAAGTCGCGGCCGCGCAGCTCGTCCGGCAGGTTGACGAGGCGGCCGCGGTCGCCCGGCTCCGTGGGGTCGATGGCAAGGAAGAGCCGGAGGTTGTTCTCGCGCGCCAGCTCCTTCTCGAAGCGGGTGAGGCGCTTCGTCTGCTCGGAGATGGACGCGCCGGGGAGGAAGTCGGCCCAGGGAGGCGGGCGCTGGATGAGGACGACCTCGCCGGCCTCGTCGGCGAGGTCGAAGGCGTCGCGGAAGGCCTGGTCGCCCGGCTCGGCCGGCAGGGCGCTGAGGCCCATGGCGAAGGGCCGCGGCTGGCCTTCGCCGGCGGGCACAGGCGCGGGGGAGTCGTCGTCGCCGCAGGCGAGGAGCGCGACGGCGAGCACGAGCAGGGCGGCGGCGGCGAGGCGGCGCTGCATGACGAAATGCTACTACCCTTCGACGCGGCTCAGGGCGGGCCCTTCGACGCGGCTCAGGGCGGGCCCTTCGACCCTTCGACAAGCTCAGGGCCGGCAGGCTCAGGACAAGCGCCCTCGAGGCGACCTCGTTTGACCGTTCGGGGCCCCAGTCGCTAGAATTTCTGTGCGTCCCCCGCCGAGGCAGGGGGTGGCTAGCCTGCAGGAGCGAGGCGTTTGGACAGCCTCAACGAGGCCTGCGGCATCTTCGGGGTCTTCGCCCCCAACGAGGATGTCGCGCGGGTGACCTTTTTCGGCCTCTATGCTCTTCAGCATCGAGGTCAGGAAAGCGCAGGCATAGCCACAACCGACGGGAAAACGATCAAGCTCCACAAGAACATGGGGCTCGTCTCGCAGGTCTTCCAGGAGGAAGACCTTTTGCATCTTCAGGGCTTCGCCGCCATCGGCCACACGCGCTACTCGACGACGGGCTCCAGCCGGCTGGAGAACGCCCAGCCCTTCGAGGTCGACGGCCCCAACGGGCTCATCGCCCTCGGCCACAACGGCAACGTCATCAACGCCGACCTGCTGCGGGCCGAGATGGAGGCGGAAGGGCGCGAGTTCGCCACGTCGACGGACTCGGAGGTCATCGCCCATCTCGTCGCGACGGCGCCGGGCCGCGACTGGGGCGAGCGGATGGCGTACGTCATGCGCCGCACCCACGGCGCCTTCTGCCTGACGATCCTGACCAAGGACGGCGTCATCGCCGTGCGCGACCCGCTGGGCATCCGGCCGCTCTCGCTGGCGCGGCTGGACGGCGGCTTCTGCTTCGCCTCGGAGACCTGCGCCTTCGACCACCTGGGCGCGACGTTCATCCGCGACGTGGAGCCGGGCGAGACGGTGCTTATCGACCACGAGGGCATCCACAGCTACCGCTTCCGCGAGGAGGAGCGGCAAGCGTTCTGCATCTTCGAGTACATCTACTTCGCGCGGCCGGACAGCTACCTGCGCGGCGAGCGCGTCTACCCGGTGCGCATGGCGCTCGGCGCCCAGCTGGCGCGCGAGCACCCCGTGGAGGCCGACATCGTCGTCGGCGTGCCGGACTCGGCGACGACGGCGGCGGTGGGCTACGCGCGCGAGTCGGGCATCCCCTTCGCCGAGGCGCTGGTGAAGAATCGCTACGTCGGCCGGACGTTCATCATGCCGGACCAGCGCATCCGCGACCGGGGCGTGCGGCTGAAGTACAACCCGCTGCGGGAGGTGCTGCAGGGCCAGCGCGTCGTCCTCGTCGACGACACGATCGTGCGCTCGACGACGACGCGCCACGTGGTGAAGATGATCCGCGAGGCTGGCGCGCGCGAGGTGCACCTGCGCGTTACGGCGCCGCCGATCACGCACCCCTGCTTCTTCGGCATCGACATGGGGCGGCGCTGGGAGCTGATCGCGGCGAAGGAGACGGTGGAGCAGATCCGCGACGAGATCGGCGCCGACTCGCTGGGCTACCTGAGCCCGGAGGGGCTGGTGGCGGCGGTGGGCCAGCCGCGAGAGAGCTTCTGCATGGCGTGCTTCACGGGCGACTACCCGATGGAGGTGCCGCAGGAGCTGGACAAGCTGGGCCTGGAGCCGCCGGCCTGGGCGCGCGACCGCCACGAGGTGGAGTGGGAGGCGGCGGGCCCGCGTCGCCGCGCCTGGGAGCCGGCGCCGCCGGTGGGGTAGGGGCCGTAGCAAGAGGGGGCTTGACAAGCACACGGTACCGTGTAGGATAAGCGAACGTTAGTTCCGGAGGAGCATTCCACTTGACTCAGGTATTGACCCGCCGAAGCCTGGGGATAACCGGAAACCCGGACTATGCTGGGGTGCCCTTCACCGACTTCGCCTCCGTTACGCCCGCAACCGATCTCGCTTCTCTCAACCTTAACTGGCGCGAGCGCGACCTGCCCGAGCGACTGCGGACAAAGCACGTTCACCGCTTGCACCCGTACCTGGGCAAGTTCGTCCCGCAACTCGTTGAGATTTTCCTGCGGAAGTACGAGCCGAGGACGGTTCTCGACCCGTTCTGCGGCTCCGGCACGACCTTAGTCGAAGCCAACTCGTTGGGCATCGATGCCATTGGCAGTGACATCTCTGAGTTCAACTGCCTCTTGTCACGGGTGAAGACAGACTCCTACGACCTCGACAGCCTTGAAGGAGAGCTTCGGGAGATAGTGAATCGGGTCAACCTCGCTTTCGGGCCCGGCATGTTTGCCGTTGAGGGCTTCTTCGGCGGAGACGAGTACCTCACGAAGTGGTTTCATCCTCGCGCCCTTGGCCAGCTGCTCTACTACCGCTCTCTCATTCCCGAGTACCGCAACCAGGACGTGCTCCGCGTGATCCTGTCGCGTGCCGCACGCTCTGCTCGGCTCACCACTCACTTCGACCTCGACTTTCCCAGGCGCCCTCAGACCGAGCCGTACTACTGCCACAAGCACAGTAGGACTTGCCGGCCGACGGACTCGGCTCTAAAGTTTCTGACGCGGTACTCGCTAGACACTCTAAGGCGTATCTCCGAGTTCTCGGCGCTTCGGACAGAGGCTGACGTGCACGTCCTGTGCGGTGACTCGCGCTACCTTGACTTTCCCGCAGTCGACGCCGTTATCACCTCACCGCCATACGTTGGTCTGATCGACTATCACGAGCAGCACCGCTACGCCTTCGAGTTGCTGGGCCTGCACTCCAACGAGTCCGAGGAGATAGGCCGAGCGAGCAACGGAAACTCACGCAAGGCCGTTGCCGCCTACGTTGACGGAATGACTGGCGTGTTCCAGAACGTATTGCGCAGTCTCAACCTCGGAGGCGTGGTCGTAGTCGTAGTCCACGATCGGCGTGACCTCTATGATGAGATTGGCGACCGTCTCGGCGTCACGACAGAGTTTCGCTTCGACCGTCACGTGAACCGGCGGACGGGGCGGCGAGCCGGGGACTTCTTCGAGAACGTAATCGTGTGGCGGAAGTGATCTCAGCTGACGCGAAAACGTCAATTCTCCGTTATCTCAACTCCTTCATGGAGAATGCTCGCGCCGAGATCAGGCCCGTTGCCAGAGAAGCAGAAGAATTTCGGCCAACGCGAAACCGTGATACCGGCGGCGACATCAAGCCATTCCACGAGGCCCTGGTTCCGGAAGGCGTGCTCAGAACAAGTGACTTTGAAAGGTCTTTCTCAACTTCGCTGGGCACAACCTTCGAAGAAGTAGCGCGAATCATCGGCTCCGAGAGATTTGCCCGCGCGGAGCGCGGGTACAAATTTGGTGTTGCCATTCCGCGTGTCGCTCTGGATACGATTGATGGAATCGTGTCTGACGTCGCAAATGAGGGCATGAAGAAACCATACCCGGAACACGTGGAGACGGTGAGTAGGGCATACCGGGGTGACATCGTGAACCGTCGGGCCCTTGTGATCGACCTGTTCCTCAAATCGCACGATAACCGAGAGTTCTACTTCGAAATGAAGAGTCCTAAGCCGAACAAGGACTCGTCGACCGGTGCGTGTCGCAAGCTACTCACTGTCCACGGCGTGAGGGGAGAAGGGCCGCCTACAGTTCAAACCTTCTACTCAATGGCTTACAACCCATACGGTAGCCGGACGGACTACGCTGAAAGTGTCGCACGGAAGTACTTGGACTTTGAGAACATGGTTCTCATTGGCGAGGAGTTTTGGGACTTTGTCGGTGGACATGGCACTTACGCGGAAGTGCTGGAACTCTACCGCGATGTAGGGAGAGTCCACGGCCCCCAAGTCTGGCGTGCAATCACTGGCTGATGGCTGACAAGCCCCGCGACCCCCTAACCTACCGCGCCGCCGGCGTCGACCTGGAGGCGCGGCAGCGGGTGGTGCAGCGCTATCGAGAGGTGGCGAAGCGCGCCGGCCGGCCGGAGGTGCTGGGCGGCATCGGGCCGTTCGCCGGGCTGTTCGCGCTCGGGGCGAAGTACCACGACCCGGTGCTCGTCGCGACGACGGACACGGTGGGGACGAAGGGCAAGCTCGCGGCGCTGCTCGGCCCTTCGACGGGGCTCAGGACAGGCCGCTACGAGGGCCTGGGACACGACATCGTCAACCACTGCGTCAACGA
>Ga0209108_10001105_pt1 | contig 15614 bp, 8 predicted proteins | sample Rifsed10ft1_FD_184003 | JGI IMG/M metagenome (GOLD analysis project Ga0209108, IMG submission 184003) | Soil microbial communities from Rifle, Colorado, USA - sediment 10ft 1 (version 2) | ecosystem: Environmental > Terrestrial > Deep subsurface > Rock core/Sediment | place: Rifle, Colorado...
TTACCTCTGCGATTCCCCTGTGTTCTCCGCGGTTGGCCGATCCGCCGCATCCGTCTCATCCGACACATCCGAGTTCCAGACTTCGACGAATCCTGGTGAACGAGACTTTCGCATCGGTACACTAGCGAACTGAATGCCCTTGGGCCGAAGTGTGTTCGCTACCTTCCTGCGCGCGCCGGATCCTTGTGCACGAGGAGGGTTGATGTCAGCTCCACCCCGGCCACCGAAAGCCTGACGGTGTAGGGTCCAGGTGGCACCAGCGGCGTTGCGCCGCCGCGTCCACCGCCACCTGCGCCGGCGGGAGCGCCGGCACCTGCGCCACGCCCACGCGCTGCGCCTGACGAGTCCAGCGGCGCCGACCGGAGATTCCACCAGATCCGGTTGATGCCCTTCGCGGCCGGACCGGCAACCGTCCGCACGACCACGCCCTGTCCGTTCACGAAGCTCAGCCGCGCGCTATCCGGTGCGGCGGCGTTCAGGTAGTAGCTCACCGCAGCACCATAGGGCGGATTGCGTCCTGCGTTCGACGGCGTGTCGAACTCGGTGGCAAAACTCTCCGAGGTTGTCGGCGGACGGAGCTCATACTCATAGGCCGGGCGCGGATCGAAGAGGTGCGCGCGCGACGCCAGCACCTGGGGCGTGAGCTGCCTCAGCGGCGCGATGTCGTCGAGGATCCAGAGACCCCGCCCCCACTGGGAGATCACGAGGTCGTCGAATTCCTCCTGCACGACGAGCCACGCCACCGGTGTGCGCGGCAGGTTGTTCTGGAGCGAAAGCCACGTGGCGCCGTCATCCAGCGTGACGTACAAACCGTTCTCGGTGCCCAGGTACAGCATGCCGGCGCGGCGCGGATCCTCCCGCACCACGCGCGCATAGGCAAAGACATCCTGGGGAATGCCGGCGCCGATCGACTTCCACGTGCGACCGTAGTCGCGCGTGACGTAGACGTACGTTGCGTTGTCCACGGCGCGGTGGCGGTCCACGGCGATGTACGCCGTCCCCGGCGTGTGCCGCGAAGGCTCCACGGCCCACACGTATCCCCACGGCCTCAGTCCCGTGATGTTCGCGGTCACGTTCGACCAGGTCTTGCCGCCGTCACGCGTCACGCTCACGATGCCGTCGTTGCTGCCGGTCCAGATCACTCCCCGCTCGAGCGGCGACTCGGCGATCGCGATCAGCGTCGCGGGCACGTCCTGCGTCTCCGGGTAGATCCCCGGCGGAATCCCCTGCTTGCTCTTGTCGTTGGTGGTGAGGTCGGGTGAGATCTGCTGCCAGGTCTCGCCGCCATCGATGGTCTGGTGAACGAACTGGCTCCCCGCGTAGGCGCGATGCGGGTCGTGCGGAGACATCGCCAGCGGGATAGTCCAGTTCCGTCGGAACGGGCGGTCGGCCACAGCGCCGCCGCGTCCACCTCCGCCGCGGCCGGCCGGCCACGGTCCCGTGCCCAGCGTGAGCCCGGTGCGCATGTCCATGTGCTGGACATTGTTCGAGCTGCTGGCCCACACGATGTTGTCGTCGAACGGATCGGGGAACACCCAGCCGCTTTCGGCGCCTATGGTCCACAGCCACATGTCGGGAGGAATGATCCCGGTCCCATCGGGCAGCGACGGCACGCCGCTGCTCTGGATGAGGCTGTTGCCCGGCCCACGGTACGACGGGCCGTCCTGCCGGCTGCCGTACACGTAGTACGGATTGCGCCGGTCCACCGCCACCCGGTTGATCTGTGCGTTAGGCAGGCTCACGTGGAACCACGATGTCCCGTGGTTCGTCGAGATGTTCACGTACCGGTCATTGGCCACCAGGATCCGGTTCGCGTTGGTCGGGTCGAACCAGATGTCGTGATGATCGGGAAAGTTTTCAGGGATGATCTTCGTGGTCGCCCCGCCATCGAGCGAGCGATAGAACGCCTGCGCCAGGAAGTAGACGTCGTTCGGATTGTCAGGGGAGACACCGAGCCGCCCGAAGTAGCGCGCGCGGCGGTTGATGGCCGCGTCGCGGCTGGCCACCGTCCAGTTCTCGCCGCCGTCGTCCGAACGCCAGAGATTCCCCGGGCTCGCCGTCTCGATCAGTGCGTATACGCGCTTCGTATTGCTCGGCGCGATGCCAATCGTTATGCGCCCCATCGGACCGTCCGGCAGCCCGTGACCAGCGAGGCGTCGCCAGGTGGTTCCACCGTCGCGCGACATGAATATGCCGCTGCCGGGTCCGCCGCCCTCGCTGAACCACGGATGGATCTGGAGCTGCCACATCGCGGCGAAGACGATCCGCGGGTTCTTCGGGTCGACGATCACATCGATGGCGCCTGTCTTGTCATCGACGAACAGCACGCGCTGCCAGGTGGCTCCGCCGTCGGTGGTGCGGAAGACGCCGCGTTCCTCCTGCGGCCCGTAGCTGTGTCCCATGGCGGCGACGAAAACGGTGTTCGCATTGCGCGGGTCGATCACGACGCGCCCAATGCGTCCGGTCTTGTCGAGCCCCATGTGCGACCACGTCTTCCCCGCGTCGGTGGACTTGTAGACGCCGTTGCCGATCTCGATGTTCGGCCGGATGTTCGGGTCGCCCGTGCCGGCCCAGACCACCTGCGGATTCGAGCGCGAGACGGCGAGCGCGCCGATTGACGCGACGATCTGTCCGTCGAAGATCGGCCGCCAGTGGAGGCCGGCGTCGTCGCTCTTGAAGATCCCGCCTGACGGAGTGCCGGCGTAGATGACGCTGGGATCGCCGGCGACGCCCGCGATCGCATTCACGCGGTTTCCCGGTGGCCCGATGTGCCGGAACTCGAGTGACCGATACGAATCCGGCGTAAGCGACTGCGCCGCCGCGGCGGTGGACAGGACGGTTCCGGCCAGGCACAGCGCGAGGCAGCGGCCACCGAGGCTGATGTTTCGAGTCATGCGCACGCTCCGACGGGGGACCTGACTCGAGAATCTGGTGCGCGGAATCGGGCGCAACAACGCATTTGGCCTGCTTCGGCGGCGCAAACGACGGAGTGGAGCCGTCTCTCGCGTGGGTGCTGCCTATGGGCGCGGCGGCTCGCCGGCCAGTTGCGCCATGTGCTTCCGGATGTCCGACACCAGCGGCTGGAATTCCGGATCGGCATTCTTCCACAGATCCACGAACCGGCCGTAGTACTCGAGCGCCTTCGCGCGCTGTCCTTTTGACTCGTACATCTCGCCCAGGCGACGAAGCGCGGCGGCGAGGAAGAACTCACGGTTCTCTGCGTCCACGTTGTGCCCGTTCACGAAGCGTTCGTATCGCACGATGGCGGAATCGGGGTCGCCAAGCTTCTCGAACGTGCGACCCTCGTCGAATGCCGTGCAGATGGTGCAGCGCAGCAGGCGGTGTGCCCGACGGAAGGCAGTCAGCGCCGCGCGACCGTCGCCGCGTGAGAGGGTGATCGATGCCAGGGCGTACGCGCGCATGCCATCGCGGCGCAATACCTCTTCGGGAATCTGGCGAGCCACGCGAGCGAGAATTGCCTCCGCCCGATCCATGCTGCCCGTCGTCGTGAACGCCGCGGCGAGTTCGCTGTAGGGGCGGGGATCGTCAGGTGCGATAGAATCCCACCGGGTGTCGGCCTGCAACTTGTCCAGCATCCGCAGTGCCGCCGCAGGATTTCCACGGACGACGCCCTCAACCACGGCCGACGCCAATGGATCGAGCGCCGCCGCGACTTCCCGATAGCGCCCCTGGCGCATGTACAGGTCCGTGGCCACGCCACGAAAATTCGGTCTGGCCTTCGACACGGAATCCACGATCGCGTACGCCCGCTCATAGTCGCCCCGTTCGGCGGCGAGGCGAGCCCGGTGGTACGACACCCTCCCGCCAGCGCTGGTGTCCGATGCGATCCAGCCATCAAGCAGGCTGTCGGCCGCCGCGAACTGGTCCAGGATGATGAGGTTCTGCACCAGGTTGTCCAGATAAAGACCGGTTCCTGGACGGAGCGTCAGCGCCCGGCGATACATCTCCGCGCCTTCCCGATACCTTCCTGCCGCGCCGTAATACACTCCCAGGTTGTTGAGCGCGGTCAGGTCGTCGGGCCAGGAGGCCAGCAGTCGCTCATACGCCGCCGTCGCCGCCGGCAGGTCGTCTTCCACGACAAGCAGGTAGAACGCGGTGACGTGCGCCGCTTCCAGCGGGGGCATCTGGTCGCGGAGCGAATAGGCACGGCGGATCGCGGGGACGGCCCGCGCAGGGTCGTTGCGGTTGTTCCAGATCACGCCAATCCGCCGCCACGCCATCCCGAAATTGGAGTCGAGAGACACTGCCTGCTCGAGGAACTTGATCGCCTCGCTGTTTCGTCCCGTCCCGACCAGGCGCGACCCTTCCGAATAGGCGCGCAGTGCCGGAAGAGACCGCGTCGTGACCTGCTCGAGTGGTTGTCCCGCCCGCACGGTGCGGAGCGACTCTCCGATCCGCTCCCTCAGTTTGCGCGACAGGGCCTCCACAGCGGGAATGAGCGCGCCAGCGTCAGCTGCGGTTTCGCGCTCCGCCACGAGAGTAACGCTGTCCGCAATACCGATGAGGCGCGCCGAGAGCACATAGCCCGAGCCGAGCGGTGTGACTTCGCCAACGAGAACCGCCTTCGCCCCGACGCGAACGGCAATGTCGTGCGCGATTTCCTCGCTCAAGGGAAGGCCCGGATCGCGCCCCATCAGGCGCAGCGTCGCCGTGACCTCGTTCCCTTCGGCGACACGCAACACCGGCGATTGCGTCAGGTCGATCCGGAACGCCTCCGTGATGGACGGGGCCAGCGTCGAATCGCTCGTGCGGTTGGTGAAATCCGCCAGCACGAGTTTGTCGCGTTCGGCCAGTACGCCCGAGGAGACCAGGGTCGCAAACGGTCCCACGCCCATCGCGCGTAGCGTCATGAACCCGCCGGCGGCAGCCGCGAGCCCGGCCAGTGCCAGCGCCCCGCCGCCTAACGCACGGCGCCAGGTGAACAGCCGGTCGCGCAGCCCGCCGCCGCTCATTCCGGCGCCCGTGTCGTGGAGCCGCTCGCGCTCGCGCTGTGCCGTGAGCAGCATGATCGGCAGTCCGATCACCATGAGGACCGCCGCCACGGGAAGCACCCATGAGGGAAGGCCCAGCCTCCATTCCAGGAACCACGTGGCGGCAAGGATCGCGACCGACGCGGCAATGAACAGCGCAGTGACGCGAATCGGGTTCGCCTGCCGCAACGCAGCGCGCGTCCCGGACGATGTCAGGTGCGCGGCCGCCGTCGGTTGCGTCCCGCCGCTCGGCGTCAGCGCCGCGTCGAGCTGCGGGATGATCTCGGCGGCGCTCTGGAACCGGTCGGCGGCGCGCTTCTCCAGGCAGCGCATGATGACCGATGCCAGCGCCGGCGGCACGCTGGGCCGGTGCATGGTGACCGGATCCGGCGCCTGCGTGACCTGCGCCATGAGCAGCGCCTGCGGACTGCCAGCGGAGAACGGCGGCCGGCCCACCAACATCTCATAGCCGACGGCGCCCAGCGCATACAGATCGGCCCGATGATCCACGTTCGGATCCGCCGAGGCCTGTTCAGGCGCCATGTACGCCGGCGTACCTAACGCTACTCCGAGTGAGGTCAGTGAGGACCCGCTGCCCGATTCACTCACCGCTTTGGCGACGCCGAAGTCGGTCACGAGGGCATGGCCGCGGCTCACCATGACGTTGTCGGGCTTGATGTCGCGGTGCACGACGCCCTGCTCGTGCGCGTAGGCCAGAGCGTCGGTGATTTCGCGCAGCAGACGCACCGCCTCCGGCACTGGGAGCTCGCCGCGGGCGAGCTTTGCGCGAAGCGACTCGCCTTCGATGTACGGCATCACGTACCACAAGAGATCGCCCGACGCGTTCGCGCTCAGCAGCGGTACGACGTGCGGGTGCTGGAGCCGGGCCGCGAGCTGAATCTCGCGCCGGAAGCGGTCCTGGTTGACAGCGGCCGCCATCTCGGGCGGCAGCACCTTGATGACCACTTTTCGCGCGAGAGCGACGTCTTCGGCGAGGAAGACGCGGCTCATGCCGCCACCGCCGAGCTCTCGCTCGATCCGGAAGCCGCGACCCACAGCCTCAGCGAGGCGAAGCGCGAAGTCGCTCAACGGTTTCCGTGTTGTGTCACGGGTCCATAATACCGGTCAGGGCGGACGGGTCGCCAGAAGGCGGGACTGCACCAACGAGTCGGGAACAGGCGATCGGTCTGTGGCCTCGTGTCCGACGGCGTGGTACGTTGGTTGCCGTGAGCGACATCGGTTCCCGGCTCGCAGCCGCCCTTGCTGGCCGCTACGCCATCGAGCGTGAGCTTGGCCATGGCGGCATGGCCACCGTGCACCTCGCGCGCGACGTCAAGCACGGCCGCACCGTCGCGATCAAGGTGCTCCGCCCCGACCTGGCGCAGGCCGTCGGCAGCGAACGCTTCCTGCGCGAGATCAACATTGCCGCGCAGCTCCAGTCGCCGCACATCCTCCCGATGCTCGAATCGGGCGAAGCAGATGGCTTGCTCTACTACGTGATGCCGTTCGTGGAGGGCGATTCCCTTCGTGGCCGCCTGGTGAAACAGGGGGCGCTGCCGCCGTCGGAAGCCATGCGCCTGCTGCGCGACATCGTGGACGGCCTGGCGCATGCGCATCGCCATCAGGTCGTTCATCGGGACATCAAGCCGGACAACGTGATGATCGCCGAGCGGCACGCGGTCGTGATGGACTTCGGCGTCGCCAAGGCGATGAGCGACGCGACGGCCACGACGTCCGGACTGACCAGCATCGGCATCTCGCTCGGCACTCCCGCTTACATGGCGCCGGAGCAGGCAGCCGCCGATCCGTTCATCGATCATCGGGCCGACATCTATTCCGTCGGCGTGCTCGCCTACGAGATGCTGGCGGGCAGGCCTCCCTTCGTGGGCTCGCCGCCGGCCGTGCTCTCGGCGCAGATCGCGAGTGCACCGCTGCCACTGGTGCAGGTCAAGCCGGATGTTCCACCGGCGATCGCGCAGATCGTGATGAAGTGCCTGGAGAAGGACCCGGCGCAGCGATACCAGACAGCCGACGAGCTGCTGCTTGTCATCGAGTCACTCGTCACGCCGTCCGGCACGGCTCCACCGCCGCAGGAAACGTCAACGGGGCGTGCAAGGCTGCTCGTAATGGGTGCGGCGGCGCTGGTTGTTATTGCGGCCGGCGCGATCTTCGGCACCGGCCGGATGCGCCGCGACCGCTGGGTGCACCAGACTGCGCTTCCTGACCTGCGACGGCTGATCGAGGCGGCCGAGAACGACAGCGCTTTCGATCTCGCCTTGCGCATCCAGGATGCGGCGCCCCGCGACAGCACGCTCGAGGCGCTCTGGCCGTCGTTCTCTCGCAGGGTTGTCGTTCGTTCAGATCCAGAGGGCGTGACGGTGTACCGCGCTTCACTGGCCGACACGGCGAGGTGGTACCTCGTTGGAACGACCCCCACGGACAGCGTGCGACTGCCGCTTCGCGTCGGGATGTTGCGCCTCGAGAAGCCCGGGTTCCGCACCGTCCACAGCTTGTTCGGAACCATGTTCGGACAGGTGCCGCCCGAACTGTCACTCGATTCGGTCGATGCGCCGTATCCGGAGATGGTCCGTGTTCCAGGTGGTAACACGCGGGCGTTCCTGGTTGGGTCCGACGGCGCCACGCCGGTTCAACTCGGCGACTACCGGATCGACCGGTTCGAGGTGAGCAACAGCCAGTACAAGGCGTTCGTCGACGCCGGCGGCTACAGCGACAGAAAATGGTGGGACCACCCATTCGTCGACACCGACGGCCGCACGCTTTCGTTGGAGGGGGCGATGGCGCGCTTTGTTGATCGTACCGGAAGGTCTGGCCCAGCGACCTGGGAAGCGGGCACGTTTCCATCAGGACAGGGAGACATGCCGGTTGGCGGGGTGAGTTGGTACGAGGCAGCCGCGTTCGCGAAGTTCGCGGGGAAGTCGCTACCGACCATCTATCACTGGGCGCGCGTGGCGAACGTCGGATTTGCCCGCTTCGTTGTCCCGTTGAGCAACCTCGAGGGGAGCGGACCGCTTCCCACCGGCACGCCGCGGGGCATCAGCATCGCTGGAGTATCGGACCTGGCCGGGAACGTGCGCGAGTGGTGCATCAACGATGCCGGACGCGGACAGCGCTTCATCCTCGGCGGCGGATGGAGCGATCCCAAGTACGCGTTCGTGGATGCGTACGCCCAGCCGCCGATGGACCGATCCGCGATCAACGGCATCCGCCTGGCGAAGTACGATGCCGCGGACGCGAGCATAGCCGTGGCGTTCCTGCCGATCCCGCGTGCGTTCACCGACTACACGCGCGAGCGACCTGTGTCGGACGCGGCCTTCGCGGGTTTTCTCCCACTGTTCGACTACGATCCGAGAGCCCTCGACGCGAAGATCGAGGTCCGCGACTCCACTCCGGAGGATTGGGTGGTGGAGAAGGTCAGCTTTACCGCTGCGTACGGTGGTGAGCGATTGGCAGCCTGGATCTACCTGCCGAAGGCGGGAAAACCTCCATACCAGACTGTCGTGTTCTTCCCGGGGTCGAACGCAATCGGAGCAGCACCGTACACCGGAACGCTACCGCCCGTCATGAGCTTCGTGCCGCCGAGCGGACGCGCGGCCCTCTACCCGATCTACAAGAGCACGCACGAGCGGACGGACAGCCTTCGCACCGACATCCCCGATCAGTCCATCTTCTGGCGCGACCACTTGGTGATGTGGGTGAAGGACTATCGCCGCACACTCGATTATCTCAGCACTCGTGCAGACATCGACACCACGAAGTTCGCCTACTTCGGGTTCAGCTGGGGCGGATACATGGGCGGCATCATCCCCGCGGTCGAGACGCGCATCAAGGCGTCGATGCTCTACGTCGCGGGACTCACGATGGAGCGCGGACGTCCCGAGGTGGAACCGATCAACTATCTGCCGCGCATCAAGAGTCCGGTGCTGATGCTGAACGGGAAGTACGACTTCTTCTTCCCGAGCGAAACAGCGCAGAAACCCTTCTTCGAGTTCCTCGGCACGCCGGCGGCGGACAAGCGCTGGATCCTCTATGAGGGTGGCCACGACGTCCCGCGCATGGACCTCATCAGGGAATCGCTGGCCTGGCTGGACAAGTACCTCGGACCAGTGCGCTGATCGCTGATCGCTGGCTTTACGCCAGCGCGCTCGCTTGGCCTCCCGTATGCCAGAAGAGCACCGTCGTCCCGGGTTGAAATTCACCCCCGCGCGCACGCGCGATGAGTCCGGCCAGTGCCTTGGCCGTGTACCAGTGATCGGTGATGACAGCCTCGGTGCGGGCCGCGAGCTGCTGCGCTTCACGGGACGCATCGCTCGGAATTCCGTAGCCTCCGCCGACCATCGAGTCATCCACTTCGACCCGGTCCGCCACGCCTAACGTTCCGGGCTCCACGCCCAGGCTCACTTCGATTCCGGCCACGATGTCGAGCACGGTGCGCCGGATGTCCTGAGCAGAGTCGTCGGCGCTGACACCGATGACGCGGGTTCGCGGCGAGTAGAGCGCGCATCCGGTGATAAGCCCCGCCTGCGTGCCGCCCGAGGAGGTCGCGTGGATGACGAAATCGGGCTCCACGCCCTGTTCGACGAGCTCCTTGACGCCGAGTGCGATCGCCATCGCCCCGAGTGGAGTCGAAGCACCCAGCGGGATGATGAACGGGTTCCGTCCTCGCGTTCGGAGGTCGGCGGCGATGCGCTCCATGGTCGGTGCGCGTTCCTGCCGTGATTCGACGTAGGTGACCTGCGCGCCGTACATCGATACCAGGAGGGCGTTGCCGGTGAGCCGCTCCGGCTTCGTCCCGTTGGCCACGACTTGGCAGTCGAGTCCCAGTGCGGCCGCGGCCGCGGCCGTCGCGCGGCAGTGATTCGACTGCACGCCACCGCAGGTAATGAGTGTATCGGCCCCTTCGTCGAGCGCCCGCGCCGCGACGAACGTCAGCTTGCGCACCTTGTTGCCGCCGAAGCCGAACGGGATGGCGTCGTCGCGCTTGGCGATGAGCCGCGCCTTCACCCCGATCGCGTCGCGAAGGCGTGTGAGTTCGTCGAGCGGCGAAGGGAGGTGGCCGAGCTGGATCGAGGGAATCGACTCGAGTCGTTCGCGTGCGCTACGGAGATCCTTCATGGAGTCGGCGTGGTTGCGGAGGTGGCAGGCGGATCGTACTACGGTGGCGGTTCCTCGTGTCAGGCGCCAGTCAGTCTCACGCCGGTCCGACGTTACGTTAGTTCTGCCATGACCCCAATCGCGACCAACCGCGCGAATTCGACCTGATGAGCATCCGCCTGACGCTGCGTTGCGCCCTGACCATGCTCGTCGCCTTCGGCTGCGACAAGTCGCCCGATCCGGAGTCGGGTGACACCGTGCGAAAAGTGCGCGTGTCGTTCGAGCAGCACATCATCTGGGGTCCGCTGATGATTGCCAAAGCCGAGGGCTTCTTCCGCGAGGAAGGCCTGGACGTCGAGTTCGTCTCTGCGCTGGAGGTCGAGGAAACGCTGGTCGCCCTGATCACCGGAGACATCGATGTGCGTCCCGGTGCCTTGCACGCGGCATTTCTGTCGGCGGTGGCGCGGGGCGCGCCCGTTCGCATTGCGGCGGGCATGGGGGTCATTGCGCCCGGCAGCTGCACGTACTTCGGCATCGTGCTGCGACCCGGGATCGACACGGCGGGAAGGCCGGCCATCAGGAACATACGCACGAGCCTGGATGGCTCCACACGGTACGTGGTCAGTCGGATGCTGGCCAGTCGCGGAATGGCGCTCGACGGAATGGAGACGGTCCGCGTGGAAGACGTGTTGCTCCCGATGGTGCTCGAGAACCGATCGCTCGACGCCGCGGCCGTGACCGAGCCGGCCCTGACCCGTGTCGCTAAAGCCGGAACGCTGTGGCTTTCCGCGCAGGACGCGGTTCCCGGTTACCAGTGGAGCGTGCTCGCGTTCGGCGAGCGCCTGCTCGTGCGTGAGCGCGACACCGGACTGCGGTTCCTCCGCGCGTACCACCGGGCCATTGCCCAGTATCGGCAGGGGAAGACCGATCGCAACGTGGCCATCCTGGCTGATGGCACCGGTGAAACGCTGGAGCACACGCGTGAAGCCTGCTGGCCAACGTTCACCGCCGACTCCCGCGTCAACTGGAGCAGCATCGACGACTTCCAGCGGTGGGCCAAAGCCCAGGGGTTCATGGATCGGACGGTCTCTCTCGATCAGGCGCTCGATTCCACGCTGGTCGCGGCCACCGCACCCGCGCAGCGATGACGTCATGACGTGTTACCTGGTCCAGATCACGAGGACGCCGCATTGTCCGGCGCGGCCAGTCACGTTGAACCTCGCCGGGATGCTCGCCTGTCCGGCATACCATTCTACGGCAGCGATCATGCTCGGATCCAACAGGTTCACATTGTAGTCGATTCCGACGTTGATGCCGTCGAGCCAGACGGCTGCGCGGCACAATCGGCCATTGAGCGTCCGTTGGCGGTTGTTGGCGACGTATGCGTCGCTGAACCGGCCGCGCAGAATGATGACTCCCGGCAGCCGCGCGAGCCTGTCTGACGTCCGGGTCCCATGCGTATTCGCGAACTCCGCGCTATCCAGGAACCGACCGATCCCGAATCGGCGGCGCTCGTGGAATTCGTACAGCCTTCGATCGAGTAGCGTCGCGGTAACGGGAACCTCGGGCAGCGTCGCCTCGATTCGCGCCAGCCTGAACTCGCGCCTGACCTCACCGGCATCGGCGACGATGATCGTGTCGACCTTCGGCGCGTAGCCAGGCATCCGGACCTGCGCCACGTGCTCGCCCGCGGGAACGGCGGTGAAGCGGAACTCGCCACGCTGGTCGGCGCGCTGGGCACGGCCGAGCGCAGCCAATGCGATCTCTGCTCCTGGCAGCGGCGTGTTCCCTGAGTCAGCGAGAACGCGGCCGGTGAACAGCGAACTCTGGGCGTTGGCCGACTGGGCGCCCACGCACATCGCGGCGACAAGGATCATGGACGCAGCAGAGTGGCCTTTCATGACGACTCCAGCGTGCGTGCATCCGGGCTGCCGCGCCAGTGCCCGCAACGCGGCCCGCGGTTGCGGAGCCCGGTAGTGGGAGGTATTACCGAGGCGCGGCACATCGGGCTCGCTGCCCCGCTGCCCGCTGCCCGCCGAGTCACGAGTCACCAGTCACGAATCACCGATGACCGCACCTGAGTCACGCTCCGGCCTTGAGGCTTGGAAGCAAGCGGAACTCCCGGAGCCACCGAGGCCCAAGGGTCTTCAGTGGATGGGCGTCGTCGGCCCCGGCGTCATCGTCCTCGGCGCCTCGATAGGCAGCGGCGAGTACCTGCTCGGTCCCGTGAACTTCGTGAAGTATGGACTGACGCTGCTGTGGGTCACGTCGGTGGCCGTGCTGCTCCAGACCAACTTCAACGCGGAGCTGATGCGGTACACCATGGCCACCGGCGAGCCGGCGAACACCGGTTTCATGCGCACGCGCCCGCACTCGACGTTCTGGGCCGTCATCTACTCGCTGCTGTATTTCCTCCAGGTGGGGTGGCCCGGCTGGGCTGGCGCGGCGTCGGGGGCGTTCTTCTTTCTCGTTACCAGGCGCGTTGCCGGTCCTGAGGAAGCGAACATCGTCTATCTGATCGGCGTCGGGACGTTTCTCGCCTGCGTTGTGATTCTCCTGTTCGGCCGGCGGATCGAGCGGACGCTCGAGGTGCTGAACTGGATCCTGGTGATCGTGATCATCGGCAGCTTCCTCGTGCTCGCGCTGATCTTCGTGGCCCCGTCCACATGGATTGCCGCAGCGGCCGGATTCTTCGGCTTCGCGCCGTCGACGGGGAAGTTCATGTTCCTGCCCGAGGGGGCGGACTATTTCCTGATCGGCGCGTTCGCGGGATTTTGCGGCGCCGGTGGCGTCATCAACCTCACGCTGTCGAACTGGGCGCGCGACAAGGGATACGGGATGGGCGGCGTGGCCGGGTACATTCCCGCGGCGGTGGGCGGGAAGAAGGTGAACCTGGCGCACACCGGGTTCACGTTCGTGCCTGACGAGAAGTCGATGGAGCGGTGGCGCGGCTGGTGGCGCGTGGTGAAGGTGGACCAGTGGGTCATTTATTTTTTCGGCGCGCTGCTGGGGATGGCGCTCCCGGCGCTGCTGTACGTGACGTTCCTCGAACCCGGGACCGACATTCGCGGCTATGGCATCGCGGCGACGCTGGCGAACGCGATGGAAGCACGCCTGCCGCTCATGGGCGGCGTGGTGGCGTTCCTCGGCGCGTGGATCCTGTTCAAGACCCAGCTGGATGTGCTTGAGGGGATGGTGCGCGCGGTGACGGACATCCTGTGGACCGGGAGCAAGCGCCTTCGGGCCTGGCGGGGCGGGGACGTGCGGGCGATCTACTACGCGTTGTTAGGCGTGGTGGTGGTGTGGGGGATGATCGCGCTCAAGATGGCGCAGCCGATCCTGCTCCTTCAGATCTCGGCGAACGTGGCGGGCCTGACGTTCGTGATCGCGGGTGTGCACCTCTACTACGTGAATACGCGGTTGCTACCGGAAGCAGTGCGTCCTGGGGTGTGGCCGAGGGTGGGGTTGGTGGCGTTGGTGGTGTTCTATGGAGGCTTTTCGTTCCTGTCGATTCGGGCACTCATGGTGTGACAATGAGACGAGTCTGGTCGGAGGCGGAATGCGAGGCGTTGGTTGCCGACTACCTCAACATGCTGAGGGCAGAACAACGCGGCGAATCGTTGAATAAGGCGGCGCATGTGCGCGCGCTAAGACCTCTACTAAGTGATCGCACGAAAGGAGCAATCGAGGACAAGCACGAGAACGTCAGTGCGATCGCGAATCAGCTTGGGTACCCAAGCATCAATGGATATAGGCCACAAGGAAACTACCAGAAGCTGCTTTTTCACGTTGTTGAGCGACGCTTTGGCAGCGATCAAGAGCTCGCCAACATTCTGACAGAGCAATTAACCGCTGAGGCGAGCCAACCCGGTGTGACGCCGATCTCGCAACGTCGGGTTCATCCCCCGATGCCGATGAAGGGCAAGCTGAGATCGGACCTCATCGCAGCCGGCCAATTGATCCGCAGACCGGGATGGCTGCAGATCGAAGTTGCCAATCGATCTCTTGGTCGGGCGGGGGAGGTATGGGTGGTTGAATACGAACGAGACCGCCTAACCCGGGCCGGGAAATCACATCTCGCCGATCGCGTGGAGCACGTTTCAGAAACGGTTGGCGACGGGCTTGGGTTCGATATCCGATCCTACGAAGTGGGAGGAACTGACCGATTCATTGAGGTCAAGACGACCGCGTATCCGAAGGAAACGCCGTTCTTTGTTTCGCGGAATGAACTCAGCGTGTCAAACCAGAAGGAGGACGCGTACTACTTGTATCGAGTATTTCGTTTTCGGTCCTATCCACAATTCTTTTCGCTTTGCGGTGCGCTTGACGGTTGCTGCGTCCTTGATCCTGTGCAGTATTCTGCGCGAGTGCGATAGAGGGTTTGCCCAAAAGCGGCCAGTCCAGTGAAAAGCCAGCTCACTGGTGCGGGCGCATCGGCGTGACTGGTTGTCTCGCATGCACTGAAGTGTCGTTCTCGTACCTGAGCCTGCAAAATCTCACGAAACGTTGGGAATTCTGATTCCCATCCGTATTCAGCGCGATCATCGGTCACGGTGTCGTCCACAGGCAGGACGCAGGTGAAAAAGCTTTTCAGCAGCCGAGCTAATGCTGTGCGACCTGCCGCAGACGCCAGGTGACCAAGGGAACGGACCTGGATTATTGTGTGGTCGCGTCGCCCGCGGATCGAGGGGAGAGAGCGGCCAAAATACCAAGTGCATTTCAACGTTGAATCGAATGATGCGTTTCGCGCTTCCTTCCAGTCGAAATGTGAACCAGTTCAGCCGTGTTAACGAACTCACTGTGCGCTACGGCTCCGACGAAGCGCTCGGCGTCGTTTACGACGAGGAGGCCGGAGCTTCACTCCTGCCGGACGGCAGACGCGCGGCAAGCTGCGCGGATTGCGCCTATTACATCCGTTCGCTCGAACCAAACACGGCCATCTACGGATTCTGGAGCAGGGAGAACGCCAGTTGGGCGGGAGCGATCTTGGTGGACGGGCACGACTTCGCCGTCGTCGACGGCCGGTACATCGTCGATCCGTGGATCGTGGAGACCGAACGGTTGAGCGACCGAGCCGTTTTCGACTTGAAGAATCCGATGGACCAAGCCGAAGTGCGACGCCTCTATGGCGATCGCAAATCCTGGCACCTCGTCGAGTTGCCGGTTGAGCGCTGCCTCACCTGGTAACGCAAGATGCCACGACGCCAGTCAGGGCGGAGCATGTCCCGCGACCTGCACAACTCAGAACAATTCGCCGGCTGACAGCAATCGCAGGAACTCCGTCACTGGAAGGACCTCGATGCCGTCCTCCCGGACACGGCGCCGGGGCTCCATGCACACAAAGATGCGCCGACCCAGCTCCGGATGATCCTCCTTGATCGCCTTCAGTCCCGAGAAGTGCCGGCCGCCAGCCTGTTCCGTCGCCTTCACCTCAATCGCGGCCACCATGTCACCCACGACAAAGTCCACCTCGATCCCGCTTGCCAGCCGCCAGTAGGCCAAGGGCATGTC
>Ga0209108_10001106_pt1 | contig 15594 bp, 15 predicted proteins | sample Rifsed10ft1_FD_184003 | JGI IMG/M metagenome (GOLD analysis project Ga0209108, IMG submission 184003) | Soil microbial communities from Rifle, Colorado, USA - sediment 10ft 1 (version 2) | ecosystem: Environmental > Terrestrial > Deep subsurface > Rock core/Sediment | place: Rifle, Colorado...
CGCTGCGTTTATTGTAGTCTGCATCGCTATGGTGGTAAACACTGTCTATAAATATCCCGTCAACACGCTTATTGGAATAGGCATCTTATTGACCGGCATTCCGGTGTACTACTATTGGAAATCACGGTTAAACAACTCAACCACAAAGGCACAAAGACACGAGGGTTAATAATGCGTGCTCAATTAAATAGCAAAAAACATAACACAGAGATCCACAGAGAGGAATGGGGTTACACAGAGAAAAACTAAATACGCATCATCTTTGCCTTTGTGCGTGAGCAAACCGAAATCGACCGCGGTGTGCATAGGCAAACTCATGACGTGCGTTCTGATTTCAGCCCAACTACGCAGACCGCTGTACGCACGTTATAACTTTACGGGCTGAAATCATGGCATGTGGGCAGGAAAGTCGTGAGTGCGGGTTTCGATTTCGGAAAGATTTCTTTGGTTACTTTCTTTCTCGGAAAGAAAGTAACTCCAGCGAAGCGACTTTTACTCTTTACCAGCAACAAAAAAGCGACAAAACCCCTTTACCATGAACACACCACTACCACCCCGCAATTTGAATTCAGCCTACATGCAATGGGTGAAGGGAATTTACCATCTCCCGTACAACCTCGCGGCAAGCGGAGTCACAAGCTACCCGCTTGCGAAGCTGCCGGTGAAATTGGAAGACCTTGAAATTACCGGCCCGAGCTTCTACGGCTACGCGCCGCTGCAACAAACGCTGGCGAACCATTGCGGCGTTCCTGCGGAACAGTTGTTTTCCGCGCTCGGAACCTCCCACGCGAATTACGTAGCGATGTCGGCGCTCGCGGGGCCCGGCGACGAAATTCTCATCGAAGAGCCGACGTACGAGCTGCTCGTTTCAACGGCGCGGTATCTTCAACTCACCGTGAAAACGTTCCCTCGCCGCGCGGAACATGATTACCAAATCGACCCGCAGGACGTCGAGCGCGCCGTCACGCCGAACACGAAGCTTATCGTGATAACGAATCTTCATAATCCGTCGAACGCACTGACCAGTGAACAGACGTTACGGCGCATCGGCGAGATCGCCCGCGGCGTTCGCGCAAAGGTAATTGTGGATGAAGTATACCTCGACGCGGCGTTCGAGCAAAAACCCCGTTCGGCAATCCATCTCGGTAAGGAGTTCGTCGTCACCAGCAGCCTCACAAAAGTCTACGGCGTGAGCGGGCTGCGGTGCGGGTGGGTGTTGGCGGAGCCGGAGCTTGTCCGGAACATGTGGCATATCAACGACCTCGTCATCAACGTCCCGCCGCATCCCTCAGAATTACTGAGTGTCATCGCACTGCACAACCTTGACAGCATCCGCACGTGGTCGCGGACGTTAATAGCTGAAAATCAGAAGCTGCTACGGGAGATGTTTTTAGTACGGAAGGATATTGAATGCTTTGCGCCGGGGTTCGGGACGGTCGTTTTTCCAAGGCTCAAGAACGGGTCGGTGGAAGATTTGAACGCCCGACTCTTGAAGTATCAAACGGTCATTGCGCCGGGGAAATTTTTCGGCGTAGCCGGCCATTTCCGACTCGGCGTGGGAGGGAAGCCGGAGATATTCCGCGAAGGACTGACGAGGCTGTGCCGGGTGCTGGATGAGATGAAAAAGCGGAAATTGTAGTTAAGCTGTTTCGCTTTCTTCTGACTCCTAAATTCTACCTCCTGCTTCTCACGCCGCTCCCATGACCGCATTAATAGCCACAACGTTCACGATGTCCGTCACACTGCAGCCGCGGGAGAGGTCGAACGCAGGCTTCTTAAGCCCCTGCACAATGGGTCCGAGCGCTTCCGCGCCGCCCATCCGTTGAGCAATTTTGTAGCCGATATTGCCCGCGTCCAAATCCGGGAAGACCAGCACATTCGCCCTGCCCTCCACAGGACTGCCCGGCGCTTTCCGGTCGGCAACCGACGGCACAATGGCAGCGTCAAGCTGCAATTCGCCGTCGAGTTTCAGCGCTGGCGCTTTCTTGCGTGCAATTGCGGCGGCGCGCTGGATTTTCTCCACGTGCGGATGCTCTGCGCTGCCTTTCGTTGAAAACGACAGCATTGCCACGCGCGGCTCTTCACCGGTAATTTTTTTGTGATTCTCCGCCGCTGCGATGGCGATATCGGCAAGCTGTTCGGCGGTCGGGTCCGGCACTACCCCGCAGTCGGTAAACGTGTAGGTGGTGTAGGGGAAAACCATCAAAAAGAAGCTCGATACCACGCTGATCCCCTCCGCCATGCCGATGATCTGAATTCCTGCGCGCAACACATCCGCAGTCGTGGCGAGCGAGCCGGCAACGCTGCCGTCCGCCAAGCCCTCGCGCACCATCATCGCCCCGAAAAAAATCGGCTGACGCATCGTCTGTTGCGCCTGCTCGAACTGTATGCCTTTCGCCTTCCGCAAATTAAAATAAATGTGCGCGAAGTCGGAAAGTTTGTCTGATTTCTCCGGGTCGGCGATGCGGATTTTGTCTAGTGCGACGCCGAGCTTCTGCGCAAGCGCACGGACTTCGCCCTCGTCGCCGACGAGCGTCACGGCTGCAAGTTCCTCGTCGGTGACGATGCGCGCCGCGCGGACCGTCCGTTCATCCAACGCATCCGGAAGGACGATGTGCTTGTGGAGCTTTTTTGCTTTGGCTTTGATGTCGTCTACAAGCTTTGGCATATATCTCAGCTTTGGAGGGCGATGCCCTCAGTATCATGTACTACCCTTTCAGGACTAACATTGAGTTGCTTCACCCTGAAAGGCTGGATTTTTATTGTAATAACTTAGTGCCCGCTAAACACGCGAACTACGCGAAAGGTCAGCTCAGAGGTGTACTCAATGTTCATTTAGTCTTTTCGTGTATTTCGCGGGCTTGTTTTACACGCGGCTCAATAAAGCAATTTTTTCGACCCTTTGCAATCTTGTTCGCCTGACGAAATGGCAATTCCTATAAGACCGTTCTGGTAAAACCTTCAAGATATGCTTGAAGTCGGCTTATAATCTTCGATTTGAAATCCCGTTGCGCGTCTGCCATTATTTCATTAGATTAGGAGTCCAAAATGACAGAACCCCGAAAAATCTACCTTGAAACTTACGGCTGCCAGATGAACGTGGCGGATAGCGAAGTGGTGCTGAGCATTATGCACGGCGCCGGTTACCAACGTACCGCCGTGCTGGAGAGCGCCGACGTGGTGTTTGTCAACACGTGCGCCGTGCGGGAGAACGCCGAAGAGCGCATCTACGGGCGGATTGGCGATTTCTGGCATTACAAAAAGGACAACCCCGGCGTCGTCATCGGCGTGCTGGGCTGCATGGCGGAGCGGCTGCGGAAAGACTTATTGCAGTCGGAGTCGTCTGTTGACCTTGTCGTCGGTCCCGACGAGTACCGGCGGCTGCCGGAACTGGTCGAGAACGCCCTCGCGGGTGAGAAGGGCATTGCCGTCCGGCTCTCGCGCGTTGAGAACTACGACGACATCGTCCCCCTTCGCACGGAAGGCGTCAGTGCGTGGCTCTCAGTTATGCGCGGCTGCGATAAATTCTGCACGTTCTGTGTCGTGCCGTTCACCCGTGGGCGCGAGCGAAGCCGGACGCTTCATAGCGTCGTGCGGGAAGTCGAGCAGCTCTCCGCTCAGGGTTTCAAAGAGGTGACCCTCCTCGGGCAGAACGTGAACTCGTACCACGACGAAGCGTACAACTTTGCCGACCTGCTCGCGAGCGTTGCGCGGGTCGACCGGACGATGCGCGTGCGGTTCACCACCTCACACCCGCAGGACATGTCGGACAAGCTGATCGAGACCATTGCCGCGCACGAGAACCTCTGCAAGTATATTCATTTGCCGGTACAGTCGGGTTCAGACCGAATCCTCCAGCTCATGAACCGCACGTACAGTACCGCGCATTATCTGACGTTAGTCGAAAAAATCAAGCGCACAATCCCCGGCATCAGCCTCTCGACCGATATTATCGCCGGCTTCCCAACGGAAACGGACGACGATCAGCGGCTTACGCTCGACCTTATCCGGCACGTTGGCTATGACGGCGCATTCACGTTTAAGTATTCTCCCCGAGAGAATACGAAGGCATGGCACATGGGAGACGATGTGCCGGACAGCGTGAAAATCAAACGCCTGAACGAAGTCATTGAGCTGCAGCGAGAAATTTCCTGGAAGAAAAACCAAGAGCATATCGGTAAAACGGTCGAAGTGCTCGTGGAGGGACCGAGCAAAAAATCCGACGAAGATTTCTGCGGGCGCACGGACACCAATAAGATGGTCGTTTTTCCTACCGCCGACATGAAGCCGGGTGATTACTTTGAGGTGAGGGTCGAACGCGCGAACTCTGCAACGCTGTTCGGCACAGCCGTTCAGAAGTACGAACGCGGACTTGCTGCAAATGCGTAAGGAGGTAGCTATGACACTGATTCGAAGAAACTGTATTCTAGCGGTTCTCCTCGTCACTCCACTTGGCTTGCTGGCGCAATCCGAAAAGCAGAACGAGCCGGATGTGCAACGGCGGCTGGAGATGATCGAGAAGGGGCAGGACGACGCCGTCAAGGCTGAGCTGCCGACGCTGCTCACCAACTACCAGAACCACCCCGGCGTGTTGTTTTTACAGGCGGTACTCACCACCGACGGCACGGAAGCGTCGAAAATCTACCAGAGCATCATCGATAACTTCCCGAAAAGCGAATGGGCGGACGACGCGCTCTACAAGCTCTACCAATACTATTATTCCATCGGGCTTTACAAAACCGCCGACCAGAAAGCCGACCAATTGAAACGGGATTATCCTTTCTCCGCCTATGCCGCCGACGAAACCCCGGCAAAGCAAGCGAAAGCCCCGCCGCAGGAGCAGCCCGCGGTGATTCGAAAAGCGAGTACCGTGCCGAAATTCTCCACGTCGTTTACGCTGCAGGTAGGGGCGTTCTCCACGCTGCAAAACGCCGAGGAGCTGCGCACGCGCTTCGAGCGGGAGGGGTACGTCTCCAACATTTTCACCATTGTGAAGAACGGACAGAAACTCCACAAGGTATGGGTGGGAGAATTTCAGTCGCAGGACGAGGCAAAACGCTTTAGCGGCGAAATCAAAAAGAAGTTTAATTTAGAATCGATGGTTGTATCGCGGTAACGAATTGCGGGCGAAGGCGTACCCATGAATCGTGAAACATTCCAGCAGGAGCACGGGATTCTCGGCGCATCGGTCGAGATGCAGGAGATCGTCGACGTCATCCAGCAGGTGGCGCCAACCGACATTACCGTGCTGATTACGGGCGAGAGCGGTGTCGGCAAAGAGGTCGTCGCGCGCGCTCTCCATGCGGCAAGCAAGCGCGCGAAGAAACCGCTCGTCACTGTGAACTGCGGAGCGATTCCCGAAGGCCTGATCGAAAGCGAGCTGTTCGGACACGAGAAGGGCTCCTTCACGAGCGCGGTCGAGACGCGCAAAGGCTACTTTGAGATTGCCGATGGCGGAACGATTTTCCTGGATGAAATCGGCGAGACGCCCGCAGCGACGCAAGTAAAGCTCCTGCGTGTTTTGGAAAACGGTGAGTATGCGCGCGTCGGCTCCTCGACGCCGCGTAAATCTGAAGCGCGCGTCATCGCCGCGACAAATAAGAACCTGGAGACTGAAGTCCAACAGAAGCGTTTCCGCCCGGATTTGTATTTCCGGCTTCGCTCGGTCAACATCAACGTCCCGCCGCTGCGCGACCGCCGGGTAGACATACCGGTGCTCATCGAACAGTTCGTCAACGAGTTCTCCCGGAAAAACGAGCTTGTGTTTCACGGGTTTACTGACGATGCGACGCACGTGATGATGAATTACCACTGGCCCGGGAACATCCGCGAGCTGCGCAACGTCATCGAAAGCATTCTGGTGCTAGAAAAAGGCAAGCGCGTCGACGCAGCCGATGTGCAAAAGTATTTGCAACGCGCTCCGGTCTACGGCGCCGAGCGCAACTTGCCCATGGTGATAAACAAGACGTTCGAACAGGCAGAGCGCGAGCTTATTTACCGCGCGCTCGTCGATTTGAAATCGGACATCATTGAACTCAAGCAGATCCTGGCGCGGGGCGGCGGCGTTCCACAGGAGGAGCCCGCCGTCAAAGAATGGACGGGCAGCGGCAACGGAACGCTCTCGCTCGACGACATGGAACGGCGCCTGATTGTCCGGGCGCTCGATAAGAACCGCGGCAACCGCCGTCTCGCCGCGCAAGATTTGAATATCAGTGAACGCACGCTGTACCGCAAAATTAAGGAATTCGGCTTAGATGTATAACAGACTGCGGACAGCAGATGGCAGATGGCAGATGGCAGCGACGGGTTGCTTTACGCTGCTCTCTGCATTCTGCCTGCTGCTTTCTGGATGCGCTTATTCTTTCTCCGGCGCGTCCGTCCCGCCGCACCTGAAAACCATCGCCATCCCGAATGTGGACGACCAGAGCGGCTACGGCGACCCGACACTCCGGGAGCTTTTCACTTCCGAACTAGTTCAGCGGTTCATTAGCGATAATACACTCGAATTGTCGGACGCCGCCAGCGCCGACGCCGTGCTGCGGGGCGTGATCACCGGTGTCAAGGAAGCTCCAGCAGTTGTCGCGCCGGGCGAGCAAGTAACCCAGCGCCGCCTGACTGTGAGCGTACGCGTGACCTTTCAAGACCTGAAGTTGCGAAAAACCGTTTGGGAGCAAGAGTTCAGCAACTGGGGCGACTTTCCTTCAGGCGGCGGGGCGACCCAGCGCAATGAGGGATTGAAAGAAGCCATCCGGAAGCTCACGGAAGATATTCTCAATAACACCGTTTCGGGATGGTAACGGCGGAACCGCATTTCAATGTGGTTCTGATTTCATTGATGATTTTTTTCTTGTTCGCTCTTGCTTGTTTGCCGTCATTTCATCATTATTATAACCGGATGTAACTGCCAGCACCGTATCGCACAAACCCTCTACCCCTTATGGCCGACACACGCGAAGCAACCATCAAAGCATTGGAGAAACGCCTCAAGAAGCAGCCGCGCTCTCCGCTCTTTGCCCGCCTTGCGAGCATCTATCTGGAAGATGGACGCACGGACGATGCGCTGCGCATCTGCAATGACGGCGTAGCGCACCACCCTTTCTACACCACCGGACATCTCGTTAAGGGCAAAGTTTTACAAGCGATGAACAATCCAGCCGATGCACGCAAGGAATATAACCTCGTGTACGAGTTGCGGCCCAGCATCGAAACGGTCGCGCGTATGCTGAACGACGTTGGAGGACCGATTGAGCCCGAGCCGGAAGCCCCTGCTGCAGAAGCGCCTGCAGTCCCCGAAGCTGCGGTTGAAGAATTGCAATCGCTTGAATCGGTCGCGGTCGAAGAAGCACCGTCAACCGAAGTGAGCGCGCCTGCCGCAGAGCCGGCCGTGGCAGAGCCTATTACCGAAGCGCCGGTGGCACCGCCTGTCGATGAGACGCTGGAAGAATTTTCGGCACGGATGCGGCAAGAGCTCGCCGGCACCGAGAACACGCTTTCGCTGGAGGATTACCTGAGCGGCAACATCCCCGCGGTGCCCTCGAACTCGATCGAGGGGCTGGCGCAAAAACTGCAAGGCGCAAAAATGGCGCCGGTTATTGACCTCACGGCGAAATCATCTGGCGGGGGCGGCGCAGGGTTTGTGACACCGACACTGGCGGAAATCTATGTGAAGCAGGGCTGGTTCGACGATGCGATCAAGGCATACAAATCGCTTGCGGCGAGCAAGCCGGAAGAGAAGGAGAATTATGAGCGGCGGATTGCGGAAATCGAGGCAATGAAAAGCCAGCAACAATAATTGTCATTCTGAACCGCAAAAGCCCTCCCAAAGGGATCCCTTCGGGAGAAGGGGTGTAGGCGGGGGAGAATCTCGTCGGTCACGAGGGGATTCTTCTTCCCGTGAAAAACACGGGACTCAGAATGACACAAAACACAAAAGCCCGCTTCAGATTCTGAAGTCGGGCTTTTTTCGTTCTCATAAAAAGCCTACTAAGCCAGTTTATTCACCAGCTTGGTCAACTTGGATTTCTGGTTTGCCGCTTTGTTGCGGTGGATAACACCTTTGGCTGCCATCTGATCGAGTAATTTCACAGCGGTTTTCAACGCGGCGGCTCCTGCCGCTTTGTCCTTCGCCGCGCGCACTTTCTTCACGAGCGTTTTCATCCGCGTGAGGTTCGCCTTATTCCGCAAGCGCCGCCGGGCGCTGCTTCTGATCCGCTTCGCCGCCGATTTGTGTTGTGGCATATCCTTGTTTCCTTTTAGTCCTTAGTACGGTCGATTCGTTGTTAGCGTTATAATAAAGATACGGAAGTTTCCGAAAAATTCCAACGGAATTTTCCGTTTACCGAGAGGCATGGTTTACTTTCCAATTTGCTCGCGTAGGATTTGTTCGATCGACCAACCGGGGTGCAACTGTTGTAAATCGCTCAACCGCTGTTCTCTGCAACGGGGTTCGGGGCTATCGATACCGGTCATCACGATGACAACTTCCCACACCGGTGTTTCGACGCGATCCCCGACTCCGAAGTGCGCTACGAAGGCGATGGCGTTCCCATCATCGCTTGCGACAATCGGCTCGTTCACCGAAGAGCCGAATTGTTCGGGGTCCATATGGTGGTTGTTCTTCATAAACCAATCCTCGCCCAGCCGCTCATAGATTGTGCGTACCGTATCGATGTAGGCGCGGCGAATGGGCTCATAGGGTTTGCGCGGGTAGAGCACCGTATCGCGCGTTGCCCGTTCGTCGAATATCCATACCTCAGCGGGATGCGTCGGAGCAAAGTGGACCATCCCCCTATGGTAGAGTAGCCTGCCGCCCGGGAGAAGTCGGAGCGTCCATCCGAACAACGTCGTTACCGGTTGCAGCTCTCTCGTCAACAATAAAATAATTCCCGCAGACGGGCTGAGATGGGTATCGAGGTACAGATACCGGCTGCTATGGCGTATCTCAAGAACGGAACCGAGGCTCCACGACGCGACGCCTTCTACAGTCGATTGTCGATCTCTCGGCATCACGGTATCGCTCCAGCGCGCCAGCCGTTTATCGAACACAAGAATGCGGACCGAGTCGTCCAACACATTCTTATCGGTTGCAAGCCGGAAATATCCAATGATGAACAGGTCGTCGGCATTTTCGACGCCGTAACTCGTAATCGTCCTGTCCAACTCGTCCCCCGAAACACCACGCGTGTCAATCGCGTGTTTTTGCAGCTCTTCTCGCAGTTTCGGCCACTGTGCCATGGCCGTCATCGTAAGGACACAGCCTATGAACAGGGAAAGACCGATTCGCGTTTTCATGAGTATGCATCCAAAGACATTTGATGAAAGGTAACAAAGATTTTCACCGTTTTCTACCGACCCTTCTTGCAGGTTGTGCAGCCTCTTGTTTTTCATCCTAAGCTTCTTCTTATTGATAACCCACAGGCAACAAGTACAGACGCATCAATGGCAAAACTGATCGAGTTCATCAAAACCTTCGGCGGCACTCCGCAGGAAGACGGGTCCTGGCTGGCGGGGCACCGGGGGGCGTTTCTCACCGTGTTGAATGCGATTGTGTTCACGCTCGCATTACTTGCCATCGGCTCACTCGTCGCCGAATACGGATTTTACCTCCCGCAGGAGTGGGGACGTTACACAAGCACCATCACGGTGGTTGTGCTCTACGGTTTTATTGCACAGGCGTTTTTGAAACTACTTATTGTCAAAGACCGCCCGGCACATATCAGGACGCGGCGGGGAGAGCTGGCCGTCTTCGTACTCATCCTGCTCTACCTGCTCTTCCCGACACCGGTGGCAAGCTTGCTGCTCTCGTTCAACCCGCTCTTAACGCCAGAGGCAATTACAAAAATTTATCTCGTGGTCACTCAGGTTCTTATCCTCGTCGCTCTTGTTCCTTCCACGCTCCGGTACAGCAAGCACATTATGGCGTTCAACATCCAGCCGTCGATGCTGATCCTCCTGAGTTTTTTGTTCCTGATTGCAGCGGGAACCGGTCTTTTGCTCCTGCCACGCGCCACGGTATCGCAATCGTTTTCCTTCGTCGATGCGCTATTCACCTCGACGAGCGCAGTATGTGTTACAGGGCTGATCGTCGTCGATACAGCCACCCACTTTACCCCTTTCGGGCAGGCAATCCTGATGGGGCTTATTCAGGTCGGCGGGTTGGGCATCATGACGCTGACGACGTTCTTCGCGTATGTCGTCGGGTCGGGTGGCCAACTGAAGGAATACTCCACCATGCAATCGTTGTTAGGGGAGGAGGGCATCGGCATGATTCGCCGGACGATCATCCAGATCGCGCTCGTCACGTTTGCCTTCGAGGCTGTCGGTGCGTACACTCTTTTTCAGATGGTAGACGGAATGGAGTACGCTTCGAGCGCAAAACCAATGTTCTTCGCCGTCTTCCATTCGATTTCCGCGTTCTGCAACGCCGGCTTTACGCTCACCACGGAAAACTTAGCCGTACCTGCGCTCGGCCACAATGTGGGCATTGCGGTAGTCGTCATGGTGCTTATTACGGTCGGTGGGTTGGGGTTCCCAGTGCTCAAAAACATCGGATCACTGTTTCTGCCCCGCTCGCGTGACGTCCTGCGGCGACGGCTTACGATTCACTCCAAGCTGGTGTTAACAACCTCCACGTTGCTGGTCGTTGGTGGCACAGTGGCATTTTACGTGCTCGAGGTGGACGCGACGTTACAGCAACTCTCCCAGCCACAAAAAATTCTGGCGGCGCTGTTCCATTCCGTTTCTGCTCGCACTGCAGGTTTTAACACGCTCGATATCGGTGCGCTGGCAGTGCCGACACTCTTTATCGTCACTCTGCTGATGTGGATCGGTGCGTCCCCCGGCTCGACCGGAGGCGGGGTCAAAACCACAGCATTCTCGCTCGCGCTCTTGAATATCTACGCCATCGCCTCTGGGCGAAACAAGGTCGAGGTCTTCCGCCACGAGGTCGCGGATATTGCCGTCGTCAAAGCCTTCAGCACGGTGATTCTTTCCTTCTTCGTCATCAACGGCGCACTGTTCCTGCTGTTAATAACGGAAGATGCGCCGATGCAAAGCCTCCTGTTCGAAATTGTTTCTGCTCTGAGTACCGTAGGGCTTTCCACCGGCATTACACCGCAGCTTTCTTCGGCCGGAAAAATGATTATAATTCTTTGTATGTTTATAGGCCGCGTGGGATTGCTGGCAGTGTTGATCGCGGTGACGCGGCAACGCTACGGGCATCATTACGACTACACACAAGAAAATGTTCTGATAACCTAAGGCGTTCGAGAACACTATGGCGAAAAAATTCGCGGTAATCGGGTTGGGGAGTTTCGGCGCCCGCGTGGCAAGCGAGCTGACGCGCCACGGGGCAGAAGTGCTCGCCATCGACTCTGACATCGAAAAACTCGACGACGTGAAAGACCGCGTGGCGCACACCGTGCGGCTGGATTCGACCGAAGAGAAACCGATGCGCGAGCAGGGCTTGGACGAAATGGACGGCGTGATCGTCGGGCTGCGGGACGATTTCGAGGCGGAGCTGCTGACCGTCTCCGTCCTTCAGCAGATCGGCGTCAAGCGCATTATTGTGATCGCAACCAGCCAGACGCACGAGCGCATCCTCAACCACCTGGAAATCAATGAGGTCGTGTTGCCGGCCATAGAAGCTGCCGACCGGCTTTCTACGAGCCTGATGTTCGAGCAAGTGCTGGATTCTTTCTCTGTAACCGCCGATTACTCGATCGCGGAAATTACCGCGCCCGACAGTTTTATCGGGCAAACGGTGCAGCAACTCGACTTCCGAACCCGTTTCGAGATCAGCCTCATTACTATTAAACGGATGACGACCTCCACCGACTTTCTAGGGTTGCGCAAGCGTCAAGTTGAAACAATCATCGGCGTGCCGACGGCAACAACGACTATCGAACGAGGAGATGTGCTGGTGGTGTTCGGCAGCAAAAATGCCATCAATAAAGTCACGACGGTGCGGTAACCATGGAAACCGGTTACGTTTTTGTTATCGTCGGCCTGCTGATTTTTTTGGCGCATTTCTTTGTCGCTCTCTTCGAGCGCACGCGCATCCCCGACGTGCTGTACCTGACGCTCATCGGCGTCATCATCGGGCCGCTGATGCAGGTCGTCTCGCCCTCCGACTTCGGCAAGCTTGGCCCCATCTTTACGACGATCGCGCTTGTCGTCATCCTCTTTGAGGGCGGGCTGGAGTTAAGCCTCGCGAGCCTGCGCCGCTCGCTCAAGGGTACATTGCTGTTGACCGTCTTAAGCTATTTCCTCAGTCTCGCGTTAATTGCACTCGTGCTGCTGTTGTTCACCAACCTGTTACCGCGCGCGGCATTGTTTGTCGCCGCCGTGCTTGCGGGACCTGCGCCCTCGGTCGTCATTCCGCTCGTGCGGCAGCTACGGCTCAGCGAGAACAGCCGCACGACGCTCATGCTTGAATCGCCGCTCGGCGAGGCGCTCTGCATTGTCGTTGCCCTCGGAATTTTAGAGACATTTAAAGTGGAAGAGATCCAGCTCGGCCACATGGTAGGGAAGCTGCTTGCGTCGTTTCTGTTTGCCCTCATCATCGGCACAGCGGGAGGCTACATCTGGTCGCTGCTGTTGGACCGGATGCGCACCCTGCGCCATGCAATCTTCACAACGCCTTCGTTCGTGTTCATCGTCTTCGGGATTGCGGAATTTCTCGGCTACAGCGGCCCAGTCGCCGCGCTGACCTTCGGCATCACGCTGGGCAACATCGACGTTATCAAAATCCCCAAGCTCCTAAAGCAGTACGACCTCAAGCCGCTGCGCCATAACGAAACAGAAAAACTGTTTTTCGGGGAGATTGTCTTCGTTGTCAAAACTTTCTTTTTTGTGTACATCGGGCTCTCAGTGCAATTCTCCGACCCGTTCTCCATGGGGCTCGCGGTTTCTCTCTGCGGTGTGCTGCTCGCGGGGCGGCTTCTGGCAATGCGCGTCGCAGTCGATAAAAACACAACACCCATAGAGGATGCGCTCTCGATGTCCGTAATGATTCCCAAGGGAACAGCCGCCGCCGTCCTCGCCGGCATCCCGCTCCAGATGGAGATTGCGGGTGGAATGCTGATTCAGAACCTCACCTATGGCGTCGTCATCTTCAGCATCATCCTGACAGCCGTGTTAGTGTTCCTGCTGGAGAAAACATCGTTCGCCGCGGCAAACCGCTGGCTGTTTGCGGGGTTCCCCCGCTCACAACCGACACCAGCGCGGGACGAGACGAACAACGGAGATAAGAAGCGGAGCGAGGCGGGCAGCTCGCGGAATTTGTGAAGCCTGCACTCGTCACTTTCGATCTCCGGTTGTTTAACTTCGGCCTCCCTTTCCCCCTCATCCGTGTTCTCAGACGATACGTATAACTCATTGGATTCCAGAGGGTGTTTCTGGATGTCTCGAAATAACGTAGCATTTTGGCATTGTGTCTCAAAACAAACACCCTCTGTGCCCGCTGGCACAGCCGGCACTTGCTTTCTTCCGTGCGCTCAACTATCTTTACGGGTAGTTTGTAATTTCTCGGAGAGGCATACTACATGAATACTGGACAAACCATGATGACCGTGGGGGCGATGGTGCTGCTCGGATACACCATCCTCGCCACTAACCGATCGTCCTTGACGCACGGCGTGATCCTGCGACAAACAGAAATTGGTATCTACATGATTTCGCTGGCGATCTCAAGGATTGAGGCTGCTTCTGGTAAAAGCTTTGACGAAAATTCCATCAAGAACCGTGTTATCTGGACGTCCGGTCTTACATCGAAGAGTGATTTCGGACCGGACCACCAAGGAACAGACACGGCGGAGGTGCACAACACCGATATTGATTTTGATGACTTTGATGACTTCGATGATCTCATCGATACAACCTTCGTCCAGGGTGTCGACAACTTGGTCGTTGAATCGCACGTCCGGTATGTTAACCCTTCGTTTCCCGACACCGTGCTCAGCGCAGGGACGAAGACATTTCACAAGAGATTGGATGTTTCTGTCTATCGCATATCCCCGACGGATGCAACGTATTTTTCAGAGCGGGATACTGTGAGGTTGTCTTTCATTTTCAGTTACTGGTCGTTTCGGTAAGAGAAAAGAGGATCCCCTATGGGCTCAAGTACAATTCTTGACATCATCACGTCCGTGGTCATTTCTGGATTCCTGTTGCTGTCGGCGCTTCGGTTGAACGACCAGGCGAACGAGACTTCCATACTTTACAACACGAATCTGACTCTGCAAGAGAATATGACGGGGTTGACGAGCCTCCTCGAGCACGATTTCCGCCGCCTCGGCTATTGCAGCGACTACACAAAGATCCCAGACCCTTCCCAAGCGATCAGGGAAGCGGACACAAGCTCCATCCGTTTTATGATCGACCTTGACAAAGACAAAGATATCGATTCGCTGATGTATTGGGTCGGACCGACGAGTGAGATGTCGTCAACGGTAAACCCGCGCGATCGGGTACTGTACCGACGAGTGTGCATCACCAACGCCGATGGGACTGTGACTAAAACCACCGAGAGGCTTGAAATGGGCGTTACCCAATTTCGCATGAAGTATTTTGGCGTCCTCGGCGATACGTTAACATCTCCGGTTGCACAGCCGAACGCAATTAACACGATGGAGATTTCGGTACAAATCGAAAGCTTTGCACCGTTCGATGTGCGGTACGATGCGGCGCAAGTCGATACAACGACCGGTGTCCACGCCGATTTTCAAATGTACTGGCGGCAGATCAGGCTGGCTGCACGGAACCTCCGAAACCGATAACTGTAACAGACACGAAAGGCAACACCCATGGGACGCGCGTCGATGATTATGGTGATGAGCTACAGCACGGTGCTCATGATGATGGGCTACAATATTTCTAAAGTTTCCACACAGGCGTACGAAAATTACATCGGGTATTACGACAGAACGAACGCCCATAATATTGTGGCAAGCGCCGCCAACATGGCTGCTTATCAGCTTTATGACTCTGCGCAGTGGCGCGCTGGATTCACGGATAAGCCGATCTTTGGAGGCACTGCCACTGCTACGATCACACAACAGTTGAATGCGGACAGCACGCTAAAATTGCATATCGTGGCTTCCTACAAAACGTATACCGATACGGTGATTGTCATCCTTCGACCGAGCAGTTTCTCGAAATTCTCCTACTACAGCAACATCGAGGGCAATATTTGGTGGACCACTGGCGATACCGTCTGGGGTCCTATCCACACACAGGATTACCTCGGCGTCGCCAATTCGCCGGTTTTTATGGGAAAAGCCACCGCTAAATTAGGTTTGGAAAAGTATAATAAGTCCGCCACCCCGCAGTTCCTCGGTGGCCCGTTTGAAGGCGGCGTCGATATTGCGCTCCCCAGTAATTTGAACCAGTTGACGGCAGCGGCAGCAGCCGGCGGCAGGTTCATCAACCGTACCGACAGCGCGGAGGTAAGAATTACGTTTAATGGCGATAGCGCTGTCGTGCGATACGGTCCCAACCCCCCCGACACGACTGTGTACCTGCCCACTTGGGCGCCCAATGGTGCCCTCGTTGTGAGAGGGGGTAATTTGAGAGTGAGTGGCAATGTGAACCAAT
>Ga0209108_10001107_pt1 | contig 15587 bp, 15 predicted proteins | sample Rifsed10ft1_FD_184003 | JGI IMG/M metagenome (GOLD analysis project Ga0209108, IMG submission 184003) | Soil microbial communities from Rifle, Colorado, USA - sediment 10ft 1 (version 2) | ecosystem: Environmental > Terrestrial > Deep subsurface > Rock core/Sediment | place: Rifle, Colorado...
CGCAGCCGCCGCGAGCCCGGCGGCGATCGAGAGACCGCACCACTTCCAGACGCGCATGGGCGAAAGACCGTAGCGGCCGTTTGTGAGGGCTGCGTTAGTGGTCTCGAGCGCGGAGGAAGCCCCGCGGCCGAGCCGCCCACGCCGAGACCGTCAAACGCCCGAGCCGTGCTAGAGCCGGATCGGCGTGAGCGGCGCGTCTCCCCGCTCGACCGCGAGCAGGTTGTCGACGACGAGCCGCGTCATCGCCTCCCGTGTCTGACAAGTAGCGCTCCCGAGATGCGGCGTCAGGACGACGTTCGGAAGGTCGAAGAGCTCCGAAGGCACGTGCGGCTCGTTCGTGAAGACGTCGAGCCCGGCTCGAATGCGGCCGGAGACGAGCTCCGCGACCAACGCGGGCTCGTCGACGACCTCGCCTCGCGCCGTGTTCACGAGGCACGCGCCGTCCCGGAGCAGCGCCAGCCTCCCCGCGTCGAGCAGGCCCTCCGTCTCGGGAGTCAGCGGCACGTGCAGCGTCACGAGGTCCGACTCCAAGAGCAGCGCGTCGAGCTCGCGGAACTCCCCGAGCTCGGAGTCGACCGGGTGCCGCCGTGTGTAGAGGACGCGGAGGTCGAATCCCCGAGCGCGCCGCGCGACGGCGCTCCCGATGCGCCCGAGGCCGACGATGCCGAGGGTCGACCCGGCCACCTCGTCGGCCAGGCGGCCGTCGGACCAGGCTCCGGACCAGCCCCCCGAGCGCACCAGCCGGTCGCCTTCGACGACCTGCCGCCGCGTAGCGAGGATGAGCGCGAACGCGAGGTCCGCAGTGGCGGCGTCGAGGACACCCGGCGTGTTCGTGACGACGACGCCGCGCTCCGCGCACGCCTCGACCCCCACGCGGTCGTATCCGACGCCGAAGTTGGCCACGACGCGCAGGTTGGGCAAGAGCTCGAGCGGAATCGGCTCGTTCGCGACGGCGAGCGCCTCGACGTCGGCGCGCGGCTCGTGGAGGTCGGTGAGGCGCCGCACCTCGACGTCATCGAGCTCGTCGAACGCAGGGCCGGGGAAGCGGCGCGTGGAAAGGATCTTCACGGGCCGGAAGTATGGTCAGGCGGCGGGCCTCGGAACGCAGTCAGCTCCGCGGCGGCGAGCTCGGCCCAGCGGCCGGCTCGCGGCAGCGGCACAGGGCGACCCCAGGGAGCGCGGAGGGCGATGGCATGGCCGGCGCCCGGGACGAGCGTGTACGAGCCCTCGATCCCGAGCAGGCGGGCGCGCTCGAATCCGCGCCGCGAGCCCGCAGGGCTGACGCCCGGAATGCCGGGCAGCCAGCGGTCGAGGGCACCGTGCAGGACGGCCAGCCGACGCCCGCGGAGCGTCGCCAGATCGAGCTCGTCGGGCAGCCAGGGCGCAAGGCCGAGGACGCCGGTCACAGTCGGATGGGCAGCCGCCGCGACCGCAACCGCGCCGCCCATCGAGAACCCGACGAGGAGCGTCCGCTTGCCGCCTGTCGCCTCGATCGCCGCGAGCGTGTCCTCGACACAGAGGTCGAGCCGCTTCCAGGACTTGACGCGATAGCGCACCTCTGTGAACCGGACCTCGGGGAACGCGGGGGCGAGCCGGCAGACGAGCCACTCGATGGACGCACTCCAGGTTCCCGGCACCGCTGCCGCCTGGCCACCGTTCGCGCAGACGACACCGAGGGGACCAAGCGGGCCCGTCACTCTCGCCTCGGCCCCCGTCGACAGCCTCTGCGTGGGCGCACGAGAACCCACACCGAAACGCTAGATGGTTGATGCCACGATCTCGCGCGCCGGATGCGCGATCCGGCGCGTCGCGGCCGCTACGGCCCCGGAGATGGCGATCTCGTGGCATCAACCATCTGTCCCTAGAATGCTGGCGTGACCACGATGGCGGTCTTCCGTGGCCGTTCGGCGCAGACCCGCGAGGCGAGCGCCCGGCCAGCACTTTCTCCGCAGTAGCCGGCTCGCTCGAGACCTCGTCAGCGACGCGAACCTGCGTGACGCAGAGCTCGTCGTCGACCTCGGTGCCGGAACCGGCGTCCTGACGCACGCGCTCGCGGAGCACGGAGCGAGGGTGGTCGCGGTGGAGATGGACCCCGCGCTGACCGCGCAGCTTCGAAGCCGCTTCGCGAACGTGAAACACGTCACCGTCGTCGAGGCCGACGTGCGCCGCTTCGGCTGGCCGGAGGAGTCGTTCTCCGTCGTCGCCAATCTTCCGTTCTCGGGCTCGGGAGCGATGCTCGACCACCTGCTCCACGATCCCGCAGTCCCCCTTCGGGTCGCTCACGTCATCGTCCAATGGGAGCTCGCGGCGAAGCACGCGGCCGTCTGGCCTGCGACGGCCCGAGGCACGTACTGGAAGGCCTGGTACGAGCTCTCGATCTCGCGGCGGCTCTCGCGGAGCGCGTTCTCCCCCGTTCCGAGCGTCGACGCAGCCGTCCTGCGGATCGAGCGTCGTCGCGTGCCGTACGTCGCCCCCGAGGCCCACGACCGCTACCACAGGTTTCTCACCGAGGCCTTTGCCGCACGCGCGCCGCTCGCCCGAGGGCTCCGACGGCGCCTGACCTCGGTTCAGGTACGCCGGCAGGCGGACGTCCTCGGCTTTTCCCCGGCAGCGCTCCCGCGCGATCTCGATGCGCGCCAGTGGGCCTGTCTGTTCGCGTTCTCACGGGCGCATTCGCTGCCGTAGCCGTCTCGAACGGACCAAGCCGGAGCGCTACGATCGGCCGATGGAGCGCGCGGTGCACGACCGCGGCGGGTGGCCGACCGAGGCGCCGATCGACCGCAGCGAGCACGAGCTCGCCGACTGGGAGGTGCTCATGGACGCGCTCGTCGGAGCCCTCGGCGGCGCTGGCGCCATGAACGTCGACGAGTTGCGGAGAGGCATCGAGAGCATGCCGCCGGACGAGTACGAGCATGCGTCGTACTACGAGCGCTGGCTGTACTCGGTGGAGACGATCCTGACGGAGAAGGGCGTGCTCTCCCCCGGCGAGCTCGACGCCAGGGTCGCCTCGTGACGTATCTCGCCGGCCAGCGCGTCCGCGTCGCAGCCCGAACCCACGAGGGCCATCACCGCACGCCCGCCTACCTGAAAGGCAGGACCGGCAGGGTCGAGCGCCTGCACGCACCGTTCACCAACCCGGAAACGCGTGCGTACGGAAGTGACGGCCTCCCCTTGCAGCCGGTCTACCTCGTCAGCTTCGCCCACGGTGACGTGCTTCCGAGCCCCGCGAGCCGCGCGGCGGACCGGATCTACGCCGACGTCTTCGAGCATTGGCTGGAGGAGGCAGAGTGAACGATCACGATCACGATCACCCGCACGAGCCGATCACGAACGGCGACGAGTCCGCCGCCGCGGCGCGGGTGCGGGCCCTCGAGCAGCTGCTCGTCGAGAAGGGCGTCATCGGCCGCGAGGACGTGCGCGAGAGGATCGACTGGCTCGTCTCCCGGAGCCCGGCGGACGGCGCGCGGCTCGTCGCGCGCGCGTGGGTCGACCCGGAGTTCAAGAGCCGCCTGCTCGGAGATGCACGCGCCGCCGCGTTGGAGCTCGGTCTCGACCCGGGTCCGTCGCCCGTCGTCGTCGCACTCGAGAACACCGACGCCGTGCATCACATGGTCGTCTGCACGCTCTGCTCGTGCTACCCGAGAGCGCTGCTCGGCCCGCCGCCGGATTGGTACAAGAGCCTGCCCTACCGCGCACGAGCCGTCTCCGATCCGCGCGGCGTTCTAGACGAGTTCGGAGTCGAGCTCGGCGACGACGTCGAGGTTCGCGTCGTCGACTCGACGGCGGACATCCGGTACCTCGTGATCCCAGCCCGTCCGGCCCGGACCGAGGCTATGTCCGAGGACGAGCTGGCAGCGCTCGTCACCCGCGACTCGATGGTCGGCGTCGCTCAACCCGTGACGCCAAGCGCCCTTCCGGCCTAGACGGGGCGCAGCACGACCTCGATCGCAGTGCCCCGGCCCGGTGTTGAGCGCAGGCTCAACGCTCCGTCGATCGCCTCGGCCCGCAGCTTCATGTTCTCGAGCCCCTGTCCCGTGGTCGTGGTCTCGTGATCGAAGCCGGACCCGTCGTCCCGCACGGCCACCACGCGACGTCCGCTGCGCTGGGCGATCGAGACCTCGACCCGCGTCGCGCCCGCGTGCCGGCGAGCGTTGCCCAGACCCTCCTGGACGATGCGGAAGACCTCGATCTGCTCATCGGGAGCGAGCCGGACCTGCGGGTCGACCTCGAGCTCGACATCGAGGGCGCCGTCCGCGGTGAGCACGTCGACGTACCGACGCAGAGCCGCGTCGAACGGAGCCGTGCCGCCGGCTGACGAGAGCGCTAGCACCGCGAAGCGCGCCTCCTGCTGGGCCGCGGTCGAGGCCCGCTTGAGCCGCGGGAGAACCTGCTCGAGAGGTGCGCCCGTCTCCAGCATGTTCACCTGGGTCGAGATGGCGAAGAGGTACTGGGCGAGGCCGTCGTGGATCTCGCGTGCCACCCGCGCGCGCTCGTCCGCGACGGCGCGCCCGAACTCGGCCTGCGCGATCGCGCGCCAGACGCCGACGAGCAGGATCCCGTATGCGATGAAGCGCAGGAAGTCCCCCTGCAGGACGTTCTCGCTCGAGACGACCGGGGTCAGGATCAGGTGCACGTCTCCGAAGAGCGCGAGCGTCGCCGCGAGGCACATCCAGCTGTCGAGATCGCGCCCGTACGTGCGGTAGCGGCGCGCGAAGCCGACGAGCGCGACGAGCCAGAGCCCGGCGAGGCTGGCCCCGGCGATGACGACGGAGGCGCCTTCGACCGTGGCCTTCGCCCCGCCTTCGACCGTCGAGCTCCAGGGCGGCGCATGCAGGGCAAGAGCGACCGCGCCGAGGACGGCGACGACCCCGACGCCCACGTAGACCAGCGCTCTCCGACGGTCGCCGAGCCTGCGGTCCGTGTACGGCGCGACGGCGATCAGCGCCGCTCCGAGCAGACGGGAGCCGATGAGCGCCCAGGCCGTCTCCCGTCCGATCGAGCCGCCGCCGAGGACGGGGACGAGACCGAACGCGGCCGTGCCGAGGGAGATGCTCCAGAAGCCGGCCGCGAGCAGCAGGTCGAGAACGCGTCCCTCCACGACGAAGCGCACGCTCGCGAGCACGGCGACGATCAGTGCCACGAGCGCCACCGCCGTGTCGAAGGCCAGGCGCGCCTCGGGGAGCGCATACGCCGACGTCAGCGTGTCGCGCACAGCAAAAAGCGCCGTGGCTGAGGCAAGCAGGCCGACGAGCAGCAGCTCACCGAGAAGCCACGAGCGATAGCTCTGGGTCCGCGCGTGTTGCACCTTCCCTCTTGTCGGCAGGCGCGTTGCTGCCGATAAGGGGTCCATGGCCGTTCGCATCCTGGTCGTCGACGACCATCCGCTAACGCGAGATGCGCTGGCGGCTCTCCTCGCCCAGCAGGGCTTCGACGTCGTCGGCGAGGCCGCCGACGGGTACGAAGCACTCTCCGCGGCTCGCCGGCTCCAGCCCGATCTCGTGCTCCTCGACCTGACCATGCCGGGCATGGACGGGCTCACCGCGCTGCCTCAGATCCGAGAGGAAGCGCCCGCCTCCGAGGTCGTCGTGCTCACGGCGTCCGACGCAGAAGAGAACCTCCTCGGCGCCATCCGCGCGGGCGCATCCGGCTACCTCCTGAAGACCGAGTCGCCCGAGCAGATCGCCACCTTCCTCCATGGGGTCGCCCGCGGAGATGCCGCGCTGTCGGGCGGCGTCGCCCGCAGGCTGCTCGACCGGGTCCGGGAAGGCGGCAGGTTCGACGGGATCCCCGACTCCATCACGCAGGTGCTATCGGCGCGCGAGGTCGAAGTGCTCCTGCTCCTCGACGAGCACCTCGGCACGGACGAGATCGCGCAGCGTCTCTTCATCTCCGAGCACACCGTCCGGTCGCACGTCAAGAGCCTCTTGAAGAAGCTCGGCGTGTCGTCACGGCGCGAGGCGCTCGAGCGGCTCGAAGCCGCGCGCGCGTAGGGGCGAGGCTTGCCTCGCCCTCGACCGTCGACGGCGCATGAAGGGCGAGGCAAGCCTCGCCCCTACGCATCCTCCGTGAAGCCGTCGAGAGCCGCCTGCACGAGCGCCGGCAGCGTCTCGAGGTTGTAGCCGCCTTCGAGCACGGCGGCCGTCCGCGGCGCGAGGGCCGCACAGCGCGCGGCGAGGTCGCGGAACCCGGCGGCGGTCAGCGCCATGTTTCCCAGGGGATCGTCGACATGGGCGTCGAAGCCGGCGGAGACGAGCAGCAGGTCCGGCTCGAACGCGCGCACCGCCGGCTCCACCGTCTCTTCGAACGCACGGGAGTAGTCCGCGTCGCCCGATCCCGCCGGCAGCGGAAGGTTCACCGTGTGCTCGTCGCTCGTCCCAGGCCCGCCCGTCCCTGGATAGAAGGGCCACTGGTGGATGGAGACGAACAGGACCGAGGGGTCGTCGCGGAACATGGCCTCCGTGCCGTTTCCGTGGTGGACGTCGAAGTCGACGACGGCGACCCGGTTCAACCCGAGTCGGTCCTGGGCATGCCGCGCGGCGATCGCGACGTTCCCGAAGATGCAGAAGCCCATCCCGCTCGAGGCCAGCGCGTGGTGTCCGGGCGGCCGAACAAGCGCGAACCCCTCGCGCTCGACCGCCTCGATCGCGCATCCGGCGGCGAGGCGAGCCGCCTCCCAGGTCGTCGCGCCGGCGTACGTGTCCGGATCGAGCCAGACGTCGCTCTGGACCGCCTCGATGGCGGCGACGTACTCCCGCCCGTGCACGCGCTCGATCTGCTCTCGCGCGGCGGCCGGGCCCTCGACGAACCCCGAGAAGCGCTCGAGGAGCACGCGGAGCCGCTCGGGCCGCTCCGCGTGCAGGTGATCACCGGTCGGATGGAGATGAGCGAGGGCGGGATGGCTGATCAGATCCACGAGGCCGCCTCCTGGAAGTTCCGCTCGAGACCACCAAGGCCGAGCTCGTGCGCGGACGCGGCCGCCGCAGTCCAGTCCGGCTCCGCGTCGGGGAGCGGCGGCAGCGGCGCGCTTGGGTCGAGGGTCGCAAGCCTGCGATAGAGACGCAGGGCTTCCGCCTCGGCCGCGAAGCGCCCCTCCTCGAGCATCGCCTCGAGGCTTTCGTACTGTCCCAGGAGCTCGGCCGCCCGCTTCTCGCCGATGCCGCGGGCCCCGGGGATCTTGTCCGAGGGATCCCCGCGCAAGGCGATGAAGTCCACGACCTGGCTCGGATCGACGCAGTACCGCTCGCGCACCTCGGCGGGGCCGATTCGCGCCGGGCTCTCTCCGCGCACCGGCTGGAGAATCGTCGTGCGCACGCTCGCGAGCTGGAACGCGTCCCGGTCGGACGTCGCGACGAGCGCCCTCCCACCTGCCGCCTCTTCCTGGGCAGCCGCTGCGGCGAGAAAGTCGTCCGCCTCGTAACCGGCCGCCTTCGCGCAGGCAACGCCCCACGAGCCGACGAACGTCGGCAAAAGATCGAGCTGATCGAGCAGCTCGGCGTCGAACTCGCGGCCGGCCTGGTACCCGGAGAACTCCACGTGCCTGTAGGTCGGAACCGTCAGCGTGTCCCATGCGACGAGGACGGCGCGTGGGCGTTCGGCGCGCCAGAGCCTGAGGAACATGCTCGAGAAGCCGATCAGCGCGTTCGCGGGACCGCCATCCGCCCGGCGGAAGGTCTTCGGAAGCGCGTGGTAGGCGCGGTGCGCGAACGAGTCGCCGTCCACGGCGAGCAGCGGCGCCTTCACGCGAGTGAACGCTCCAGCTCGTGAACGGCGTCACGGAGACGCTCTGTCGCAAGACTCGAAGCCTGCTCGAGGGGGACCGCGGCGAGGTCGCCGAGCTCGAGCGGAGATCCGTACGCGACGCGCAGCGGGCCGAGCTTCGCGAGTCGGTTCGTGCCGGTGATGCCGGCCGGCACGAGCGGGACACCTGCCTCGAGCGCGATCCGGGCCGCACCGGTGTGCCAGCGCGCTTCGTGCTTCTTCCGCAGTCCCTTCTGGCGCCGCGTCCCCTCCGGGAACATGACGACCACGTGCCCCTCGCGGCACAACTCGACTGCCTTCGCTACCGCCTCCTCGTCTCGCTCGCCACGGCGAACCGGGAACGCGCCCCCGGCAGTGATGATCGCTCCCAACGGGAACCAGAAGAGCTCGGACTTGGCCATGAAGCGAAGGAAGCGCCCAGGGAAGAGCGGGAGTCCGAGCGCCCAGGCATCGACGTTCGACCAGTGGTTGGCGGCCAGCACCCACCCGCCTTCGGAGGGGAGCTTCTCCGTTCCTACGGCGCGATGCCTGAAGACGACCTTCAGTGCCGGCCAGCTCAGCACGGCGACGACGAAGTAGAGCCAGCTCGGTCGGGGCGCAGCCGCCACAGGCGTGAGTATCGCGGGCGCGAGGGGGTCAGACCCGTGAGGTCTGACCCCCGGGTTCAGCTCCTGCCGCCCTGGGAAAGCAGGGCGGCGAAGGTGTGCGAGCTATGGTGTCGCGCCGTGGCGAAGAGTCTGGTCATCGTCGAGTCTCCTGCGAAGGCGCGGACCATCGCCGGCTACCTCGGCCGCGAGTACGACGTCGAGTCGAGCATCGGACACGTCCGCGACCTCCCGGACAAGGCGTCCGACATCCCCAAGGAGAAGCGCAAGCGGTACGGCTCGCTCGGGGTGGACGTCGAGCAGGCGTTCGAGCCGTACTACGTCGTCGACCCCGACAAGAAGAAGGTCGTCACCGAGCTCCGGAAGCGCCTCGCCGCGGCCGACGAGCTCCTGCTCGCAACGGACGAGGACCGCGAGGGCGAGGCGATCGCCTGGCATCTGGTGGAGGTGCTGAAGCCCAAAGTCCCAGTGCGCCGGATGGTCTTCCACGAGATCACGCGCGAGGCGATCCAGCGTGCGCTCGGGGAGACGCGCGCCATCGACGCGCGCCTGGTCGACGCGCAGGAGACGCGCCGGATCCTCGACCGGCTCTACGGCTACGAGGTGTCGCCGGTCCTCTGGAAGAAGGTGACGCGAGGGCTTTCCGCCGGGCGCGTCCAGTCGGTCGCGACGCGCCTCGTCGTCGAGCGCGAACGGGAGCGCATCGCGTTCGTCTCCTCCGAGTACTGGGACCTCCTCGCAACGCTCGATCCCGGCTCCTTCGAGGCGCGGCTCGTCGGAATCGACGGCAAGCGCGTCGCCCAGGGTCGCGACTTCGGATCGGACGGCACGCTCCGCGACGAGAGCCTCCTGAAGCTCGACGAGGCTGCTGCCCGCTCTCTCGCCGAACGTCTCGGCGGCGCGTCGTTCGTCGTGCGGTCGGCCGACGAGAAGCCGTACCGGCGGCGCCCCTCGGCGCCTTTCATGACCTCCACGCTCCAGCAGGAAGCGAGCCGCAAGCTCCGCCTCTCGGCCCAGACGACGATGCGCCTCGCCCAGCGGCTGTACGAAGCGGGCCACATCACGTACATGCGCACCGACTCGACGACGCTCTCCGAGTCCGCGCTCGAGGCTGCGCGTACGCACGTGCGCGAGCTCTTCGGCGACGAGTACGCGCCCGCGAAGCCGCGCCGCTACGAGCGGAAGGTCAAGAACGCGCAGGAGGCACACGAGGCGATCCGGCCCGCAGGGGAGCGCTTCCGGACTCCTGACGCGCTCGAGGGGGAGGTATCGCGGGACGAGCTCGCCCTCTACGACCTGATCTGGCGCAGGACGCTCGCCTCCCAGATGGAGGACGCGGCCGGACGCACCGTCAGCCTGCGAATCGGCGCGACGACCGGGAAGGAGGACGTCGAGTTCGGCGCGTCGGGCACCGTGATCACGTTCCGCGGCTTCCTCGCCGCATACGAGGAAGGCCGGGACGAGCCGTCCGAGGATGCGGAGGAGCGGCGACTGCCGGACGTCTCGCCGGGCGACGCGCTCACCCCGCTCACCCTCGAGCCGGAAGGCCACGCGACGACGCCTCCTCCCCGTTATACCGAGGCGACGCTCGTTCGCGCGCTCGAGGAGCGCGGCATCGGCCGGCCGTCGACCTACGCGGCGATCCTCTCGACCATCGTCGACCGCGGGTACGTGTTCAAGAAGGGATCGGCCCTCGTCCCGACCTACGTGGCGTTCGCCGTGGTGAACCTGCTCGAGAGGCACTTCCAGCAGCTCGTCGACTTCGACTTCACCGCGCGGATGGAAGACGACCTCGACGAGATCGCGGCGGGGCGCGAGGAGCGCGTCGCGTGGCTCCAGCGGTTCTACTTCGGCTCGGGAGGGGACCCCGGCCTGCACCAGCTCGTGACCGACCATCTCGACGAGATCGACGCCCGGGCGGTCAACTCGATCGCGATCCCCGGCACCGACGCCGTCGTTCGCGTCGGGCGGTACGGGCCGTACCTCGAGCGCGGCGCGGAGCGCGCGAGCCTTCCCATCGACGTCGTACCCGACGAGCTCACCGCAGCGAAGGCGGAGGAGCTCCTGGCGCAGCCGGACGGGCGGGCGCTCGGCGTCGATCCGGAGAGCGGCCGCGAGATCGTCGTCCGCTCGGGCCGCTACGGCCCATACGTGACCGAGGTGCTTCCGGAGGGCGCGGAGGAGAAGCCGCGCACGGCATCCCTCCTCGCCTCGATGTCGCCCGAGACGGTGTCGCTCGACGACGCGCTCAGGCTCCTCTCCCTGCCGCGCGTGCTCGGAACGACCGACGGTGACGAGGTGACGGCCCAGAACGGGCGCTACGGGCCGTACGTGAAGAAGGGCTCCGAGTCGAGGTCGCTCGAGAGCGAGGAGCAGCTCTTTACGGTCACTCTGGAAGAGGCGCTCGCTCTCCTCGCGCAGCCACCGCGGCGCCGGGGGAGACGTGGAGCTACCCGCGGACCGCTTCGAGAGCTCGGCGAGGATCCGGCAACCGGCCGCCAGGTGGTCCTCCGCGACGGGCGCTTCGGGCCGTACGTCACGGACGGAGAGACGAACGCAAGTCTCCGCCGCGGCGACACGGTCGACGGGGTCACGATCGAGCGAGCGGCCGAGCTCCTCGCCGAAAAGCGCGCAAAGAGCGGGTAAGCAAGCGGCTAACTGGCGTTCGCACCGTCCGGGCAGTGCGAGATGATCTAACTTGCCTGGGGCGCCGCCGTCTCAGGTGGTAGGCCAGCAGGCTGCGTCTGCCATGCTGGTTTGGTCTGCCCTAGTCCATTCTCAGCTGGCCATCTCAACTCGTCGCTGGGTACTCGGCACCGGATCGAGCCACCCGGGGGTAACTGGGATGGATCACTGGGTTCGGGGCTGAGGCTCGCGCCGTGAACCGCCGACACGTCAGGAAAGGAATAAACAGAGGAGACACCAACGTTAAGAGCCTGTGGCGCACATGCTCCCGCACTTGGGCTCGAGCGTTCAGCTTGTAACACTCAAGCTTGTCACACTGAGTTTGTAACACCGAGTTTGTAACACTGGCGGACGGGGACGAACCCTGGAAAGAGAAGGAAAGCCGCCCTAGACTCCGTAAGTTTGTTGCTTCCGCCGACGTGAACCTGGAAAGGATCGAGAGAGGAACTTGACGCAGAACCAGCTCATTGAATTGCTCGAGTCCGAGCACCTGAAGGCCCTGATCGAGCGGGCCGAAGAGCACGGCGGCCATCTGGAGGCTGCTGAGCTCGAAACCTTCCTGGTCGAGCACGACCTCGGCGAGGACGAGGCCGAGCTCCTCCAGAGGGAGCTCGAGGCGCACTCGATCGAGATCGTGCAGCCCGAGACGGAGTCCGAGAAGGACACCGCTGCACAGGCGCGCTTCGAAGCCGAGGCCGTCTCCGGCGCCGCGGACAGCCTGCAGCTGTTCCTGGCCGACGTCGGTCGCCACAAGCTGCTTACCGCCGCCGAGGAGGTGGCGCTCGCGAAGCGGATCGAGCGCGGAGACCGGGTCGCCAAGCGCATGATGATCGAGTCGAACCTCCGGCTCGTCGTATCGATCGCCAAGGGCTATCGCGGGCTCGGCGTCCCGTTCCTCGACCTCATCCAGGAGGGCACGCTGGGCCTGAACCGTGCCGTCGAGAAGTTCGATTGGAGGCGCGGGTTCAAGTTCTCCACGTACGCCACGTGGTGGATCCGCCAGTCGGTGCAGCGCGCCGTTGCGAATCACGCCCGGACGATCCGCGTGCCGGTGCACGTCGTCGAGCGCCAGCAGAAGCTCTCCCGCGCCGCGCGCCGGCTCGAGGTCGAGCTCGGTCGCGAAGCGACGAAGCAGGAGCTCGCGGAGGCCACCGGCCTGCCGATCCAGCACGTCGACGAAGCGCTCGGCGCCGCCCACGCATCTGTCTCGCTGAACCAGACGGTCGGCGCGGACGACGAGGGCGAGCTCGGCGACCTCTTCGCGGACCGCGAGGCTGCGGATCCGTTCGACGAGGCCGAAGAGTCGCTTCGCCGCCAGAGCATCCGCCGGGCGCTCGACGCCCTGCCGGAGCGCGAGCGGCGCATCCTCGAGCTCCGCTTCGGGTTCGAGGGCGAGCCGTGGACGCTCGAGGCGATCGGGCACGAGCTCGATCTGACCCGCGAGCGCGTCCGCCAGCTCGAGGGGCAGGCGCTCAAGCGCCTCGAAGCGCTCCGCGATCTGGCAGGCCTTGCGGCCTGACGCGAGTCGACATTCGCTCGTAGATGTGGCCCCGGAGGGGGCCACATCCGTTTTCGGAGCCGTGCCTATACTCGGCGCCTGCCTGCTATGAGCTCGCCAAGGGACTGTTGACCACCGCCGACGTCGTCATCGACGCAGCTGTCGCGCCACAGGCGCGCAGTCCGAGGCAGCTCTTCTGGGCGAGGTTCAAGCAGGACAAGGCTGCGCTCGCAGGCGGGATCGTGATCGTCGTTCTCATCTTCCTCGCGATCTTCGGCGGCCCGCTCGCGGAGCGGATCACCGGCCACCCCCAGAACGAGCCCTACACGGCGATGACCGACGACTTCGGCCTTCCGCTCGGGCCCAACTCTCAGTTCTGGTTCGGAGCGGATGGCGCCGGACGCGACCTCTTCGTCCGGACGATGTACGGCGCCCGGACGTCGCTCCTCGTCGGCATCGTCGCGGCCGGAATCGCCGTCATGATCGGCACGCTCATCGGCCTGCTCGCCGGGTTTTTCGGGCGTTGGACGGACATGACCTTCTCTCGCGGCGCCGACGTTGTGCTGGCCGTGCCGCAGCTTCTCATCGCCATCGGGATTGTGGCCTCGTGCGGCACGACCAAGGAAGGTTGCCTCAACGGGCTCATCGAACCGGGCTTGACGCTCGTCATCGTCGTGATTGCGCTGTTCTCGTGGCCGTACGTCGCGCGGGTGGTCCGGGGAAACACGCTTTCGCTGAAGCAGAAGGAGTTCGTCGAGGCGAGCCGCTCGATCGGCGCAGGGAACTTGCGCATCCTCGGGGGCGATCTCCTCCCGAACCTCGCCGCACCGGTCATCGTCCTGGCGACGCTGCTGGTTCCGCAGAGCATCCTCTTCGAGGCCGCGCTCTCGTACCTGGGCGTGGGCGTTCCCCCCGAACAGGCCTCATGGGGCCAAATCCTGGCCGATGCTTCGGGGCTGTACGACGTAGCATGGTGGCTGATGGTCTTCCCGGGCGCGTTTCTCGTGGTGACCACGTTGTCCTTCAATCTGCTCGGCGACGGTCTCCGCGACGCGCTCGACGTCCGGACCGACCGATGATCAGCCGCCAACTGGGAGGATCTGCCATCGTCTCAGCCATCGTGACCGTTCATGCGGTTCCCGCCTTGGGGGCGGGGAAAGGAGGGTAACTCAGTGCGACTAATCAAGCGAAGGCTTCTGGTGTCGATTGCGGCCGTTCTCGGGGCCGCCGCGTTGACCACCGCGCTCGTGTCGGCGGCCTCCGCCGAGACCAGCGGGCAAGCCGCGAAGGGTGGGACATACCGCGTCGGCTGGGAGTCGAGCTTCGGCTGGACCAACGGCTTCGATCCCACCGGTGAGTACCTTGCGAACGGGTTTGCCATCTACTCGAATCTCCTGTTGCGCACGCTCGTCGGCTTCAACCACGTCGCCGGGCCGAAGGGCAACATCGTCGTACCGGATCTCGCGAGGTCCGTTCCCAGGCCGACGAACGGCGGGAAGACATACACGTTCAGGCTGAAGAACGGGATCAAGTGGGGGCCGCCCGTCAACCGCGAGATCACGTCGAAGGACGTGCGGTACGCGGTCGAGCGGCTTGCGCGTCCGAAGAACGGAGCGCAGTACGGCTTCTACTTCAACGTGATCGCGGGACTGGACAAGTACGCGAAGGGTGAGGCGAAGTCGATCTCCGGCATCAAGACGCCGAACAACAAGACGATCATCTTCAACCTCACCGAGCCGGCCGGCGACTTCCCGTTCCGCATGACGATGCCGGCTGCCGCACCCATGCCGCAGGAAGTAGCGAAGTGCTTCGAGGGCAAGCCGGGCGGATATGGCCGTTACGTGATCTCGTCAGGGCCGTACATGATCGATGGGTCCGACGACCTCAACATCAGCTCGTGCGGTGCGATGAAGCCGATCAGCGGCTACGACGGCAAGACCTTCCTGAACTTCGTGCGGAACCCGAACTACAGGGCGAGCACGGACAGCAAGAAGGCCAGGGAGAACCTGCCCGACCGCTTCGAGTTCACGGTCGACACCAATCTCGACGACATCTACAACAAGATCGCCGCAGGCGATCTGGAGGACGAGTTTGCGACCGCTTCGCCGAAGGTCTTCCGCGAGTATCAGACCGACCCGAGCAAGCGTTCACGGCTCAAGTCGAACCCTGGTGACCAGACGTACTACATCACCATGAACCTCACTCAGCCGCCGTTCGACGACGTGCACGTTCGCCGCGCGATGAACTGGGCGATCGACCGGAACGCGATGCGAAAGGCCTGGGGAGGCGCAATCGCCGGCGAGATCGCCGAGCACATCCTCCCGAACGCCATGCTCGCGGGCAAGCTGAACGGCTTCCAGCCGTACAAGACTCCGGGCGATCAAGGCAGCGCCGCGAAGGCGAAGGCTGAGATGAAGCAGTCGAAGTACGCCAACTCGAACGGCGTCTGCAGCGCGAAGGAGTGCAAAGGCGTTCTGTTGATCGCCGACGTCAGATCGGCGGACAAGGCGATGCTCGCCACGGTCCAGTCGGGGGCGAAGAAGATCGGGATCACGTTCACGGTGCGAGTCGTGAACGGCGCCTACCCGGTCATCCAGACGACGTCGAAGAACATCCCGATCTCGACGCGACCTCGATGGGGCAAAGACTATGCCGATCCGTCGACGTTCATCGATCCGCTGTTCTTCGGCGGCAACATCATCGCGAGCGGCAACACGAACTACGCGCTGGTCGGCCTCAAGCCGGGTCAGGCAGCGCAGCTCGGCATCAAGGGGAGCGTCAACAACGTCCCCAGCATCGACAACGCCGCCAACACGTGCCGTGCGAAGGTGGGGAACGCACGAGTCACGTGCTACGCGGGGATCGACCGGGTGCTGACGACGCAGGTCGTGCCCTGGGTCCCGTACATGTGGGCGAACCAGGTGAACATCCTCGGCCCGAACGTCGCAACGTGGACGTTCGACCAGTCGGCGGGGCTCGCCGGTTTCGCACACGCATCACTGAAGCAATGATCGAGAGGAACGGCTAAGACACAGGCGGGG